>Ga0179593_1521286_pt1 | contig 13743 bp, 15 predicted proteins | sample CZODoug2_1_08_16_FD_185931 | JGI IMG/M metagenome (GOLD analysis project Ga0179593, IMG submission 185931) | Vadose zone soil fungal communities from Angelo Coast Range Reserve, California, USA - CZODoug2_1_08_16fungal (PacBio error correction) | ecosystem: Environmental > Terrestrial > Soil >... | reverse complement strand
AAGCGGGAGAGCTGACAGGGTCCTCCCTTCCCCTTTCCCCATCCCTTTTTCCGTTGGGAGGGCACCCCCCACCCCCACCCCCCCCCCCCCCCCCCCCCCCCCCCCCACATGGTTGATCGCTTGTGGTCCTTTTTTTTTATTAGTCCCCACTTTTCCATTCGGAGATGTAGAGTTGGAGAAACGCGGTGTGATTCTCGTTTTTCTCCCCCTTTTCCTTTTTAAATTGGCAAGAGAAAGAAGAGAACAGCTTAATGTACTTTTCCCCTCTTCCTTTCTTTTTCTAGGCCTGGACTTCCTTTCTCCTACGTCGTGCCAGAAAAAAGGGCCCTCGCTCTCCCTTTTTTTTTTCCATCTCCTTTTTTCTTTAGTAGTAAAGGGTGAAAAAGTTCGGCCTGTCCAATTTTTTCTCTTTTTCTTCCTTTTCCCGGGTCCCATATTTTTTCGTAGCGAGTAGAGAAGAGCGAACCAGGTAGATTCCTCTTCCCCCCTCCCCCTCCTCGTCGATATAGTTAGATAGACTTGCGTTAAATTCCTCTTCCCTCTTTCCCTTTCCCTTCCCCTCCCCCCTGTGATCTGGTAGAAGAGATTGATAAGATACGGCCTGTGCTTCTCCATTCCCCCCCCCTTTTTTCCATTCTCCCTTAGTGTCGACGATCTGGGGCCGGAAAAAGTTCTCTTTTTTCCCTTTTCTTCTTTCAAAAGTGAAAAGAAAAGTAAACCCTTACTTCTTCATCCCCCCCCTTTTTCTTCACAATTTCCTATTTTTTTTTCTCCACCGGCAATGTCGGGAAGCACCATGGTAGCCTCCTCCTTTTCTCCCCTTTGTGCGAGCTGTAACAAGAACAAAGGAAAACCGCCGAAGTCCCCCTCTTTTTTCTTTTTTTTTCTTTCCGACGCCTTCTTTCCCTCCTCTCTTGGGCGAGAGATTGACAGAGGTAGTCGCTCCTTTTTTTTTCCATTTGGTTGAGATGTAGAGAAAATACAACGCCGACGACGACTTTTTCTCCTTTCCTCCTTTCGAGGGTCCCTTCCAACTTTTCTCTCGCCGTCAACTCAGGATGACCTGGGGGAGCCTGCCTCTGTTTTTCTTTCCCTTCGAAGATAAGAGACGGCGAAGTGGTGGCCGGACCTACGCTTCTCTTTTCTTCTCTATCTTTGCTCCTTTCTCGGCGCGGGCGTTGATACCGATGAAACTCGTTTTTTCTCCTTCCTTTCCCCCCAAGTAAGAGTGGTGGAGTATACGGAGACAGGTATTGGGTCTCCGTCCTTTTCTCCCCCCTCCGAAGTACCCATGTTTTACGGAAACGGTTCATCGGCCTGGTGTTTCCTTTTTTTTCCCTCCATGATAGCAGAGAAGCATGCGAAAAACCGGCGCTTTATCACCTTCCTCCCCCCGAGAAGTCCCTTCCTTTCGGCAGGGCTGTCACAGAAAGCGACCTGTCAACCCCCCTCCCTTTTTCCCCCCCTAAAAAAAACTCCGCCTTCCCCCCTAAGATCAACTTCCTTCCTGTGCAGAAGCTCGGGCTCTCCCTTTTTCTTTGTTGACAGGTGAAAGGAAGTAATCGGGCCAGCCTGTCCTCCTTTTCTCCGCCGTTCTCATTTTTCTTTTTATCCCGGCGCTGATGGGCGGCGGAATGCAAGGGCGGCTTCACTTCCCCTTTTTTTTCTAGCAAGGCAAGATTGTCGACCCCCCCCCTTTTCAGCCCGCCCCCCCCATGCGGGGCCTTCGAAGGAAGTTTTCTCCTCTTTTTCTTTTTCTCTCCGGAAAAGTCCGACGAGTTCGAGTCTCTTCTTTTTTTTCCTGATATCTGGCTGGCCTAAAAGGACCCTTCTCCCCCCCCTCCTTTCTCAATGACAAACGAATCTTCCGCTTTTTTTCCTTCTTCGCACAGTGCGTTTTTTTTGCGTTGCGCTAGGCAAGAGGATCGCAGAATGGTTCCCTTCCCCCGAGAAAGGACCTCTAGGGCCCCTCCTTTCCCCCCCCCGTGAACATTTTTCCGTCTTCAAAGCTCCACCGGCGAGGGAAGGGAGGCACAGCATCTTTGCCTCTTTTTTCTTGGGTATTGAGTACAAAACCTCCCCCTTTCTATATCTTTCTCTTTCATAGTTGTGTTCCTACGAAAGCGTTGCGGGCAGCACCCTTTTTTTCCTTCTTTTTTTTCCCTCTTCCCCCCCTTCTCGTAGGGGTGATTACGAATTAGGACGGAGGGTAAGAATTCACTTCGGCTCTGCCTTCTTTTTTTCTTATACGATCGTTTCACGGACGCGTTGTGGTGCAGTCATAGGCCAAAACGTTCCGCGCCGCCTCCCCCCTTTCCTTTTTCTCTTTCTGCCCCTCTTGCGCGAAACAGCCGCGACGATAAGATTTTTTTTTTCCCGAACGTCCTCTTAGAAGGGGTGCGAACGGTTACGGTGGACCCCCTTCCCTTTTCTCCTCGAGCGAGGAACCACCATATTGCCCCCCCCCCGCGCTTTTTTTGCAACAGCGGCGAGTCGTCGAACGCAGATCAGCCCCCCCTTTTTTTTTCCCCTCGCAAAGAAAAGCAGGCGAGTACGGATCGATTCTCCGCTTTTTTTCAGAACATTTTACTTTCTTACGATGGCGGATCGTCGATAGCGGTGAGAGAGGCATGTCTCTCCTCTTCCCTCTTTTTTTTCCTCCCCTCCCCTCCTACGACTGTAAGGTAGGAGAGTCAAACTGGATCCCCCCTTCTTCTTTAATTGCCCTTTTGAGAGGATACGCAGTTGAAGAAAGTGGTCGCCCCCTCTTCCTTCCTTTCCCCTATCTTAGCGTAAGTACAGTAGAAGAACATTCCTCTTCCCCTTCTCGAAACTCCGGTTTTTTCTCCATCTTGCAGATGTGCTTCAGGATATGCGGATCATCGATCTTTTTTTTCTTCCCCCTTCCCCCTAGAAGGGAGAGATAGAGTGGCCTACTTCTCCCTCTCCCTAACAGAAGAGTTTCCATTTTTTCAATGGGTTTGTTCCTCGCTAGCATGAGTAAGGATGGAAGCAGGGCACTATTTTTCCTCCCCCCTTTCCCCTACTTTTAGGGTAGTTAGTAGTAGAGGCTTTTTTTCCCCCTTTTGTCATGCCAAACCGGATGCGCTTACGGTTTCAGCGTACGGGCTCCTTTTTTTCTCTTTCCCCCCCGCAGTGGAAAGCGGAGTTTCTAGCCGAATCGGTCCCGGACTTTCTCCCCCCTTTTTTTCTTTTTCCTCTGTGACTGACCTTTCTGACACCCCTACGACTAATAGTGGCCTTAACCGTTGACAACGACAACAGTTCGGCTCTCCTTCCTCCTTCCCCCTTCCTCCTTTCTGAGGAAACAAAAGACTCTTCCCCTCCTTTTTTTTCCTTATTGAGAGGATAAAGCTGGGCGTTTGTAGCAAGACCCGACCTTTCCCCCCTACTACGAGGAAAAGATGATGTGACGCTCCTTTCCGTTTTTTTTCCTTCACCCTTCGCGTAGATTTCTCGTGGGAAGGGGTAAGTTGATTTCCCCCTCTTTTCGTTGAGTTAGAATTGAACCAGCTTCTTCTTTCCCCTTTTCTCCCCCCCGGACCCCAGCTGCGCAGGGAGCTGAAGAATAGGCATATTCGTCCTCTTTTCTTTTTCCCCCCTTTTCTTCCAGAGAAGAGGTAAGGAATTCGGGCTCTAATCTTACTCCTTTCCTTTCCAGGACCCGCTGTGGGACGTTCCGTCGAAAAAATAAAGAGAGCTTCGCGAACTCCCCCCCATTCCTTTCCCTTCCCCTCTTACCTGCGGGATTAATAGAGGTGAGTCGACAATCTTTACTTTCCCCTTTTAAAAGACGGTCCAGTTTTTCCCTGCGCAGAGAATTAGCAGAAACAAAATTCAGCGCCTTTCTTCCTTCTCCCTTCCTTTTCCCGTGCAGTAAATAGGGTGCCTGTCTTTCTTCTTTTCTCTTTAAGGCCCCCCCCCTTCTGGCCCGGTCGGGGATAAAGAGATTGTGAACCTCCCCCCTTTTCCTTTTATACATTTCTCTCGGCGGTTGTGGTTAGAAATGTCAAAATTCCCTTCGATCTTATTTTTTCCCTTTTGGTGTTGGAATCCCGTCATGCAGCCGGACAGGCCCCCTTTTTTCCCCCCCTCGCAGGTTTGTAAAAGAGTATAGAGTATCATGTCGGTTTTTTTCTGTTTTCCTTCCCTTCCAGAAGCCGCTTCAACGTTTGAAGTAAAAAAGAGGAAGGTGAATTAGAGGTATTGCAGCTTTACTCCCCCCTATTACATCCACCCAAAATATGAATTGGTGAAACGCCTTTTTCTTTCAGGGAAGGTTAAGAGGGATCCTTTACAATTCTCTATCCCTGGGAGATCCCTCCCGCCGCGATGATAGATAGAGATGACGGCGGGTGGATTTTTATTTCCCCTCTCCCCTTCTCGTATATGGAAGAAAAAATGCCGGCGACAATCCTCCTTTTTTTCCCTTTTACTTCCACTTTTTTTTCCCCAGGTCAGTCGGAGTGACGGAGAGATGATCGAATATATGTTGAGGTTCCCCTCTCCTTTTTTTCCCTCCCCAAAGTAGTAGTAGGAGTTGATTTGAACGGACAGCTCACCCCAATTTTCCTTCAGGAGTTCTGACTACTCGGGCAAGATATAGGAAAAGAGAGAGGGAATTGAGTCCCACCTCCCCTTTCCTTCCTTCCCTTCTCTCCATGATAAAAATGATGGTTCCCTTTTTTTCTTTTCTTTTTACATCTCGAAAATGTGAGAAAGAGGAGAGAGTCGGCGACCTTTTGCTCCCCCCCCCCTCTTCTCTTCAGGTTCTCTCTTTTTTCCGGGTGGGTTTCCCTTTTCCCCCCCTTCCTCTCCGAAGGGAGGGAAAGTTTAAAACCGAACTCTTTTCACTCCCCCAATCGCAGCCGCAGATTTCTTCCCCTTTCCCCCTCTTTACAATTCAGGTACAAGATAAAGGGGATGTCGTTTCCTCCGAATCTTTTTTTTCTCCCTCTTTCTGATTCGTCTCCGAAACGAGATAGAAGATGTCCTTTTTTTTTCTTCACCTCTTCTTTCTGCCTAGAAATGGTGAGATAGGAGAGGATGCCGCTCCTCTCTTCCTTTCCATGTCCTTTCCTTCTCACTTGGAAAAGGAAGAAAAGGGTCACCCTTTTTTTTTTCCCCTCCCCTTGTTGGAGGTATTGAGAGGTAATCCCTTCTCTTTTTTGTGATGCAACTTTGGGGGGGTTTTTTTTTTTTCTATTCTTTTTTTTTTTTTTTGTTTGGGGGGGGGGTTTTTGTTTTTTTTTTCCTTACGTTAGAAGACCCTTCCCTGCGGGCACCTGAAGTAAGATGGCGCGGCTTTTTTTCTTTTTCCTCCCCTCATTCTTAGGTGGAATAAGAGAAAATAAGCTCCTTCCCCTATAAATTTCATCCCCCTCTTTCTTTCCTCCCTCGACGATTCTGTCTTTTTGGGTGGGACGATCCTCGCGACCGGCGCCGACACCGCAGATCAACCACTGTCCCCTTTCCCTCCCCCTTTCCTTTACCTGGGGAAGGGAGTAACCGGGTAAAGAGCTCCCTCCTTATCTCTCTCCCTTCCCCCCCTTTTTTCGAGAGTTTCCGGCCCAGGTACCCGCAACGGTTGGTGGCGACGTTGGGCGGCCGTGGTTGATCTGCTGTTTCTTTCCTTTTCTTCCTCCCCCCCTTCTGGTAAAGGAAAGACGTCAAGGAGGAGATGTCGCGTTTTCGCACGCGTTTTCCCTCTCCTGATGTCGGCGGAGGCAAACTCACTCAACTTCCTGTTTTTCTTCTTTTTTTCCTTTTTTCTTTCTTTCCCCTTCCGGTGACAGCAGGGAGGCAACAGGTCTCCGATGGCGCGCCCCCTTCCTCCCTGAGTGAATAACCTTGGACTTGCGGGAGAAAGACCTCAACAGCGCCCCCCCTTTCCTTTTTTTTTTTTTCCCCCTTGTGGCGATTAGTCAGAAAGGTTTACGGCGTCACTTTCTTTTGGGCTCTCCCTAGAGCACCAGGTCGAGGCAGAAGCCGGCTGGTTCACTTTTTTCTTCCCCGTCCGATCTAGTTAGGATAGAAGGCTTGACATCCTCCCCCTCCCCTCCATATTTTGAGCTGCGGCCAAAGAAATAAAAGGTGATCTGTCCCCTTCTCTTCCTTGAAGGCGCAGAATAAAAAAGCTCCCCTTTGGCGTCCCGACTTTCCCGATTCTGGTGCAGGAAAAAGTACGACGTTTCGTTTCCCCTTTCCCTCCCTCCCCCTCCCTTTGCGTAAGAAAAAAAGAAGGGGGCAGCAACATTGATTTCCTTCTTTCCTCTTTTCTCCCCCCTGGACTGTATTTTTCTCCTAAACTCGAAGAAGAGGGCGCACCCCTTCTCTCCTCCCCTTTCACCGCAGAATTTACACTAATGTATTTTTTTTTTTTTTTTCTTTACTTCTTTTTTTTTTTTTTTTTTTTTTTTTTTTTTTTTTTTTTTTCTTCCCTTTCTCCAGTGGAAGAAGAAATGGCAGGGATGAGGAGGTGTTCCTTCCCCTTTCCTCCCCCCTTTTTTTTTCTGACTCTGTCTTTTTCTCGCGACGCGGAGTAAAAAAGTTGGTTGCGCTGTCGTCCCTCTTCCCCTTTCCCCTCCGAAAGAGTTAGCGGGGAAGCAACAGAGAGTCTCTCCCCCCCTCCCCCCTTCCCCTCCGGAATGTTCTCCTGCGTCCCCGGTCTAGAGAAGAATTTTAGCGTCTTTTTTCCTTTCTCCCCTTTCCTCTTTTGGAAGGGAAGTAAGAGGCGGCCTCCCTTTTTTCCCTCGAGCTTTATTTCTTTCGCGGGCGTTGATCAACGATGACTCTCCCCCCCCTTTTCCCTGGACAGAAGGAGTTAACAATTCATATGTTTTTTTTTCTTCTTTCCTGGCTTTGTTCTTGCAATAAAGAGAAGTACCGTCCCTCCTTCCCCTTTCACTCGGAATGGGGTTAGGAGCCGATTTCTCCCCCCTTCCCCCCCTCAAATTACGACGACTGGAAAACCGGCCGCTTTCCCTTTTCTTTTTCCTCCCTGTCGGAGGAGATGAAGTTAGATACATTTGCGTTTCCCCCCTTTCACGAACTCGATCGAAAGTAATGGAAATTTCCTCCCTTCCTCCGAGATGAACAAGGTGATGATTGGCGGTGCAGCCTCTTTCCGACCCTTTCCTTTCCCTTTGCCCGGCCGTAAATCGGGACAGCAGAGCAGCACCCGATTCCCTTCCCCTTTTCTTTTCTTCTTTTCCCTCCTTCTCTCCAGGCGAGATGATTGGGCGGCGAATGCCTTTCTTCTTACCCCTTTACCCTTTTTTCCTTAGGAACCTACAACCTCGAGGAAAGCGCACGGTAATGACGGGCCTCTCCTTTCCCCTTTTCCTCTTTTTTCTTTGCGAGAAGGAAGTAAGACGATTTCGCATGCTCTTTTTTGTTTTCTCTCGAGCCGATGGCAGTAACGGCGGGCAATCACATTCCCCTTTCCCTCTTTCTATTGCGGAAGAGAAAGGAGCACGCGCGCGGGGTGTCCTTTTCTTCTTCCCCTTTCCCCTTCCTTGTTTTTCATGTTTTTCTCTTCCAGGGATCCAGACCCCGGAAAAAGACCTTCCGCGCCGACTTTTCCCCCTTCCCCGAGAGGAAGGAGCGGACACGATTCTTTTCTTTTTCTCGGGCTTTTGTATTGCGTACAAAAAGCAAAAAACCCCCTTTTCTTTTTCTTTCTCCTTTCTCTTTTCATGTCTTGTCTCCCTCCCTCCCCTTTTTTTTCTGCACCTCTTCTGAGTTTCCTTTTTTTCAACGGTTAAGGAAAACGAGTATTTCGTAGGGGTGCTACGAATAGTTCCTTTTTCTTTCCCCTCCTTCCCTTTTTTTCCTCTTAAGAAAGATTCGGGGCTAGTACCCTCCCTCCTGAGACCCTGGGTGCCCGTCATAGGCCAAAACGTTCCGCTCTTTTTCTCCCCCTCCCCCCTTTATCGGCAGCACGGAGGTGGTCATGACATCTGCTTTTCCCCACAGCTTCCCCCTTCTGCAAGACCATAGCATTAGAGGGTGCGACGGTGACGAGGGACCCTTTCCCCCCCCCCTCTCTCCCTCCGCGAGGAACCCAAAACATATGCCCAACCCCGGGACTTCCTCTTTTCCCTTTTTTTCGGGCAGCGTTCGCTCCCGGCGGAGGTGTCGTGACCATCCCTTTTCTCTTTTTTCTTTACGGATCGATGATCAGCAGATTTCCCGAAGCACCCTTTCCTTTTCTTTTCCTGACGACGGACCTTTTCTCGGCGATAGCGGTGCGAGAGGAATGTTCTTTCTTTTTCCCCTCTTCTCCCCTTTTTTACAGTCAAGAGATAAGGAAGCCTGTCCTTCTATCCATCTTCCTCGTATCCTCTCTTTTAATATAATAAGTTGGGGTTGTGAGATCCTTTGAATATAGAATTGTGTCTTTCTCTCCCCGGGTTTCCCTCTGACTGTCACCCGAGGATTTACGGTAGTCCTTCTCCTTTCCCTCTTTCTCCCCCCCTCTCCTCCATAGTAAGGAGTAGGATAAGATTGAGAGGTGCTTCAGGGTCTTTTTCCCTCCCTTTTCTCAGCACTTTTGCCGATGGTCACGAAACAGCAGCCGCGGTCTTTCCTCCCTCTCGCGATGATGAAAGAAAGCAGAGCTGGCCCGGCCGTCTCTTCTTTTTTCCTTGTTGTTCATTTTCCCTTCCTGCAGCAGGGCATAGTTCTGGCCATCTCCCCTTTTTTCCTTTCTTTCGTCGTAGAAGGCGGTTTCTCTAAAGCGCTGTCAGACCCCCCCCTTTTTTTTTTCCCCCCTTCGGTTAAGACTAGTGTCGCGGCGCGGAAAAAAAAAAACCTTTTCTCTTTTTCCCCAAACGAAGTAGGACGCGGCTCTGCCAATAATTTTCCCCGCCGTAAGGCATGAATTAGACGACTTTTTCCTTTTTCCTTCCCCTTTCAAGTAGTAGAAACAATACGAGGGACTAGTGGTCCTTAACCTTGTCCCTCCCCCCCTTTTCTTGACATATATATATTTCTACCCGCCCGCTTTCGGAGGAAACCAGACGATTGCCTTTCCCTCCTTTTTCTTTTTTTTGTAAGAAAGGAACAAAGAAAGTTGGCACGCCCCTCCGAGTCCACCCCCTCGCCCTCCCGCTGCCGGTGGAGATGTGCAAAGTATTTTTTTTCTTCTGTGGGAAGGGGTAGTGATTACTGATCGTTCAGTGCTCTTCTTTTTCCCCCCCAGAATGGTTTAACGTGACCACCCAGCGCGAGTGACGCTGGCGCTTTTCCCCTTTTTTTCTCCTCTTTTTCTTTGAATTGAGCGAAAGAAGAGTTAGGCTCGTCTCGCTCTTCCTTTTTCTCCCCGACGGACCTGATCTCTCCCCATCCCCGAGCGCTTTAGAGAAAAGAAAACCGCCCCTTTCTTTTTTTTTTTTTTTTTTCTCGCGGTTGAGTTCACAATAGGGAATGCCTCCTCCTCCCGTCCCCCCCTTCCCTTTCAATGTGCCTTCTCTCCGCCCCAATCAGCGCAGGGATAGACGGCGACAAGTATTTCCCTTCCTCCCTTCTCATCGGGGTGATGAGCGGCTGGCCGATCCCTTCCTTTCCTTCAAACACATCCGGTTGGGATCCCTTTTCCTCCCCCCCTTTTCTTTTTTTCGGTAGAGAGGGTCTTTTTGTCTTCCATTCCCTTTCGATCAGTTGGTGAAACAGGTCAGCGTTTTCCTCCCCCTGATCGAAAGTAAGAGCAGGAAGGCCACGTAATCCTTTCTTCTCTTTTGTCCGTTTTTTCCCGCGTCTCGGCGAGAATGGAGTTGTAGGCTTTTTTCCCTCCCCCCTCCTCTTCACCGGGTGCCGTAAAAACTCAGGACTGTTTCCTTTCTTGAATGGTCCTGCGATGGACAGAAAAAAACTCTGTCCTTCTTTCAGGTAAGAGGGATAAGGGGACCATCGAGTTCATCGTTTCTCCTTCTCTTTCCCTCCCCGCCGCGATATAGAATCTCGATGATCCTTTTTCTTCCCTCCCGTAGAAAGGTCCGGCCCCCACTTCCTTCTTCTTCTTCCCTGCGACTATTCTTCCCTTGGGACGGCAGGTCACCAAGGTCAGGAAGGAGTTTGACGGCGAGCTGCTCGCTTCTCCCTCTTTCCGTCTGACGAGGACAAGTAGTAGTAGGCGTTCTTTTCCTCCCTCCTCCCCCCCAACTTCTGTCTGCGCGACTACCTCGGGCAAGCTCTCGCCAAAGCGCTCTTTATTTTCCCCTCCCTTTCCTCCCGGCCAGGGCGTCGGAAAGAGAGAAATGAATACAATTCTTTTACCTCCCCTTTTGTGGGTTTTTTTTCCCGCGGCAGGCGGAGTTAGGCGACCAGGGGGGCGCCCGACATTTTCTCCCTCCCTATTATCATGGTTGAATAATTAGTGGTGTGCTTACGCTCGTTCTTTTTCCCCCTTCCCTCTCTCCTTCTTGGAAAGGTAAAAAAGAAAAGAGTACTTTTTCCTTCACCTCTCCTTCTTTTACCCTTTCTCAGGACTTTTAAATTTTTTCCCTCCTTAAACTGCCCCCTCTTCCTTCTCCCCCTTATCCCACGTGGGGAGGATGTCCTTTCCTCCCCCCTCCTTCTTTTTTTATGCTCTTTCCCTCTCTTGACGATGTACGCGGCTTGCGATAACGGTGGTTAACAGACGGATCTGCCTCGACCTTTTTCCCCCCCTTCCCCCTTCCCCTCCCCGCCCCGAAACCGGAAATGTGACCTTTCGCCCTTTTTTTTGAAAAAAACCCTCCGAACGGGTCAAATGGACGACAGAAATCCACCCCGCCCTCCCCCTCCCTGCTAGAAAGAGTGAATTGTGACTTGACTATTCTCCTTTTCCTTCCCTCGCAAAGCCTTTTTTTCCCGGCGGGCACATGCCGTCAGCTGGAGAGGATGGGCGCGGGCCACTTCTCCTCCCCCTTCTTTTCTCCGTCCGAACATAAAGATAGTAACAGAGAGAGACCTCCTCACCTCTTCCTTTCCATAGACGTATTGTTTTCCTCCTTTTGGGAGTGGGGAAGATACTAGCGAAAAGGAAGCCGCCCCCTGCCCCCCCTCCCCCCTCCCTCCCCCCAACCTGTTGAGGTACCTGGTTCCCCTTCTTCCCCCTTTTTCCTTTCTCTCCTACTACTTTGTGTTTCTTCTCCTCTTGAACAGGTGACTCCCGGCCCAAGGTAACCGCAACCAGGTTGGTGGCGGACGTTTGTTGGTCCCCCTTTCCTTTTCTCCTCTTCTTTTTCCCCCCACTTCCCAACACCGTAGGGTAAAGGAAAGACGTCAATTCTTCTCTTTCTCTTTTTTTTTTCTTCTTCGGTGACTCTCTGATTTCCCCCTTTTTCAAATTCGGTTGTGCGGTGCGAAATTGGACAGAGAAGCTGCCCCTTTCTTTTTCCCTCCGGGCGGAAAAAGGTATAGGAGATGGAGTCGAACGTCATTCCTCCTCCCCTTCCACTAGCTTTTAAGTGTCCCCCCCCCAACAGCGCGGTGTGTGGATTTAGTAGTCAAGGGGGACCCGTTCTCCTTTTCCCCCCTTTTTTCCCTTTTTCCCTGCCGGGGAGGGAGTTCTCTCGCTCGCTTCTTCCCTGAGTCGGTTTTTTTTTTCCACCGTGAGCAGCGCGGACATAGTAGATATCGTTCGTATTTTCCCCCCCTTTTTCTCCCATCTTCGGGAGGCAAAGGAAATAACAGGTGATTTTCTCCTCTCTTTTCTTTCTTTCCAGGAACCAACCTTTTGCGATTGGTTCATGAGGATAGACGATCTGGTGCCGGTTTTTCCCTTTTTCCCCTCCTTCGGATCGGCCTTGAAAAAGAACAGCATACTGCCCTTTCCTCCCCTTCCTCGTCGTAAACCCGGCTTTTCCCTTGGTCGCCGAACTCGCCCCGAGGGAGCACAGGTTGCGAGATGTCACCCGCCCCTTCCCCCCCTTCTCCTTCTCTTCTTTTCCGACGCAAAGGGAAGGGGATGAGGAGGTTTTTTCCCCTCGAGTTTGCGTTCCTCTTTTTATTCGCGCCGGCGCGCGAAGCCGAGTAAAAAAGTGGTTGAGCTGTCGGCATCCCCTCCCACGAATTTTAGAGGAAGAAGTCAATCCTTTTTTCTCTTTTTTCTCCCTTAGGTAGACCCTCCAGCCTTTTCCTGAACTGGGTGAGACCTGCGTACAAAAGGTATTAGAGAAGAATTTCTCCTTTTTTTTCCTTTTTTTTTTCCTGACCGTAAGCGGAGGAATAAACCGCTTCCTACCCCCTAGAGGCCCCTGGTAATTTCCCCTCTTACTAGATGGGTTCGTAAAGGATCCCGCTGCCCTTCCCTCCTCATCATTTTCATCGGAGAGGTATGGAGTCGACCGCTGCCCTCTTCCCCTTCTCGGTGGTACGTTCCCGGTTTCCTTTTCTTTCTTTTCGACGCTCACTCCCCTCCCCCCTCGACGCTGAAAAACCGGAGCTGGTAATCACGAACATCGAGAATATTTTTCCTCTCTTCTGTAAAAGAAACGCGACCTTTCCCCCCCCTCTCCCTTCTTCCCTTTCATTTGACATCCTTCCCTTTTAAGCGATGAAAAAGGTGATGATGGCGGTGCAGAAGCTCGGTCTTTCTTTTCTTTTTTTTCCCTTCCGGCAGTAAATAGGCGACAGCAGCGCATCACCCTCTTATCCTTCCTTGTGGAATCACTTGTTTTTCTTCTTGCGGCGAATGCCGGGCGGAGGGCACCGGCAGACAATGGCCGTGGACTTGCATTTCTTTTCCTTTTCCCCCCTCGAGGAAGAACGAAAGGTAATGACGGGCCTCTTTTCTCATTCCATTTTCTTTTTTCCGCTATAGTTGGAGTTTTTTCCTACGAGTCGAGGCGTGGAAGGTTCGGATCGCGTCTCCGACTTCTTTCCCTCCCAGAAGAAAAAGAAGTTTTTTCCCCTTTCCCCCTCTCTCCTTCAGAGCCGGCTTTTTTTTTTCCTTTTCGTCGGCCAGGGATAGCAGCTGGTTCAATGCTCCTCCCTCTTTCCTTCCTCCCCTGACCCCGGACAAAAAGACATTACGCTCCCCCCCTCTACTCTCTTTTTCTCCACCGGCTCAGTCTTCCGTTCTGCCTGGGGTCGTGTCCAAACGGCGGGTCTGGCGTACAAAACGCCAGCTGTTCTCTCTCCCTTTTTTTTCCCCTCGAAAGAGTCGGGTAAGCAAATCGGATTCAGTATTTCTATTCTCCCTCCCTTTTCCCCCCCCTTTTTCCGGCACCCCTGTCTTTTTCCTTTTCCGAATCACTCGGCTGCAGGCTTACGAGGCAGAATTCCGACCGATTCGGTTCCCCTCTTTTTTTGGTGCCCCTCCACTTTTCCCCTTTCGCAGTACGCTGAACCGATAGCGGAAGCACGTTTGGTATGACATCGCTTTCTCCTTCCTCCCTCTCTAAGAAATAGAAGTAGAAGGGTGAGGACTTTTTCCTCTTTCCACTTTTTCTTCTTTTCCCCTCATGCACGGCTAGATCCCCCTATGCCCAACCCCGAATCGCCTGAAGGCCAGCTATTGCTGGTCGTTTGCCCCTTTTTCTCCCCTCTCTCTCCGTCTTTGTAGTGAAAATAGCAACCTACCCCCCTCTTTTCTCTTTTTCGATGATTGTCTCCCATGCAAGCGGTATAAGACGAGGCGATGGCCGCTCGTCGCTCTTCTCCTTCCCCCTCCTTCCCTTCGAGTGGACAGTCAGCGCTCCTCTCCCCTTCCTTTCCCCCCCCCCATGGTTTCTC
>Ga0179593_1502267_pt1 | contig 13743 bp, 18 predicted proteins | sample CZODoug2_1_08_16_FD_185931 | JGI IMG/M metagenome (GOLD analysis project Ga0179593, IMG submission 185931) | Vadose zone soil fungal communities from Angelo Coast Range Reserve, California, USA - CZODoug2_1_08_16fungal (PacBio error correction) | ecosystem: Environmental > Terrestrial > Soil >... | reverse complement strand
GATTTGAGGGTCGTCATGTGAATTTCAATCCGCTTGGGTTCCAGCTCTCGACATCACCCCTTCTTCTCCCCTCCATTTTCCGAATCTTATCTCCTCGTTCTCTATTCCTCTGTTGAAGTAGTTCCCCCCAAAGATCTCCTTTTCAAATGCGGAACTGCTGATTTAGAAAGGCATCAATCTAGGAGTCGATTACGTCGGCAACTTCAGCCCCACTTACACAAACTTGATAACCGGTTTCCCCCCCCCTTTCACCTTTTTTCCACTTTTTTTTCTTTTGCTCTGCCACGGAAAACACCACAATGAATCTCGCCATCGTGTGCCCCCTCCGTTCTGAATTTTTCGCGGCCACTTTCCCCTTCCCTGTTGACTCTTCCTGAAATGTAAAAGGCTGTCTTCTGCCCCCTCGATGACTTAGTCCGTCCAATCGGTTTTTCTTTTCCCCCCCTTCTCCAATTCCTCCTTTGTGCCCCCTGACTCCCAAATCCATCTTCCTATGCTTCTCCCTTCCCTTTTCAAACCTTTTTCTTTGTCTTAGCCAAGTTTTCGGTAAAGGTTGTCCGTCTTTCCATCCCTCTTATTCTGACTAAAACTGCCTTCTGGGAGGAATTTCTTCCACACTATTTCCCTTATTGTTCCCCCCTCAGTAAAACCCTCTGCAAGATTTCCTTTCTCCCCTGCTTTCACCCTTTCTGCCGTTGATTTTTCCCCCCAACATTCGGATCTGTTGTATAGCCTCCCCACAACTCGCAGTCTGTCCTTCTGAACTCTCTTTGTACGATGGCCCTGTCTTCGCCACATGGCTGGGGGTTTTCTGGCTTTTCTTTTGCTCGTTGTTTTTTGACCCAAATGCATTTCTCTCCTGTGCCCATTACCGCAGATAAAAGCAAAGAAGTTGCCTCTTTTTTTGCCTCACCCTCAACCCCCCTTCCCCAGCCCCCCCTTTGTCTTGAAGTACCCGTTCAGACGGTTTATCACGCGCGCTGAATCTTCCCGTTAACGCGTGATGTTCCATAGCGCTCTTTTGTGATTGAAATGATGCCCCTCTTCCAGAACAGGGCCACGCAGGCTGCCGGAATTGTCATCAGCGAATTGCCCAGGTCGTCACCCGCGGACGCCAGCTGTGATGGTAGAGTTCGCGCCCCCCCCCGTACACACTCACTCGTCCCCTCCTCTCTCCGTTCTTGCTTCGCTTATCAGTCCTCTACTATTATTCACTTAAGGTCTAGGACTTGGGATGCCGGGTCTCTCCTTGTCACCACCACGTCTCTCCCAGTCTTTTCATTAGTTTTCTGACCTCCGGCCCCCTCGTGATCACTTCCCACCATTTTAGCTTCGTAACCCCCCACCAATGTTGACCCCCCAGCCAGACCCAAATTCTCGGGCATCCGACCAACGCGTCGTTCGATCTCTTTCACTCGGGAAATTCATCTTCCTACTACCCGTCCTCCCTAACCCCCCCATCGACATTCGCTGGAAGCTTCTCTCCCTCGCCCTTTCTTTTTCTTTTTTTCCTAAGGTTATAGACCGTCGCTTGTCTTTCGATTTCTTGCAAAGGAAGACGATTCCCAAATTCCTCTCGTTCCGTCCTTCTCTCTGGCAAGTCCGTCCCTGTTCCTACCTCAGAGGTTCCCTTCAATAACTAGTCCCCATTCCTGCTCCCTCTTACTTATTTCTACTCCTCATCCCTCGTGATGTGGAGCCTCCCGTCAATCCCAACATCTCAGTCCCTTCAGGTCCAGTCTTTTTTTTTCCGCTTACCCAAACCCCCCCCCCCCCTTTCTGGCCAAGGGCTGCGCCATCTTAGTGATGTAATGAAGTCCCGTTTGATCTTTAGTCTTCTGCATTTTTCCAGCAATCCTTTTCAGCCTCCCCTCCCCGAGAACTTCGCACCACCATTGAAATGTTGTCTTCGATCAGCCGGACCGGTCCGGCATGTCCCGTCCATGTTTTCTGCTCCGATATCGGCTGGTATACAGTCCCTATCCTCCCGGAGGTGGCCCATCTTTGGGTTCCGACTCTCTAGCATGTTTCTCGTTGTTTCGCTCTCCCCCCCCCCTGTTTGGCCCCAAGAGCTAAAGCCTTCCACTCTTCCTGAGGCTTTTTCAAATATTCTCCACCCTCGCCCCGAATCAGCCCCTTGCCTTTCCCCGCTTGGCCAGCGGACCGATGATGCCCCTTCGTAGCTAAACAGAAAGCTTCCTGATTCTGTCCGTTCCTTCCTCGTTGTCTCTCTCTGCATTTTCAGCGCTCCCCGCTACTATCCCCGTAGAGGCCTCCTCGGTGCGAGATCGACCCCCATCTCCCGCTGAGCCGGATCCCCTGGTCCTAATTTGGTGCTTCTTAGCTTCCATAATACTACCTCTTCCACGATCTACGCGATTCAGTTTTCGCGGTTTGACTCTATCCACAGTCGCCCAGCCACCTTCTCTTCAACGCCCCTTGCCTGAAGGCCTCTCTGCAAAGTCGCAAACGCCTTCCTCTGCGGCGAGTCCTCGTTGCGTTACTCAGGGATCCCGCACTCGCTTATAACCGCTTTGCCGAAACCCTCTCCCCCCACTTCTCACCTCGAATCATGCGAAATTACTATGAATTTACCGACCTTTTCCTACCTCCCTCATCCCCTCAGTCTGTTTCTGATGATTGTCCCCCTAGTCCCGCCTTTTGGTTCTCAATCACTTGCGATCTCTGGTTTCCCTGTCGAATCTTTTTCCCAGCGGGGGTTACTTGCGCGGAGAACCCCCCTTGCTGACCCTTTTCTTCCCTCATCCCCGACAACCTATACTTCGTGATTTAATCTCCTTTTCGCGAATTTCGAATCTACCTCAGTTGATGTACTTGAGACTCCACTTTAGTTACGGCCCCCCCCGACTCGGCGGACTCAGTGTTTTTCTCTTTTTCTTTACCAACGCCCCTTGTCCGGAGTGCTCTCTTCTGGAGCAGATCTCCACGTAGACCATTCCTCGCAGCGTCTCCCCTTTATTTTCAATCTCACGTGAAGTTTTCTCATCTCTCTTCTTGGCCCTCCATTTTGGTCTAGACTAAGATCGGATTGCCCCAAACTACTCTTGCTGGGTTGGAGAGATACCGGATTCCCTGCTTGTTCCCCCCCTTCCTCCTGCAACTCCCTCCTTTTCGACGCCCCTTTTATCAGACTGTTGTTTATGTCCTTCTTCGATTTCTCCACTAGTAATTTTTACGCTCCGGGAGGGCCTCTCTATTTTTACCGGACGCGAGCCCCTGTTTTGCCTCCGGTCTCTTCGTCTTTATGTTGAATTACCGGTCATTTTCACAGAGACTTTGCTGAAACCCCTTCATTTGGTGTTCTCTTATCCCCCCCCCCCCCCCCACCCCTCATTCCCGCTCGTATTTATTCCTTCCGGTATAAGAGAATTTCCTTCTTTCCCTTTACTCTACTCCGGTGTTGTTGAGAATGCTCTGAGACCATTTTCCGTTAAATACACCGTCTCTTTTCCGTTGATCCATCCCTACCCCTTCAGGCTTAGTACCAGTCACTTTCCTCTATGCACTGTCAATAAAGAAGTTCTCCCTTTCTTCCAACCTGAACCCTCCTTTCCTTTCCCCCAAACTTTTCTTCTAGCCCTTCCCGCCCCGGATCGGAGTCCGATTCCGATCTGTTTCCAACTCTGAAGACCTACGACCCAACCCTTTCCCCATTGTCTTCCCACATTTCCCTGTTCCATTTTCCTTTGATTTCTCCGTCGCAACCACCCAAACTTAAATATCGCAACTAAAGCTATTCTTCTGTTGCCCCCCCCTCCTCCCCTATGTCGCTCCATTAATTTCCACAAACCTTGTGACTATTAAACGTGACCCAGTACCCAGGGCAGTAGTCCTTCCTACGCTGATCGAAGACATCCCTGTTCGCCCGCCCCCGGCATTCCTTCCATCCCTGTCAGTTCCTCCCCAGATGTACTCGCAACCCTCCCTCTTTTTACCGATGAGGTTCAGGCGGCCAACCACCTTATTCCCCATTTTCCCTGTTGAAAGGACCCAATTTTTTAAACTCTTCAGATCAACTCCGCCGGATTGATCCCTTCAGTAATGCCCTTCTAGGCCCACGGGTCCGAACCCAACGCCTCCCACTTCAACCTATGTTCCTCCCCCCCCCCCGCCTCCTCCAGATGTCCGCTCCCACTCATTTTCCCCCCTTCACGCTCAGTGATTTTACCCACAAGTCTCCTTCCGTAGCTGATGCATTGCCCACCCCAACCCTATCATGCGTAATGACCCCTCTCTGGAAGGCTTTATCTCGGTAAATTCTTGTGACCAATTATCCGGTATCGACTTCTGCGAGTTTTCTTGCCACCTTCATTTCTTCTTTTCAGCACAGATCAAGGCAATTTTAACTTCGAGCCGGATTCAGTTTCTCGAAGTACACTACTCAAAAACTTCCTCCCCCCCCTTTGCCTCTCTCCCTTCCGGTTTCTTATCAGGCTCCTCCCTAAGATACTACCCCGTAGAGCTGTCCATTCCCCTCGCCACGCCAGCCCAAAGTTCAGCTCCCCGTTTCCTGTTTCAGCGGACCTTTCCCGCTTCTTTCTTTCTCGACACCTGGCTTGTCGAGAGTTTTCGGGGACCCCGAGAGACTGTCCAAATGCGACACCCCAACTCCCTCCCCCCAACCTTTCACGCGTCCTACGAGTGTCGGCAGAGTTCACCCCTCAGTGCTGTGAGTTTTGCCCCTGCAGGGTCTGCCCCCCACTATATGGTAAGTTGTTTGTTCTCGAACATCCTGGCAATTTGCTACTCTGTACACCAATCCTTTGTTTGTTCCTCCACCCTTTTTCACCAAGCCCGATCTCACACGTAGTTTTGGCTTTTCCATCCTCCAAACAAGGAGTTTATATACATCTAGCTTGTTTTTTCCCTCTTCCTTTCTTCCCGACGCAAATCACACCTCTTCGACATTCCCTGTAAGCCGTTCCCCCTTTCTCTACGCCCCCTGGCGGTTTCGATGTCGACCGCGTCTTCTCTTCCGGCCTGTGGCCTTGCCCAGACTCCCTGTCACTTCCGGAATATACCCGGGATTGCGCCGTACCCCCTCTGCCCGCTCCTCCCGACTCCCTGGGCCCTGCGACCCAAAAGATACTGCATTCCTGATCAACTTTCTGGCTACCTCTATCTATCTCTTCAATCCTCCGTTTGTCGCTTCCACCCCAGATACGCTTCCTTTCTTCCAAACACCCTATTCATTGTCATGTTCGGTTAGTTAGGTCTGTGGGCATCTCTCTTTCCCTACCCCCGTGGATTTTGAAGGGCGGTCATGTGTCGTACCCTTCTTATTGTGACCTCTTCCTTGTCCTTCAGCCGCCGGGCCCGCCTTTTTCCCTGAGCACCTTGAACACCCAGCCTGGCGTTGTAGCTCTACACCCCCTTTCCCGCTCCCCTCCGAATCCTCTGAATCGTTTCTCTTTCGTTCACGTCCATCGTCCTTCCCCGGAGCCGACTACTACCCGCCCTCTAGGTTCTTAGAACTCCTTAGTCATCTTTGTCTTGCCTTGCCTTGTGCCCAACTCTTTGTATTACCCAAGTTCTCAAAGTTCTTTGAAATCTCTAAACTTGCCGGAGGTCAACTCCGAAGTGAAGTCCGGTTCTTGACAATGTCCTGCCCCCCTGTCCTTCTTCTGCCAATCTTCTCGACCTCTCCTCCTATCCGTAACCTCTCATGCATCGATCTTGAAGTGATCTTAGTGTGTCCAGTTGCGCTTTTCTTACGATCACCTGGCATCCCCGCTGCATACGTAACCGTTTTCTTTGTTTTGACACATTCCCCTCAACTTCTGCTTCCCCTTCGGAAGTTTGCCGATTTCAATTCAAGCTGGACCGCTCCAAGCAGCAAGTTATGGGTTCTATCGTTTCGCCCGGAACCGTCAGTCCCACCACATTTTTGCGGATGTTTTTTCCTTCACGGACTTCACGCCCACTCCTCAACCCCGTTGCCCGGGATTCCCCCCGGTCCGAGCAGAGTAGCCCCTCTCCATCCCCTTCAGAAACTTCAACCTCGAGTCCACCCACGTGCCATATCCCGGGAAGGCCCCCCCCCATTCTTATCGGCCTTTTCTGATTATGTCCTTCAGTTTTGGTCTGCTAATCCTTGACATCTTAGGTTGTCCCCACGGGAGAGTACCTCGCAATATGGGCCTCTCCAGTGGTTTTTGTACTGCGCTGAGAACACTCCTTGTTCAAGTTTTTTCCCTTCCCCCGTTTCCAAAGCATTATTTTTGCATCCCTTGTCTTGCCCTTTTCGTTTCGATTTGCTCGCCTGCTACATTGTTTTACTTCCCCTTTCCCTTTTTTCTTTTTTTTTTTCTTTGGAGTTTGGCGAGTCATCTTTCCTACCGAATTTTCATTGTATTGAGAGTTTGTTTTTTCTTCTCTCAGCAGCACAAGATGTCCGTCCGACGGATTCTTCTCTTTTCACTGCAGGGTTTCTCTTTGTGGTGGTCCTCCCTCTTTTCGCGCGACCCTCAGATCTGTTCTGTTCCACCAGCTGTGCGTGGGTTTGGTAGTTCCCCCGATCTCTTCCCCGTGCGGTTCGTCAATCAAATTAAATGCGTCAACGAATTGCCATTTCGGAGGACGCACCGGTTCCTCAGTTTTTTTACCTCTCTTCCTCTTTCTCTCGTAATCGATCCCTCGACCTTTTTTCCCCTTTGATCAAAATTCATTTTTACACTCCGCGAGGTTTCAGCGTTTCGAAGGCGACTCCTATCCTTTTCGTGTCTTATCCGCGCTTGCTTGATCTTTTCCCGTCCTTGGAGTCATCCCCTCAAGACTTTCTCTTCTTAAGCGGAATACACATTGCTCGTAGAAGATCTTCATCTCTCTCTTTCCTCCCCTCTTGTTGCTTTTTTCTCTCTCTTCTTCTCTGAGACCCCGTGATGTTGATAACTATTTCTGCCCTGCTCTTCGTCTAGTCCACTTCCCGTGATTTCGCTCCAATCACTCCCTCTTCTCGCCTTCTTCCATACCCTCAGGCTTTTCTTCGTCCAAACCTCTTTTTCAACTATTTTGACCACACTGATTTTTGCCCTTCTCCTTTGGCGTTCTTCGTAGTTAAACTCTGAAGTTGAAACACCCTTCTGTTCCCCTTTCTTTCCCCCCCATTTATTCCGTGTCCCCTCCCCTTCCTTCTGTCCGGCCCTCACCCCTGAATCATCCGCCACACCCCCTCCCTATTTCTTTTTTTTTTATCCGACGAATTCTCCGCTCCTCCCCCCTTTCATTCCCCCTCTGTAAATATCACGTTTCATTTAAATTTCCGTCCGCGCTACCTTGTCTCCTTCCTCTCTTCTTGCCCTTCCCTCCCCACGGCCCCCCCCCCAATTCTCCCTTAAGTATTCTATTAAACCCTTTTGTCTCTCCAAATCGGCCTCTCCCGCTTCTTCCCTTAGGTAAACCATTTTCTGTTACAAGAGCAAAGTCGGCCATCGTCTTTCAGTATCTGGTATTGCTTACGCGACAGTAATTTCGTTTGCGGCCATTTTTCTTTCTAACTTTGATAACCCTCTCCTCAGTCCCCTTCGAAAGATGTCCGCCTTCTTTCCCCCTCCCCCTTATTTTCCCCCCCCCCTCTCTTCTCTTTTTGCTGAATCCCCCCCAACGGAATGCGTCGTCGACCACTCGTGGTCTGTCCAGTCATTCTTGCCCCCTCGGCCTGCACTCATGCCCGTTCTCTGTCTTTTCTCTCTTTTTTCAAACCACTTTTCGACCCCTCCCTGTTCCCCTGTCGAACTTAAGCCGTCCTAGCCGCCCTTGCGTGACTGGTCTTTTGCCCAACCCCTTCCAGCACCCCCCCTTGTCTCTTTCCTGCCCCCTTTTGACGGGCTCATCCAATACCTTGTTCCCCGGTATGAGTCTCTCTCTTTTCCCGCTGCCGCCAGCCCTCTTCGCCCCCCCCTTGTCCCCGTTCCAGCGACTTTTCTGTCCTTCCCACCCCGGCTTGTGCTCGTGCCTGTTATCCTTGCTGCACCTCCGTCACAATTCTCTTCAACATCTCGTCCCCCCCAGCGTTGCGTCCGGAATTCGATTTACCTTGTCAGTCTGTTCCCTGCCTTTATCCAACACAAACTCTCTTTTCCTTCTCCTCTAAGCTTCCCAACTAAGGAAGGTGTCCCTTCTTTTAACACCTATTTAGCTTTCTAATCCAACTCCAAGAAAGACCTATTAAAAAATTCTTTGTCCCCCTCTCCACCTTCGGCTCCCCGCCTGTTATGCGCTGGCGCTCTTTCTTTTACTTCTCACGACTCACCCAGATTACTCGACTCTTGCGCTTTTTTTCTCACGGTCCCCCAGTGTCCGGGGTTCTCCTTCTCTCTTATTCTTGCTGTGCTCGATTTCTTCCCTTGATCAGGAAAAGATGTAACCTCAATGGCATAAGGACATCCTAGGATCCCTGACAAGAATCCAACTTTTTATTCTAAGCCTTTCCTTTCTGGTCCCTAACTCTATGCATTCCCCCTGATCACATTCGGATTACGATTTTCACTCGTGTCACCCTTATAATTATCAAATTGTCATTGGTTAATTTCCGTCGTCCGTTTCCTCTCCACTATGCTTTTTAAAATGATGGACTTCGGTTTTAAAATTTTTATCCATGCTTAGGCTTACGAGAACTTTCACAATGCCGTGCTCCCCACCTTATTAAGAACCTCCTTCCTCCCAAAGGCTCACTTTCTTTTCGATCCCCCCCCCCCTTCACTCTCCGACAGAATGTCGAATACTTTTGATGCTCCCTCCGCGCCTCTTGCCGAATCCTCCTCCTCATACCCGCAGTCTTGTAGCCCCCTTCCTTTCTTTCCCCGAGATTTTTAGTCCTGGCTTGGCCAGTTTGCGGATTCCAAGATTCCCGCCACTTTAGCCCCCTTTTCGTCTTTTCACACTCCATCCTTTCCACAGAGAGTTTTTGTCTGATTCTGCAGTTGGTATCTTCCTCTTTGCGCAATCAGGTCGAACGGCGAGAAGTTTTGCCACTCGGGAGTCGCCGAGCTCTCTTCTAGTTCTTAGTGTCTCCTTTCTCCGTTTCAGAGAGGCGCGATACTCTTTCCCCCTCTCTTATCCGTGTTTTTTGCGGACGTTTCCCCTGTCCCTCTCCTTACTGAATTCTCCGGCTCATCTTTATGGGTCTAGACCTTCACTAAGTTGACCGTCCATCCCCTCCCTTCGCGGCTTGATCCGCCTCGTTTTTCGACGAAGTTCTTCACAACAGACAATTTGCGTCGGTGGCCGGCCAACGGACTTGCCACCCAGTGGCAGCAGTGATCGACGCCCTAGTGTTAAGGTATCGGAGTGGCCTTCAGCTCTCGTATCAACTATTTGCAGCATTTCCTTAGAACTGCTCCTTTGTTCATAGCCGAACCCTTACCTTGGCATCACGCGATTCTTCCCGGATTCTCCTTCTTGCCCGCTTCTCCCTCTCTCTCCTCCTTTCTGTGTTCAACTTCAGGCGTTTACTTTTAACTTCTTCTGTTTGAAGCTTTTTTGAGGCGGCCTCGCCAAACTTTATCACTATCTCGCCCAACCGTTTCCCCCTCCCCCCAAGAATTCTTTCTTCTCAACTTAGTAGTTTTCCCCTTTTTTTCTTTCTTTCCCCATTGTTGCTGCCACATTTTAATTTGAAGAATTTGCCTCTCTCTTTAGACTACTGGTTCCCTTTGAACCGCAGCGTTTCTTGTTTTTGCACCCTTTTTCCCCCCCTCCTTTCGATTGTCTTGGGGCCGCTCTGCCTCCCCAAGATTCTCTCCTCCTCTACGAAGAAGGTAATTCCACTCCGTGAAGAGTTAGCAGAGTTTTTGGCTTCAATTGGGATGGCGGACTCCTCTCGGATGTCCCAACCCCTCCTCGCTGTCTTGGTTGTCTCTACTTCCTTTCTTGAGGTGAGGAGTTTCCCCCCCAGGCAATGGTCCCGCCCGCGTGGGCGCACGCTATCAGCTTTTGTCGTATTCTTCTCCATGATTTCCCTATCGTCATTCTGGGCGGGTTTTTTCTTTTTTTTTTTTTCCTTTGTCCCCCGGTTTTTTTTCCGGGGGGGGGGGTCCTTTCGGGGCTTGGGGGGGTTCTTTTGGGGTTTTGGTTTTGTTTTTGTTTTTTCTTTCGGTGTTTTGTTTCGGTTGTTTCCTTGGGGGGGTTTTTCTTGCTGTTTTTTTCTCTTTGGGTTTCCTTTTGGGGGGTAGGCGAGACGGTTGGTTTTGAGAAATTTTGCGCCGCGAAGGTTTCGTTTCAACTTTTCACTCGATTCAGGCTCTTGGACTTTGCCTCGTTCCTGCCTCTCCCTTTCCCTATAATCCCTTCAAGGTTTACCTGACTACCACTAACTAGCCCAGAAGAGTTCTATTTACATGCATTCCCCCTCCTTGCCCCTACCCTTGTTGTGGTTGTTAGATATCTCCCTCCCTGCGCCCCTTGCATTTCTTGCAATAAATCCCTTACTGCGCTGGGCTTCGCTCTTCGCCATCACCATGACTTTTTCAAGAAATTCTTAATCTTTTCATTCCCTAATCTTTTAGCTCTCAACTCTCTGCAACACCCCTGCTTCCCTCCTCCCACCGCCCTTTTTTATCCATGCTACCGTCCATAGTAGCCCGCTATTTTAGAAAATGCCTCGACAACCTGAAACTTTTTCCTGTCCCTCCAAATTTCCCTTCCCCTTTCCCATTTTCCTTCTTCTTCCTGCCGCCCACTCCCGGTCCATCCTTGCCAAACGCTCTCTGTTGGAACTATCTTTCTTTCGCGTAACCCATCTGCGACCTCTTTCAGTGTTCTGAGTAATTTTTTCTTGGACGCTACGGATATTCTCGAAGAACAACCGTGTTTCTTCTTGCGCCCTCCCCCCCCCCCCTCATTCCATTCTCAAGTAGTCCTTTGTAACCCACATGTCTCCACGCCCTCCGAACTTTGCGCGGTTACAATCTGCCGTTCCACCCCCCCTTTTTCCACAGGGCAAGTCGATGGTGCAAGAGCCCTCTCTGATCTCCCTCCCTCCGTCGCTTTCCCTCCTCTTCTCCTCTCGGGTTTCCCCCGTCAACCATTGCCCATTAAAATTATTGTCTCCCTAGCCAAAACAACGCCATTTGAACGATTTCACCTTGCCCTATTTGAAACCACCCTTCGGATCTTTCCCTCTTCTTGCCCCGCCCACACCTACGATTGGTCCCCCCGTCCCCCCTCTCGTTACACTCGTAATATGGTATGTACCCTCGCTAACCTCTCCGCGTTTCTCGGATTTTGCGAGTGCCTTGCCCCTCTGCCGTTTCTCTCATCGCCTCAAGCTAACCAATCCCCTCTTCCCTTCCCTTCTCGCCTGCCGTCTGTTTGTCTCCTCCATCAGTCCTTTTAAACAATCCACCGCCCCCCATAAACCTTTCTCCGTTCGCTGCTAAATGTAAGGCGCACTATCGGGTTTGCGTACTATGTGTACTTGAGGTGGAAATGTGCCCCAGAAAATTACTGCCTTTTGCCTATTGTCATCATCGCCCCTTCCATCGTCTCCGCCAACCTCTGGTGTCTTCAGAGAGTTCTCATTGACAGAGACACTTGAAAAACTAACTCCTTCACTCTCTCCTGGTCTCCTCCTCTTTGAGTCCGCATTCTCATCCCTCGGTTTGCCCTTCGGTTCAATGCAGCGTACCCCCCCCCACCGCTCTCTCCCCTTCTTATGTTTGCAACCCTCGGAACAACCCTTTCTCCTATTCCCACAACCTTTACTCTTGGACTCCCCACTGTTTGAAAAAGCACTACCCCATGCCTCGGCTTGAATCGAAACCCGACGTCGTCATCCCGTACCTCGTTATGGCTCCGGTTCGGTATAGTTTGATCACGATTACCCGCAATCAAACCCCCCTCACTTGTTCCGCCTTTCTCCTCATTCTCTACTCCCAAAGTTGGCCTGGCTTCGACCTTCTCCAGTAGGCGCGGCGCTTTTGTCCGTCCCGTTTCACTCCCTCTTTCCCCCTTACGCTTCCCTCTCGACCTGATTTCTCCGCCTGGCCACTCAGAACATGTTATGACGTAACCTGCGAGACCTAAGCCTTCCCTCTTCTGATTAAAAGTTTCCAGTTTATTTACCACCAACCCTCCGTGTTGTTGTTGATACGCGACAGGTTCACCCCCCTTACATGGACTTCCGCTTATTAGTGCACGTGTGTCCCCCTATTCTTTCAAATTCTTCTTGTAGGCTCCCGCGACTCTTCCTCTCTTTCTTTCCCCTTTTCTTCCTTCGGAAACTTCTCTAGGAGCCCCTGGAGCCTCCCCCGATCGGCCCAGAATAGTGCTAAAAATTCACGCTTGTCTCTCCCCGATAGACGCGTCAGCCTACTTCCGACTGTTGAGTTGGCTCGCAGCCTCACCTTTCTTCGTCTCCGACCCCCCCGCCTTCGGGATCACCTCAGGTCCTTGTTGCTGCCCGCGTGCATTCGTATCGGTTTCTCCTGCACCTTCCTTTTCTTCCCACTCTTAACTTTCTGTGCCATATCCCCTTAGGATCTCCTTACCCACTCCCCCGTTGTCTAGTTCCTTTGTGCAGTCACTCCTTGACCCCTCCCTTCGTCCTGTGCGCCCTTCGTGCGCAGAATTCGACATTCCCCATAGAAGGCCCTTTTCGACTCCTTAATCGCTTTGCTTTCGCAGTGCCCGCCGCTACACCCGTCTAACGCGCTTCCATACCCATTCTTTTTGTTGACTCTTCAAAAGGCTTCCCCTTGACCGTCCGACCCGCCGATGCTTCCATTCTTGGCTGGCATTTTTGACCTCACTTTCCCTCCTTTCCAAGATTATTACTCCTCGCGGCGTTAGATAGCCTCTAGTCAATACCCAAAGAACAAAAATACCCTGAGTCGGTGGGTTTGCTTCACCAATTATTCACCTCAACGTAATCATCATGGCTCCCAGAGTGTCCTTTACCCTTCGTGTGACGCTAGCCGGCCGAAACCCGCCCTCTGACAGCACTTCCGCCCAACAGAGCCTAGCCATTTCATTGCCCCCTCCCCCGCCACGCAGAGTTTCGCTTCCCCATTTCTTCGCCCATCCATATCGCCATCATCCTCAGTTTTTTTCTTCCCACACCTCAATGTCTCTTCCTTTTAATGTTCGGAAATCGTTCATAGGGGGGCAGTGCCTCCGCCTCTACCAATAGTGGACTCCATATTTAAACCTTCCGCAAAGTATTACTTCATCCCTCCATCTCCTCTTCTTCTCTTTCACCCTTTATTTGAACTCCTTTCCTGTGTCCTTCTTCCTCTCTACGGCCATTAAAAGAATCCTCGATGTTTTTTGGCTCTCTCCATCCACGGATTAATTTTTTCGATCTGCTTTTCTCGTATCTCCCCCTCCTTCTTTCGATCATCTCTCTTCTCTCAGCGAATGTTATTACGTTCCTCAGTTGATAGTCGGTGGTGACGCGGCTCGGTAATCGATGCTACACAAGCTAGCTGGCGGTTCTTTCCGGATCCCTTTCCTTGGTTTCGGCCTTCGTAATTTCCCCCTTCCCCCTTTCAAACTCACTCTTAACTGAGACGACCCGAGTTCGAGCCTTTTGTAGTATATTGAGTTTAACTCTACCTCTTTAGCAACGGCTCTGCCCAATCTTCCTTTCATTCCACCGAGGTCCCGTTTCGTTGACTACTTTCTTCCGTATTTCTTCCTCCTGAGGTCCCTCTCTAATTGCTTGCATCACCTCGAAGGGTACGAGAGATGAAGGGCCCATCCTCACTTGCACTTGCTAAACCC
>Ga0179593_1402820_pt1 | contig 13743 bp, 18 predicted proteins | sample CZODoug2_1_08_16_FD_185931 | JGI IMG/M metagenome (GOLD analysis project Ga0179593, IMG submission 185931) | Vadose zone soil fungal communities from Angelo Coast Range Reserve, California, USA - CZODoug2_1_08_16fungal (PacBio error correction) | ecosystem: Environmental > Terrestrial > Soil >... | reverse complement strand
TTTGGCGCACACTCCTAAACAGGTATTCCTGGACCTTCCCTTGTCCCTGTAATTTTTCCCCTGTTTCCTTTTGAGTCCACTAACTTCAGAGTTTTTGCGGAGGTCTATCGGGGGTTGAGCCTATCCTGACTTGCCAGTGTCCGTCCGCGTACAGTAGTTTGCACGAATTCCTACGTTTGGCCTGTTTTCTCGCCGCAACGCGAAATTTGCTCCTCCGGTTAGTACTCCCTCTGGGACACCCCATTAACAAGGAAGACCCGCATTCCACACCAGTTTTGCACGGCTCGGCCCTTTTCGGGAATTCCATAAGGGTCCTCTGAGCTGAGGATCCTTTTTTTTTCGGCGTTTCCAGGAATAGCCCCCAAGCGAGGCTAAGCAAGATAGTTCTATGGTGGTGACACGCACTAGAAGTGAGAGAATCCCTTCTTTTGGGTGATTCGCTTCTGAAGGTCATTTTTTATTAGGAACCCCTCTTTAGATTATTGAGTGAGGCCCTTTTTTATTAACTCCCCTTTGAATACTAAAAGGCATCGCGCATTGACGGCCTTTCCCTGAGTTTACGTTTCGCCGAAGTGAAAAAGTTACAGTCAAGTATACGTCTTGTTTAGGGTGAGGCCTTCTGTTGGCCCCGACAACCTGACCAGTTTTCGTCGGCCTTTTGGTCTCGGTTGGTCCCTCCATGTTCGCCTCCCAGAATCCCGCGTCGACACCAAAACCTTTCCCCCTGCCACCCACTACGGGCGTATCCGGATGCTCTGCTGCGCCGGGCGGCCTTTGAGAATTACATCCGAAGGACAACTCTCCCCCATCCCTCCTTTCCGCATGGCACGTTTCTTGCGACAGGTTTTTTTTCTTTCGTTCCTTGGCGCCTTCTCGTTACTTACGGTTTTGTCGGGATGGGGGAGTGATGTTCTAAGTGACCCACCGCTGGCCGCTCGACGGTGTTTCCTAACTCCCTATTGTGCTCAACGGCCGGCCGGACCCTCGCTTAAGATTTTCCCCTTGCCGTCTGCCTCCCGTCGTCCCCCCCGGCGGGCAGTTCCACGCCCACAACCCTCCGTCCTTCCTCCCGTGCCCTAGATGGGCCCCCCCTTTTCACCTAGAGTAACTCGTCTCCCCTTCCTTTCCCGCACTTCCGGCACTGTACGGCCGACAGGCCCGTTGTCAGCATTCCCCTCTGGGTGCTCAACGGGCGGGCCCTGGAAAGCGTACCCCTACCTCCTAGACTTTAGGGGTTTGATGCCCTTTTTCCTTCTTCGAAATCCCGTGTGGCCTCCGTGAATTTTATTTTTTGTTATGCGTCAGTTCTCGATACAACCGAGTTTACAGTCCTTTTTCCCCTTCTTTCGGTGTAACCCCCCCATGGGCCCGTGTCCTCCTCGCAGGTAATTTTCCGGGCGGTGTGGTCTGACACCTTCTCTTTTCAAGCGCATTCTGGGGGTCCCCATGTACGGATGTTTCTCCCCCTGTTATGTACTGTTCCAGGCTGCTGGCCTGCCTTTGGCTAACGATTTCCCGGGCGGTGTCAGGGTTCAGCCCTTTTTTCGTCATTCCTAGGACTCCGCTTTTTTTCAAAGGACCGCCTCCCACGGCTTTCTTTGACCCCCCCACGTCGGCAAGCCCCATTCTTGTCCAGTTGCCCCCCGCCCCCCCCCCCCCCCCCCTGAAAAGTTAAACTCACCCGACATATGAACCCTTACGCATATCCAGAGCGTTGTGACCCCCGGATTGCCCCGTAGTGACACATTCTTTTTTTTCCTCCTGCCCCACCGAAGTCCGTTCCGCAGCGCGCCCAGTGTCCCGCTTGCTAGCCGGGACGTCCCCCCCTAGTTTCCCCGTTACTGACCTGACCCTTTCCGATTTGGATCCCTCGACACACTGCTTAGGGAGTTTTTTACGACCCAAGGCTTGGCAAAAGTCTTTAGAAAGCCCTCCAAGAACTCTTCCGTTTGCGACCCCAGCCGCGCTCTCACCCCTCTTTCAACGGCTCTTTCTCTGGCATCTTAGACCCAGGATTCCATAGACCAATTCTGGCCCATGACTATTCCCTCTACCCCAAAGACTTGGTGTGAGGAGTAGGATTTTATTTCCCATGTGATTGGTTTTCATCTGCTCGATGGTTGAGATGAGCCCTGAGTTTTTTTCCAGACACCCCTCCCCCCTCACTACCATAGCCCTTTTTTTTCCAACAAACCCGCCGCTCTTCCTCAGTTTAGCTCATCTGTAAGTAACCTAAGTTTTGGTCATGACCTCTCCTGTTCTTCTAATCCCCGATTGATCATGCCTGCGAACTGATTTCTCTCTTCCTGCGCTCTGATTATCCCCTCTTTTGGTTTCCCACGCAACCACCAGAGGTGAGGATTTTTCACCCCTCCCCTTTAAACCACCCACTAGTACACTAGCGAAGTTACTCCCTTCCCCCGACCGGGATTTCCCTCTGCCAGTCCCCGTCTTCCCTTCTTTCCCTCATCCTTAATACCCTCCCCAGGGTCGCTTCCCAGCGGTACCGACTCCCGGGGGTGACTTTTGACGGCTCCGCGGATTTCTAAGGTATGAATTATCGACTGGCTCCCTATTCGGCGTGAGTTTTCCCCGACGCCCTCAAGTACGTGCAGCTTGGTGACACAAGGCCGTTTGCCCCCCCCCCCGATTCCCCCCATTTTTCTTTTATGGGGATCATCCTCCTTCACTCCCAGGGGCCGTTCCCTTCCCCCCTAGCTTTTTCTTTCCACATCAGCTGAATTTGAATATCCAGCCCAAGAACAGGTCGCTAGCCCCCGATGACCCCGCCTATCGTCACCGCCGACGTGGTTTATCCCCACCTTGTCTTTCCCTTTCCAAGGAAGACGGTTTTGACTGTGGTTACCTCGATTGTGATGATGTGCAAGGATGTCGACGTCCGACCTCCCTTTTAAGGCCGGCTGCCCCCCCCGGTCCCCTTCCTCTCTTTTCCTCCCTCGCTCCCTTGCGGATTAGTCTGCCTATCATTTGGATTTTTGAGCAGGGTCAATTCTGGTTCCTTCCCCCACTAAACGCGCTCCATTTCCCTTCCACCCCTCGCATCCCGTTTAAAGCATGACCCCGCCCATTTGAGTCCTTCCCTGGTTCTTGCATTCCTTCCTCATCCACCCTTCTCGGAGCAATCATTCCTTACGCTCCAAATCTCCCTTGTTTTTCCCACGGTGAACAGTTCCGAACTCTTCCCTTCGAAGACGTATTGCCCTCGCCTGCAACTTGTCCTGAGCCCCAAGGTCGAAGAGCTCTGTGCTTTCGCTTCTCTCCGCGTGCATACGATGAGCCCCTTTTCCGCGGTTTACAATTTCGTTCGATAATACCTGCGCGCCCCCAAATTGTCTGCCTCCCCTCTTGCCCCCTCTGTTTTTCCGTTTATCTCCCGCCCCCACCTCTTAGGCTTAGGCCACTTGGTGGGCTGCCTACAAGCCCTTGCCCCGGATCTGTTCCACAAGTCTTTTTCTTCTTCCACGCTCTCACTGTTCTGTTTTTCCTCGCCTTTTCAATCCCCATTGGAGAGTTTGGGGGTATTCGCGGGTTCGTAATCCAGACGGGCCTTCCAGCTGACGACTCCCTCCTTTTTTCTCAAATTTGTTTTTTTTTTTTTCCCGCGTCACACCAGCGTGAGGCCTTTACCATCCAAACAGTACCCCGCGCACCCCTGACCTTCCCCCACGTTTTTTTCCGTCCTATCGAGTACATTCAATTCATGGTCCGATCCAATCTCACACAAACTTTTTTTTTTTTTTTTTTTTTTTTTTTTTTTTTTTTTTTTTTTTTTCCCCCCTCCGCAACGCGCGCACAAAGCGTTTTTCCAGCCCGGACGTTTCTCTGGCCTTTCCTTCTCTTGAGGTTCCCGGCCTCCCCTCACTGTCCTACCCTACGATTTCCCCGCTGAATGGCCGCCAGTCTCCTCCCACAATCCCCAAGTTCGAGAGCCCTTCTCTCTATTCTTCCCCTAATCAAGACATGACTAAATATCTAGGCACCCCCCGGTCTCTCTCTTCTCCCACACCTTTATTCGCTTTTTTTTTTATGTTGATCGCCCCGAGTAAAATATTTGTATAGCTCGTGCGCGATCGGTCTTTAATCCTGAAGAGTGTTCTCCTTTCTTTCGCATGCCTCTTTAGAAGAGGCTTACCACGGTCGAATTCTTCTAGTTGAATTCTTTCCCTCACAAATATTTCCCTCTCAACCCCTTCCCTTGTGTCAAGACGCACTTTGCGGAAAAACAGAATACGACCCTCCTGCTTTTCCCAGGTTCCACAAGTCTTCTGAATCTCTGAAACCTTTGCTCAGTCCCCCCCCCCATCTAATTCTTTCCTTTTTCCATCTTCTCTGCGCCCTGGCTGGAGAGCAATAGCTTTTTTTTTTTTTTTTTTTTTTTGTGTACACACAGTTTTTTCCCCGGCGGGTCCCTCCTCTTTCCCCCTTCCATTGTGCGCGCGGTCTTTCATTTTAACAGATTGTCTATTTGCCCCATGCCGGCCTGTCGAGAAAGCCACAAATGATTTTGGTCCCCTCCCGTGCCGTTTGCCTTTTTCCCTCCTGCACACACTTCCTTCCCCCTGATCTTCACGTATTTTAGATGGGCTCTGCCCCCCTCCAACGCTCTAGGGTCTCTCCTTCCCCCACCAGCCTTTTCCCTTGCACGCGACCCTTCTTCGCCCACGCCACAGCCATCACAAGCATGGTCTAGGCTTGGCCCCAGCTCCTTCCCTTCTTCTCATTCTGATTGCCCCCTTTTACACACTTCCTGCCCCTTAGCGTTGAGCAGCTCAGTCCCTCTCTAAAGATGTCATAAACACCCTTCCCCCCCCGTCATTGGTCTGATTTTTCCACCCTTCTCCATTGCCCCCCGGCTGGTTCACCAAAATGATGCACCCCCAACATTGTTAGCAGGCTAAAGATGCACGGCACGACCTTCTTTCCCGTCAACCAGCTCCACCAGTTGCAGCTTTATGGCTCCCGTCGTCAACCCCCCTCATATTTCTTCCTATTGTTGGTTTTGCTTATGTTATGTACTCTTTTTTAATGTCTTCCCTCCCTTTTTAGGCTCCGCTTTGTAGTCGTCTAGAAATACAATCTTGAAGGTCGCAGCTGTTCAACCTTGACTAATCTTTCGGAACCCCTTTTCCTTCTTTTTTTTTTTTTTTTTTTTCTTTTCCCAATCCTATGGGAAAGTACCCAGCAGGACCACTATTTATCTCTTTTCCCTCTTTCCCCCTTCCGTTGTGTTGTCTCTCTAGGGTTAGGGCTCGGTTACCATCTTTTGTTGCCCAACCCTGTCCTTTCCCTTTTTCTATCTGATGCGTTCTCCTTCGTCTGATTCCAGCTGCGAATTTTTTGTCTTATGATCCAACAACTCCCGAGCCGTTAACCCTTATGCTCCCTTTAAAACTGTACTTTCACAAACGGGCCGTTCCCTGCTGCAGACTCTTTTTTTTCCTCCGTTTCCCGCCCGATTGAGGTCACCGTTGTCTTGTTTCCGACGTTCCTGATGTGTTTACCGTTCATCGGTATCCATGCGAACCATGGTTGGTTTTTTTTTCTTTCAACACCCTTTCCCCTAGATGCGGGCCCTTTTCCTGGTTTTTCCACATCCGTTACACAAGGAAGTTGTGGCCCTTGTTTTTTATGACCAGATTATTTTCTTAGCTCCAAATTCCTCTTTGTTCGCCTTTTGCCTTTTTTTTTCCTCCCAGTCCGCGAATGGCCACTTTCGCTTGGCCGAAATGTCTCCATTGTGTTTTGTTCCTGGCTGGTTGGAACTTGTGCGTCCATCATGTCGCGTTCCTGCTTTTCGGTGGTCGTGGCGACCTACCTAGCGGGTCCTTTTCTTGTTTTCAGGCCGATCTTCCTACTAGTTTCCTTCGAGGGTTGTTGTCCATGATTTCCGCCCCACAGGCCCCGGCTGGGAATCTTCAAACATGGGGGGAGGGCTTGTTTCCCATTCTCCTCTCCGCTGTTTCTACCCCCTTCTATTCCCTCCTTCTCGCTTATCCGCTTCCCTTTGTCTTTCCCTTCTCTTCCTGCTCTCCTCCTCCTCCTTTCTCATCTTCCTTCGTACTTTATATTTCTCTCCGTTTTTCACCGTTTTACCCCTCTTCCCCGTCCCTTCCCATCGCTTCCCCCCCCTCCATTCCCTCCAAGCTCTCCCCCCTTATTCTTTCTCCCCCCTCTCTCTTTCCTTTTGCACGCCTGTATTCTTCTTCTCCTTACCTTCCTTCTTCCTTCTCCCTTCCCCCCCTTGTGTTATCCTCCCTCCGTCTTCTCGTCCCCATCGTCTCTCTACACTCCATCCACTTCGCTCCGCCCTCCTCCCTCTTCTCGCCCCTCCTCCCTGCTCTCGCTATCGCTACCCCACCCTTATTCTCCGATTTACTCCTTTCCGCTTTGCTGCTTTCACCCTTTCCTCCCCTACTACTGTTTCTACCCCACCCCATAAAACCCCCACACCAATCAATCCCTTTTTTCTTCCTACTTCTCCCCTCGCCTTCTTTTTATGTCCTTCTCTTTCCCCCCTCGCTTTTCCCCTCTTTCCTCCCCCACCCCTCCTTTCCCCGTTTCTCCCCTTCGCTATACACCCCCCTCTACACCCTACCTCTCCCCCTTTGCGCCCTTGCCCCTGACCCTTCTTTTTCAGACTTTCCTTCTTTTCGTTTTCGATCTCCTAGCCCTTTTCTTGCTCTTTTCTCCGCATGTTCTTCCTGTCCTCTCTCCTTTTGCCCTTTCCCTTTCGTCCCCCTTTCTCTTCCACCCCGTTTCCATTTTCTACCCCTCACCTGTTCCTCCCCTCGTCTCCCCCCTATTCTTTCCCCTGTCTATCCGTCTACTCCCCCTCCTCGCACTCCTTCTCTTCCGTTTCCTACTCGCCCCTCACACTTCCCCTTGTTTCCCACCCCCTCTCTCTCCCCCCCCTTCCTCCCCCTACCTTTCTTCCTCACTCTTCCTTCTCCCCCTCCTCTCCCCTTCTCCTCCCTCCATTTTACCCTTCCTTATTCTCCCTCTCTTAATCCCTCCCCTTGCCTCCCTTACAACCGCCGACACCCCCTCCCTCCCCTCCGCACTCCTACCTCCTCCCTCCTGCTCTCTTCGCTCTTACTTCCCCATACCCCTTCACTTTCTGTTCCGCTTCTTCCACTCTCTCTACCCTCCGCTACACCTTTCCTCAATCCCCCTCCTCCCCTCCCCACCTCCCCTTTCTCTACCCCCATTCCCCTCTTTCCTCCTCCCTCCCTCCGTTTCTCCCCTTTGCCCAACCCTCTCTCCCTTATTCCTCTTTCCTCCTCCCACTCTCATCTGATTTTCCCCCCCCCATAGCCCTCCCCCTCACCCCTTCACTAATCTCCCCACTACCCTCCTTTCCTCCTCCCCCTCTCCACCTCTTCTCTCCTTTCCTCCCCCTCCTTCAGTCCTCTTTCCTTTTTCCTCTTCCTTCCGTCCCATTTATCCCTTATTCTTTCAATCCCCCACCCAGTTTCCTGTCTCCGCCCCCCCATCCATTTTCCCTCCTGATCCTTTTCCCCTATTCCCCGCCTCCTGCCTTTCCCTCATACCTCACCCTCCATCTCTTCCCTCTTTTCCGCTCTGTCATGTCCTCTTCTCATCCTTTCCCTTACTTTCCTCTCTTTCTCCTTGCACCCCTCGCGCTCGCTCGCTTCTCCCTTCCACCCATCCTGCTCCCTGCTCGCTCTTGCTCCCCCTCCCCTGTCCCCTTCCTCTAGTTCTCCCTCACCTCCCTATTCTTGCATCCCCTTCTACAGATTCTCCTCTCTATCTTGCCTTACCTCTCTCGCCTTTTTCCCCTTTTTCTCTCCCGCTGTTCCTCTTCACCCACCCTTATCGCCCCGTTCTCTTCCTGCCACCCTCTTTCCCACCCACCCCTCCCCTGCCCTAACCCTTCCACACTCCCATCCCTTCCCTCGTTTTCCCCTCTCCTCCCTCCTCCTACCCCCCCTTTCTACGAGTGCATGGGGCATTCTTAGGCCTATCGTTTGGTCCGCCCAACCATTTTCCCTGCCCTTTGGCTTCGTCCCCCATAGACCACTTGGAATTTCTTATTTTCCCCCTCCCCCTTGAAAACCTGACACTCGTCTCTTTGAGATAATAGCCACTGGCTCTCGCAATAAGACTTTATCGTACTCCCCGATTTTGCCGCGTGCTTCCCTCTTTTCTCCCCCCCCCCTCTGATCCCTTTCAAAGGGCAAGTTGAGTTTGGATGCCTTTTCCCGAAGTGCTTCCCGTTCCGGGTTGTTTCCCATCGCATCCTTTTCTTATGCCCTTTTCAGCAGGTCCTAATCGACCTTTTTCTCCCTCCCTCCTAATTTGTCTCTAGAACGTATTACCTCCTCTCGCTCCAAGCTCACTAGCCAGAGTCTTGTTAACTTCGCTCAATTCCCCTCCCCCCCAATATGTGTTTGAAGAATATATTCAGGTTTGCCGCCTCCTTCCTGGAGTTTCTGCGTTCTTTGCGTCAGTACCAGGCCCCCCTGCAAATTTTTTTTTTTTATTCGCGGACAGCTCTTTTGAAGGTTATTGTAGATTATTGGTTCTCTATGCGCCCTAACCCCCCTCTTCCGTAAGCCTCCTCCTGTGGCAAAGCATTCGAACTTCCTCTATTTCAAGATTTCTCCGCGCAGTATTTTCTGAGTGAGGGCAATTTTTTTCTTAGAATGAGAGAGAAGGGTCGTTGTTTCATTTCTCTCCTTTTCGATAGGCCTTCCCTGCGACGGCTAGTGAGGGAGTTTTCTTTGGATTTTTTTTGCCTTCTCGACATTATTCCTGTTTACTCATCAAAAAAATTGCGCTTTGCGGTTTTTCTTTTTTTTTGCTATAAGGAACTGCTGAACCCTCTCCCTGCCCCCTATTGTCCCAAAATCTCCGAGCTTTTTCTGAGTATCTGTCAGCCTTCTTAGTCTTTTTTTCTCAGGACATTCTTGGTCCCCTTTCCTCTGCCCTTTTTATTTCCCCCCACACGGACTCCATCCCCCTCGTGGTTTTTTTGAGAGCATTCCATCATCCTTCTCCTCTGTCCTGCTCTCCCCAGTGCGCGCCCCGTTTCTTAGCCCATGTACCCCTCCTGGCCGTGGCTTTCATGTCAGTCTCTCCTGAATGATAAGCCTGTTCCCCCCCCCGATCCGTCTTCATTTTCAGAGGACATTTTAATTCGAGCAAACTCCTTTTTCTCGAAGCGCAGTTGACCACCCTGTCAGTTCTCGAATTTTCCTTCCCGTAGCCTTTTTATTTTTATTGCTTCTTACCTTATTTCTTTCTCGCGCCCTTTTGGGATTTCGACCCCAATATGGTCATTTCTTCGCCTTTCTTTACGTTGATGCGTTCTTTTTCGATCGTAGGTCAATGCGTTCAGCCCTTTGCCCCCGAGCCAAGGCCGGATTAGAGTGTCATCCTCCAATCGCATTGTTTTAGGATTTTCGGCTTCTTCCTCCCTCGTGAGCCGGGCCTCTTTTACGTCCTCTGATCCAGATCATCACCACAGCCTTTCCCCCCTTCTTGGGAATGGGCAACCTCATTTTTTTCTGATTTTTCCCAAAACCAACACAAGTTTTTTTTTTCTCGATTTTCTTTCCTCTTGATAAGTGAGTTTTCATTTCCTTTTTCGGATTAGAATTTCAGCGGCCTTCTCTACTCGACCCTCATTTTCATTGGGCCCCCTTCCCCCCTGTTTTCCTTTCTGCGCCAATAGCTTTCCCCGGTGGTGCACCGTTGCCACGTACCACCCAGTTTTTTTTTTCGTTTTTCATTCCGAATCTCCCCTTTTCCCCCGTTCATGGTCCCACTAAATGCACCTCCCAACCCTGAGCGTCCCGTAACCCTTTGTATCGGTCTTACCTCGGGGACTCTAAAGGTCTGGGATAAAAGAGATGATCTGTCCTGCACACTTCTTCCTGGAACTTTCCTTTTCCTCCTTTGGCATATAAGGGCATCGGTTTACTTTGGGCTTTACAGCGGACGCCGCCCGTCTTTTCATTGAGGTTGGTTCCTCACTCTTTCCCTCCGCGCCGCCTGTTTCTCGTATTTGGCGCCGTCCTTGGGGCAGAATGACTGATTCCGCAGACGGTCTGTTAATTTGGTGGACGTACGCTTTATCCTCGCCCCGTGATCATAATGATTAACTTGTGCGAGGGACCTTCGGCCTGTGGAGGACCATCGTAGGGCTCTTATCTCTCCACCCTCTCACAGCTAATTTGGAAGACACCCATTCTTTCTTCCCCAACGGATCCCCTCTTTTTCCCTAATTCGTGCTGGAATATCGGTCGCAGGGCGCAGGCCTGTCTTTAGTTCCCACTTCTGGTGTCGCAGGCCTTCTGGTCGGACAACACTTTGCCTGCCGGAGTGGCCTGGCTTTTCCCTTTCCCCTTTCCAATTCCGTGGTCTTTCGAATCCGCGGGTGCTTGGGTATTTTCAAGGCCTTTTTCCTCGCTCCCCTTCCGATGGTATTAACCGGCTAGAAGTTATAAGTGCTGGGCGGCGCTGCTTAACGTCGCTTCAGACAGGGTTCGATTGGTAACCTTTCGGATGGAGTGCTCTGCCTTTATCGCTTGTTTTTTGAGGTTACGGATTACTGGACTTTTTTCTCACGGGGAAATTTTTTACCCCGGTGGCGTTGCCCGCCTTTTCACGACCCCTTTCGGCTTTCCGGTTCGAGGGTACTAGTTGTCACAGGTCTGAACCTTGATCCCTCTGGCACCTCGCTTTCTAACGGCAGGTCCGGCAGCCCCCTCCTCCCGTCCATTGCCGTTGCTTCTCAAATGCCGCTCCCGCTCCTTTTGAACAGCGACGGTTATGCGACACGTCCGTGCTTAGTCCAGGCCTTCCTTTGAAACCCTGAAAAGCGTGGGGTTCGTTTCGGTCCTTTTTTTTGGCCACATTTTCAAAGGTACCAGCTTTGGTATATAATCACTTCCCCACCAAGGATTGAACTTTCCCTCCTTCTTTCGTACAGAAGGGTGCCCCCCCCCCAGTTGCCTCCCCAAAAAACACGTTCTAATGGCTTGATTTCTGCCCCTTCCCCCTCCCGGGGCGCCCCTCGTTGAAGGGTACGGTGTTCCCGGGTGAGGGAGCGTTTGCCGTCCTTTCTTTCAGGAGAGTCCTTTTCAGGCCTCGCGTTCAATTTGGCTATCTTTTTCTGGGTTCCTCTCCCCCAAGCCGCTTTTTTCTTTCTGCTCCTGGTTTCGTACGGTTTGGGAAGCCTTTCTTTACGTTGTATCTTAGTCTGTGCCGCGGCGGTTGAGCCGACGCGCTGGACTTTCCGTTTCCTGTCGCTGCCCCCTCTCCCGGGGCTTTGTCCACCAATAAGATTCCAACGATTTCTTCCCAGGGTCGTCCCCTATTCCTTGGACGTTTGGTCTGAGTCTGATCTTAACCTCTCGTCCTTGCCTAAGGAGCGAAGTGCTCCAAAGCTGGCTTGCCCCCCGCAAGGAGTGTTTTCGGGCCCCCCCACGTGGTGCTCTCGTTTAGGGAGGGATATTTGATTTTTTAAACTCTCCTTGTCCCCCCCGCAGACTGACGTGGGGCTACCTTACGTTGGTAATACCTCATCCCCCCTAACCATTCTCCGGTCTGAGGTCGTGATAAGTTCCCCTTTAGATCTTCCGCTCCGTTACCTTAGGTAAAAGGTGATAGGTTGTTTTTTAGTTGATATTTTACGAGGCGCCATAATATCCGCTCGTTTCGGTCGTCTCCTCTGCCACGGAAGCCCCTTTTTTGAAAATAACCGCGTTCGTGATGCGAGACCGGATTGTACAAACCCATTTCTTTTTTAATCCGCTGGATGAGCCTATAGCAGATTAGTGAGGCTCCGCATTTCGTCTCCTCCTCGCCTGACCCCTTCATGAAGCAACTGCCGGCGAGTTTGTTCCGCGCCTATTTTAAGGAATTCTTTCCTTTGTTTTGTCAACTAGAGTTTTGTAACAACGTATTTCGCGAAGTGGAGATGGCTTTTCTAGACAGTCTCGTTTAGTGGCAACTCCAAGTTCCTTTCTCTCCGTCCCCGTTACGAGAAGTCCTCCGTCCGCTTCCTAGAAAACGATAGCCCTTTCCCTCCAGAACTGCCTTCCTTTTGCTCGGAGGGCCTCGTGAAAGTTGCTTTTTTTCCGGTAGGTCATCATAATTAGCAGTCCCTTTCGCCGCGTAGCCCCCTTATTATTTTCTCAGGTTTTGTTTGTTGAGTGTCTCTTTTTTTTGCGCACCGGGCTAAACTTTTCCCTTATTGCTTACTCCCTTGGACCCGGTTCGAAGTGTCGGCCCTCCGCAGATCGTTGCCTTCTGCGGATGTACCTCTCTTTTTTGATTATAGAGGACTTCCAGTGCCCGGAGATCCCTTCACGGTAGGTTGCCCCCCTCCCTTCGCGTTTTATTCTTCCTCACCGGCCCGGGCGCGCCACTGTCCAGTACTCTCTATGTCAACATCCGGAATCCGCATTCATCGGTTTGTGTTCGGGTGACCCTTTCGCGGCCGTTTTGCTTGCATTCCCGGTAGGCGTGCTCGGGAGGCTTACCCCCATTCTGCCAGGCCACAGTTCCTCGGGAGTTGCCCCCGTTTCTCGGTCTTCCTCCTTGTTTTGGACACTGTTGGGACAGAGCGGGCACGTCTTTTCGGTGACTTTTTGCTGCCCGTGCTGGCCTTTGTGATATTCGTTGGCAGAGCGGATATTTTTTTTTCTCAGAGAACTTTGTCCCCGCCGCCTTCTTCCTTCCCAGTTCCTTTTTTCTTCAGATGGGAAGGGCAGCCGAGATTGGACGGCTCTTGATAGCCGTCCTCGTGAGCCTTTGGTGGTGTTGGAGTTGGTACCTTCCCCGCACGATAAGTCCCCAGGCCGTGTACGGCCCGGGCGCTGTGCCGACAGTCTCCCTCGTACCTTCGACCAACACGTGGGAAACGAACACCCTACTTTCTTTTCGAGGTCTTTGTCGATATTCAGGCATGTTCGCGGGCGCAATGACTCATTCTCCTGCTGCAGCCTACCCAAGGAAAATTTTTTTCCACATCTTTACGCCCGTCTTTCTGTTTGCGGTTGGTTGTACTCTTGAGGTGGTTTGAACTAACCCGCTCGAGATCCCGAGCCCAAGCTGTTTGGGAATCTCGGAGTGCAGGCAGACGGCCAGCTTACGAGCAGTAGGCCGTCTGACCCTTTCCACTTTCCACGGTTGCCAGTACAATCCCCCCCAAACTCCTGCCCGCGGATAATCGTGCCTCTCTTTTACGAACCCGTGGAACGCTTCTCCTCACGCCTGGTCGCCTCCTGCCCTCACCCGGGCCCTGACGATGCCGAACCGTTTCCGCCACGTCTTTTTTTGTGGCGGGCCTGCAGAAATCCCCTCTCAGGATCAAACTTCTCTACTCGCCCCCCTCTCTTTGTCTCCGCCCTATACACTACCCCCACTAGCCTTCGCTTTGACCAGTGGCCTCCCAGTGATAGTGACCCGCACCTCTCCCCGCCCGGCGTTACATCATTGCGCTTCTCCCCCATGTGTCCCTTCTGGGAGTTTCTCCTCCCATTCCCGCTACCCACCCCGCCCACGGATCCGCTCACGCTCCCCACTCCTTCCTCCTCTCCCTCTTTCTGTTCTATGGTGCTCATCCTCACCTCCTCTTCCTTCGTCTACCCCGCCCCCCCCTTTCTCCCGCCTTGCTTCGGTCTTACCTCCCATGCGACCCTCCCCCTATCCCTCATTCATGCCATCCCCTCGCCCTTTCTCCGACCTTTC
>Ga0179593_1325159_pt1 | contig 13743 bp, 14 predicted proteins | sample CZODoug2_1_08_16_FD_185931 | JGI IMG/M metagenome (GOLD analysis project Ga0179593, IMG submission 185931) | Vadose zone soil fungal communities from Angelo Coast Range Reserve, California, USA - CZODoug2_1_08_16fungal (PacBio error correction) | ecosystem: Environmental > Terrestrial > Soil >... | reverse complement strand
GGTCTTTTCACTACTCCGGTGTTGTTTTTGCGCTGATTTTTTTATTCGAGTCCTTCCTCCCCGTGCCACACCTGGTAGCTTTTTTAAATCCCACGTGTCTCTAGCCAGGCCCCTCCAGGGACAATCGCTTCCCCCCTCGTTGCTTTTCGATTTTCGCCAGATATTTCCCCTTTAACAATCTTTTTGATGGTTCGTGCCTTTTTTCAGACTTACACCCCGCTGATGACTTACTCCAAACTTCGACCTTCCCCAGTCCTCGCATCTTCTGGGCCGAAAGAGAGGGTTTGAAGCAAGGGCCCTTTTTCCCCTGACCCCCCCCTCCGGGTCCCTCCGAGCAGGCGGTCCCCGGTGCATACACTTTATCGGTCGTTCCGCATCCTTTCCTTTATCTTCCCAGATCGCGATTCCCACGGGTTTCCCTTCCTTGGAGAGTTGTGAGCAGTTTTGCTTGTGGCAGCTGGTGAGGTGCAAGGGCCTTCCCGAAGTAGGGACTTTTTGCGGCATTCCGCTGGGGGGGGTTTTTCTGTGAATTGTTCCTTCCCCATAAGGTTTCCCCCCTTTTCCTGCGACGCGAGACAGACATTCTCTCCCGTTGTTCCCCATTCCAAGAGCAACAGAGGCCTCGGCCCTCCGAGAAACGCTTTGTCTTTCCTGCGGAAATTTTGATTTTGAAACGCCCCCCCCTGATCGGCGCGATTGGATGCCCGCCTAGTTTGCGATGGATTGTAGCTGAGCCAATTCAGTGTGCCGTGGCCCCCTTCCTCAGCCCCGGCGTTTTTTTAAGCCGCGCGATCGCACTCCGCATGCGCGTTTTCCTACCTGCGAGAGACTTCTTGTATTTCTTGGTGGTGCTGAATAGGGTGTCTTTGCCCCTTTCCCCATCACACTGATTTTTCCGCAGCCTCATGAAACTCTTTTTCTCATCCTCTTGTTTTTTTTTTTGATCCTTGTGATTACTAACAGGAGTCAATTAGGTTTTTGCCTTTATGTCGGCCAGGCTTTTCCCCCAGTTTCCAAGCACCCCACCATATTCCCCTTCTCTTCTCCAGTATGCCACTTTTCAGACACTCCGAACTTCCCCCCAATCCCCCTTCCCCCTTCGGGGGTCTTTTTTCGCTCCCTTACTTTGTCCAGGAGATAGATTCGCGCTGAAAATACCGCGGGAGCCCCCGGGTCCACCTCCCGCTTTTTCTATTTTCACCCCGGCGATCCTCCCCTCTCAGAGTTGATAAGTGCCCGCGCTCTAGGTTTCTTTTTTTTTTGACGCTGCTCACCCCTTTTTTTTTGAGTTGTCGTTCCTTTTTTTTGATTCCGTGCGATGGTTATTCATTGAGGTCTATATATTAGCCTGTCTTCACTGTGCTTCCCTCCTGAAGACTTCCCTTTTCTTTGGTCTTGCCTCCCCCCAGGGAGACTAGACATTGACGCCTTCGGTTTCTTGTTTTGTTTCTCCTCCCATTTGTGAAGATTTTGGTCCCTTCTTCCCTGAACAGCAGGCTCCATTTTCGTGAAATTGTGCGTTCTCTTTCAGGACCCCCCCCCCCTTTTCCGCGCGAGGCTTTTAGCCCAGAAAATCCTTTCACAGGGACTGACTTGTCCCCCCACACTTTTCGATTTCCCCTCATAGCGAAAACCGGGTTGTTCGTGGGCCGCGGCGTGTTGTCCTGTTACAGTTAGATTTCGCTTTCTTCCCCCGCCTCAGTTCCGCCTTTTTTGTCCCCCCACTCCCCCTCTTAATTCCGACCAGGGACTCCACGATGCCCAATCCGTTTCAGCGAGGACATTTATTCCCCCCACCACTTCATTGTCCCCCCCTTTTTCCTCCCCCCCCTTTTGCACCCGAATTTTTTTTTTAAGTCGAAAAACCTGATTCCCTTTGGGCCATTCCGGCAACCTCATGACCAACTTTTTTGCTTTTTGCGGGATCTCCCCCCCCCCCCTTGGCCACCCTCTTTTCTTATTCCTCCATCCCCCCTTTGTTGTTTGAGGGTTGTGCTTTTTTGACCTTGGAAGACCCGCCTAAATAAGAGTGACGCCTGTGGCTTACGGTTTCCCCTTTCAACATCCCCCCGACCCTTCTTCATTGGAAATCGGTTTCCCCTCAGCCTCCACCCCTTCCGTCCAACGGGCCTCCCCCATGCAACGACACTTGTGTCCTTAACTTTTTCCGTTAGTTGACGCACTTTTTTTGGACCCCCCTCCTCTTTCTGATTCCTCTTTTTGCCTTCCAAACTCCGCATTCTTGGTTCCCGGTACTCTCGAAGGTAAAGACTCCGTTTCGTCGTAACACGTCCCCCTTTTTCATCCCCCCCTCGCATTAGTCCTTCTTTTATGTAGACACACGGAGGTCGACAAAAGTCAGTCCCTTTTCCGACTTTTTTTTCCATTGTAGCAACGCTGTCAGAGGGAAACAGTTTTTTTTACCTTATTGCACGTCCCCCCATTAATCACCGATCGCCCTCCTGATCTCTGAGACATGGCCTTTCCATGGTAATAAAACGACGCCAGAAGTCTATCACTCTTCGCGCTTCCTGCTTTTTTCCAAACAATTTTCAGAGGCGTCCATTTTTGACGTTAACAGGGGACGAGTTTTACGGCGATCCTCATTCCTTTGTTTCCTCCCTTTGATGTCTGCCTTTCCAGTTTCAATCATGAACGACACAAGCACACACCGTTTTGGGAGGACGATTCGACCAGTCTCAGACCCCCCGCTTCGACGCTTTTTCCGCCCTTCCTTCCCCCTATCAGTTTTTTCCTTTTTCCCCCCCCCCCCCCTATGCAATCCGGTGGCGCTTGGTCACCCAGGACCCCCCTCGGTTCTTTAAGCGGCGTTTATGTAGGCTCCGCCCTTTTTAGCTGGACACCCTTTTTCCTCCCATCGCCTGTATCAATCCGTCCGCCCAGGGGTTTCGGAGCTGAAGAAGTTCCCCCCTTCTTTCCCCCGCCGTCTCCTAACTTTTTTTAGCTTTTCCTGAAAATTTGGAAGCCCTCCCCAGCCTAACCCTTGTAGCCCCTTCCTTCTAAATAGACGCAGGCTTACAAGGACACCTTCCTTCTTTTCGTTTGCTAACGCGGTTCGATTTTTCCTTCCCCCACTGGGCACCCTTTTTTGAACCCTTTCATTCATCCAAATCACCGCCGCTCTCCTCTAGTGTATTTCCTTCCAGAGCACGGAAGCATTTCCCCCCCTATTTCCTTCTTCCGCCTTGACACCCCTAAGTTCCTTCTTCCCGAAGCCTGTTTAAATTTTTTTGCTCTCGGAAGTCCGGAGTCCCCCCTCCCTCCCCCGACGCCGCCTCTATTTTTTCCCCAAACACAATAGTTGAAGCAGTCCCCCTCCATACTTTCCCTTCTTTTTCCCCCCTTTTTTTTTAAATTTCTCTCTTGTCGCGCGATAAGACTATTTCTTTCCTTTCTTTTCCGAAGATTTTATTTGCGGACCCCCCCTACGGTCTAGAATGCTCTTTCATCCCCCCTCCTTTCTGGTTATCCGCCTGCCCCCCCCCCCCCATTTTCACAGACCATGATTCCTCTTCAAACCCACGCTACCCCCTGCAATGACAAATCTTGAAGTTATTTTCCTGTATAACAGGACATTCTACCCTCTACTCCCCTCCTCTCTGATTCACGTTGCCTGCCCTATTCGATCGCTGCAATTTCTCCCCGAATTTCCGGAATTAGAAACACCCGCCTTCGTTTCCCCCCTCCAATGCCGTACTATCGTTTCCTGTGCAAAGTTTCGTCTTGCCACTTACGTTGAAAGCTGTCCACAGCCCCCCCCCCCCACACCCCCTGCCCTTCATTGTCCCGGGGGCGCTTCTCCGGGTCTTGGGTCCTTGATTTCCCTTCTTCATTGTCCTCCTGCGGCTCTCTGCAAGTTCCCGCCGCGCGTTCCATGAGTGCTTTTTGCCGACCCCCCTTTTTCTTCCCCCTCCCGTTGTTTTTTTTTCTTCCTCCCTCTCCACTGGCGCGCGAACACTTCGGACTACCGCATGGTCAGTCTAGTAAGCAGCTCCTTCTACCTTCCCTCCGAATCCCGCTGCAGAACTTCGATTTTTTAATCCGCTTTCCTGGACAATAAGCATGTTTTGATTTTTCGGCCTCTTTTTCCCCTCACTTTTTACCCCCCCCACAACCTTCTTCCTCACGAACCCCCCTTCGCCTTACGTGTACCTTGGAGTGGCAGCTTACAGTTTTTTCCATCTCGGGTTCCGACCTCTTTTTAATTTTTTTTCCTTCCCTACGAACCCTCCCCGTGATCGGCGTTCACCGTGGTTGAAAGAATATCCTTCTCTTTTCTGCGCGGAGTCCGTTTCCCCCTTTATCGTCATGTCTCTTTCCCTCTCTATGTTGGCAGGTCCTTGAGCTGTCCGAAAGGCGTGATACGTGGTTTCCTTAGGCCCCCCATCTCGGGATTTTTTATTTTGCCGGGCCTTCTTCTGCCCCCTTTGGAATATTGGCAAGAATTTCACTTTTTCTAACCCCCCTTCCTGGACGCGATATGAAACTAACCCGCCCCCTCGTCCAGATGAGTGGCACCCCTTTTGTTTTCAGAGCCAGAGATAGTCCCTTTGATGACGTTTTCCCTCTGAAGTAACTCTTCGCTTTTGGAGTAAACCCCCAAAAAAAAAACAAAGCCGGGTGTGCCGGCCCCCGGGTTCAGATTGTTCCTCCGCATTTTTTCCCTCGTCCGAGCCCATGGGGCGTCTCCCACTTCAGCCCCAGGATCCCCCCCTTTTGAGCGACGTCCTTTTTGTCAATGCAGCAATGCGCGATGCGATCTTGTTCTTCTGTGCGTCTTGCATCTGTTTAATTCCCTTAATTTCCACCCCGAGTTTTCCTTTCTGAACGCGCCTTTACCGCAAAAAAGACCTGGTTTTTTCTTGATTTAAGCTGCCGAGTCTTTCGAACCTTTTTCCCCGTCGTTTTCCCTACAACCCTTTCGGCTGGTTTGGCTATCACTTTCTTTCCCATTGGTACTACAAGTTTTATGAAATCTTCCGTCCCCCGCGCGACTACTTAACGGGATAGTCCTTTCTCGATTTTTTTTTTTTATTTTGTAAAGCCATTTCCTTTTCAGACTTGACGGCCGCCAATTTCGCGTGACACGTCTTTTGGTATTTTCTTCTTTGACCTCCCGGTCCCATCCTCTTTCCCCCTTTAAGCCCCGGCCGATCATTCAGACTGGAACGTGAACATTTGCTCTCGGCGTGGCGCGCGTTTTTTTTCCGCCGCCCCTTTTTTTCTTTTTTTGGTAACCCCCTTTTGCTCGCGACATCTACCACTCCCCTCACTCAGTGGAGACTTCTAATTAGAGCTTACGTCCACTGACATCATTGACGTCCCCTTTTTTGCTGCACGCCCTGTGCACTTTGTGGGGTTGGAGACTCTGATTTTTCCTCCCCTATTCTCTTTCGGGTTTTATTTCCCATTGAGTGAATCAATTGTAGCGGAACGCCCCTCCTCCCCAGGGAGGGGATTTTTTTTCCCGTTGTGCTTGCCCTCCGAGTTCCCTTCCCCCGGTTCCCCTCCTTACTGAGTCTTTTCTTTCCCACGTTTGAAACACTTGCCCTGGGCCGTTTTGGCGGAAGACCAACCCTCCTTTTGTAGAACTTTTTTTCCTCCTATTCCCCCTGGTTTGTGCAGTCGCTTTTTCTGTCCAGTCAGGCTGTTCTTTACGAAGCCCCGGATCTTCATGCAACACGCCTTATCCTCTCCCCTGGGCTCCACCAATACGTTCTTTTTTGCCAATCAGCGCCGTTCCTAACCCCCGGCTGTCTCCGGCGTTCTCACTTCGCGACTTCCCTTCTGCCAATTTGTGCAGATTCAGTCCACCCGGATTTTCTTATTTCGGCGGCGTCCACTTGCCCTTTTTACGTTCTTCTTTAGGTGTATCCCGTTCCCCTTCACACTCTCGCTTTTTCCTTCCCGTTTTTTTTTTTTTTTCCGCAGGTCCGACTGGAACGCATTCCCCTCGAGCGAAGCCCCCCCCCTGTGGCTGGTTTCGGAAAATCCCCCCAAATTTCTCTTCCCTGTTAAATCCCCCTCTTCTCAAGGTTCCCCTTCTTCACGGAGCTGACCTTTTGCTCCACTTACTTGATTTTTTCTTCCTTTAACTCTAGAGAGTAACTTGAGTTTTGAATTTTCTCCCCTTGTGGCTCCTCGCTTTTTTTTGAAACCCTTCTCCCTCGTTTTGTGAATTCGAAAAACGGACGGTCTGTGGCTCATGAGAAAACTGTGACCTCCCCTTTTCCTGGAAGAGAACACCTCCCCCCGAAAGCAAACCTTATCCCCCCCCCCCGTTTCGGAATGGTATCCACCATTGTTTTTCTCGAACGTCGCGTTTCTTTCCAAGGTCCGGCGTAGCCCGTCAGCGGAAAGTTTGTTTTCAACATGTTTTTTTCCGTTCAACCAATTCCCCCCTCCCCCCGAAATCGCCCTATTTGGCTTCCTCGAGACTGGAAGCTTACCCTGGTCTTTTCTTAAGATCCTCAATTGCTATCAATTTCCCTCGAGCTTCTCCTCCCGGACCAACCGCCCCCCCTCCGAAGGTCAATTTTGAATCACATTGCTGAGTTCCCCCTCGAGATTACGGAAACTGCTGGTTTTCCCTTCCTGTGATAGATAATTGTCTGCTCTTCCAATGACCGTAACGCACCGTCCCCCACAATGGGAGGCTTTTTCCGCCTCTCGTCCTAAGACAGACCTCCTCCTTTTTTCCACGTCCGCTGTTACGCCGTTCTCACTTGATTGGGTATGGCTTGGGAAACTCATCTCGTCCCACATGCCTCGCCTGAGTAAGTCTTCCGCAGACTTTCTCCGGTAGGTCCCCAAATCGCAAACGTCCCCCTTTCCTATCCCGACTGGATGTACTTTTTTCGTGACGCTGCTCCATCGTAGCTGAATGCCCCCTCTCAGAATGGGGGCAGTCCTTTTTCCCTTGCAACTTGGCCGCAGCCTTCCCCGACTGTCGCCACCCGACTTTCTTCCTTACTCAAGGCCCTCAGAGGCCTTTTTTTTTTTAACGCCGGTCTTCTTGCCCTTCCCGGCACCACTTGACACCATTAAGTATTTCCCCCCTCTTCACTACCTTCCAAGCGATACATCCCCCGTTGATTTTATTCTAGCGGGTACCGACATGTCGCGATGACAACCTGATTTTTTTTAGTGACCGACGGCTTCCCCTTTCCTTTTCGAGATTAGCCGGCATCCTCTACGCGAACGAGATCTCCGTTGGGGTGACACTCCCCCACAAGAAGAGCCATGGCAGACGGCATCCCCCCTTCTTTTTTTGCTTGGGACTTCCTGCGTTCTGGCAAAAGGCACTCTGTGCATTTTTTTTTTTCAACCCGATTTAGTTCTCTCGCTGGATTTACCTTCCCCGACCAATATTCCACAAGGCCCTTCCTGATGCCGTCCCACCAGAATCCCGACTGCTTGGTCTTCTAATCTTTTTAAACCGGACTTCCCCTCTGCCTGTTTAGCCCCCCACCGCCTCCCCCCCCCATTATCAAGCGCTTTCCTTCCCCTAAGGAGTCCCATTTCTATTCGAGCAAGGATCAAACTATTGCCAGTTGCGCGGTTTCCCCCCCCCTGGCAAGGATTTAGAGATTCCCCCAGGCCGCGGCTTCTCACAAAGCGCTTCGGCCCCCCCTACTCTGCGACTATCTGTCTAGGGCTTTTTTTCTTTTTCAGCGCCATTTCTTGTTTGGTGCTTTCCAGAGGAAGACCCACCCCCCCCAAAACATGGACGGCATTTTCTCGCTGCGATCCCCATCTCGCCCGCGGAATCGATTTCGCGGGTTTTTTTCTCATTCTCTTACTTTTTCTTTTAGCTACAAGATATTTTTCCCTTCGTCGAGCCGCTTCGCGCCATTTCGAGATCTCTCTCCCCCCATCTCCTCCGTTTTGTTCCGAGTGGCTCACGGACGAGAGTCCTCCTCCCCATTTTTTCCTTTACGCATGGACGGCTTTTTTCTCCCTCAGCTGAGCGAACGGCTTTTTCACTCGAGGGCCTATTTGTGCGATGGTAAAGACTCCTCGGTCCCATTTCCCCCCCATCCCAGTCATGTTTTGTTTTTGTTTCTTTTCAGATTCAGACCAATTTACCAATTGTGGATCCCCGGGGTAAGACAGTACGGCCCGTCTTTCTCCCCCTTACATGTCCAGCCTTTGGTTCTCCCTTTGACCGGAACCTGGTCTGAGGAGGACTCCTTCGCGCAAATCCGTTTCCCCTTGATCGAGCCGGCGTGCTTGAAAATTGCGCTCTTCGTCCTTGAGTTATCGTTGCGTGACCGGTGTTCCTTTCCCTGCATCTCCGTCTTTTTCCCCCTTGTTCAGGCTTTCAGCGGTTTGTTTTTTTTCACGCAACGTGAGCAGTAGCGGTGTCCGTTTTTGCTTGTGATCCCCTTCCCATCCCTTCCCCGTGATTTTCTTTTGGTCACCTTCCGGATTTTCCTGTTGGATGTGGTGGCAAGAATGATTCCCCTTTGCTAAGAGAGTCAATTCTGCCCGCGCGACCGTGTTTTTGGGGCTTTTCCAGCGACAGAGCTCGTCACTCTCCCCCGAAATTAGCTTTTTTTTTTCCCAGGCAGTCTTGGCTTTTTTTTTTTTCAAAGACAATTTGCCCCTCGAGGACGCTTGAGCTTTTCCCTATTTCCGGCGATGGACTTTTTTGCGCCATTGTATTTGTCGTGCCTTTCGTTTTTCGGTTTTTCTTCTGCGACCCGCGGGCAATGCTTCCAAGATCTCCTTCACATGGCGTCGGCCTAGACTTTGCTGCTGCTCTTGGTAATGCGGCCATGGAAAAACCCCCCTTTTTTTCCCCGGGGGCCAGCCTTCCCTCTTTAAGTTCAAACTTTTCAGTTCATTCTTTTTACAGCGGCGGACTTCCCTTTGCAAGTCTTTTTCCAACAAGTCGTTGGTTTCGGCCAGGTTTTGCTTTTTGCAAGGTCCCCCAATTATCTAACTTTCTTTCCTCAAGTGATGAACTTCTTTTTTTACACTCTAAGTTCCTAACTCCTTTAGGTCTTTTTTTCCCGCTCAGATTTGCGTCCTTTCCCTCGCCGCGTAGTCTGCCCCCGCGAGTGGAAAATCACCTCTGTTTTATCTAGCTTTTGCCCACGCTTTCCCCCCCCCTTCGATTTTATTGCGCACCCCTTTTTTTTGTGAGCCTTTTCAGTCGCGTTGTTTAACACGAGTCTCCCCACCCGTCCCGTTCTTGAGAGCTTCGAATTTCCCAACCAAAGTTTGTTTGTGCTTTGTTCCCTTCTTTCTCGACGAATTATCTATCATTCCCCTCACAGAAGTGGGCATCTCCTTTTCCCCTTGAAGTCGTCTGGGTCCCTGCCGCCTGCTTTCCTGTTTTGATTTCTTTTTGAAGCGCGAAGTGTCTCAGGCGTCTTTCGGTTTTACTTTCCCCCTTTTAGCCTGTCCCCTTCGGCTCTAACTCCCCCGCAGGCGATTTTCTTTTTTGAAAAGGGTTCTTTCCATATTTCCTCCCCAGGTTCCCCTTTTTTTGCTGCGGAAACGTTTCCCAACTCCCTGTTTGACTGACGTTGCGCGGTAACCCCCCCACGCCGTTGTAACAATTCCCACTGCTTAGGTTTGCTGCATGTTTCCTTTTTCTCTTCCAAGGTCAGGCGTTCCAGTCGCTTTTTTTCCGGGGCCCGCGTTTAAGCTTTCTTTTATATTCCCCCTGCCTTTCCCCTAACAAGTCGACTTCTCCACGCTTCTTCTTTTGCCCAATCAGACGAGCTTTTCCCCTATTAACCAAGTTTATTTTATTGGGTTTCAGTTTTTCCTTGAGGCTTTTGTGCCCTATTACCCCCCTCCCTCCCTTCCCGGCTTTGGTCTGGATTTTTTGCACGGACCCACTGCCAATGTCGTCTGGGATCGTTCCGGTTTCCCGTTTTCTTGCCTTCCTTCCCCTTTTTTTCTCCTTGTTGTTGGCTCTCGATGTTGCCCAAGTCTTCCCCTGAACGCCCGAGCGAAAGCCATGTGGTCATTTTTTTCTGCCGGAAACACAGCCCAGACAAGCTTTAATTACTTGTTTCGCCTCGGGCCCCACCAGTCCGCAACCTTCGCGCAAAATTGCTCCGACTTCTTTTCCCTTTTTTTTCCATCCTCGCCGCGCGTCATGGCTGTTGTGAGACCTCTCCCTGGTCGGTTTACCGTCTCTGGGTGCATCTGTTGTCCCCAATCAGCTTGTTGTCACCGAAGCCTCCTGGAACGGCCGAACGTGGAATTCCCGCACATTTAGCAAACCCTATCGATCTTCGGTAAAAGTTCGCCCCTTTCGGGTGTCGTTCCTTCCTTCCCTGGACGATTTGTCCCCTTTTCCTCAGCTTTTTAGCGGAACGGGGTTTCCCATATGGAAGGGCAGAACCTTCACAAGTCCGCAAAGCCCTTATAGATTTTCTCGCCACGGACCGGGCACGCGACAAATTTTTCTCTCCCCCCCCCCTAACGAAGGCTTCATCAATTATCGCCTTTTTTCGTGCCAAAGCCAATAATTTCCTTCGCCCATTTTCGTACTCTCCGGCCTCGAAAGAGAGCCCTACTCCCTTTTTTTTTTTCCCCAGACTGTGCTAGTACTTTTTATAAGCTACAACCCCACTGCAACCCTACCCCCCCCACTTTTTTTTTTCTTCCGCTCTAACGAGCCGAACGAAGCAGTTTTCTGGCGTTTCAAACCTTCGTTTTTAGTTTGCTCCTATTCAACCGCTTTTGACGTTGGCTTCCCCCGCTCTCCACCCTCGGGTATTCTCGGCGGAAGTATTTTTTTTGAATATTTCGCGGCGCTGTCCCAATCTCACCCCCCCCGCTCGTTCACCCTCTCCCGCCGGGATGGTTTTCCCCCCTTTGTCATGACGTGAAGACTTATCCTAGTTCTCTTCGAAGTCCTTTTTCCTTTGTTCCTCCCAATGACCCTTTTTTACGCGCGCCCATCCCCCCATTTGTACCCCACCGACTTTAGAGTTATCCTAATTTTTGCTGTAAACCTTTTCCCCCTACAGGCCCCGGTATTCCCCTTTCACCCAGTGCTTGCTCATTACCCCTCCACTCGTGTGCCAAGGGCCCCTGACTCTAGGCAGCACGCCGTCCCTGCTCGCCTTCCCCTTTGCTGCTAAGAATTGACCACGCCCTCTTTTTCGCCCGCTGAAGACAGATTCGAGCTTGCCCATGGGTTTTTTCCCTTGTTCTTTTTCCCCCTCCTTCGCCCTCGACCGCGCCCACTTTTGAGCTTGTTTTCCAAAAAAGAGCTTTCGCAGATGACCGCGACGATTCCATCTCTCTCTTCGCTTGACGTATCTTTTCCTTTCCTCATTTTCGTCTCTTCGCGTCGACGGCCGCTTCCTTTCTTTCGCTACCAATATTCCACCGGCTACTCCCCAAAGAAAAATCCGACTGTGTCTGCCCCAAAACAGTTTGATCTCCTTCCCCTTTCTCATGGAGAAAAACAAGGCCCTCAACCAGATCAGCGCCGATCAGCCTTTTAGTCCCCTCTCTCTTTTTTTCCCCTATCACTGTGATATTGCTGCCCTTTCCCTCTTGCGATCGTTGACCCTTTTTTTTTCCTAGCATTTCCGGCCGACCCCTGTGAAACCCGCTTGCTTCAATTTTCTTCCGCCCCTTTCTTAATGGTCGTACCTTTCTTTGCGATTTTGGTTGGCATTTTTCCTCCGATGGCGAACAGAACCCCCCCCAAATGGCCGGAATTCTGAAGTTTTAAACTTCCCGTAGGAGGTCTTTCTCCTTTCCTTCATCTGCCTTTTAGAAGACGTTCCGGATTTAAGCCGAGAGCGCAGCTCCGTCATTGTCCTCGATCCTCTCCCCCCCCCTCTTGTTTGTGTTGTATTTCCTTCCCAATGAGCGAATCGCTTCCTCCTCTGCCCTTCTTTTTCCCTGCTAATCAGCTTCGATCGGCTTCCCGGCCTGAAATCGCTGTCTTGCCGATTCCCGCAGCTCTTCGACCTTTTTTTTTTTTCGGACTCTCATGATTTTTCCCCCCCCTTTTTGACTTGGAGGTGCGGACCCTCCGGTGACCCAGATAGTCGGATTTTCCCGAAGCGCGGGGTTCCTTTGCCCTCCCTTCCCCGGAGTTCCTTCACACGTGTTTTTCCCTTTTATCCTATTCGCGCCCCTTCCAAGTGGAGCTTTTCACTGGATTGCGCGGAAGGGATTTTTTTATCTCTCGATTGCTCTTTCCCCCTTTGTTCCTTTTGAGCGTTGTAGCCACTCTTGCCGGCAGCTGTGTGTCCCTTTTCATCAACTCCAGCAGTCGTTTTTCCTTCAGGCTTCTTCGTTTTCCTCTTTTTTTTCTTCCTAATCAGTACGGCACCCTCTCGCGTTAGAGAGAACGAAATCTGTCATTCCGATGCGTTGCAGAAAGTTCCAGAGACAGATCCGTCTAGGTCACCAGGTGACCCTTTTCCCCTTTCGCTCACGGAGGTCAAGTCTTCTCTTTGCTTTTGGTCCCCGATATGTTTTCTTCTCCTTCCGTGGCGATTTAGAAGGGACCTTTTCTAGACGGAGCCCATGGGGCCTTTAGTTAATCGAAACTGCCTTTTTCCCTCCGCGTTCTCTAGAGGTGTCAATGCTCAGTCTGAGCGAGGGTCCTCCCTGACTTCGGAGACCCTTTCGTGATTTGATGACCAATGGTGCCTTCCTGCCCATGTTTGGCTTTGAAATTGCGGTTAAGCGCAGGCCGTTTTTCTTTGATTGGTTTTCCACCGTGCGTCTTCCTCCCCTTTGAAGTCGGTGGCGACAATGTTTTTTGCGGCTTCCCTTGTGATTTGCCCTCTCCCCCCAGCACACAACAGCATTGATCCCCATTTCTCTACTTGATGAGGCCCTATTCAGGTCTTCCTCCCCCGTCTGGGTTTTTCTCTCGATTGCGATTTTGTCCGTCCGCGAGAGTCTGCGCTATGTTTTGTTAAAAAATACTATGTTTCTGATTTTTTGACCCCCTCCCCCCCTTCGATCATAGTGAGAAAGTTTTAGAACGCGACCTTACAGTTGAAACTTGTGGTTCCCCCTTTTCTCCCCTCTCTTTGGCTCCCTTTTTCCGGGATTCCCACTGGTTTTTCCGCGTTGGTATTTGATTGCCGCTCCGAACTCCCCCGTTCTCCGACGTTTCGTTTCTCCCCTCGTTGACTTGTGACTCACCTTTCCTTCTATTTTGGCTTGGCTTTGCACCCTCGGGACCCAGCGCCCGAATGATTACCTTTCTCTTTCTTTTTTGTATACCCCTTTTTTTTTCCACCACTTCAGCCTGGCCATTTCTTTCGATACAGCGAGCGGGTCCTGGCCACCTGCCCCTTCCCGAGTTTCAGACCTTTTTCCGATGACGGGATGCCCCCTTTTGCGAAAATTTGTCCTGCACGTTTGAGAGGGACCACGTTTGTAGAACCATTTTCATCTCCCTTTCCATGCATATTTTTCTGAAGTGGGGTTGACGGTGGTCCCCCCCGTCGGAGTTCCGTTCGTCTGTGCCCCGGACCCGCGCTTATGGTTTCGTGTATGAAACTCCTCTTCATTCCAGGAGATTATCCAATCCCTTCTCCACTCATTTACGCGCCTTCCTCCATTTTTCCACCCGTTCTTTTTTTTTTCAGCAAATTTTTTTCCGCGTTTCTTCTTTTGGTGAACCTTTCGACCCACCGATTTACCCTAGTTTTTTTTGCTTTTCCGTCTCACCGGCACTTTCCCCCCCCCTTTTTCTTTCGGAGCGTTCGCGGG
>Ga0179593_1311586_pt1 | contig 13743 bp, 12 predicted proteins | sample CZODoug2_1_08_16_FD_185931 | JGI IMG/M metagenome (GOLD analysis project Ga0179593, IMG submission 185931) | Vadose zone soil fungal communities from Angelo Coast Range Reserve, California, USA - CZODoug2_1_08_16fungal (PacBio error correction) | ecosystem: Environmental > Terrestrial > Soil >... | reverse complement strand
TTCTCCCACCAAGACGTTTTAGAAGCGTCTTGGCCTTCCTCTCTCTCCTGTCCCCTATGTCTTGGGCGTCATTGCGAAGAAGGCGCCATGCCTCCCCCATTCTAATGCAACTTTCCGCATTCTCCGCACGCTATGGGCTTCTAGAAGTCCCTTTACCCCCGGGAGGATGGACCTTCCAACGGGGTGTAGATGAATCGTTGGATAGGCCCGGCGATTTTCGTCCTACTTTTTTCTTGCTCTTAGTATAATTAGTCCTGGCTACCCACCGGCTATTCGAAGGTCGTTTTGAGAAGGTGCGAAGACTTTCGCCATACCGATGAAGGCCCTTCTCTCCATAATCCGGAATAATTAAGTACTAGCAATATATTTACTCCCCTCCGTTTTTTTCTTTTTTGTGGAAGACAGTTAATTGGTTCGAGGCAAAATTTCCGAGATTCTTTCTCTAGAGATAGGGAGGCATTCTGCCCACTTCGGTTCTTTCATGAACTTTTTTTTCGTCTTCTTCCCCCCTGGTTTTTAGAAGATTATCCTCCTAGAGCCACCCCCGAACGTATCCCCCCCGATCTACAACCTTCAGGAAGGCGCCCTTTCCTTCGCTGGCCCCATTCCCTTTTCTCGGGACAGCAGAAGTAATCTAGCTTCAGCACAGATCTCCCTTTCCTTGGTTACGGACTGCGGGGTCGTCTGAGGTTCTCGCAAACTGGTGCTGCGTTTTTTCGCATGATTACCTGATCGGCCGCACTGTTCTTCTCCCTTCCTCGTAGAGGAATCGACCATCTTCTTTCTAACGTTCTTTTTTTTTCGACCGATTTCCCCCCAGAAGTTTCGTCGTGAGCAGAGGCTGGGCACTCCGACTTCACAATCTATGCCAAGTGCTCCTTGGGAATATTCGGTCCAATTCGCCAGAGTCCTCAGATGGATCCTCACTATTTAGAAGAATACTTACCGCTGTCGCCGAAGAATGGAACTCCTCCATACGGAGGGCACTCCAACCGGTCTTTAAGTATCGGAATTCGATGGAGGTTTATTTCCTACGTCCATGAGAAGTTCCACATGAAATGGCAACGTCTCCCCAAAGGATATTCTTCTACCCATGTGTTTGTCGGTCCTCGTTATTTTCCATCAAGATGACCGCCCTTTGATCTCTCCCTTCTTCATGATTACCCAAGCGCTGTTCAGGAAGGTTCAAAGGCATCAGGACCCTAGTCTATTGGGGACACGGCCTATTTTTTTTTCCCTTTGAAGATTAGCCGACCTTAGGATTAATTTTACATCGGTTTTTCCCCTGGTTTGCCCCACAAGGAGAACTATTCTACGTCACTTTTCGCCCCCCGGCCTTTTTCTCCACAACCACCCCTGTCCCCCCTCTTCGGAATCCCCGCGTAATTTTCAGTTCTTTGTTGAAGATTCTCTCATATCCCCCTGCACCCAAAAGGTCCTTCACGATATACCTGCCTCATTCCAACCGGAAATTTTCCGTTCAGGTGAATTCTACTGCCAGTTAAACCTCTGCCTCTTCACAGTCGCCCAGTCCTATAGTCTCTTTCAGTTAAGCCGAATACTGCGAAGAAGAGTGTCTCTGTTTCCGGTATCGTCATTTTTTTTTTTTTCCGCTCACGGCGCTTGTGGTTTTGCCCTCAAATCAGCTTGATTTTGAGGCCGGTCCGGTCCCGAGGGGTATGGGTGGCTGTACAGACTCGGCCGCGCAACCTCGATGTCATGTCGCTCCTCCCGTCGTTTTCTGCTCGCTTGCAGATTAGCACTGTGAAAGGCCCCATGCTCTCCCCCTCTAGTAACAACGTCTGAGTTGTCGTCGCATGATTTACATAACGTCAAGGGTTCCCCTTTTAAGGTAAATTAATAAGCCTGTGAAGTCTTTCTTCAAATCTCGAATCGTGTAGCTTTTTTTCTTCGAGGGAGGACCGGCAACGATATTTTTCCTATAGAAAGTTAATGGTATTTTCCTTTTTGCGCGGAACTAGACTGCTATTTATGACTCTCTCGCCTGCATTCCGTTCCCATCCTATAAGGTTCTCCTGACCCTGCATCCCGTATATCGGATTTTTGAAGGTTAGTCCCTTTTCTCGCTTCGTCTTTGCGAAATTGCTACGTCTGCCGATACAAACTTTTCTTTTTTATCGAGCAGGATGTCACTTGTCAAAAGACGAGCCATGCCCCTTACGTCCCCTCTCTGGTTCCCTTGGAGGTTACAGAGAGTTGGATGAGGTTGCCCTTTGATTAAGGATGCCATAGAGCTTGGTTGGCCTTGAAATTTATCTCCTTTTTCTCGGGATGTGGGTCCCGTTTTTGGTTTGCGCCTTCTTTTCTTTGATCCGATACTTACATCGAATGCGCTCTTCTCGTTGCATGACTTCTAGTTAAAGTTGCTCTCTCCGCTATCACCGCCCCTCTTTTTCTTAACCCACTTCTCCCTTGGGTCGCTTGTCTTCCGGGCTTCCTCTTTTTTCCCCCCGGGTTTCATTTTCGTGCTCCCCCCGGAGATCGCGACCTCGTCCCTTTCACCACTAAATGGGACCCGATCGAGGCCATCCCGCCTGGTGCTCTTTTTTGCTTTGTAGAGTTAGGTCAGTTTTGTCTATAAGCGTCCTCGAAGCTCTCCCCCCCAAAAACTGTGTCTGGGTTGAAGAAGTTTAAGTCGCTTCTCCCTGCCCTCGGCGGTGTTCGTCTGCTTTCTCTCTCAATGCTCGTGCTTCTCACCTCTTGCAAGTGTTTTAGCCCCGTGCTGTTTCGCCCCTACCTGGCAAGCCTGGGCTTTGCTTGCCTTAGATGTTCGTTTCAACCCACGATCAGATTCTCGTCTTCCCTCCCTACCGCTCTTTCTCCCATTTACAAGGTGTCTCTTCTGGGCAAGCCGAAAGCCCCCAATCCTCTATCCTAGGAGTTTGGTTTTTTCAGCGGTGGCCTCACGCCTCGCTTCCGATCAATCCGCTCTCCGCTTCACTCGGACGAAGCGTTGCCTGCCTTCCGACCTTACCCTCTTCGCTTTACTCCTACTCCCCTGTGTAGAGATCCCTTCACGCGTTTCCCTCGCCTGGCCTTGAGACGACGCGTCTTTCCCATCGCTCGGACACCCCGGTGTGTGTGTTCCCTTGTTTCTAGTGTACCCCCTCTGACCAACCCCCCCACTGTGCATCCGCTCCTGTATGGATGGTCATCTTGGTTCCTCCCCCTATTGTATTTTATTTCTGTTTCTGTTATTTCTTCCTTCTCGTAGAGAGATTTGAGTATCTATTTTATCTTTCCTCCCCCTGCTGTCCCCTTCCTCCGGTCCTTTCTCTGTGTTTGTGTATAGGCGCACCGTTTCGTATCCTTAGTTATTCTGAGTGATGTATATCGTGTATCCTTTGGCCCTTTTTGTGTATTCATTCTCCCCGCGTATACCAGTTTATTTGCTGTTTGCCTATTTTTTGTTTGTCACGCTACGGTCTTCAACCCGGCTACCCGAATTCCCCCACCGTTGTTTGCAGCGCACGTGGCTCTCTTTCCTTGGCATAGCCCCTCCCTCCCTGCCATTTCTGACCCTTCGTCCGCTGCTAGATGTTCCGCGATCTGTGTTCGAGTCCCCTCTTTGTGTCCCGCGCGGTCTCTCCCTGATGGAAGATTTTTCTGTGCAAGTTCGGTTCCCAGCACTATTTGAGACTGTAAGTCCCCAAATATGCCGTCCCTTTCATTTTCGTGGCTCGTGACACTATTTTTCGGATGATCTTTCGCCTTTCTTCACTCGCCTTTTAAATAGATCCCCATTTATTTTGGAGTTTTCACTTCATTGACGTTATATCTCACTCGTTTTCCCTGAAAACGACCGCAAAGAAATTCGAGCATTTCCCGCCGCCAATAAAGATCTATTGCGCTTCCCCCCCCTCTCATTTCTCTGCTTGTTCTTTCCTCCCCCAGATCGAGTAACCATCGTTTGCATGTTTCGGAGGTGAACCTCATCCGGTCACATAAGGATTTAGAGCCCCTACGCTCAGGATTTTTTCTTGCGTCACGTTTTTTCGATCCGTTTGATCCAAAGGTGATCACCATCTACGATGCACTAGGTGTCTGTTCCTACACAGTTTTATTGTCTCGCAATGTCTCTGATCTATCTTCTGCTCCTAGGTGATTTTCCTTTCATCGAAGTATCGGCCCTTTTATATCGCCTCCCGCTCGACGTTGAAGGAGCATTCATCGCGACGCCAAATTCTGCTCTTGTCCGCCCGTCTTCCCTGGTATTGAATTTTTCCACGGTTTCCTGAAGTTTTGTGTAATCGCCTTTCTCGCGCCCTCCGACTTGTATGATTTTGGTGCCTGATAGACTTTTGAGCAGTTTATTCCATGCGTCGCCTTCATGCCCCGAAGCCTCTTCACCCGGACCTCGGATTTTGCGTTCCGATCTTTTTTTCACGAGTAGACACCGCCCACTCAGGTGAAGGAGCGGACTTCTCCACCTGGCTTTGTCCATCTTTAGAGACCGGTGCCATACTTCTCCCTCTTCCTTTATGCGTTTTTCTTACTGTATTAAGTTTGTTCCATCTTCCGCGAGCTCTGGCCTTTGTCCCTTAGGACGATCCTTGTCTCGGATTTCTTTCTAGGTCATCGGCGCTGGCCTAGCTAATTAGTCGTCCCGCGCCGGCGGTTCGTTTTTTTTTTTTATGAATTGCCGACACTTTTTCAGCGTGCCCCCCCTAACATGTCTTTTTTTTTTGTCCGCCTCCTCTTTGAAGGACTTTAACTGGTGGGTCTCAACTTTCCGGCTGCAGTCAAGGTTGAACGGAGCTTACGAGGCTTATACCCATTCAGCCCGATCCGCGGACTGTAACGACCGGGCTTGAAAGTCCGTTTTCTCTTTTTCTCCCGGTGACACAACAAGGATCCAAAAACCCCCCTGCCCGTGCATCCTTCAATAGCGCCGTGTCATCTCTGTTTCTTTAGTCCTCTCTTTTCTAGCACTTCTTGGTACGAGCCGGCCCCCTTTCCATGTGTCCCACAAGTTGTTAGAAACCTTTCTACCGTGATTGTCTCTTTCCGTTTGAAGTTCCTTGTTTCTCTTCGCTTCCGCATTTAACTTACATCGTCCCCACTTAAACGAAGTAAGCTCCCCTTTCTCCCTTTATGTGACTATGATTTTCTGTGCCCTTCTCTCGAATCCGTGACCAGTCCGTCTTTATGATGCAACTCCTTTCACTTTGGTGATGACGGTGCTCACCTTTTCACACTTTCCGCATAAAAGGGTAGGTTTTGCCTTTCTCAACCGTCTTTTTTCTCCCCCTTCGTCACTGCTTGCCGTTATGACAAAAGATTTCTTCCTTTGCCGCCCTCCTCTAAGAGTTGTCTTGTGATCTCCTAAGAAGAGGCTGCTTCCCCAGTTTGCGCTCCCCTCCCATCTAATTCATACTCCATTCTGCATTGAAGGCTTCCTGTTTTTTTCCCCGCCTTTCCGCTCCTGAGCCCGCCCCTGGTTTTTTTTCGGCGGAACAGTTTTTTTTTCCTGATTTTCTCTTCGTTCCGTATCTGTGCTTTTCGTATATCTAGTTTGACCCTCGAGCTTTTCAGTCTGCCTGAAGGGGATTATGTCGCCCATCTCAAGACGTGGGAGTGTCGCCCTCGACCTAATCTCCCAGGATCTCACCCCCCTAATAATATTTTGTTTTTTTGCTCTCCCGGCCCCTTTTCGCCCCCTTCCATTAATTACTGTCTCCCTCTTCTTGCCATTCAGATTTTGAGGGACGGACTTTTTTGTCAAAAGAGTCGGCACGACCCTTGTTTCGCCGCCCCGTTCGGGTTTTTTTCGTCCCTACGATGGGACTTATTCTCCCACGTTACGTCTCCCTCAAGAACAAATCTGCCGTTCCTACTCAAGGAGTTTAGCTCCCGTAGCCTTTAAAGCCGTCCTGTCAAGGGGAAGAAAATTTCTCCCTCTGATGGTGAGGGTGCGGAGTTGTGCTTTCACCTGGTTTTGGCTGGAAGGGAGCCGTTTTTTTCAATGATCGGGTCCAACCCATTTTCCAGTCTCGTCTCTTGGCCTGACACGGAAGTCCGTAGTTTTGTCTTTAAAGTCGGAATCAGTTATGCGTCCATATTGCGATAAGTAGATGTGGGCTTCGAATCCCTTACCCTGAGAGGCCCCAATTCAGTTTCCCCTCTGTCGCCGGTTTTCCCCCAGAACCAACTCGTCGCCGATTCTCGATTGACGGAACCGCCGTCCTAGCTCCCATGTCGCCGTCTGGCCATCTTCTCCATACGAGTCACCCATCTTCCCCTCGGAGACATTCTTTGTCTGACCGTCGGTTCATTTTAGATGTTAGTAGTTTTTCGACGGACTCTTTGATTCCCCCCGTTACTGCTTGTCAGTCAAAGCTCCAAGCCGGAATACCGGCCGGCCTCCCCAGTTGTGTGTTATTTTTTCAATTTGTTCTTCCGGTTCCAAGAGTCAGTCCCTGCGATCCTGACCGGTTGCGGACCTGCCCACGCCACTTCTTGTCAAGTCCGGCCTTCCAGTTTTTCTTTCAGGCCTCAGTCCTTCCATCTTGGCGCCCCCCGGCGTCCTGTTTTCGACTTGACCCTTTTCCCCTCCCCTAATACCTTGATTCCAGGCCGTTATCCCCGGTGTCTCCCTTTTCGGTCCTCACGAACGTCCCCCGTCCAGGTAACCACCTTCCGCCTCATGGTGAGCCCCACACACCCGCTGAAGCGGATTGCCCCAATCTTAGGCACCCGCATTATCAAACCTGATTGCAGGTCCGGGTGTAAGCCGGGACGCTTCCTTCAGGATCATCGTGAACCCCAACTAAACCTCTGACTCTCTAATAAGAAGTCTCTCTCTGAGATTTTCTTACCTGTCAACCTTTTCCTCAGGTTTCATTGATCGCCTTTATCCGTTTGGTACGTCGAACCTCCAGGACCCCGGACTCCGTGCTCGCTGGAAGGGAAGTAAAAGATTTCAGAAGTCTCTTTCTCTCCGGGCTCGCGGTTCTTAATATCGGCCGAAAATCTCTAGACGATTTTTTTTTTTTTCGCTGAACGATTTTTTTTCTGGCTTGTGTTGGCGGTTTTCCCCCCGCCTACCGTTTTGGCCCCGCTCCAAGGAAGATCCCTTTGATCCCTTTCGACCCGTTCCTCCCCTTACGCCTTCGCTTTTTTCCCCCTTGCTCACGGTCCAAAATGTCTTTTTTCTCTCGCCCCTTTCTGGGATCGCCCGTCGTCCCACCTTAAAACCCCCGCGGTCTTTGAAGTGACCACCTGAAACCTAACACGGTGTTTTCCGGCTTCGAACTCACTCCCCAACCTCTCTTTTGTTTGATTGTGCCTGGTCTAGTGAAAGAGTCTTCGACAGATTTTTTTTCTCCAGGTCCTCGACGTGGAGATTTTCCATAGCCCTTTCCCGACCTACCAAGGTCTGGTAAAGCTAGCGCAACGTTCGCTCCTGACTTTTCTCTTCTTTGTTGATAGACCTACACTTTCCTACCCGATATTTTCTGTTGATCGGGGCCTTCACCCTTTGGTTCTATGAAGGAAGATGCTTTTCTTTTATCTCTGTGCCTTCGAACCCTCCTAGCTTATCTCACCCAGACCTCCTGCGTAGAAGTAAAATCCTACCCCATGTTTTGTGCTCTTTCCCCCATCCTTTCTTGGTCTTTTCAAGGAGTTTCCTAGGATTGGCCCGTCTTCCCATCCCCATATCCATCGATTTATGTTTTGGCTGGCTCCCCTGGGTCATGGGATTGGGTAGCCGTTTGGTTTTCGATCGTGTGACCTCCTCGGAGTACGCCCCTCTTCGCCTCGAACCTTAGGAGCGGTGCCTGTCAGTATTAGTAATCTCGTGTCCCCCCTCTCGCATAGATCGGTCTCAAGTCAAACGAGGCGCCCGGACCTGCGTGCGATTGGCTTCCCGGGGGTGTTTCTCCAGAATTTCAACCTCTGAAGCTGGACTCTTCCCTGCTACATTTCCGCAGTTAACCCCCCCCCCAGCTGTTCCAATGTAACCTGATCTCGAAAAGCCATTTTTCTTCCTCTAACTTTCTTTGGCGACCCCTTGCCATGGCTTTATCCGGGCATGTTTTCCTTCCTTCCTCGTGCACCCCCCTGCTGAGACTCTTCCGGTACCGCCCCCCCCCCCCCAGAGAGTGTGTTCCCTCGTATTTTGGGGAGTAGTTTCTATTCTTTTCATACCCGACGCGTACGCAACTGGTTTCTAATTCCGCGGATACTCGCCTCCGGTATGACGCCCCCCCCTCGCACCCTTGCCCTGCCTGTTTTGTGGCTGGTCTTCGCTCGCGTATGAATACGTGCTCGAATCTCTTTTTTCGCATCTGTAAATCCGCTGCCTTTGCCTTACCCGATCCGAGCCTGACGTTTGCCTCTTACCCTCACATTAACGGTCTCTGCGCCTTTGGTTTATTTCTGTTTTTGCCCACGTCACCTCTCCAGAGGATGCTGATTCCCTTCCTCTTCCTTTATTTCAAGATAGACGGGTCCTTTTCCTTTCTCCAAGTCCCTTTTCATCCATTCAATTCGCTGTTCATCTCATCCTTTCCTACCCTCCGTTTGGAGTCAGATGACAGCGACCTGTTTTTTCTTGCATGTTGAAGGACCTGGCGGCAGGTTTTTCGAGCGTTTGCCCTCCTTTCAGCTCGTATTTAAATCATTTCTCCTCCGGGTTCCTTTCTGAGTTAGTCCCCTATGACTACCCCATCGGCCCCCTGGGTCGCTTCTGTTGATCTTTGATCTTCTACCGTTCTCTTTTTTAACTTCGATAGAGTAGCTTTTTCTATGCGCCTTCGAGCTCTTGAGACGTCCATGTTTTACCCCCTTCCCCAGTAGTCGCGCGATTCAGCACCGGCATCCTTTTCTCCGTTTTAAGGTACTCCTCCTCTTACCTCCTTGCCGAGTGTCTGCGCCTCGTACTATGCTCATTTAAATCGCTCGCACCTAGACAACCGAGAAGATCCGAGTCAAGAGATTCCACACGGCCTGCTTCCCGGACAGTTTTGTTGTATCTTTTATGATGAGCAATATCGTCTCCTCCATGACATTGTCTTTCCAAGCTGAAAAGCTACCGCAGTCCCCCCCTTAGCTTTCCCTGGGTATCATTGCCCAGAGTGTTTACTTGCCTCGATTCCGCTATCCGCTCCTTCTCTTTTCCCTCGGGCATCCGTAGAACTCCCTCCCACCTTTCATCCGTCCCTTTGGTTTCCTTTTTCCTGTTTTTCCCTGACTAGGGAGGACTGAGTACCCTCGTCCTTTGACCGCTCTTACTTCCCCCCGAGATCCTTCGTGCGTCTGCGGTGTAATGCACCTCTTGCTTAGCCTCCCCAGACTCCCTTTTATATCACGGCCGACAGCCGACGCAAAGAGCCCCCTTTCCTGGCCCCCCTCCTAGCTGTTGCCATCTGATCCTGAGGGGAAAAATTCCCCCTTTCTTTTTAGCCCGCCGCTCCCGGTTTCTTACCGCCCCTCTTCTTCTCTTTTGGTTTTTCCTGCTGAACATCCCTTCTTATCTAGAACCTCCCGGCTTGGTCACGATTACCGATTTACGTTCACAGGCTTCCCGTACTGCCGCACCGTTGGAAACTAAGACCCCCCCTTTTTTTACGGGCTTGAGATCCAACTTCTTTTTCTTTTTTTTTTTTTTTTTTTTTGTTTTTCTTCTGAACTTTTGCGTCGCTCCTTCCTTACCTGCTGATCTCCTTGTGCCTATGTCCCGAGCCCCCATTTTAGTCCATTTTTCAAATTGATTACACCCTCTTTTTCGTGCCCCCCCTTCCCTCCTCCTTATCTCTCCCGTTTCTCCTCGAGGTCGCTGCTTAAGGCCACTTCCCCCCTTGGTGCTTCTTGATGGTGAAATTCCGTTTCTTCTGACTTGATGTTGTAATAGAGTCTCGTTTTCCTTGAGATCCCTCCTCCCCTTTTCCCGTCTAGTTTTGCTCCAGAATTCCTTCAGCGCAGTGAACAAGACGGACCCTTGTCTTAAACCCGGGGGCGGGCCGAGTTCGCCTACCCCCTCCCAAAAAGACCCACTTTTTTGCCTGCCCGTCCTCTTCCCCCTACCTGATTTACCCCTTTTTCTTTTTGACGCCCCCCTTCATAAGTTCGCCTTTGTTATGGCGCGAGGAAGGCGGAGTCTCGCTGCGGAAATAGTCCGCCGTTTTCTTCGTCCTGAGTCCTGCCAGTTTTCGATCCCATTTCCCCCCCTAGCTTTAAGATTTTCCCCTCTGTTCATCTCGGGCACGGGTTTACATATGAGTCCGCCTGGCGTCTTTATTTTTTTAAGGTGAGATTCGATCTACCGCGGACCCAAAAGAATTTTTCTGAAGGGATTTTCCTGAATGGTCCGCCGTTCCTCTTTGTTTTTCTCCCCCGGGACTTTTTACTACCTTATTTCTTCCTCCGGTTCTTTCTTTTTCTAGCAGACCCCCCTTTCCTGTCCAGAAAGGCCGGTTCTCAGCAGGGAGGTTCTCTTTTGTTCGGCGTCTTTTCTCAGAACTATTCTCATTGCTGCCCCCCCCCCATAATTCCCTTCATCCTTTTTGAGGGTTTTTCCCGGACCCATCTCTTTTTTTCTTTTCGTCATGCTGTAGAACTAGTGCCCCCCGGTAGATGCAGGTTCCCTCAACGACCGACCCATGGTTTGTAGCAGCGTAAACCGGATTTGGAGATGTCAGTTTTCCCCTCCGTAGGTGTTCGGTCTCTAAGATCCCTCCAAGAAATCTCCCGCATACTACATTTTTTTTCCATGCGTAGTACTTGCACTCCCCGATGCTCGTGCAGCGTTCCCTGTGATTCCCCCGCTCAGGAGGTTCATTCCCTTTTTTTTTACGAACTACCCCTTCCCCTAGAGTGGGCGATTTGCCGGCTCAATCTTAACCTCATCCTCCTGGTATAGGGCTTAGAATTTCCACCCAAGTTCGTAGAGTCCCAGCAGTAGAGAGGATAATTGCCCACGGGAGCGCCCCCAACCCGACGTATCCATTCTGTCTTATTATCTACTTGCTCCTGTCTCCTCACTCGGTCCCTTGACTACGCCTTGCAAGCCCTCGCCGACCGTCCCCCGACTCCGGCCCCCTAATCCCCGGCTGTACTTTTTTTGCTTTTCTTCCGGTCCTCGGTCCCTCTCAGGGCTTTGCAAGGCTCAAAGGGGAATGTCGATTCCCTCCGGTGAGGTATTGTAGGAATCTCTTTTCTGCTCTTTCGTACCGTCGATAGTCTTATCTCGTCTGTTTGACTCAAGGAGCCTCTTTTCACCACGTAACTTTAAGACTGGGAGAAAGCATTCTACCTACCAGCTGTTAGGAACCGTAAGAGGATTCCCCCTGGTCCTACAGACGGCGTTGTGAATCCCTCTCTTTTTCCGAGAATATGTGGGTTTTCTCGAGATCCCTGGTCGATCTCATTGTCCTCCTTTCCCCCTTTATATCCAGTTCGGGAATTTCCTTCCGGGCAGCCTTCTTTTGTAGACGATCCTAGTCCGCGGTTTTCGTAGTTCCCCAGCTTTTTTCCCTACTCGGACCCGGATCCCGCCGATTTGCCAGAGTACGCCTGATTTCAACTCTCCTGCAGGTGTTGTTGCCGAAGTCCCACCTTGCCTTTCTTTCCCTTGTTCTAGCTTGTTCAATCCTAAGTAATAACCGCGCCGTCCCTGAAGCCAATTTCCACCCCGCTTTTCCCTGTCCGGGCCCCGGCCGTTTCGTCTCTCCCCTGAAACCTTTTGCCCCTGTGGCTTCCTTCCCCCCCCTCTCAGTCTCCCTCCACTGTGGCTACCTTCTCTTAGCGGAAGGCGAGAAGATTCTACCTTTTCTTTGTTGTTCCCCCGTACATGGAAAGAGGTAGAACAACCACCCTTCTCTGCTGTTTCACCCCTATCAGCTCCCCCAATGTTCGGCCAAGTGTCCTTGGGGACTAGGGAGCCCCCGGTCCCCCTAAAAAACTTTTTATGGCTGGACCCTCCCTCTTTGAATCCCCCGTTCGTTTTTTTTAGGACTAGACTTTCCCGAGAGAGACGCGTTTCACCCTCGAGGCTAAGTTTCCCGAGGAGTTTTCATCCCCCCATTGTCTTGATTGATCCTTCCTCTCCCCCAACCGCAATGTCTCAAATTCCATTCCTACCCTTTTTCCTGTCGGAGACACTTTGTGGTTTCTTTTTCACCATGTTCGTCTTTTCACTTCTGGCTGTAGGCGGACCTCTGCGAATTTTGTCCCCTCCCAAAAGCCGACTTCAAGTGGAGGAAAGTAAGTCCTTCCGTCTCCCTTCTTGTTCACGTTCTCTGTTTTTGCAGCAGCAAGCTGCTCCTAAGACCATCGGATTCCCTGGAAGGACGCCCTTTGCTGCAATGGTCTTCCATCGCCCAATGAAGACAATAGTCGTTTTACCCCCCATTACGCCCATGGTGAGCCCCCACAAACTTTCCTCTTTAAGTTCCCGGCGGCCCCAAAATAAATTCGCCAGCCGAGACTGTCGTGGTTGCCCAAGCTTCCCCCCTGATGTTTGTCATTCCCACAGCCCCTTACAATACTCCGCCAGCAGAGTCACCTATCCCCCCTTTCCGCGTCCCGGACTAGTTAACCTTTTCCCATCTACTTTTCCCATGTCTGGTCTGGCATCAGGTGGATCTCAGACCCTGGCCGCCTGATTCCGCGTCTCTTTTCAGTCCCCAGATTCTTCCTTTTTTTTCCCCCCTAGGGACCGGCCTGTTTCGTCGCTCAGATCTTCCTAATAAGCTCCCGTACACTTCCTCCGGACCTTTTGTGTTTAGGGATTTGGCGTGGTCACTCGCCACTCCCCCCGTCCCCCTACTCCCAACCCGGCGTTTCCGGAGCTATCCAGTCGTTCGAGACCTTTCGCCTGCAAAGGAGTCGGCCCCTTCTCCTCCTATGAACACTTCGAGTTCGCTACATGATTCTCCCATCCCTTTCCCAAAGAAAGCAGCCGTTTTTCCTTCCTCAAATTCCCAAAAGAGTTGCTCCCCCCCCCCTCATCGCCCCTCTTCGCTTTTCTTCTTCCCGGCTGACGCCGGAAATGCGCAGCTATAGATATAAAGGGCCTCCTTTAATGACGTTTATCCTTCCCCCAGGGGTTCCCTCTGAATTATGCCGCCGTCTCCGGCAGGGTCGCGAGCCTGACCCTGTAAGAGCATTTTCTCCTGATATTTTGAACAGGTTTTTTCGCGTCCCTCTCTGGTACACCCGCCTATCGTTGACCCGTTTGATTAGATACCCCAGCATTTTCGTTCGGATTCCGGTCAGCTTCACATCCGAGAAGAAGCTGTTCCCTTCCCAACGATCTTGGCTTTGTTTGACCCTCGGCGTATGTGAGCTCTAAGGATGCCATTTTTTTTTCGGTTCCCCTTTCGGTGGGGTGTTTTTTGGCTTGGAAGTTCGTTTTTTCGTCGGGCTGTTTCGGCCGGGTCTCCGTTTTTTTTGGCTTTTCTACGTCACGGATTAAGGAAGGAGTCTCCATTTTTTTAGCATTTTTTCCATGAGCGCCTCTCCGACTTTTCCCCCGGTCGTCCCTCACCCAACCTCCACTTTCCCTTACGGCTGTGAGATGGCTTACGGCGTGCCCCTAATGGCACCCGATCGGACCTTTTTCCTCGACCCCCCATTGGAAACTGCTTCTGACAATCGCAACTTCCCCTTTTTTTGCTTTCTGGACCCCTTCTGTTGCGCCCCTTTGCAGGGGTTTCTATGAAGATCCCGCGTTCCCTTCTCGCAACAACCAAATGCTTTTTCTGAGCGGGTTTGCCT
>Ga0179593_1564487_pt1 | contig 13744 bp, 17 predicted proteins | sample CZODoug2_1_08_16_FD_185931 | JGI IMG/M metagenome (GOLD analysis project Ga0179593, IMG submission 185931) | Vadose zone soil fungal communities from Angelo Coast Range Reserve, California, USA - CZODoug2_1_08_16fungal (PacBio error correction) | ecosystem: Environmental > Terrestrial > Soil >... | reverse complement strand
CCGCCTGGCGAAAGCCTTTCGTATCTTTTTCTCTCCTCGTGACAGCCGCAAGCCTCTTCTTCCCTCATTCTTTTTTCGGTCGTGGACTATCCTCCTTCCGCTTACTGGCCCGAGGACGACTTTTTTTCCCCCCCTCCCCTTTTCTGGAACAAAAAACCCCCTTTTCGGCCCTTTTTTCAGTCCAAGGTTTTAATCATCAACTCCTCGCTGTTCACCCCTCCCCCTCAGCGAATGGTGACGCTTTTTTCTTCTTTCCTTGGTCAAACCATCCTGTTGCCTTCTTCCCGCTTCCACATTTCATACACCGCGGTTTTTGGGGTAGAGGTTACCTGGTTTGAGGCCTCAGTTTCCCGTCCCTTTGTGGAAGGCGTTCGCTGAAAGGCATTTTTCCCCGCCCATTGTCCTATACAACTTCGACGTCAGATGGGTGTCTCCCCGGGAATCTTTACAAGAGGCTCTCGGAAGAACGCTTTTTCCTCCCCTCTCGATTCGTGCGCAAGCCCTCCTTGCAGTTACCGCAAGTTCTCCGCCGGCGGACGACTTGAGCGGAGGGATCCGCCTTCGACCCCTCCCCCTTTTCCTTCCCTGCGCTGGTCCTGCCTTTTTTCCCTTTCGCTCAGGGCAAGAGTGACTGTTTTTTGCTGTCGAGGTTCGAGTTGTTTCTCTCGTTGCTCTTCCTTTTTTCGTTCCCTATTCATTACTCGCGTTCGCATGCTTTTTCTTTCCCCCTGCGCTGGTTGCAGAGCATTAGCCGTTTTATTTCCTTTTATTTGATCGGCAGAAACAGAGATTGGATGATTCTCTCTTTCGTTCGGTACAGTGGGCTTAATGATTGCGGCATTCCCCCTCCCCTTTTTTTCTTTAGGCGGGGGAGAAGGTTACGCGCTACTTTTTTTTGGCGAGCCTGATTGTTGACTGTTCTTTCCTTTTCCCTGCTCGTACCTTATTCGTTTTTCTGGTTCTTTTCTTCCTCTTCTTTTTTCAGAGCCATCCCGCTTCTCTAAAACCGGCAGCCCATCTTGCGAGCGATCTTCCCCCCTTACACTCCGGCAATCGAGTCCTTCCCCCCCTTTCGGCGATAATCCTGGCCGCCTTTTTCTTTTTTCCCGCCGAGTCACCCCTGCTTCTTCCCTTTCCCCTCCCTTGACGCCAAAGCTTTTTCCCTTTCCCTTCGCCTTGGGGCGAATCTGATCGCCTTTCCCTGGGCATATAATGAGGCAGACACCCCTTAACCTCCCTGCCTTCAGAATTTCAGGAATCAGTGATCTCCTTTTCTTATCTTTTTCCCCTCTAGCTGAGGCGGAATGCAGTCGCCTTTTTTGTTTGTTTCCGGCCACCTACCTTAGGAACTTCCACACTCTCCCCCCCTTCCCTTCCTCTTCCTCCCAGAGCGCAAAGATGCATCCCTTCTTCCCCCTTCTCGCTTCTTCCTTTTTTTAATCAGAACTAAACTGGCCTCTCGCTTATTTTTTAAGAGATGGCACACTGAGAGGTTACCAAGTCCTTCTCTTCTCACGGAAGCGACCGAAGACAGTCAGATTTCATTTCTTTTTTTCCTCCTTTCCTTCTCAGTCTCATACAAAATTAGCGTCGACAGGACCCCCCTTTTTTCAATCTTCCTCGCGCAGAAATTTACGAAGTCGCTTTCCTGACCCCCCTTTCAGCGAGGCAAAGATTTACAAACCTTTCTCTTTTTTTTCGACGGCGGACGGTTGGAGATAGTGATGTTTCTCCTTTTCGGCGATGACCAAGTGTGCTTTTTTTTGTAAGAAAACGTGGGCTTCTCTCGGTTCGGGTTGAGAAGCGTGCTTCGTCTTTTTCTTCCTTTGCTGTCGGAACCTGGGCTTGTTTCCTCTCTTTTTCGATAGGATGGGAAAAGCTTTTTTTTTCTTTTTCCTGTGTTATCATATAGACGTTTTCCTTTCCCCTCTCGTATCCGTTTGCGGCGGGATGATATATATATTCATACTATAAGTTTTTTTTGGTGTTTTTTCCTTTCCTTTTCCCTCTCAACGGATACGCGCTGAGGATAGACCCGATGATTGTCCCCCCTTTTTCCTTCTCCCCCCTCTGCGGAAGAGCGGCCTTCCCCCCTCATCGACAGAAAAATCCCCGCCCGCCACCTCATGTTCCTTTTTCCGTCTCAAAAGCGGCCTCCGCAAGGACCCCCCCTTTTCTCCCCCCCCCCTTCCCCGCCGATCGCCTTAATCAAGCCCCCCTTTTTTTTTTCATTCGCCGCCATCACGCACAGACCGTGAGCCCTTCTTTCCCCCACCGTCGCCGTCAGCAACCCGCTTGTTTCCCTTCTTTCCTGTCGGATGGGGCGGACATTCCTTTCTTCCTTCTCTTGACTCTTTTCCCAACGTTGCCTTTTTTTTCCGTCGACGCTAATTTTTTTCTTTCTTTTCTCTACGTCGACAAGCTGTTGCGCGGCTTTCCCCTGTCACCCCCCATATGACTTTGTTCTCGTCGCTTTTACCTTCCTGGTAACCTATAAGTGAACATTCTTTATTCCTCTAGGCCAGTTTAGTTTAGAGTAAGACACCTCCGTTTTTTTTCCCCTCCTTTTTCTTCTGCAGCTTTGCGATCTGGATTCCCTTCTTTCCTTTTTTCCCCTTTTTTAAGTAATCAAAGGTAGGGCCCTTTCCCCCCATCGACAATGACGACTGCATTTCATCTTCCTCCCGATCATATAGAGAAATGGGCCCCCCTTCCTTTTCTTCTTCACCTTTCCGCAGGGATTGATGTAGGGTGGTTTCCCTTCTTTTGCCCCTGTTGCGATTTTTGGAGGAGGGCGATTGATTCCCCCTTTTTCTTTCCCCAACTCGGAGGTGAGGCGGCGCTCTCTTCGACGAGCGGCGGTGAAGTCTTTTCCTACCAAAATCTGGCCAGGATTAGAGCAGAATTTTGTTATCTCATGCTTCCCTTTTTTTCCTTTTTTTTCCCCCTCCTAATAGAAAGCTCTCGAAGGCGCTGCGCAGCGGATGGCGCTGCCCCTCTCGTTAGCTTTTTTTCTCTCCCCATAACTACCAGAAAAAACGATAAGGGACGGGTTTTTTTTTCTTCCTCCCCCCCCCTCCTTCTCGCCAGAATTATCCCGATCCCCCCGCCTCCCGAAAGCGAGCAACCCTTTCCGCCATCTCTCCCCTGTACCGGAAGCCAGCAACGAGTCCTTCTTTTCTCTTCAATCACCGAAGCAGCCGATGTCTTCCGGCTTGTGCAAGCAGCGACGCTCCCGGACAAGCCCCCAGTTTTTCCTTTTCCGAATCGCCCCTCGCCTTCCGCCACGTTTTTTTTCTTCTTCCTCTTTCCCCCCTTTTCCTTGCTATTTCAAAACATAGGGATGCAGACCAGAGATCAAAGTACTTGGCTTTTGTCTTTTTTCTTCCCTTTCTTCCGTCCTCCGGCTTCGTTAGCGCACTTAATTTCCCCTTTTTTTCCTTTTCCCCCTTCTTTTCCTTCCTGCACGATCGAGAGTGAGTGACGCCTCCTCCCCTATTCCCTTGCACTTTTAGGGAGAGAACAAATATGACTTTAGTTGACCCCCCCTTGGTTTCCGATAATCACGCCATGCTTTCAGAGACCTTCCTTCCCTCCCACCACAAGGAAACATCTACCCGCCCCTTGCACCCCGGTGATGAAATTTCCGCCGGTCTTCATTTTCCCCTTTTTTTTTTTACCACGTCACGATCAAGACCGCGTCACCCCTTTTTCCTTTTCTTCTTTTGACCCCCATCCAGGGAGTGGATGATGAACCCTTTCCCCCCCCACTGCCATTGTTGTGCCAGAAATGGTATTGAGATTGCCGAGGTTTTTTTTTCCATTCCCGGGCGCCGGAATTGGACGGGGCGGTAGTACACGCCCTTTTTCCTCTTCTTCCTTCTTCACGAGGAGATTAGAGCCCCCCGGCTCCTTTCTTTCGCCTCCATCTCTATCTTTACCTCCTTCCCTTTTGTTTGATTTCCTCTTCTCCGCTGGCGAAAGAATTCCGTTTTCTCTCCTTTTCCCTCTCCTCCGCAAGACCGATAGATACACCTTGGATACCTCCCCACGTACAATCCTTCCCCTTCGCGACCTCGGCAAGCTCACTCCCCCCCCCTTCTTTCAAGTATTTGGGTTTTTTTTCCTTTCCTCATCCCTCCTCGCTGGTAAAGGCAGCAGATATCTTTGTTCCCTCCCCCCCTTTTCCCTTTTTCGGTCTTGATCGGGAAGTGGTCCCCTTTCCCTTCAAGACCGCTTCCCCTTTGTGCCCCCGCCAGTACATGGGGAGGTAGAGGTTTTGGTTGTTTTCTTTCTCCAGGGCAATGCATTGTGGGGAAGGCTTCATTTGCCCGGATTATCGGCCTCCTTTCCACTCGAAGTCAAGAATGGGCTCTCCCTCCCTCCCGGTTATCCCCCTGCGGCTCCCTTCCTCTTCCTTTCAGCAGTAATAGAAATCCGTTGCAAGTACCGCAAAGTTGTCTTCCTTGCTTTTTTCCTTCGGACGACTCTTCCCTTTGGATACGCCTCTCATTGAGCGGCTGGTACTGCAGTCCTCTGTCCCTTTTCTCCCCTCTTTAAGCAAGTATTTTTGCCTAGGTTCGCGTAGTCCACGCGTTTTTCTTTCATTGTTGCGAGTCTTACTCAGTCTGGTGCGTGGCTGGTAAAGGTTTTTCTTGCCGCCTGCATTAGCAGTAGGGGCAGTCATCGGCTTTTTTTTCTTTTCTTGCGCACAGGATTGGTGATGAAGGCATCTTTTCTTTTCTTTTCCGCTTGCGCAGACAAACTTTGATGATTTCTTTTCTTTTCCTTTACGCTCTCGGGAGAATATGGAGCGACTTTCTGTTCCTCTTTTTTCCTGAGCCGTCCCTTATCGTTTTTATGGTAGTTATGGCTCCCTCCCCTTTTTTCCTTTTCAGAGCCATAACGATGCGAACGCGCCTTTCGCGCTCCTTTTTTCGAGTGATGCGAAACATTAAAACTCCCACGACTTCCCTTCCCTTCAGACGCATATTAGGCTTCCCCCCCTTTTCGTGATCTATGTTGCTCTCCCCGTCACCGCAAGCTATTATAAATCCCCTTCTTCCCCCCTCTCCGCATAACATCAGAGTTTTTCCTCTCCTCATCGATAGAAAATCCCCCTTCAAGGGCGGAATTTCTGACCCCCCCTCCCCTCCTAAATACAATCAATTATTAGAAATTCCACTCCCCCCCCATTTCTCTCGGTCAATTTATATATATTCTTTTCTTGTAATGGAATGCTCTTTCCTTCTTTTTGTTTCAGGCAACCTACCTTTCTTTCCCTTTCCCCCCGATTTACAAAAATGGGATTTACCAACCCCCTTTTCCCCCAAAAGATGCTCAGTACCTTAGATCGCCTTTCTCTTACTAAACTTGCCTCTCGATTTAGGCTAGGTCACATTGACCCTCCCCTCCCCTCCTTTTTCTTTTTCCCTTCCCGGTAGAACGTCTCTTCTCCCTACCTTCATATTTTGCATTGACATTCCAGCGCGCAACCGCCATTACCCTTCCCCCCCCCTTCCCTTTCCCCCCCCCCCCCCCCCCCCGTTAAAACGGTGAAAATCGTTTTCCTCTTTTCCCCCGCCCCATCCGCAAATTCACAGAAGGAGAGGAAAGTCCACATTCTCCTTTTTTTTCCCGTCGACGGTGGAGATCTGATGGTGATAAAGGGTCTTCCCTTTTCTTCCCCCCCGTGGCGATGGAGCGGAAGAACGATTTCCCCCTTTTTTTCGTTGCGAAGCGATGATGCGGCTCTCTTCTCTGTTGCTCGCCTTGCGGGCGCAATGCTCTTTTTTTTCTTTCTTTCTCGGTATTGGGCAAAAGCGGTTTTGGCGTGGCGGCGCCGGACGCGGCTCATTGTGTATCGCGTCTTTCCCCCCCCCCCTGGTTATCCTCAGCGCGATCCGTTGCGGAGGTCTCCCCCCCCCCCCCTTTTTCTGATCTATCAGACGCCGCAAAAGGCTACGCTCTCCTCCCCCTGCTATCTGATACAAAATGAGCCGCGCCGCGCCCCCCCACCCCCTCCCTCTTTTCGACAGAAAAATCCCCGCTCCCCCCTCCTTTTTTTCCTCCCCCTCCTTCCCCCTCCGCAAGGAAAGCCGCAGCACGCTTGTTTCCTCTTCATCAAGCCCAGTAGTTCTTCCTCTCCCTCTGTTCCCTTCCCGCCATCACGCACAGCCCTTTCCTCCCCCCTCCCCCCCCCCCCCTTCTCCTTCAGCAAACCGCTGATCAGTTGAATTTTCCTGGGGATGGGGAGACATCTACCTTTGTCTCCTTTTTCACCCGATGGAACGTTGAACTTTGTTTTTTTTTTTTCTTCCTTTTCTGAGAAGTATTTTATGCTCGATATCCTCTTCTCCTTTCCAATGAAAATCTTGAATGTATCGTCGATTTTTCCTTTTTTCCCCCTAGTTAACTTCTCAGTGACATTCTTTAGTTCCCTCTTTTCCCCCCTTTTTCCCCTTCTCTCTTCCTTTCTTTCCGAGTTAAGCACAGATCTCTTCTCCGGGTCCGTGATGCTCTGTGCGATCTGGGCTTGATGTTGGTCCCCGTGGGGAAAATCGTGGAAGTCCCCTTTCCCCCCCCCCTTTTCCCGTCACTGGAAGACTGCATTCCCCCCGAACGCCAGCGATCATATAGAGACCTTAGTACCTTCCTTTTCATTTACATTATGAAGGCAAATTTCTCCCTTCCTTCTCCTTCTCTTTTCCCGTGAGATTTTGGAGCGTTCTCCAACGTCGACGGAAACTCGGAGGGCGTTCGCCTTTTTCGTTCAACTTCGAGATTGAAGAAGAGCTTTTCCCCCTTCCGCCTCTCGAAAAGGGGCGAGTGCACTCCGGGATTAGCGCCGAAGAGGCGTCTTTTGATGCTTCCCCCTGGCTCGATTACGGAGGGTCCTTCCCCCCCCCCCCCTCTTCTTTCCTCCGGGTATATAGAGACGATCTTTCCCCCCCCCCGTCTGCCCAGAAGCGTGTCAATTGTCTTCCCTAACTACCAGAAAAACGATAAGGGACCCTTCTTTCCTCCCCCCCTCTTCCTTCCTTCCCCGCAGGGCGCGACAGAATTATCCCGCTCTCCTTCACTGAAAGAGAGAAAAAGTTTTTCCCATCCCTTCCCTCTCCCGGAGACAGCCTTCTTCCCCCTCCCCCTCTCCTTTGAGAAGATAAAATCACATTCCCTCTTCCTCCCCTACGTCTAATGCGGAGGCAAGCCTTGCCCCCCTTCCTCCCCCCACAGAATGCGAACGCTCTCTTCCCCCCCTTGCCTAAGGAAAACGCGGTCGTTCCCCTTCTCCGGGTGCAGTACATTGCTTAATCGCCGGCACCGTTCTTTTTTTTTTGAAACATACGGATGCAGGTTCCCCCTTCCTTTTTTCCTTTTCCTTCGTCTTAGGATCCAGCCACGCGCCCCTTCTCTCCACCTTTACATACAAACTTGCGGTAATGCCAGGACATGTACGCTGCCTTTCGTGACGACCGCCTTTTCTTTCTATTCCCTTTTCCCTTTTTTCTTGGAGAGAAAATATGAAGTCGACGTCTTTCCTGATCATTCACGCCAGGAATTTCAAGCGAACCCCTTCCATCCCTTCCTTTTTCAAACCAGGAACCTCTACCAGCCCCTTTTCCTTCCCCTTCCTCCGGTCGGGCAGGGAAAAAAGGATGGGTTTTTCCCTCATCTTTTTTTATTTGTTTTTTATTGGGCCCTCAACGCCCTTTTTCCCCTCGAGGAGTGGATGATGAAAACTTGACCTCCCCCCTCCCCCCCCCCCCCCCCCCTTCACATTGTTGTGAAAGAACCTTTTCGGCCTCGGGAAGGTGAGCCCTTTTAAGGCTTTTTCCCCCCTCGGCAATACCTTCTTTCCTCCCCTTCTTTTTAGGTGAACGAGGAGCTTCCCCTTTTCCATGCGGGTCGCCGAAATCTCTCTCTGTCCCCACTTTTTTCCGAAGATGGAGGGACCTCCTCTTCTCCCTTCTTTTTGTCGCGAATAGCAGCCGTGACGTTTATCGCTCCAATCGAGATTGGACGGCTTCCCTTTCCTTCATCCCGGCCGCTGGACCTGCCCCGTCTTCCCCTCTTCCTTCCCCTTTTTTTCTTCCACAACATGGAATTGGTTTTTTCTTCCCGGTTTCATAGCCACTTCTCGCGTGGTCAACCGGCAGTTATTTCCCCCCCGCAGCGAATGTGACGCGGCCTTCTTTTTCCCTCCTTTTCCCTGTCCCGACTCTTTTTTTTGCAAAGACAAGTCCTTTTGTTTCCCTTTTTTTTTTAGGAGGAAGCAGGGCAATGCATTTTTTTCCTCCTTTCCTTTTTTTTTTTCTCCCCCGGCAGGCCATTGTTATAAATCTAAACTTTTCCACAAAGTCCTAACCCTTCCCTTCTTCCCTCGGTAAGGACGATGCGTCCGTCCCTCCTTCCTTTCTTTTTTCCCATCCTTTCAGATAACCGCAAAGAGTGTCTTTCCTCCGGAGGACGAATTTGATTGCTGTCTTTTTCCCTCAGATGTTGAAGCATTCCCTCCTCTTTTCTCCGTCGTATGTGTAATACATGGAAGATTCGATTACCATCCTCCCTCTTTTTCTTTATTTTTAGCAAGTAGTTTTTTTTTTCTTTTCTTTGCGATTATTAATAGAGTTTTCCTTTTTTTTCCCCCTTTGGAGAGGAGATTACATGTTGCTCCCTCTTCTCATCTGCGGAATTAGGTTCCCGATTGCTTTCTCTATTGGCTTGATGAAGGCATAGGTTCTTTCCCTTTCCAAGTGGGTTACTGCTTGCTTCTTTTTTTTTCTTCTTCGGGGTCGCCGGGTTTAACGAGCTCTTATCCTTCTTCTGCATTGGAGAATTCCTTCCTTTTATCTTCCTTATCGTTTTTTTATTTTCTCCTGGCTTTCCACCGCTTGGAATTCTTTTCTCTTCGCCGATATAAACCCGGCGCCATCTTGTCTCTTGTTCTTTCCCCCCCCCCTTCCCCTCCGTGCAATCGAGCAAGTTATGGCGTCCTTCTCTCATCCTGGCCGCCTTTTTTTTTCCTCTCAGGCGCCCCGAAGTAACGACGCTTCCTTCTCCCCCCTTTTTTCCCCTCCAAGCGAAGAATAACCTGCGCTATGATCGCAGCTACAAAAGAGCCCTGTTCTCCCTTTCCTGTTCCACACTCCTAAATCACTTTTTCTTTCCCTTCCGTTCCTTTCAGGGGACATCAGTGGATCTCGTTCCCCTTTCCCCTCCCCCTCTGAGATTTCGCTAGCTGATGCTGGATCTTTTTCTTTTTGTTTGTTTCAGGCAACATAATTGAGGCCCTCCCTGGGGATTTCCAAAATTTTCTCCCCCTTCTTCTTCCGTCCTTCGCTCGCAAGCTAGCGACTCTGTGCTTCCTTTCTTCCCCCCCTTTCTTCCCCCCCCCTGATCGAAATAAAGAATGCGCACTGCTTTCCCCTCGGCCTCATCCGACGGGAAGACGACGAAGACTTTTTTTTACTCCTTCTCCAACAGCTTGCATCGCTATCGATCTCCTCCCTCTTCCGTTCCCCCCCCCCCCAAAAAACGTTCCACTTCTCCCCGCCCATTTCCTGAAGTAGATGTCCCCCTTTTCCAAACCCTTTTCTGCAAGATTTAAAACCGGTACCTCTTTTCCTTTTCCTCTCCGGTGGCGATCGTGCTGTTTTTCTTTCTGATGACAAAATTTCATGGTTTTCCCCCTCCCTTTGGCTGATGAAGGCTCCTTCTGGTCGGTGAGCCGAGTGCTGCAGGCTTTTCCTTTCCTCCGGTTGCTCGGCCTTGCTTTTCCCCTTCTTGGCGGCGGGGATGTTTTAGCTTCTCTTTTTTTTGCGTGCGAGATTTTTTTCTTGGCTGTTGACATATTCATCGTGTCATTCTCGCGTCCTTTCTTTTTTTTTTTTTCCTGCTCCTCTAATCTTTTTCTAATCCTCCGTTTTTTTTTTTTTTTTCTTTCCCCCCCCTCCCACCGGATAAGAGAATGGAAGCGATCGCCCACCTTCCTCTTTTCTACACCATGAGCCGCAGGATCTTGCACCCTTCCCCCAATCCGATCGACAGAAAAACCCCGCCTTCCCCCCCCTACTTCCTCTCCCCCCCGCGGGACTCGCAAGGGAAAATCCCTTCCCCCCCCTCCCTCTCTCCCCCTTTTCATCAAGCCACGTCGTTCTTCCTTCCCATTCCCACTCTTCTTCACGAGCCCAGTGAGACACCTCCTCCCCCTCTTCTTTTCCCTCCCCCCCCCTCTGATAACGTTGTAAATACGTTGCCTCGCTTTTCATTTTCTTCTTTTGCGGACATCTACTTCGGGAACCTGCCCGTTCCCCGTTGAACGTGGGTGTTTTCCCCCCTCCTCCCTCTCATTGTATAGACGTATGCTGCTGATATGCGCTTCCCCTAAGGTCCCTCCAAATTCCCTTCCGTAGTAATGTGCCTGCCTTTCCCTCCCTTTCTTTTCCCCTTCTCTTCCCGATAAATGGAAATAGCCTAAATCCTCTTTTTTTTCATTTGTTACACAGAGCGCTATCTGCTCGCTTCCTTTTGCGCTCGCGGAGTGACGATGGTTGGAAATCCCCTTTTTCCCCCCCCCCTTTCCCTCTTTCCCCCAGGTGGTGAATGACCCTCCCTTGGACTCCTCTTCCGCATCAGATATCAACCTTCTTCGAGAAATGGGACGAGATCACTGGTCTTTTCCTTTTTTCCCCCCCTTTTTTCCCCTCCGGGATTGATTTAGGAGTGTTCTTTTCGATTTGGGAGGAGATCCTTTTTAGTCCCTCTCCTTCCCCTTCGGAGGTGAGGAGGCGCTTTTCTTCTTCTTTTTTTTTCCTTCTCCTTCCCGTTTTCTCCTTCGCCCAGGGCGAGGCAACCAACTCACTTTCCTTAGCGCCGAAGAGGTTTTTTGCTTTCTTCCTCCCCTCCTTTCCCTCCCTTTCCTTCTTTTAAGGTGGAAATAAATCGATAGAAGATGGGCCTCTTTTTCTCAGCGTGGTATTGGCGCTGCCAATCTCCGATTTTCTTCCTCCCTCCCAGAAAAAACGATAAGGACGGCTCAGGAGCATTTCCCCCCTCTCCCCCCCTGCCGCGCAAGAATTATCCCGATCTTTCCCCCCCTCTCTCACCAAGGTGTTATGACGCCCTTTCAGCCCCCACCCCCCTTTCCCCGGTGCCTTCATAAAGACAAATCTCTTTTTTCTCTCCTTTTTCTTTCCCCTCTTTTTCCTCACCGAAGGATAATGCTGCCTTCCCTTTTCCCGTGCCAGCCACAAAAGCTGCGAACTTCCCGACCCTTTCCCTTCGCATTCCGCCAAGACGTCTTTCGACTCGGCGCAGGGCAAGTACTTCAGACTTTCTTTTTTTCCTTTTTCACCCATACGGAAGGCAGGACCAGCTCTCCCCCCTTCCTCCTTTTTCTCTCCCCCCTCCGCGCAAAAGTAGACTACGGCTCCCCTTTCTTCTACTGCCCGGATTTCAATATGTACTTAATCTATCCTCTTTTCCTTCCCCCTACCGCATCGTCTTCCGAGAGCGCTTTAAGTCTTTTCCCCCCTTCTTCCCTTCTCCTCAGTTGGAGGAAATGGGATGCCGGATACTCCCTTTTCACTCCCTTCCCCCACCCTGCATTGCAATGCTCACTTCCTCCCCCCCTGGGTCCCTGGAATTGTTATGTTGCAACCCGGTGATGTCCCTTTCCCCCCTTTTCCCTTCTTTTTTTCCCCCCCGTCCCGATAAAGAAGAGTAAACATTCTCTCTTTTTTTTCCCCCTCTAGGAGTGGATGATGAAACCTTTCCAATCTCCCCCCCCTGAATGTTGTGCCAGAAAATGGGTCTTTCTTTTTCCCTCCTTTTTTTTTTTTTCCCCTTCCTCCTTCCCGGAATTGAAGGGGAGGGAGTCCACCCTCTTTGTTCGCGAATCGGATTGCAAGGCAACGTCTCCTTCCCCTCTTCCCGAATTCTTTCGAAAGGCAGTCTCCCTCCCCCTTTCCCCCCCTCCCCCCCCGTGTTGTGTTTGAGAGATAGCGGACACGCATGGAGACCAATTTTTCGAAATCTCACTCGTTTCTCCCTTTTTTCCCCTTCTCCTCCCCCCCACATAGAGATTGGCGGCCTCCCTTCTTCTTCGTTTACCTGAAAGAGGCAGACCTCCAATTTCCTTTTCCCCACAACAATGTAATTGGTTTTCGCCCCCCCTTTTCCCTTTCCTCTTCCCCTCTCGATGGTAAAAGGCCCTTCTCTTTCCTTTTTTGGACGCGGTCTTGATCGGGACGTGTTCCCCACCTTTTCCGACCTCCTTCCCCTTTTTTTTTTTGACAAAAGAAAAGTCCATTTTCGCTGTTCCTTTTTGAGGATGGAGCAGGCCAATTTTTTTGGGCTTCTTGCGTTTCATTTCTTTTCTATCGGCAGCCATTGTAAACATCTCCCCCCCTTTCTTTCCTCCCCTTTTCCTTCTAAAGAGGCTTTCCCTTTTCACCTCACTCTCGATAGTGCAGCAGTTCTTTTTAGAACAGTACCGCAAGTTGATATGTAATTCCCCGCTCACGAAGAAGGAGGACGCCTTTTTTTCTTCCCCCTCATCCCGTCTGTCACGCCAAGGAATTTGAGCGCTGGTCTCCGTTCCCCTTCCTATTTCGATTAAGCAAGTACTTTTCTTTTTTTTTTCTCTTTTGTCCAAGAGTGGCGGGCCTTTTCCTTTTTTTCCTTCCGCGTTCGCATGATGTGTGGTGGGCCTTTTTTTTTTCTCTTGGCCGCCGCATTAGCAGTAGGGGCTCCTTTCTCCCTTCTTTTCCTCTGATCACAGAGATTGGATATTGATAAGGCCTTTCCCCCCCCAAAAAAAGTGGGCTACTTCTTGTGCCACCCTTTTCTCGCTTTAGTAGGCGGGGGAGACGTTCCTTTTTTCTCTTCCTTCCATGCTTGGAGAAGGAATATTTGGCTCTTTTTCCTTTTTCTGGTAGTTATGGCGCTCGACACTGGCTTTTCTGGCTTTCTCTCTCCCGCGATTCGCGATATAAACACGGCGCCCTTTTCCTTTCTTCCCCCCCCTTCCACTCCGGAAAGAGAGAATGGTATGGCTCCCCCTTTCATCCCGGCTCCTTTTCGTTATGTGCTCGCATTGGCTCCACTCCCTTTCCCACGCCGCTCTTCTCAATCGCGAATTTGCCCTCCCCTTTTTCCCCCCCCTTCGTTTTTTTTCTCCTTTGGGGAGATGATGATCGGCCCTTTTCCTCCTCCTGCGGCTTCCCCTCCTAAATCAACCCCCTTTCTTTCTCCCCCTCTTTTTTCTCCCTTTTCAGTGAAAGTAAGTGGATCTCACTTTCTTTCCTCTCTGGGCTTTCCTCCTAGCTGATGATGGACCCGGTGCGAGTGTTTTTTTTTTTTTCCCCGGGAAACATACCTTGATTCCCCTTTTTCTTTCCCCCCATCCGGAATCGCAGAGCAGCAAAGATTTCCTTTTCCCCCCTTCCCTTCCCTCAACCTGGCCTCTCGTTTAGGTCTCTCCTGACTAAGGTTCCCTGCACTCAGGCATCATTACGACGGGAAATTCTTCCTTTTTCATTGGGGGGGAACTTCCTTTGTTCCCCGCTTTGGTCATCGCTATCGAGAAGAATAAGTTCCCAAAATTTTCCTGTAACACAAAAAAACGTTCCACCTGCCCCTTCCCCCCTCACTTTCCCTAAGTAGATGTAAGAAACAATCCGCCCCCCTCCCTTCACTCTTTCACACAACAGGCAAGTTTTTACTGAGGCGAACGGTGGCG
>Ga0179593_1372266_pt1 | contig 13744 bp, 14 predicted proteins | sample CZODoug2_1_08_16_FD_185931 | JGI IMG/M metagenome (GOLD analysis project Ga0179593, IMG submission 185931) | Vadose zone soil fungal communities from Angelo Coast Range Reserve, California, USA - CZODoug2_1_08_16fungal (PacBio error correction) | ecosystem: Environmental > Terrestrial > Soil >... | reverse complement strand
TGTTTTCACTAAGGGGTCGGTTGTCCCCCTCCAGACGCTCACCTTATGTGGGCCAATTGTGTGTTACTTGGTTTTTTGCTGCCCCCCCCCCCTCCTTTGTTGAGGAAGAGCACATCAAAACTGTTACAACCATGACTTTAGGACCAGTTTTTCTGCGGCGCATAGGGGTTCTTTGTGCAAAATATATGGGCGCCTCTTGCCTTTAATGAATTGAGCATCAGTTAGGAACTTGTTGGATAACCAAGGGAAGTCTATCCTTTTTGAGGTTTGTTCCAGGTCTCCCTTCCGCTCCGTTAGCTACCCGAATGTACTCTTTGCCCTACCCTTTTTTTAGGTCTGCCTCCCAGGGGGTACTTGACCTTAAAAAGTGCCGATCTTTAATCTCTTTTAATCCCTGTGTTCCAACAAATATGCTCCTTTTGTCGGGTTCCCGCGCGCAGTCCTGTGATCGTTTACAATTCCTTTTATTTGGTGCAGGACGCGATGTACAGATTTTCCATACCGGAGCGTTCCATTGTTCCCTCTTTAAATTGTTTAGTTGGAAGAAATCCGGCCCCTATAGTTTCCAGTCCTTAGTCTTCCACCCTTGATTATGAGTCTTTAGTGAATCGAATGGTCTTAACTTTAACGAGATTTCTTGTCGGCGTCCCCCATTTCCCCCCTGCGGCCCAAAGAAACAGCTTTCGACTCTTTCTTAACCCCCCCCACTTTCACGAAGCCAAATCTCTATCGCAAAAAATGTACATGACACAGAGGCGCCCTGTGTGTGAAGTTTTTAATTAACGGGTGTGAAACCCCCACACTTTTTTTAACTGCCCCCTGCTGTTTCAGACAACGGATATCTTCAGTTCCCGATTTACATGCGTGTTTTTTTCTTTCATTTTCCCCCCCCCCCCAAACCGTTCGGTATTCATAGAGGTCCGTATCGCGTCGGGGGGATTCTTCCTTGAGGGCACCCCCCCTCCCTGGAGGTACCGACGAAGGTGCTTGGTACCGGCGGGGGGTTTTTTGGGGTGTTTTTTTGGGGTGGTCCGGGTTGGGATGTGTTGCCGACTTCTGGCGCCCTTGCATGTTTTCCTAATTAACTTCGGCCAGGATTTCCCCCCTTTTATTACAGGGACTGAGACCGTGTGGCTGTACGGAATGTTCCTCCTGCACATCATTTGCATGTTCATGATGCTGAAAAGGTCCCCTTTCCTTAATTCCGTCCCCGGTTACCTTTTTTGACTTTTACCCTAGACCTTGGACATGCGGTTCTGGTGAAACAACAACTGAATAACTTACGACATAAGTGATCCTGTTCTTTCCATGATCCCCCCGATGCTGTTTGCCCGACCGGGGTTCACTTGCTTAGGCAGGGCAATTCTCTTGAACGAGATCCAGTCCTGGTATCAGTTGTTAACTGCTTTTAGTTTTTTCCCCTAAGGGCGGCGATGTCCCTATGACCCATGCCCCCCTCCCGCGCCAGGGTGGCGTGCTTTATTCCCGGCGGATTTTCTCGATACCTCAGCTTAACTCGAGTCCTTTTTTTTAGGCGCTTCCTGCCATTAACCTTAGATTCCCCTTCCCTGAACGGCAGCGCTCTCATCCAGCTTTTGCACCATGCGTCTGAACCCGGGTTTTGTTGGTTTTTGGGGCCCGGGTGGAAATTTTTTCCATCTAGGGTAAGCGTTCGCATTACATCCTGTAAGTCCACTCCCTCCCATTGACACGTTTAGCCACAGCTGAGTCCACCCCATGGCACTGGATTGGCGTATTTGTTCATGGTTGCGTCCGGCCCTCCCGGGCCACACTCCCCCTTGCAAGAAACTCCTCCTTTTTTTTTTAATTTTCGTAGTTTTTTTTTTAGGTAACCTTCACCAAGTTTTATATGCTTTCTTGTCGTTTTTTTTTAGTAAGTGATACCCCCCCCCCCCCACCCCCCCCCCCCCCCCCCCCCACCCCCCACGTTTTTTCCCCCCCGAGCAGACGCGTTTTTACCTTGAATTGTTTCCTTCGTGTCTGTGAGTTCAATATCGTCTTTCTTCCCTCCTCCGTTGTCCTCTTATTTTCTCTATATTTTCCCCCCTTTTTTTTCCCCCCCCTTGGCACATCCCGTCAAACAAGTGACCTTGCGCCAAATGTAGCCCCCGAACGCCACAAAACCCTGACCCAACCACAGATTTTCCAACCCAAAATTACCCGACACATGCCGCCATTTCTCTGGCTTTGCCGTCCTACCAACCCATTGCCCGCCCGCCCCCCTAACCTTCATCGCCAAGCGGTGCTTAATTCCTATCCATTATGTTTTTATTCCGGTCTTTTCACACAACAATGGCCCCCGGCTCGTGGGATATCGAATAATTGCCCCCCTAGTCCCGCGTTCTTGGCTGGAATTCTCGATTGAATTGCTTCGTTCTTCCTCCTCTGGCGGCAGGACCATCCCGTTTTTCCCACATTGCCACACGCGGCCTCCGCGCGAACGGGCAGACGAGAATTCAGTATTTCCCCCCTTTTGCTCGGCGTTACCTGAGTAGGTTTTGTCCTTGGCTCCTTCTCCGTTATTGTAAAAGAAAACGTTTTCTCCCCTACCGTACTACGTGCCTTTGTTTCATTCTCAACGAACACCTCCTTCCGGTCTTTTCCTACCCGGTGTCCACCGATGGGTCTCCCTGCGCTGGCCCCCCGCGTCAAGCCCGTTTGAACCGAACTGTCTCAGGTGTTCGTGGTGGACGTTTATTTGTTTTGCACTGAGTCACGTCAGAGGCCGTCTTCTGTTGCTGACTGCAAAATTTTCTTTGAGTTCGTTGTGAACGTCCCGTCCCTCCCCTCCCCTTTCCCCCATTGCGCGATCACTTTGCAAGGGGTTATGTACATTCCGGACGGCGAAGTTTTTCCGGTTTTTTCCCTCCTCGGTCCCTCCATCCGGTCATCGCTGACGATTTTCTCGGCCCCTTGGCGCCGATTCTCCTTGTCAAATCCCCCGCCCCGTAATCCGGCGTTTGAACTCCTCTCCTCGACCAGGACGTTTTGCCTCGGCTACATCGTAACTCTGTCCCCTGCCCCCCTTTCCCAAACCCCACCCCCCCGCACTACCTTTTTGGTCCCCACCCCCGACTACACCGATGTTGTTTCTATCCGTTGCTCTGAGAAATCGTGGTTCACACAACAGTCCCCACCCGGCCCTTTCGCCCTTGAAATACTGCTAAACTGCCGCAGAGGTGCATTACATCTGACGCTCCCTTGTTGACGGCGAGCTCCTTCCTGGTTCGACGGGGAAAGGACTTTGATGTTCGCTGGTATTTACTCCCCTTGTGAATTTTTCAGTTCAGCAGCCGTCCCGGTCCTAGAGCTGCCAGGTTCACGACTCATATCATGACTTTCCTAGCGTGCGTCGGTAGCCTAAACAAGAATTCTACGGTAGTTCCCCCCGTCAGTCCTCCGGTGCTGCGACAATCTTTTCGTCGCTTTCACGCCCACAGTTTCTTTTCACCCCCCTTGGCGACGCCTTGTGAACACCCTCAAATCCCCTCATATTTTTTGGTCTGCCTTTTTTTCTCTTTTTCCTGTATGTGCACCCCCTCAGGACTCTTCCCCCATTGCCAGGCATAAAGCCACCAAGTCAACGTTCCATCAAGCACCATTCTCATTTTGGGTATCGTACGTCTCGATCTTTGATTGCTATCTCCCGCCGGGTGCTCCCACCTCCCTCTTCTCTGCACCCCGTTCTTCCCGCTCGCCACCTCTTCTGTTTTTTACATTCTTTCTCAGTTGCCCGGTTCGGCCAACAATGCCGTCTCTGTTCTTTTTGACGTCGCCCTATGGTTTTATGCCTTTTTTTTTTTTGTGCACATCAGATGCGGATACCCATTTCAAGTTCACGCTTCCTTCGACTAGTCCGTCCGGCTCACTTTTGCAGTTTTTTGCCTGCTGTCACCGCTTCTAAACTAACCTGCCGGAATGTTTAGCCCCGTCGCCGGCTCCCAAGCGGCGTGAGGGCCTGTTTTTTCTTGGCCGATGGATTCGAGTCTCCTATCAATTTGCCGTCCCAAAATGGCCCATTGTGCCACGTTGGCGCAGGACTGTTTTGCCCAATTTCCTATCCCCCCGATGTCCTTTAGTGCCACCCCCTATCCCTGCTTTCGTCGTTTCACGGCTCGATGTGTCTGAATCGACGTGGGGCACCACCCGCCGATTCCGAATTCTCTTTTGCGGACGTCGCGTTTTTCCCGGAGCTCTGCCTATTCTGTCCCCCCCCTTCGCCGCATGTCTTTCGAAGGGCGTGATCTGCCATCGAGGGTCCTTCGGTTTTTTTTTTTTTTTTGGTGTGGGGGGGGTGTGGGTGTGGGTTGTTTGCGGTTTCGGGTTTAGAGCTTCCCAGCAGGGACGGCTACGAGGCCGAGGTCCCCCGACTTTCTCTCAAAGTAGCTCGACGCTTTTGGCGCGGCGAGATACACATGGAGTACTCCTTATGAAAATTTTTCATATTTTCCTTTGCCGTTGTCTTATGATCCAAGAATTCCCCTCTATACCACCGTCTCATTCACCCTCGACAAATTCCTCCAGCATGATCTGACTCTTGGACGCTAGATCCGGAGGCGAGCACTTTTACCCGTCCGCACAAGTCATTTTATATCCCCACTTCTACCGAACAAATCCAGGATATTGCAAGTCGCCTGCCTGACAGATAATTTTTGACCGCCTGAAGCTCAATCCCCTCAATTCACTTAGACGTCATGGATGTCCGCCCACATTGAAACGGGCGGTCGACGATTTCCCTTCCAGTAGGTGACCTTGTTCAAGCAGGAGCTCCTGCAGTTTGAGGAGCTTTCCTGCCGCCCTTCCAGAACAAGGTGCTCTCCGCGTCGGTCCCTCGGCCCATCTTAAATGAAGTAACTCCTATTTTCGGGTCAGTTAGCCTGAACAGTATGCGCCTGGTTCAGTCAACCGGTCGATGCGGTAGTTTAGAGGCGGAATTCGTAGCAATCGCAACCCGTGTGCCGTCCTTTGGAGGACGTTCCCTAGGTATGTTACATTCCCTTGTCCCTTTGCTCAATGGGTGGTGTACATTCGCCTCGTTTTCCATCAACCCTCTCACAATTTCCCTTTTAAACCCCACATATTTGTTCCGGACAGCCGCGGTCATTTGAAGTTGTGTGCAGATGACTCCAGGTGAGGAAGAGCCATTTCAGTTACGAATGCCAAAAGTGTTTGAGCTGGCAACTTATCATTCGAGAGACGGGCGAACTTTATTAGGCATGTCAAAGACAATCTCAGTACCGCTTTTAGGATCTAATACGTTATTGGTTTTTTGAATTCCATGACCGCCCAGTACTTGGTCTATTTACGTTCCCCCAACCGTACGTCCGGGGTCACGGGTTCGACTCAGTTAACAATCCGCTGTGACCAACTATGCCTAGCCTTTGTGTTACGGGCGGCCCTCCCATATGGAAAGTCAATTTTTGATGTTCCCCAGAACCCTTCCTTTGTTACCACGACCTTCATGAAATTTTTTCATGGGTATCCCCATTCCAAGCTTCTTTCTGATCCCTTCTTCATGTCGTCTTTGCGTTGCTGTGTTCTAATACGTTAATTCCGGGTTGTCCTGTCCAAGGCCAAAGCCGTTGAGGAAATTCGTTTTCACAACCTTGCCATTTCGTTCCGCATTTCACCCCTGAAACGAGATGATCACGGTGTGCATTGTAGAGTTTAGTAATCCCTTTTGACGTCGGTCTTGGCAGTCCCGGCCAGGATTTACAGCATGTTCTTGAGGGTTCAGGCCGTCGGGATAGCTTCTTGATCCGAACGGTTTTCTTTTATTTTAAGTTCCTGGTATGTTTTCCCGGCGAGTTTGCTTTTTCTTGAAAGGCTCCCGCACTTTGTTGGAATAAATGTCGTCATCCACTCGTGGTTGGAAGTGAGCCCGTTGCATGTGTCCTCCATTTGCATATCTCCGATCCTTGATTGATGACGTGCGGGACCACGGATTCGGCTTCCTCCTCCTTTTCAGTCCCTACGCCTCCGATGGTGAAACTCCCTACTCGAACGCCTTCCTAATTCTTGCCCTGCCTTTTCCTTGCCACGCTGAACGACGTGTACGCCGGTCATTGAGGGCCGAAGTTAGCGACACCACGGTAGTTACGAGCAGCGTTCAAGCGGACCCTTCCTCCTTACGTTTTTCTGCATTTCCAGTCACAGGGTTAGTGTTGCTTTCGTGGGCAGGTTTTCTGGTAAACGAGTGGCGGCACCCCCCGATCCTTTGGATGCTCCCTAGCTCTCAGAACCCTTACGAGAGACCCCGAATGTTAGAACCGCCCCCTCCTTTTTAACCCTTCCTGAGACCTACCTCCTTACATCCTGGCTTTTTTGTGTTTTCCGTACCATAGTCCGTGTAAGTTCGGCACAATGGATATTCCTGTCGGCGTGTCGGCGGGTGGGGGCCCCGCCGGAGGTGTAAGCAATCGCTGATACTTTGTGTGGTAATTTTTTTGGACCCTGTTCCAATATATTTGCAGCTACTTTTCTTTGCCGCGTTCCGACGTTATGGTGACGTGCTCCTGGTGGGCTCCATGGGTCCCAGGACGAGCACTTGTTTATCCTTCCTAAAGTTTCGTGTTGTTGTGAGATTTACCTTGTCCTGTACACCGCACCAGGTCCCCGTCACCCTTGTCCTTATAGTGTTTTCGGCGCCCCATCCCGCCCACCCCCAAACCAAAGTCCCTCCCCAACCGTGTTCTTTCAAACAAATCTTCCGCCAAAGGATGCCGCGCCCGGTTCCGGTTTTGGGTCTCTTCCTGCAACCAGAATCCATCATTGCGGCCGCCCGTTGACCCATCCCCGACCATTATGAGGACCCTACCCAAACTTGCGGTGTCTCTCTCGCTGCCTTCCTGAAAAAATTTCTAGGCTTGTTTGACCGGATTTTTTGCTATTGGGTTGGGAGGACCATATCCCGTTGAAGCCGAGTTCGAGTGAAACTCTTTTTTTGACATATTCGCCTGGCGTTTAATTGTTCGCAGAAGATTTTTCATATCCATTCCTCTGCGCTGCAAGTAGCTGCTGTCAGTTGCGCTCTACAATCCTCTAACGGCTTGGAACAATCCGCTGTTTACTCCCCACAGCCTGCACATTGGTCCTCGAACTGAAGGCGTTCGCCCCATTTCAGTTGCATGAATTAGTGGACAGGTTCTTGCCGCTGAGATGAGTTATGCGTTCACTACGACCACTCGAATCTAGGCTAGCTTGCCCATGGATTTCCGACACTCTACCCCCTTTATCCTGCACTGTGACCTTCGTTGTTCAAAACCAAGATCTGCGCCGACGACCCGGACACTTGTAGTCCCCCTTCCTAAGGTCCTCCTTAGATGTCTTAGACCAGCAAGGACCCCATTTCACGTCTCCGATTTCGACAGTGCCCACCTCTCTCCCATAGGTAATACGGCAACTTGAAACTCGCTCCCCCGCCCTGACCGTTTTCATGACCCATTTCCCCGGCACAACCCGGCTTATTCCCCTCCAAACAATGGGTGTAGTAGGAGTCGCTGTTACATGTGACAGGTGCCAGCGCGTTTCCTGGCCTTTTTTGTTGTACTTTTGACATTGAGTTCAGCTGTGCGGGGGTCACCCCCATTTTTTTACAATCCCGCTTCACCAGTATTATTCACCGCGCACGATGCCAATGGCCCCCCTCCTCTCCTATTTCACGACACGTTATTCTTCCTTTACTTCCGAACACGCAGGATCAAAGCACGGAAGGCTCGGTCTGCTGTAAAAACCGCCCATTCAACTTTCTCGACCCAGGCGCCCTTTTGCCCGTGGACAATGCCTGATTTTTGTTTTGATAGGTAATCTGTGTTCACCCGTAATATAATCATGACCATGTTTCGTCCCGGTGAACAAGTACTTTTTTCTTCGGGGACCCGCCCCCCACATCCCTGGGGCATACGACTCCCTCCAGGCCTCTGATGTTCGTAATTAAAGCTGTAACCCACAATCTGTCACCTCTCGATTAGAAATGACCTTTTGGTCTTCCTCCTCCTCCAACCCTTTCTTTCCTCTTATATTCGTTAAGTTTCTTCCGGAACACCCCTTTCCCCCAAATGCCTCTGATATATGCCACTGCTTTCCTGTGGGGTTTTCGTGAAGTGCCGGCGGGGATTTGGCCACTATGCACTGCAGCTGCTGACACAGCATGGACGGTCCCCCGTTAATTTGACACCTAGTAGCGAGGCCACCGACTCGGCACTCACCCGTGTTGCCGATGCCACTACCTTGACCCTTTCCTCCTCTCAACTAAATCTAAGGAATGTTTTGTTGACCTACTCTTCTGAGCCAGTATCGAACGCATCTCATGTCAGTTTACTTTTTGGAGGAAGATGACCGGTCCCGTATCCCCCCCCCATGTTATAACTTTAGTTACACAAACCCCCTCCATCAAGCGCCCGCACCGCGTCGGTACACGGTCCGACTTCACTCCCCGTTTTGAAATGACGGTCGATTTACCTCTTTTTTCCCCTGTCGTAGTACCAGATGGGGGGATTAAATTCCCAGTCTTTCCTTTACGATTTTTTTTTCGCTGGGCGGTCTCGCAAAGCCGAGACTTTGGCCGTTGAGAGTTTTCGATGATTTTGTTATGTTGGGTGAAGGGGTGAGCGGGTGTGATGTTTCCAGACGGGGTCTGCGGAGAGTTTCCTTTTCTTTTCTCTTCGTCGGCGAGTCACGAGGCATCGTCGATTGTTCTAACCACCATGAAGTCTCACCCCATCCACCGGTTCGCGGCGATTCCACTGTCATCTTTTTAATGATCTCTCTGCGGCAAACTTGCTCACTTCCGACTTTCATCCTCCACCTTTTTCTAGTTGCTTCGCGCTTCAACTCTTCTTTTTTTTCCCCCTATGCTACGAAAATCCATGGAATCTCCGCCACCCGGTGTGACTCGTTTGTCTGCAAGTCCTTTACCTCGGCCTCTCTACCCGGTTATTTTTTTTTTTTAAAGTCTATGACCCCGTTTCCGTCCCCCGCACTGTATATGCCACCTCCCAGAATACATTATCCAAACCCCCCAGCGTGATGTCATGGCCGACCTTGGCCCCGATCCGTTCATCCCCTCAAGGCGGTCCGCCAAACTCAGGAATGGCGACTGTTGGAATTTTTGGATTCTGACACAGTGTACCTGAAAGTTCTCGAAAGATTGAAGGCATCTGGGGCGCGCGTGTGACACGTGCATGAAGTGTAACCTTCGCTCTTTTTGCGAGCGGCTTTTGCAATAGATTATGTTTGGCCCCCCAGTTTGAGATGACTAGACCCCCATTTATAACCCAGTTTCTCGAACTCGGTCCGGCAAGGCAGTCCCCCCCCATGAGTTTTATTTTGTGAGAGTTTTTTCTCCTTGAATGCCTGCTTCTTTTCGTACGCTACAAATGCACTTGTATAGTGTAGTTTTCTCGAGGTCCGGATGTTGCTTTTTCAGCACCCCGATAGGTAGTTCCGTCACTTCCTATTCACATTCTTTGAAACTTTTCCTTCCCCCCACCCAATGTGTTTTGCCCTCCCCAACCTCCTTTTTCCCCGATGTGCAATTCGCTATGTTTAACGCTCAACCTTTTCCCTCGGCCCCTTTTCGCAGACCCTACAGGCAACTGTGTCTTTTTTTTGCCGTCAAACTAAATTTGAACTAGCTGGAGGTTTTTTTTTTTTGCGAGACGGAACCCCCCGACGGAAATGGTTTGACCTTTCCCTCTTGTGTAATTATATCTGGTTAACCGGAATTGTGGGAGCCCCGTGATTTGCTATTACTGCTTGACCCTTTCCCTTCTCGTGATCCCCCCCCCCCCCCCGGTTTTTTAGGTGGGTGAGATCCATGCAAGACTTCCCCACTTGAAGCATTGACTCTGTTGAACCTTACCCCCCCAATTGGCCCCCCCTCCTCTTTGGTGAGGAGGTTAAGATTTTTCATTGGTCTTGGGTAACCCCACCCTCTTTCCCACCACCAATCTCACCAGAATTCTGACTGTTCCTCGGCTGGTTTTGACGAATGGATAGTACCCCACTTTTGTTCCTTTGTCCTAAGGACGTTGTTTACAGACAATAAAGGAATGACACTTTACTTCCTCCTCCGCTTGACTCACCTTGCCGAATTCTAATGAGTATGTTGCCTGTTCAGCCTAGTCTATTTTTTTGATCCACTTTCCCCCTTTTACCCCGGCGGTATCTTCAATACACCCACGCCTTATTTTGAGGACCCTCCCCTTCTAACCCGCTTGACCACCCCATCCCCTAGCATTCTTCTTCCCAGCACCATGATTGCAACGTCTGGTACCTAAGAGTTGTTTCTCGTTTTTTCGTTTATTTGTGGTTCTGTCCCTTGACGCCGTTCTTTCCCGTGAGATCGACCTGTGTCGTTGGTCAGTCCGCGGGAGAATTTCCCCTCGGGTGTCTTTGCTCCTTCGTCTGGGGGATCTGTTCCTACTGTGAGTAGCGGCCTTGCCGATATTGACTCCCTTCGCATAAATTTAAAATCTATTTCTCTTGCCTTTTCAGTAATCCTTACCCGTGTTTGAGAGAGACTCCTTCGAATCACATATACTGCGCTATGCCGTGATGGTAAAGTTTTTGTTTCCTGGTTTTTTAATGCCCCACGATTTTGGCTTTATTTGTCTCCGCCTCAAACTGCGCTTTACGTTGTTGAAAACTTGACCTACAGGTCTACCGACGCTTTTACTCTGCCCCGTGCTTTTTTTACCCATCCTTATTTTTCCCGTCCTAGGCCTGCCATTGTCCGTTCCCCCCCCCCCACTCAGAACCCCCCGCCCCCCAGATCTTCCCTTGGTTTTAAACACTCTCCCTTTTTTTGTTTTTTTTGTTATTTGTGTGGGTTGTGAGTTTTTTGTGCTTGTCCGTTTCCGTTGCCCCCTACCTCCCTTTTTGTCCGGTTCTGCGCAAGGTTCGTTCATGTCCGTACGTTTCGCCTCCCCCCATTTTTTCCGTACCTCCCCCTACTCTTCCCCCTCTTCAGGCCCCGGCCCATATAACACGTACAGGTTCAACGGCTGCGTTCTTTTTCTTTTTGTTCTCCGTTTCCTTTTCTACCTTTCGGCATCTGTCGCGTTTTCCTTACCTCCTTCACGGATTAGCCCCCCACCCTTTGTCGCTCCTCCCTCCCCTCACCTTCAATTCCAGAGTAATTCAGTGTTTGTTGTTCACTGCCTCCAATCTTGCAGTTTCTCCTTTTTTAAATTCTTCACCCCCCACTGTAACTATCTTACGTACCGTTTTGTTTGTGCACGCGCTTTTTTCCTTCCTGATCGGGGAATATGTCACACGCTGGCCGTTCCCTGAGCACACCCTCTCCCTCCCCGCTCCACTCCCTGAGAGCTGTGGGCGGGTGGTAAAGGTCAGTCCAAGACAGTGCCGCTTTCCTGTTGTGTTTTTCCCATCCTTTTTCCCCCAATTTCAGACTTTTTTGAGTTTTGCGGGATTTTCTCCTTCCAAACGACATTTCCTCATGTTTGATTCGGATCTTTTTGTTTTGGTTTTTTATTTGTACACTTTTCCCTGGAATCTCTATCTTTTACTCCCGTTGTTGTTGTTGACCCCCTTTTTCTTTTCCTTTTTACCGCCCCCCACTTTTCCCTCTCAAACAGGTTGAAATTTCGTCTCCGCGACCCCCGGCGAGCATCCCCCCCCCCCCCAAAACTCCCCCAAAACAGAAAGCTACCCACAACTGTTCAACTCGGCTCTTTTTCCCCCCCCCCACAATTTTGGGGCCACGACACAAGGACTCCCAATTTCCTCTGCTTTCTGCCTTTTGCGTCCGGGTCTTCCTCCCAACCTCCAAGACCGACCCCCTTTCCCATGACTTGTCATGACGCCACTTTCTTTCTTTCTACCACTGCCCCATGCGTTCCTTTTACACACCCTGTGCTCGTTTATGATTTTAAAGTTTGCTATTCTCGGGACTTACCCGACCTTTGCTGATTTTTTACTAAGTCCTGGTTGCTCTTTAATGAGAGTTGCCTGTGGCGACACGGCCCCCCGGCCTCAGAGTTTACGCCCCCGTGGACACCCCTAAATCCTCGGGGCCACCTCGACAGTCCCCGTGGCTTTTCGGTTAAAGTCAGAAGAAGGTGCAGGAGCCTCATTCGCTGCAAGAGTTCAAAAGGATCGAAACTTAGGCCTTTCTTTTTTTGCGTCAAGGCTTCTTAAAAAATTCTTACGAGAAGTGACTGAATGGTTGACTCCCCACCCACTCCCCTGCGGGTCGTGTGAGCCGTTGCAACCAGCGCAAATGGCGACCGTTATTTCCTCGAGCACGGTGTCGGTTTCGAGCGTAGACAGGTATTTCCACAGGTTTTCCCCCCCTTCATATGCAGGTCTTATTTGTAGAGGATCGCAATGCAAAAGTCCAGGTCTCGAGGTGACCGCGTTTCTTCCCTTCATCAATTCCCCGACCTACTTCCGCAAAGGGACTTGGCGCCGGATATTTTTTTTGAAAGGTCTTTCCACTTAGGAGCCCCGGTCCTCCCCTGCCACCCTTTTTACTTCCCCCGGTGACGGAAATAGCCGTTTCAATGCTCCCCTGACAGACTACCCACCTTGTGATACTTGGAGTTGAATTAAAGTTGATTTTTCACCCTCTCCTCTCCAGTGTCCCACCATTCTTGGTCCTCTCCCACCGTACGAGTCCAACTTGACTTCGACACAGCGAGACGGCTCGTATAATCGGCGTTTCCTATCCACTCGTTTCTCCAAATCAACCTCTCTAACCCCCTCTGTAGCTGTTCTTCTTCCCCAATCGCCAGGTGTTCTACCTGCCAACCTCATTGCGACTACAACTGCCCGGACAACCCCCTCCACGTTCTCTTTTCAAGGGGAAGTGTTCTTGCTACCATCGGAGCGATATCGTCGGGGTCCTTGTGGTTCGAAGGGGAACTTTTCTTACCCTTCCTGTGACGGCGTCGTTCATTTGAGCTTTTTCGAACCTGTACATCCGACTTCAAGTGGATCACCTTAATACGAGTTTCAATTTGTCCCACTTCCCCCCGACCCGCCCCCCCCCTGGGCTGCTCGCGCTCCACACTTTTTCCGTACTTTAAGTGGCCCGAAACCCCCTTGCGTTTCCTTCCCTCTCCCCTTTTCCAACGAGGTCATGCTTGTTTCTTTTTCTTTTTCTGTTTCAGAAACTGTCACCCCACTCTTCCTCTTTCCCAAAGAACCAACATTTGCTTTGTACATCTACCAGTAACGTGACCCGATCTTTCGATTCTGAAGTGCCTGAAAAAACATGACACTCACATGAGGTTTGGTACGATTAACTGGGGCGGGCTAGGTCATCGGGTATTCCGCCGTTTAGTCGTGACACTTCCGAAGTCTTTTCCCTGTCCCCAATGAACTTCGGTTAACCGGTTGGACGGGGTCCCCAAATCGTCCATACCTGTGTTAAATTCGGCCCTGGTTAGAATAACCACACAAACCTGCTCTCCCAGTTTGGGATTGCCCTTTCCCCGACGACCCCTTCCGGTTTGTTTAGGAATCTATGACTTCTTTCAATTCCCCAACAAAATCGGGTACTCCCCCCCCACCCCCTGTGGCCATCTCGAATCGCGACAGTAGCTTGGAAGTCTCCCGTCTCCCCCCCTTTCCCATTCGTTGTTTTCCTTCCTTCTCTCCTCCCCTTTCTTCTGTTGTTCTTACTGCCACACACCCCCCCCTGCTTCCTTCGGTTCTCTTTCTGATTGTCCTTCAGACCCGCCTTTTTTTCTTCAGT
>Ga0179593_1351432_pt1 | contig 13744 bp, 12 predicted proteins | sample CZODoug2_1_08_16_FD_185931 | JGI IMG/M metagenome (GOLD analysis project Ga0179593, IMG submission 185931) | Vadose zone soil fungal communities from Angelo Coast Range Reserve, California, USA - CZODoug2_1_08_16fungal (PacBio error correction) | ecosystem: Environmental > Terrestrial > Soil >... | reverse complement strand
ATTAGTGCCTCCCCCCCCCCCCCCCCCCCCCCTCGTCTGCGCTGCGGTCGAGCGTCCTGGATCGTCCCTTTCCATTTTTTGCTTTTTCAGTTGTTCACCGGCCAGATCAAGGAGGAAACCTCTTTTTTTCCTCCCCCCCTACTATAACACCTGACCGCTTCTTCTATCCCCGACGACAACCAAAATTAACAAACTACGTGGATTCCGCGTTACTAAACTCATTTACTTTTGTCAGCCCCTCCACTGCCATCTTTGCTGTTTTCTTTGTTCCTATCCTGCGTCAGAATTAATCAAGATCTCTGATTGTGTGCCCCCCCCCCCCCCCCCCCCCCCCCCCCCCCCCCCCCCCCCCCCCCCCCCCCCCCCCCCCCCCCCCCCCCCCCCCCCCCCCCGCTTGGAAACAGAAGTGTCGGCTGATTTTGCCGGATTTTGCTGAATTCCCCTTCGTGACCAGATCTTTTTTAAAGCTTTCGGACTTACATTCACACCCCTCTGAGGGTCGGGAACTGACAGGTACGTTGCGTACGTGTGTGCCCCAGGAGGGTCTACTTGGCGAGTCTCTGCAGGGCAGGTGCTGGCTTCTCCCCCCAATCCCCCATTTGTTTCGAGTGGGTGTAGGTTGATTTGCAATCCCTTTTTTGACCTTCCTTCGAATTTCTTTCCCCGCGAGTGGGTGGGATAATAAAGTGTTCTCGATCTGAGCTTTGTTTTTTGCCAGACTTCCCTTCAGTGCTCTCCCCAGATCAGGGTCCTATTCCCCCGCTCTGTTGACCTGGACCCACAAACCCCTCCTTTTTGCATCTGTATTAACCCTGGTCCCTTCCGGTGTAATGCAATCCGGTAGTTCTGTTAATTGCCCGAATTTAGCGGCCAACCTTCGCCCCCGCACCCCCTTTTGATATTTTTGTATAGGAGTTAAGTCCATCTGACCCCCTGGATATTTTTCGTCCCATGATTAATGGTTCCATACCCACTTATGCCCACTTGCGCAACAGTCAGGAAAACAACGTGTTTGTTATTAGTCTACCATACCCGCGACGCTTCAACACACCCTCCCCCCTGCACTTTATTGTAAAAAGAGTTTAACGCGGCCTGCCCTTCAAGACTTCCTCCTCTTTTTGTTCCCAATACTATCTTAGTCCCAAGAAGAATGGGTGCCGTAGGGATTTTCCATTTTGTTCGACTTTCGATATATCAGGTCTCCCCTGATGTTCACCACCTTCGTTTCCCTCTGGGTTCGATGCAAGAGAAATCCCCCTTTATAGGAACCATACTCTCCCAAACGCAATCTTCTTTTTCCCTTCAAGTTAGAGGCTCGGTCTTTTGTACGACCCCACCACGAGGTTTTTTGCCCATGACGTTACATGTTCTCTCTGTTCCCCTATGATCGCCTCGAAGATGAGACTTCCAAACCTGGGCCGTCTTTCGTCTTCACGCATCCAAGATCGGAGGACCCCCGTGCCGAAAATTTCCGGGGAGAAAGGGCGCCTTCCCTACTGATTACTCGGCGGAGGGAAAAAATCGTATTGCTCACTGCTCTGGTACCCTCCCCCGTGCAGTTCGGCCAAGTGCTCGAGAGGATTGCCGTGGGACCTCCTTCCTGAGTGTGCCACGCAATGATTTTAATTTCCAATCCACTCTTTTTATCGTATAGTGTTTAGGTTTTCCCCCCAGATGCCTTGATACAAGTGCACGCTTTTTTACAGGATGAACTTCCACGTGTGATAGGGCGTTTTACCACGCGCGAGACCCCTATTTCCCCGAATAGTTTTTTTTCGTCTCCTCGAGCCCCTTAACGGACACTGTCCGTTTTTCATCAGTTGCCCCGAATCCAGGGATTCCGGTCCTTCCCCGTCTTTTCTTTTCGTATTAGTAAGGCGTTCTTAGAGTTCTCAGGCCCCGCTGTCCGGTTTCTTTTTTTATGGCCCATCCCCGTGGTTTTCGTAACTCCCATGACGCCCTTCCCTTTAGGTGATTTCTGCCTTCTTTACCCGTATTCGCATAGAAAATCGTTTTTCCTCTAAGGTGCCCCGCTCGGGGATTTTTTTCCGTGATTTCCCCCCGCGCGCAAGTCCCGACACTGTTTCCCTTTAATGGCCAAGTATGGTTGGTCGAGAGGTGAGTAACTTGCCGTCCCCCCAATCTGGGGGGATTTTGGTGTCAGTGGCCCCTGACCGCTCCCTCGTGTTCCTTTCACCCCCCTTTTTTCCGTTGTACTTAAGTAGTTTCCCTCAGAAACACCAGGTGTTTTCCTCTTGGCTGCCCTTGCATAGTTTGTAGCTCGTGAATTTACTGATTGACGGGATTGTTATTTTTAACAGAATGTCCTATCCTCAATTGGTCTGAGGCTGCCCTTTCCCCATGGACTTCGGTCATATTTCCACGTTGAGAACTGCTCCACCATCCCGCCGTTCCGTTCCCTCCCCTTCTCCCCCAAGCTTTCATTCTTTTTCGGTTGTTGTAGTTTTAAATCTTTCTCTTCTCCCTGATCTGGTGCTGTCCTACTTTAGCTACACAAGTCTCCCGTCGAGAGGTGTAGTAGCCCACCCACCCTGTGATCCCCTTTCCTTGTCTACACTCCTGGAACCGGGCTGCCCTACAAAGGGTCCCCCAACCTTCCAACCAACTGCCTTTGAGAAATCCCAGTCCCCCTGCCACCGGCTCGGTCAAGGCCTCCCCCTATTGTAACCACCAATCCTCCCGTCTCCAGTTTTAGGAGCCCTAGTGATTTGCATGCCTTCCGCGCCCGTTCCTCTCCTCACCCTCCGACAATCGCACGTCCGCAACCGCCGCCAGTCTTCTGTTCGCCCTCTCTCCACCTTAGTCGACGACCGTTTAGGATCTTCCTCGTTACGGAAACCACATCCCCAACACTCCGGTGCCTTTGGATTTTTGGTCTTAACGGTCTGAAATCGTTCTGTCCTTTAACAACCCCGAACCCGCGCTATTTGTTCAATCCCTTACCCGGTGTGTTTTTGTAAGTTTCACGATACGCCAGTCTTCCGTAGATTCTTCTGGCTTTCCAACCTTCCCTTTGTGAACCCTTTTGTCCTTATGACGCACCCAATTCGACACTTCCCCGAGGGCATAGCTTTGCCCTCCCCTGCCCGCCCCGACTTCCCCCCCTCTCCGTTCGGAATCGGCTTTCTCGGGCCCACTTGTAGGAGAACAATATTTTCCACGGTTCTGGGCGTCTCCGAGAGCAGTAGACAGAAGAGTTTTTTTGTTTTTGTGTTCTCCTCCTCGAGTGATCAAGAGACTATCTGATCCCTTGTTTGTCCGTTCAGGGAGTCCCTATGCTTTCAAGCAAGGGGTTACTCCTGGTCCGGCGGGGGACTCGCCCTTGCAGTCCTGTCTGCTGGCTTTATCAGTTTCCCCCCCCCCTCTCCAGCTCTTTCTGAAAATATCATCCGGAATCGGCGTGGAGAGTGTGCTTTCTTTGTAGTCCTGTGGCTGTCACCCTGACCTGCGATTTTTTTACTTCCTTATTCGTTTCCCTTTTCCCCCCCCTTCCTTTAACTAGGTGGTAGCCGGCCTATTCCTGTTCTCAAAGAGGATAGCTTCGCAACCCGACCCTTGGAATCATTTCCTCCAAAGTTACTTTTTGGCCGACGTTAGTTTGTCTTTGAGTATTATCAGAAAGTCGCAGTTGGCCCGACTCGTCCCAAAGTTCCGACCCTTTGTCTCCTAATTTCCCTTTTTCCCCCCCCGACTATCAATCCTATCGTAAGATTGTCAACCCTCATATCCGCCTCCCCTGATAGGTCCGCTGATTTAGTTCATCTTATTCAACCAAATCGACCCTTTGTTTTTCACTTAGTCTTGACGATTCTGGCTTTGCAGGAGGGACCCTACCCTAATGAGTTGAAGGAATAAGCTTTGACACCTTTTGCTTTTCTTCTTTTCGTTTCCCCTCACTGGTTCTTTTCACCCTGCTGGAAAGGGCACGTTTCTGATCTTGTTAAACCTGGTAGGGAGTTTGGGTTGGCGACCCCCAAAGATATATTCTTAGACACCCCTTTTTAACCCCTCGATAGGCTTTTTTCCCTCTTTAGGATCTGACCGCGAGGAGTTTTGAGGCCCCGCTTCCAATCTCCGTAGGCCCGAGACGTTTCTCCAGTGCTTGACCAACCTTAATGCCTCCTCTAAACTCGAGAAATCTCGAAGGGGGAATACTTAGTCTGTTTACTCCCTGCTCCATTCCGTTTTCCCCTCCCTTGACATTCCGCAACCGTTTTTCTCCTCCAACGGCTTTAGCCGAAACGGCTTTCACCGCAGCAGGTAACGCGCGATTCATCCTCTCGCTCCCCATTTTCCGTTACTTTTCTTGTCATTGGAGGCTTGGGTGTACCACGTTTTCAGCTGTTTCTCGAGCCGTCGGCCGATTTTTTTTGGCCCTGCACCCCTTTTTTTTTTTCCCCTCGTTTAAAGACGGCGAGTTCGCCCATGTTTTTTTTTTTGCGTGAACGGTTGATTCCTGGGGCGGTGCGGACAAAAGCGGCCCCCCAATAGTTTCAGTTTCTAGAGTACTCGGAGCAATGATTTTCCCAACTTATCATTTTCTTTCTATCGTGTTTTTGCGATTAGCTTGCATTTTTAGGGCGCCCGTTCGTTTTACACTATATGTCCTTTTTTGCGCTACAGGAAACATCCCCCCACAATTCAGACGTCTTTCCTTCCAAAGAAAGAGTAGAAGACCATATCCCTTCCTCGGCGGAGATCATAGACCACCACGGAACTTCCGCTACCCGACGCACTATGCCTCCAACGCCGGTTCCCCGCAAGGAAATACACATTCCCCCGACCGACCTATCCAATTGTTTTCTCTTAGCGGGCTTAGGTGTTCTCCTCTCTGTTTGTGAAAAGCGGTGCGGCGACCTCCTTTTCGCTACAGTTTTTTCGGCGAAACTCCTTTCTGAACAGCCCTTTTTTCGCGTACAACCTTGGACTTCCAGCACGTCGATGCGTAGGTTCCTCGTTTTGCTCTATTGCTGGGTCTTCCTTTTAATGAGCAGCTCGTCTACTTCGTATTAGGGGTCTTGAAGATGGTTTCAGCTCCAACATACTGTCGCTCCTCGCTCTATCTCTTTTCCCCCTGCCTAAGAACTGTGTTTTTTCCGCAGGATCTGTCCCCTGACCCCTACGCGCCTCCCCTTGCCACTCTTTGCCCCTGTTGCCCCCGGTTTTTTTTGCCCGCAGGTTCGCTCCCGCCCACCACCCAACATGTTCCCCGCTGTCGCTCCCTTGCCTTGGGCCTTTAGCAACGGCGTTGCGTCTGCGCCGCCGGGTTTTTCATCACCTTGAATCGGTTTTTTTCACTGTCTGTTTTTCTTGGTACTTTAATATTTTCTCAGAAAGAGCTTTCGTAGACCAGAGCTTGACGATGGAGCACCTAGGACCGATGCCTCTTGTTCTCCGTTCTTTTTTATTGCCTAGGTGAGTATGATCGTCCCATTCTGCTTGTCTAGTAGTTATATTCTAGAACTGAATCGAAGAATGATCCCTCATCTTATCAAAGAAAGAGCGCATAAGGGGTCTGGTATTTGATGATCTTTTTAGAGCTATATATTTTAGCGGAATATTGTCCCCAACGTTCATTTGAATACTAGGTGCGCCCATTCCCCCCCCATCCTCAGCTTGAGGTTTCCCCGTGGGTTTTCCCCCACCCATTCCCAGAACGCTTTGCGTTACGAGCCACATCCTCTCTCTGTTTATGCGATTTCTATGGTGGTTCCTTCTAAACTCCATCAGGTATGCAGCGTCAACCTTTTGACAGAGATTCTATTGAAAAGCATTGTTTTTTTATTGCGAAACGCAAGGAGCATTTCTTACTATCCCTTCCACCCCGATTCAGATTTCGTCTGGTTTGTTCCCTTGATTATTTTGTCCTGCCAGCAGCCTGCTTGGCGAAGTTTAGTAGGATCTCCCTAACGTTCGCTCTACAGTGGGTACGGACGATGCAGACGACCAGCAGAAAAAGCGTCTTCCCGAATTTCGGATGATTCCTATCCTCGCTCCTCCCTTACCCCGTTGCATGTTGGTCGTCTAGGCATTCGTGTCCGAGGGGCGACCCATTGCGTCCCGTGCCCTTTGAGTTAACGGTTTTTGACCTTCTTTTTTACCATCCAACCCCAATTCCTGACGTGCCTTCGTAGGCCGCGCCAAACACTTCCAGTCCCCCACTTTCCACAATGATCGAGCAGTTCAACCATCTATCCCTTTTGAGCCCCCAAATGTACCCTCACTTGTGTTTTGTTTAAGATAATAGCCCTTCGCTAATCACTGATCTCATCATGCTTTGGCATCGGATTAGTTCCCCCTAAGTTGTCTTTTTGTTTTTTTGCCGTTTAAATGCTATTGTTTCGTGATTGTGAATTTTTTCAAGATATTCTTAAATTCCACAGATGTTTTGTTTTTTTCAAAGGCCCTCCCAAGTGAGGATTTGTTTACTGAGTATTTGAGGGATAGGTATTCATCTCAGTTGTTTTCCTTTTCCTTCACCTGCCACATTTGGGAGACGGTTTTTTGTTTATGGCAATTCGGTTGGCCCTTCTGGCGCCTTAGGTGTCACGAGGGTTTTGCTTTCATACTTTTTTGTTAGGTCTCAGCTTGGACTCACCCTTGCCCTCTTCAGTTTTTTTCTCCAGGTCGACTAAATCTTCTTCCCGGCGTTAACACCCCACCGACCATTTCCCCCTTTTGTAGGATCTCTTTTCTGTTTTTTCGGTTGGTTGTTTCAGCTCTTCCTCTGAAATACTCTTGACAGTCACTTTAGACGTTGTTAATTTCTCCCCCCTCATACACCGTCGTGTGGTTCCCTTTTGGGAAATGCCCTTCCCCCCACTTTATAAGCCCCTGGACTTCCCGTCCCCTCCCCATATCCCCCCTTGCACGTTCGGAAACCGCCCTGTTCGTCTCGTGGACCTCTTCGCAACCGCTTCAATCACACTACCTCGGTTTACTTCCACCGCCTAACCTTCTTTCCCCCACCCCTCCCGACCTCCCGTACGTGGTTTCAAATTCCTGCACCTGTAACCCGCCCCGATGGGCCTTGATTCAAGTGGCTTTACGTCTCGCTTGTCCCCCCTTTCTGCCCTAAGCTGCCACCCTCTATTCTGTCGATAGCCGTCCCCCTTTTCCGGTTTCCGACTTCACCCCTCTTACCCCTTATTTTAGGTTACCTTCGGCGTTTTTTTTGGAGGTGTAAGTCCCGAAGTGCTGCAGACACGGGCTCTCTGCCTCTCTGATATTCCTACTACTCTCACGATTGACGAATAAGACCTCCCGGCCGGCGCTATTACCGCCTAGCCACTGGATTCGGCTTACCAATGATTGACATTTTTCCCCATTTCCGTGAGACTCCGAGATGAAATTCCCTATCTCCCCTTTTTGCTTTTTTACCAAACATCGGTGCACTGTCCTTTCCCCCCCTTCATCCCACACGTTTTGCACTAGCGGGCCGAACTGACGCTTTTTTTTGGGATCTCCGCGGTTGCCCCCCCCGCACACCCCCCTCTTCTTCCTTTTCCTTAATAGTTTTTTTTTTTTGTCGTCCGCTTGTGGGGTGTTCACACCTCTGCGCCCCTCAAAGGCATAGGTCTCCCACTTGATGGCCCGAAGCCGTGTGACGCCCCCTTTCACACTAGCAAGTGAGCTCGCTGACCCAGATCCTCCAAGGTGGTCAGCGTTCCCCTTCCCCCGTAAATGGTCGGTTGCATCTTTCCGTTCCCCCCCCTGTATTATCGGTGCTGACGGCGTCAGGCCTTTTATTTTGTCTTCACTTGCGTTTATTTTCGTCTACTCCGCGACGGCCACGCCCTTTACGGCCCAGTTTTTCCTTTCCCGTTCTGGGCGTCCACTCCATTTCTCCTCCTGTTACCTCCCCCGAGGGTTTGTTTGGTTTTTTTCTTTTGAGGTTGATCTGTTCTACTTCATTACTTTTTAAGCGATCCCCCCTTGATTGTCCTTAATGTTACACTTCCCTTCTGTTTTTCGTGATTTGGGTCAACTCCTCGCACTCTTTTTTTTAAAACGACCTTTCCATCTTCCTTTAGACTGGTGAGACCCTGATTTTCCCCCCACCTAGGTTAGGAAGTTTAGTCTGTTTTGCCCTCGTTACCTACTTTTTCAAACATTACCCAGTTTCTTGTGTAAGCCTTTCCCGTTTAGTATACTACTAGAAACCGGGTGTAAGACGTGCGACTTGGCATATTTGTCGACTCCGGTCCCCGAGTTTAAAGCCCCCTTTGCTTATACTTTGGTAGGAGTCTTTTTAACTTTCGGACTGCTCCCCTTACTCACCCTTTTTAGCTTGGGCGAAAATTCCCCTCACCCAGGCCGCGCCCCCAGTCCAGGCTTTCTAGCATAGCTTGACCAAGAAGTAATTTCAAATCATTCCCTCCATCTTGCCGTTTCGTTTGGGGGTCCGAAGTCGCTCTTCTTCTCGTCAAATGATTCTTGGGAGAGTGTCGGTCTTTCTTCCACTCTTTATAGCGCGCCCTTTTTTCTTCGCCCCCCATATGTTCTCATTGCGTACACCTCCCAGGGCCACCGGGTCCCATCCGACAACCCCGTCGCCCCCCACCTGTGATTGCGAAATCCCTTCCTGAACGGAGTTCGTTCAGTCCTTCTGCCTCCGCTGTAACCCAAAGCCGCAACAGTTTCAGGTTTCCCTCTAAAAGCCCCTCCTGAGTTGAGTCTTCCCTTGTTCTAGGAAATCCTTCAGACATCTCATTCCTCCCCCCCCCCAGTCCTCAAAGTTTTTTTTGAGCCAAACTGATACGTCTGATTAGAATCCCTCCGACCCATCCACCCCCAACGCGTTTTCCCATTTGGATGGTTCCCCCCCCTCTGAATCTTTTTCAGTTTTCCCCAAAGCATCATTTTAGTCGGGGGACTTTTCCCAGGTGGGTTGTAGTCCCTTTCAGATCCCTTTTTGCACGGTCGGTGTGGAGATGTACTTCTTTTTTACCACAACGGTCTCCCGTTTACTTGTTTTGTGAAGCACTCCACCAGGCGTGGATTCGGAGGCCCCCTCTTTCCCAGCCCTGCAGCTACGACGTGAGTGGGTCCCTTTTTGCTGTTCCGTGCATATTTGTTTATCTCCCTTCTTGCGAAACCGTTATGGTTCTGATCCCTGACGCTCCTTGAGCCCAAGATTCTGCGCTATGACGCTCCCCCTGTTTTTTGAACCCCCCGCGACGTTTCTCTTCCTTTGTTTTCCTGCCCTTCGTTCCTGGGTCACACTGGTTTTGGCGATGCGGGGCCAGTTAAACCCTGATTGGTTCATCTCTTCTTTTGGCCTCCGGGGGGGTTATTCTCTGGGATTTCGGTAGAGGCACCCCCCCCGATGTCCTGATTTCTATATTTTCACGTACCGTCGTGCGGTTTCGGCCTCGTCTTTCGGTGGTTGGACCCCAACTGTTTTTCCTCACCCTCTGTCTCCGCTTGGATGCGAATGCTCGCTTCTTGCCTCCTAATATATTCCTTGTGCTAGGATCGAGCACCCTTTTTCCTCTATTCTTCCCCTCCTACCGAACACGTATTGGTTGAGCGTCTTCGTGATCTGTTCATTCTTTTAATCTTCCTCGCTGCCTTTTCCAAGGACGTGACTGTGCAGACAGTTCACCCCTTTCTCAACTCCTAAAGGACGCCCGCAGGCGGCGGGTCGTTGCCCTCCAAGCGTGACGCCCCACTGACCTGTATTTTGTATTCACATAATCAACCTTCCACCTCCTCCCATTTTTTTGGTCACGGCCCGAGGCAGCGATAATATCCAAGAATTCCGTGCAACCAACCCCCCCCATACACAATAAATACTTCCATGTTAAGTTGTATAGCATTTCCCCCCTCCCCTAAGTTCTTTCAGAGCTAAGCTGGAAACTATGGTGCCTGGGATCATTTTCTCGTCTGTTCAACTCTTTCTGGCAACATGAGGCCTTTTTTGTTTCGGCTTCTAATGAGTTGCCCTGTAGGGATTTTCTTAGTTGAACCATAATCCCCGCCGCCTTCTTCCTTCGGAAAAATTTGTCTTCGCCGTACTAGATCCCCCTACTGTCGTGTGCCTGAGAAGAGTATTTGATGACGGATGATGCTGCCCTCTTCCGCCGTTTTCTGCCCCCCTCCTCCTTCGCCGCCTAGTTCCTTACAAATATGCAACACCGCTTCCCGGACCCCGACTCCCCTAATCTAAGGCGTACAGCAAGGTCGTGGTTACCAGAAGGAAAATCCTTTCTTTTTCAGCACTTCATTTCTCCGCCCCACCGGTAGCCCGAAAAAGGTTAGACGCAACCGTTTCAAACTCAGTTCGGCGTCAACCGATTTCGCCCCTTGACATCATCGAGATGTTCCCCCAAATTGAGGCCCCTAGTTTCCAGACTTCTGTTGAAGGGTGCGGGATTTTAGCCAAGATGTGGGTCTTGAGACCGACGGTCCGTGGGGTGCAACGACCGTCTTAAGCGGAGCTTTAGCCCTAGGCTTTGGTGGTAAGGAGACCTTTCCCGGGGGCGGTACTCCCATACTAGGCCCCCCCATGGAGCTATTAGAGACAGTTCCGCAGTCAAATCAAATGCTCTATATATTCCCAACTTCTGTTCTTTCTTATACTGGCCATTTGTTGGTGTTTTGGGACTCTTTAAGTATCTTTTCCATATAAAGCCCAGTTTTTGCCTGGCTGTTCCGGCACGACATTCGGATTTTAAGTCCCCCCTGTAATCATTCTGTGAGTCTCCCTCTACTTCGGAGGACCTGGATCTTTTTTTTGCACCGTAGGGAAAAGTCCTATCCCCCACCTCTCCCCACGCCCGGTTTACCTGACAGCTCCCACATTACAATCGGGTCGACCTCCGAAATTTGTCCCCTCTCCCTCTTCATCGTTCCCATTCTTTCGCCTAGATTGGGTTGCATGTCTGAATTTCTCTGTACATCCGTGCTTCTCAAGAAGGTTGATCTCTTGGTGCGGACACATGCTTCCCCTGCTCATTGGAGAGGCTTTCCCCTAAGAAGCTGTACTCTCTCGTCGCTTTTCTCTCCGTTCGAGATGTGTTGCTACCTGATTGGACTCATATGTGGGCGACTCGGTTTCCTACTTATCTTGTCAGATGGGAACGCTCAAAGCCCACCTCTCTTCGCCTTTCTCTCTTTAAGAGTTTTTGAAGAGAGACTCACGTGGTTTCTACAGCCCTTCTTCGATTGAGGTTAAAAGGAACCTGTCCCGTCTCCTCCCCGTTTTTTCACACCGCTCCTATCAGCGTCCCACTTCAGACATTTTGAACCGCGCTTTTTATTTCCTATCCCCAGTCAAATTTCCGCATGCGCTCTCACGACATATTCTGGTGCCCTATCGTACCCGGCCCCCGTTCGCGCAGAAGCAGGAAGGACAAATTTCGATTCGGTGTTGTAGTTTTTGACGTTCTGGCACTCCCTCCTCGAGGGCAAGATTCCTGCCTCTCCGCCCGCGGTTGCGATGTTGCCTTTTTCCCCTTTTCTCTTTTCCCTTATTGATGAGAAGTAGGTTGCTTAGTGCTGGAGACTTTCTTCACCTTTCGTTGCAATTTGAGCTCTTCTTGCGTATATTTGATGACCTGTGCCTCAGTAAGACGACCCTTCTGCACGCGTAGGTTTCTTTACTTATTCCTGTGACTTGTTTTGAGAGCTATCCTCTTTTTCTCACCACGGTCATATATGTGACCCCCTCCTATGACCCGTACTAACCTTTAAATCCTCCCCAATCTCCCCTGCGCGGTGAGAAAAAAAGTTCCACCCTGATTCCCCACTCCCGCCCGAAGAGTAATTATGCTTACTATTGATTCATCTTTGTTTTGGGTGCATTGATCATAATTTCTGTACTGTTTCAGGTCCATCCAGTCAGTCCGATGAACAATCCTTTCGGTCTTTGCCCCTCAGTCTCCAGTCTCCAGAGCAGCCCCCAGTATCCGGGCTCGTTCGCTTATCCACGAGGCCAGAAGAAGATCAGTTTGCGAAGGAGCAGGCGAAGCCCCCCTCCCCGGTTCGCCGAATTGTTTCGAAAGGACCCTGACTTCCCTACTCCCGCCGTGGATTGACTCGACTCTCTCTTGCCCACTCTATCGGAATGGGCTTAGCCTATTTGATTTTCCCCCTGTTGCTCCTTTTTTCTTTCACTTGACCACGCGGAAAGTGAGACCTGACCCTCACTAGCCCCACCCACTTTCTCCCCCTTTCCTCCCTTTCCCCGCCGAGGACCTCTAAAACACCCACTTTCCCCCCTTCCAAACTACCTCCGTTTCCCGCGTTTCCGTCCCCCGATCATCGGTGGAGACCCATGGCAATAGTTGGGACGGGGGATTTTTCCTATCCGAGTCGAGATAATACCCGATAGTTAATAATGTGGAAACTTGTTCGTCCCCCTATTTCCGTCTTGTTGTTGGGAGTGAGTTGCAGTTTATTTTCCTTCTTTCCGCTCTTCTACTAAACTCCGAGCTGGAACCGTCACCGTACCTTTTGCGGCTGGGTGTGGACTTTTTTGTTCTCCGTTCGGTGCTTCATTCTCCCTGAAAGGTGGTCGACTTTTTTCCTTTTTTGCTTGCCCTCCCTGTTTCCCCTTGTGCTTTGTAGTTCTCACCGCTTTTTGGGGGCTACTACCTTATGAGAGAGTCGTGTCACGACTCGTCCCCCCCCCCGTCTCCGCTTTTCTCGCGCAAGATCTCATTATTACGAAACACCACCCCCCCTGCCTGTCCTCTTGAGGCCGATTTTCTGTACCTGCTGGGGAGGTTTTCAAGCCACGGCTCTACTGCTTTCTACTGCCTATTTGTTCGACGGAACTTTGCCCCCCCCCCCTCCCGTGATTTGAGGGTTCCTGCAGGAAGACAGCATCCCCAACTTGCTACCGCACCGGCACCCCGTCGATTCCGAGCTAGTCACCCTCTTTCCCCAAGCGCACGTCGTTCCAGCCCCGGTGTAGTCTTCCCGACGGAGTTTCCCCCCCCCCCGCACCGAATGTTCCACCTTGAAATCTGGTAACGTTTTTTGACCACCTGTACCTCACGAACCAGGTGTTTTCGACATTCCTCACCTCGTGGGAAAAGCTACTTTGGGCTCTTAGGCTTTTTCCCTGTCGGGACGTTTTTCTCTCCTTGTCTCCCCCGGTGTCTCCCATCCATTTGATTCCCCCCCCCCCACCTGAGGAAAGGGGGATCTACTCTTTCCTCCTTTCCCCCTTCCACGAACAGCAGTTAGAAATATGGGGGTTTCATCGGCTTACGTGAGGTGTAGTCCAAGAATGTGACTTTTCCATACCCCGTGCCGACAACGTTAACTCTTGGATACTTCTACTGGACCGCCAAGATTGCTCCTTACTCCAATAAGGAAGGAAAGGAAGGATCCGTCAGCTGACCTCCCTCAGACCACTGGGATAGTCGTCAGTAACCCCTTTCCTTCATTTGAAAGGTCGCGCTGCCCGACTTTTATGCTTGCCTCGGTAGTGTTAATAGTAGCTCATCTTTCTCCTTTTTACCCCAAAGGCTATAAAACGTGGCCTTTTCTTCAGTTTTACGACTGTCTCAGTGTTATCGGCGGAAGCTGGTGCAAACGCCACAACTATCTCTTATTTACCCCGTTGTTTTGAGTTCCGCCCCGGTTTGTGTTTGAACCCTCTTCTCCGACCAATGCATCGCGCACACCTTTTTCCGAGAAATGCCCCGTTTCTATTCCTGTGTACCTTCATCCTGAGCCAATTCTCTGTTCCAACGCCCAAGAGGCCTAA
>Ga0179593_1640780_pt1 | contig 13745 bp, 15 predicted proteins | sample CZODoug2_1_08_16_FD_185931 | JGI IMG/M metagenome (GOLD analysis project Ga0179593, IMG submission 185931) | Vadose zone soil fungal communities from Angelo Coast Range Reserve, California, USA - CZODoug2_1_08_16fungal (PacBio error correction) | ecosystem: Environmental > Terrestrial > Soil >... | reverse complement strand
TCCTCAACTTCGAGATTCTCGACTCCCTTTTCTCCATGAAGAAGAAGAACGCCCGCTGACTCTTCCGGTAAGTCTTTCTTCCCTCTCCCGGTTAACCTTTGTTCCCCGAGTTTCCCTCCTTCACTTCACAACTTCCTCCTTTAGTTCTTTTTTTCCTAGTTAAATAGGAGGCTTCGCGAGACTTTCTCTGAGCTATTTTTTCCTCGGTCCGACAGCCAGTTGCAGTACAATTTCTTTTTTGTAGAAAGAGAAGGTCATACCCGATTTCGCCCTTATCTCCCCCGTCTTTTTTGTCCCCTATCTATTGCAAGTTTCCTCGAGTTACCACTCTTTGCGGCGCAAGCCCTACCTGATACTAGCATGAAAGACCTGCCAAACGGCTCGGATTCGCCCTCGCTCGCTTCCCCCTACGCGAATGCCCCCCATTCTTCACTGCTAATTTTCTCGTTCCGGACCCGCGACGTCTTTCGATTTCTCCCTTTTTGTTTTTAAAATAACTATTTGTTCTCTTGACGGCTGCGATGCTCTTTTTGTCTTTCTCTTCTTCTTCGAATCCATTCTCTCGGGTTTCCGCCCGTGCTTTTTCCGAATCTCCTTCCTAAGTTGGTGTTGGTTGATATTTTCGACATATGTTTTTCCTGGTCTTCTCTTCGATCGCCCTTAACTTTTGCGTCTTCCTTCCTCACATCTTATGCATTTCGTCGAGAGTCCTGTCCTCTTACAATATTAAGATACCCTTCCGAGCGTCCTTTTCTTCCCTTTTTCTTTCGCCTTCGCGATATATGACTACTTGGTTTTTTTTTAGTCGAGTTGCTTGCTGATGGTCTCGTACTACTCTTCCTCCCTTAGTATCCCTTCCTCCTTTTTTTTGTCCCCTTAATGAGAGCTAGGTGGTTCTTCGTTCAGATTTCAAAGGAACCATGTCCCTTGACTTTTTACTCCCCTTCCCTTTTTCCCTGCTTTCTTCATCCTCTCTTTTTGGACTTTTCTCAAAATCTTTAGCATGAGTCAAGTATGTGGATTGATCAATTCTTCCGTCCCACAATTCTCCGTCCTTCTCACCCTTATTTTTTTTCTCTTACTTTTTCTTCACGCTCCGATTTTTCCTGCGTGGCAGCTGAAGCTTTCTGGTTTCACTTTGTCCTTACGATAAAATACGATGACTTCTTGGTCTCCACCCTCTATTTTTTCTCCCTCATCTCCATGATTGCTTTTTCCATTAGGTCGGAGCTTGATTAGAGGGAAGGTGCCCCCCTTATTCTCTTTCTCGCGCCTCTTTTTTTTCGTTCGTACCAGCATCGCTCGATTAAGGAATACTTCCATGCGAACCAGCTTTCAGATACACCCCTTCCTTTCCCCCCCCTTCAGCTGATTCCCCCTCTTTCATTTAATCCTTTTAGCCGACGATCTGTTTTCCCGGCAGCCCCGAAAAATATTGGTGTCTTTGACCCCCCAATTGAAGCCTCCCTTTTTTCCTTTTTCCTCCCCACACGGCCTTTTCGTTGTCTTTCGAAGCCCTCTACACTGAAATTTCCGTTAAATTTTAAACTTTCTTTCGACTTCTCCCAGAATTCTTTTCTTTTCGTGTCCCCCAAGTCCCGGTCTCCCCTCTGCTTTCTGTAAAGCACCCAAGAGATTTGACTATTGGCGATTGCTTCCCATTTTCCTCACCTCTGGCCCTTCGTTTTCCCTCATCCTGTTTTTCTTCGCGGTTTACGTGTTTATGAACCAAGCATTCCCCAGGACAGCTTCCATTATCCTCCTTCCCCCAGTTATTTTTTTTTGCGCTTCTTTTCTTCTTTTGACCCCTCCCCAATAGGCTTCCAAATTTTCTTTGGTAGGGACAACCTCAAAGTGCCTCATCCTTTAGCTACTTCTCTCTTTTTTCCTTTCCTTCTTTTCCCCCGTCACAAGAGTGAGAAAACAGATTACTTTCCCCGCTTCTTCCCCTTTTTAATTTTCTCTGCTCTCGCCCCTCGATCTCCTCATAATTGCCTTTATCTTTATGCGTGAGGGCTGTCTTCATTTGTCAGTGGTTTCAGATCAATTCTTTGTCCCGGCTCCTCCTCCTTCCGTTTCGAGTCCTCCTTCGCCTCGCCTCTGTCTCTTTATCCCCCCCTTTTGCCTCGATTTTCTTGCCGGTGTTTTCTGGCTCCCGATTGCCTTTGCATTGCGGGCCCTCCAGAGCTTTTCTTTTTTTGTGTCCCCCTTTGGCCATTGTTTCTCAATTAGTACCCCCGTGTTGTAATACTACCGCTCTACGCCTCTATCTTTTATTAGATCCTTTTTTTCTTCTCATTATCCCATTGTATCCTTCCCCGGCCTCTGTTTCGCACTGGGGACCAGGCCTCTCGATTGAGGACACGGATCTCCCCTCTTTCTTTCTTCCGCTCTGCGCTTCTTTTCCGACGTCTCTTTTCTTGTGAACAGCGTTTTCCTATGATTTAGATCGATAACCCCAGTCGATCCTTTTCCTTGCCATTTTCAGCTCCTTTCGCTAGACCCTTCCTGTAGCTAGTGATGGGCAGCTCTCCCCGTTGTTGTGGTGAAGAGACTGAATCCTCTGCATTGCTTTCCTCTTTCATAAACCTCCTTTTCTATGTACCATCCTTTCCCTTGGCGAAATTTTTTCCCGTCCTTTCATGCATGATGTCTTTATGGTGATTTCCCAAATAGGCTTCAGTCCGAGCATGTGGGGACCTTATTTACCCTCCCTCTTTGGTCCGATCTCGCGCCCTCGCGCTTCCTAACCAATGCCGAGGCTTTTTTCTGACTTCAGAGGTCAATATCTCTTTTTTTTCCCTTTTTTCCCGTCTACCTCCTTCTTCGGACTCTTAAAGCACTTTCGAATGTCGTCCTCCCGGGCAAAAAGACTTTGCCAGGCCGAATTTTTTTCCCCTCTTTCACTCCCCCACGTCCCCCCCTCTCAACTCTCCCGATGTCCATGTCTTTCTCGTGGTTTGTGGACCTCTCGAGTTAATTATCTTGCCCTTTCTCGTTTCCTTCCCCCCTTTCTTCTCCCGACACCCCCTTCTCTTCCTTTTTCGTATCCGGATAGTGGGAAGATCGCCCCGATGAGCGACAGCCTAACGATACCTTTCCCCCTATGCCCTTCGTTTCTCCTAGGATCTTCTCCTTTGAAGTCCTGCCCCTTTACAATCCCCGTTTGGGAAATATTTGCGTTCTTGTGAGACCCGAGAAATTTTTTGGTTTCTTTCCCTATTCTCCCCTCTCTCCGGGACTGGTCAAGTCTTTTTCAGTTTACAATTCTTGTATCCCTTCCTTACTTTTCTCCCCTTTTCTTTTTCCCACCCTTCTTTTCCAACCCCTCCAGCTCTTTCTCTCCTTTTTAGAATTTTTTTTTGGGTTCTGGAAGTCCTTTCACCGTCTGTGAAGATTTCTGGTGCCCTCTCCCCCATCCCTCTCAACTTTTTTCGATCTATACCTTTTTTTTTTTTTTCTTAAGTCCGCGATTTCCAGAGCCCTTTTGTTTCTAGTAGCTAGGAAGAGGGCTGTCGATATCGGGCACCCGGGTCTCTTCTTTTTTTTCCTCCCACCTGCCTGAACTTTTTCCCTCCCTGCCGTTTTCTTACCTCGAGAAACTCCGGCCAAATTTTTTCTTGCATTTAATCATTGGTGAACTTTTTAATGTATGCGATGATTTTTTTTGACCCCTCCCCCTCTTCCTGTTTGTCCCTCCTTCTTCCCTATAGTTCTTCCGATCTCCTTTGAAATAACTTTTTCTTCCCATGTACGATCCTTCTCCGGAACGGGGTTTGGTCCTTAATGGCCTCTGCTGGTTCTCTTTTTAACCTGGCATTTCTCCCTCCCCTCCCGCTTTTCCGGATCGATTGTGCCCAACCTTTTTTTTTGCACGTCCGTAAAGGCTTTGGCAAGACCCATCTAAGCACTCTTTCCGATGTCCCGATCTTTCTCGCCCCTTCTAATATTCGTGAAACTGCCTCTCAAACAAGAGATACTGCTCCTATCTCGTTTTAAATTTCCCTTAGCGGCTGATTCCCTTGGAGGTCCATCGTCTTTACATTCTCTTGGTGCTTCCTTTTCCGGCCAGAACCCCCGGCACTTCCACCAGTCGCTTCTACGGTCCCCAGACAATCGGACATCCCTCTGCCATTATTCCCCTTTCCTTTCTTTTCTCACCCGGTATTCCTCCTCTGAGCCCTGGGGGGTGAAACTATTACTCGCGAGCCAGAAAGTTTTCAAATCTCATGTTCCCCTGCCAAAACTTCGCCCTTCCCTCCACTTTTCCTCCTCCCGCCCCTCCTAGATCTTAGGCCCTCTCGAGCACGAGCGCGCTCATTTTTCTTTTTCGTAAGTCGTCTTTCCCGCGGCTTCTCCCCCCCCCCCCCCCCCCCCCCCCCCCCCCCCCCCCCCCCTTTCGACGCTTTAAAGGCCTGATATTTCGAGTCGAGATCCTGAAGTGATCCTCTTGCTCGAATCCCTTCTTCCTCAGCTTTTCGAGTCAAAAGTTTGATCCACGGAAGGATCGCTTCGACGCGCCCCTCCCCTTGAATTCCTTTCCCTCATGTCTCCGCTTCCGTCACGTTTCTCTGAGCTCTTTGTGACCATAGACCCTTTCTCTTCTCCGTCAGCGCGCTTGTTTGTCCGTAACTTTCGCGCTTCAGATTTTGATTTCTTCTTTGGAGGGATTCTCGCTCCCTTCGCGCTTTTTCTCTCTTGCGATTTAAGGGTCAGGCCCGTTATTTGAGGAGTTGTCTTTTCTCTCATATTCTTTCTCCTCTGATTCATCTCTTCGGTATCCTTAACTTTTTTTGCGACATCCTTTGCATAAGGTCGGTGCGGTCTTATATCGGATTGCGGTTCCCCTTTCTGAACCCCCTGTTTCCCCCCTAGCTTGATGTTAATTTTTTCGCAAAATAGCAGTCCCATTCAGCTATCCTTCCCCCCCTGCGCTTCTTTCCCTCATCTTTGACCCCCTCTCTCCGATGTTTCGAGTTTCCCCGCGAAAGCTCTCGTTTTTTCCGGTGATCTGGCTTCATCTACCTGCAAAAATGCGACCCCTCATCTTCCGCCGTCGACCCCAAAAAAATTTTGTATGTCGTTGCGGTGTAATGGCCGGCGGCTTTTTTGCTAATGTCGCAGGTGGCCTGCCCTTCCTGGTTTCCCCCTGGTCGTATTGATGGATTTGGAAGGCAAGTAGAACGATGCCGTTACCCCCCGTTTGTCTCCGAGTTCTCTCCCCCACCATTCGTCACTCCTCCATTACGTTTTGAAGATAATTGTATTCGCCCTTGTCGGCGTCTCTCTACCTTTTCCTTTCGTATTTTTTTTCTACCCTTTTCTCCCCCCCCCTTATTTCCCAGCCTTCATTCTTGGAAACTTTTTTCGCTCGGGGGTTTTTCTGCGGTCACATCTCATTACCTCCTCTCCCGCTTCTTCTTCTGAACTTTTCTCCTTAGAGACCGACATCGGAAAGTGGTGAATTCGATGATATTTTATTCATTTGCTCTCCTCCCTTCCCCCGCGCTTTCTCCTTTTTGGCCACTCTCATGTTAGGCACTCGACTGTGGAGGACTTTGATGTGTCTTTAATGAGGACCAGATAGAGTCGACGGTCCCTACTTCCTATTCTTTCAACCCTGCGTCTTCCGTGAATGACTTTTCCTTGAGCTTTTCCTCTTCACCGACTTTTTCCCAAGGGCCCAAATGTATCTCGTTCCCCAAGATAGGCTCTGGTCTTCCCCTTGTTCTTGCAGCGTTCTCTTTATATCTTGCCATCTTTTTAGCCCGTCCCCCAACTTAACGCCATAGAGAGCCTGTGATCTTTTGTAGCTCTCTTCGCAGGCTTCATCCTCTCCCTAGTTCCTTCAAGTTTTCTGTGTTTTTCTCTTCTTTTGGCCGCGGACTAAGTCCTTTTTTCGCCCTTTCCAATTCCTCTAGATTTCCGCGTAAAAAGCGTGATTTAAGTTCTGCAGTTTTTTACACCCGGACTGCCATTTTTCCTCAGGCAGCCCTTTGAATTTTCGGTGCAGAGTTTTCCTGGTGGAATTGTATTGGAGATCTTCATAAGGTTATTTTCTTCGGATTTTTTCCACCCTCTTTTTATACCCTCTTCTCACGCAATATGTACTCTCAGCGCCTCTTCCCAGGAGATGGAGAAGCCCGTGAGTCTCTTCCTTCTTCCCTTTCTTCTCTCATACTTTCCCATGGTATTTCTACAGTTTTTGATTAGGTGAAAGGAAGCGTAGATTTCTTCCCCCCAGCCTTTCTCCTACTCTTTTCCGCCGCCATTTCTCTCGCGCTTCGTCGGTTTTTCCATTTCTTAACACTTTCTCAACTTTGCGGCGAGAAAAGGAGCCCACTGAAGAAGCATCTCCTTCTGCTTTCTTCCGTCTGACACCAGACTCTGCATCTCTTCGTTGGTGTTCTTTTTCTTTCAATGATGGAATATATTTGACGATTGCGTTCCGTTCCCCCGCCGTTGTCCCCCGACCCCCCCCTCTCTTTCTTTTCGCAATTCCCTCCCTTTGAAACTTTTTCCCCTTTGAAAGCCTAAATATTCGGGCGCCCCCCGCTCGTGCTTTGGCTAGCGTACTAAATTCTTTCTGTTTTTTGCTTTCTCTATTGCGCTTTCATTCGAAAATCTTTTTCCCTCAGGCATCTCCCTCGGTTCCTTCTATAGGCAAGACTTCTAAACGTGGCGGATTTCTTTTTCCCCGACGTATCTTATTGGGTCTGGCGAACCCGATCAATTCCAAAATACCCATCTTATGACTATATGAAATCATCAGCAGAATTTCCCATTTCCTCTCCCTGTTTGCCCTGCTGTACCTTGATAGCTTCATATTCGTGAATTTATCGGGCGTTTGTTTTTTTTCGATCAGACTATCCCCTTTCCGTGTCTCTCCTTTCCAAATTCCCGTCAAGGAACGATCCCCTATTTGAGAGCACCGCCCGCTTAACCGGTACCTTTTGGTCTACAACTGGTTCTTATCCTCCACTAGATTTGAACCCCTTAGTATAAAAAACATGTTCTTCAAATTTTTCTGCCACTTTTCCCCCCTTTTTTTTTCCCTTCTTCTTTGTTTCCCTTTTGTTAATTTTTTCTGGAGCCCTTTCTTCGAGGAACAGGGTAGTATAACGCTGGATGTCCCTCTATCTTTCCTCCCTGGGCCCTCCTGTCAGCGGTTTTCCCCCCTGTTCACTTTTTTTTTTCTCATACCCTCCTTCCTCCGATGTTTTGGTCCTTCCCTCAACAAGTTGATTACGCGGATTTTGATTCCTCAAATCCTTCCTTCTAAAAGGAGTCCCTCTCTTTACTAAACCTTCTGTTTCTCCCTAATTGTTGAATCGTCCCAGTCTTTCTTGGCTGTCGAGAGGGTAGGGCGGTTTTTCCCGCCCGCCCCTCTCTTCGTTTTTATCTTGCACTAATGTTTTCCTTCGTGTATGCTGGATGAAGGAATTGTCGTGGATTGCTTTCCTCCGCCCCCTCTGAGATCCCCTCCCCTCATACCTTTCTCGGTTTAAATTTTTCCATATATCCTTTTGTAAAAGATCGTCGAACGACCGTCCTGCTCGCGCCAATGGCGTCTTCCCCTTCTTTCCTCCTTTCCTCTCCATGGGTTTTTCTCCTTTTTTACTGCCGTTAATCATATCAAGCCCGGTGTTCGTAGCCTTTATCGCGGCTCCCGAGCCTGAGTTTTTTTTCCCGTCCCTTTTTTCTCCCGCAATATAACTTCTTTTATGCCGCAGTAAGCGATCTCTTTATTTCGCGGTTCCAGGGTCTTCTTATTTATCGTCGGCTCCCTAGAGGAATACTCTTCCCTAGCTTTCCTCTTCTAATTTCCTTTCATAATATCGCGGCTTTTTTCTCGTTTAGCGTTTTTAATTTTTGAGAGATATTGGTGCTCCCCCTGACTTGATCTCCGACCATCGTCCTCCTGCCTTGTCTTTCTTCGATTTGCTGTTCCCCCCTGCCCAGATCATTTTCAACCGATCTGGGATGCTTCCCCGATATCATTGTTCCTGTATCCTTCATTCTTAACTTTTCTCTTTCCCATTTTCCTTTTTTTTTTTCTCCCGAATCTTTTCCCCCTCTGAAGGTTTTTTTCTTTGAACCTTTCGCTAAAGAGACAACTCGACCGCATGGCCACCCCCACTTTTTTTCCTTCCTCCGTCCCCCCCCCCCCCCTTCTTTCTTGCGGACCCTTTCTCCTTGATTTTTTTTTTTGTGGTTGGAACCTATTCCGTGATAGCGACGATGAGCACCCGCGACGTTTCTCTGTTGGAGACTCTGTCCTTCGCCCTCCGTATTCTTTTCTTGCGTATAATCATGGCTCCCCTCCAATTACTATATATCTTTCCCATTTTTTCAGATATCCCCAATCTCTCCCTTCTTCTTTTTCAGCGCATCCCTTTTGTGACGTGATCCTTCTTATTACTGAGTTACCCGCGCCTCTTTCCTCATTTTCTTCCTTTCATCTTTTTGCCCTCTGCCGAGATTCGTCCTCGATGTCAGGGCGAAAGGAGTGAGGTTAGCTTGCTATCATCCTGTGGCATCCCTTTTTTCCCTGGATTTTCTTCTCTTAGTCTTTTCCTTCTTGCCCGAGAGCTCTGGTTCAGTCTTTTATTTTGTCTATTCGGGCGCTGCCGCGTCGCTGGCTTTACTAGTTACCGTCGTCTTCTCTGTATCTTCTTGTATTCTAATCCCTCCCCTTCTAATCTTGGTTTCCTTACTATATGTTTTTTACGGAGCAGTTAGAACCCTGAAAGTACGGTTTTGTTGTCCCCACTCTTCTTTTCTCCGATTTTTTCTCATACTTCTTTCGTCCCAACCCCTCAGCCAGGAGTTCCTGGCTCTTCCCCTATTTTCCTCCCTCTCCCCTCGCTTTTTTTCTTTTCAGCGAAATGGAATCGATTGAACAATGAAATATTTTGATCCCGTGACCCTCTCCTGTCTCTTCTCTCCTTTGGTTACCTCCTCGGGATCCCCTCACGACCAGATTTTAGATGAAATAGAGGTTCCTTTCGATTTGGCTGTAGTAGCTCTCGAAACTTGAATAAACTTCTTTCCCCCAGCCCCTTTCCGAGTTGAAAAAACTGCCGTGGTCCCTCACCTAGGCATTTCCTTCTCCTTCTTCCCCATTGTCCCTTACTTCATTCCTGACGCCCCCTCGTTTTTTCTTCACAACAAAAAGGTGAAAGACATATCTCCGCTTTACTCACCTCCAATGCCTCCCCTTTCGATCTCTTTTCTTCTGGTACAGTCTCTTTCCCGGACCTCCCCTGAGCCAAAGTTGATTCTTTCGATTGAGGACTCACCCCCCCCTCCCCTCCCTTCTTTCCCCTTCCACTCCCCATAGTCTCTCCCGACACCCATTGCTCCCTGAGATACCGGATTCTTTTTCCCACCTCCCCATGAGTTCCTTCTTATCTCGGAAATCTTTCCTCTCCTTAGGATCTTCCTGAGTCTAGACCCGGTGCCTTTTCTCTTCCCCCTTCCGATTTCCCTTTCAATTTTCACTTGATCTCCTTTTTTTGGGTTTATGGAAACTTCTATTTGAAAGTCTCCAGGCTGTTTATTCTTCCTTTCTCCTTTTCTCATACAGCTTTCCTTCTCCTAGTCGAATGGCGATTCACGGAATTTTCCCCCCCTTTCGCCCCCTTCTTCCGTACTCCCTCTGATCCTCTTTCTAGAAATGTTTCGCCTCGGTTTTTTGTTTTGGAGTTATTGCAAGACTGAATCTCCGGGATTGTGCCTTTCCCCCCTTTCCTTCTACTTCATCTTTTCTCCTTCACCTCCCCTTAGCCCCTTAAGTGTCCAGAGAACATTTTCATTTGAGATACACAGTTTTCGAGTCCCTTCCCCCTCATAGTTTGATAAACCGACGTCCCCCTTTTTTTCTGTTAGATGAAAGGCGGCACGGTGGCGGCGTCCCGTCGGTCGCCTTGTGTATCCTTGGAGGGATTTCTTCTACTTCTTTTCACAAGGGCCTCCATGGTATCCCCCCTCTATCAGAATTCTGGATAAAAGTAACATCTCTCCCTCCTCAGCTAGCTTCTTCCCCCTTCACTTTCCATCCTTACCTCCGTGTCTTTTATCTCTTTTTTCCAAACCCGGAGGCTTTTTTTCGAGATGTGGCGTAAGACCTCCCTTGCGGTTCTGGAACTCTCTTTTCAAGTACTTCGTCTGCGACCCCTGAGAAGTTTTTCGCAGGTCGTGATCCCCAGGTGTTGGCTCTTTACTCGTTTCACCCACCTTTCAACGTTCGCCTTGCAATTCCTCCCCCCGTATTTTTTTTCCCGAGTGCTCCTGGAAAGACGGACATGAGCTCGTGCCTCATCTCTTTTCTTTTCATAGTTTCTTTTTTTCATGCCCATTTCTCATGGAACTTCTCGGTATCCCCTCTTTTTGTCGACAGTGAAAGGAGACATCCTTTTTCATTGGTGGGTGACTCTTTCCTAGACCCTCTTTTGTCCTCTTCAAACCCGTCCTTACTTGAGATTTTTTCCCTCTATGTCTTCTCATGGTCCTTATTTTTCACTTTCATAGCCAAAGAGTCGCGGCCTCCTCAATCTGTCCTTTCTCTTCCCCTCTCCTTCTTGTTTTTTTTTTTGAATTCGTTCAAAATATTCACTCTACCTTAGGCTTTTCCGCGAGTTTGGAAAGGGAGTTTAATTTGAACAACTTCTGATTCTCCCTCTCTACTTTTCCCCTTACACCCTCCCCCAACCTCTGGGCCAACCCAGAGTTGCCACACTGAATACGAAGTCGCCGTGCCAACCTTAACTCCCTCTCTTTTATCGCTTTTTCTTCCTTTCCTACGATCCTTCTTTCGCGGTACCCTCTTTCTCGATCTATTTTGAAGGGTACCTGTGAAGTAAACTTTTCGAGTTTCATTGTAAAGTTCCTTTCTTTCGCCTCTGTCTCAACCTTTTTTCTTCCCCCATTTTCGAGACCCGAATTACTCCCAAGGCCGGCCTCCTCTTCACTTGGCTCCCAAAACTTTTCTATCCCCCCTTACTTCTTGTTTCCCTCCACCTAACATCTGATTTTGTCTTTAAATCTTCCTTCTGTGACCCTTCTCCTTTTTCCTTCTTACCTTCGGACCCGTATCTTGCAGCCTATACAAATTGGGACAGCTATGCTTTTCCCCCAAGCATTTCAGGTCAATCCTCGCGCCTCTCTTCTTTCCCTTTCAGCTTGATGTGATTCAAATCCTTCCTTTTTTGAAACCTAGACTTTCCCTTCGATGAAGAGTTCTTCCCACATAAATCATCCGATGAAACGGCGTCTCCCCTCAATCCTCCCTCTTTTTTTGCTCTTTTTTTTCTCATCTTTGCTAATGCTTTTTCTTCCGTAAGCCTTCCCTCTTCGTTTCGGTCCCTTTATCCCTTTGGATCTCCAAGAGCTTGTCACGTGTTTAAGGTAGAGGAAACCTTCTGACTTTACCTTTTTTTGTCTTCTCTTCTTCTTCCATTTCATCCTTTTTTCCGGTGCGGCTAAATCCTCTGCGTGGTTCCCCCCCGATTTTTGTTTAGAGTCAGTTCACAACGTTAGTAGGCTATCGCCCTGGCTTCTCCTATTCACTTTGCCTAATGCGTTCTTCCCCTTGGTTTTGCTGTTATTAGGGAATTTAGTTTGTTACTCGACTCCCGCTCTTTTCTCACTCCGCTTTCCTTTTCCGTTTCCTATTCCCAGTCGCTAGCGGTGCCATGAACCGAAAGAAGAGCTTGTTCTCCGTTAATCTTTCTTTATTCCTTTACCTCGGATTCTTTTTTTCTCTTAAAATTGCTTTTTGAATGATTTTTCTCCCCTCGCTTAACTAGGATACTCCGATCTTTGTTCACCTCTCTCCCTCCTCTTTTCTCCGCCTTTTCCCTTTTCTCCGTTCCTAGTTTTTTTTTGCCTGATATCAGAAAGAGCTCCTTCATCAGTTTTTTCTCCCCCCCCGATCCCTTCCGTATCCAGATTTTTTCATCAACGTATTAGGCCCGGCATGTGTTTTTGGGGTGACAGATTCCACGCTTTTTTTTTCCAACTTCCTTTCGACCCCCCTCCTAAATTTTTTTCCCTTTTAAAATTTTTCTCTATTCGCCCTGCACTCCCCCTTAAATCCCCGCCCCCTCCACTTTCATATCGGAATAGAAGTGGTCGTCGGTGACAAAAACTACTCGAGATAATTTCTGGAATCTTGGTAGATGGGCCTCTATTCAGCCTCCTTCCCTCATTTTTCCGTGTCTTCAAGGACCCTTTTTCCCTGAAGTGACTTAGGGGTTCAGTTCCCCTTGCCTCTCTTTTCTTTCCTCCTCTCTCTCTTCCTCTTCTTTCTTTCTGTCTCGAAATTTACGGGAGCTTCTTCCCTGATACGACCGGCCGTTTCCTCTACTATTTTTTTTCATTCCCCTCGACCCTTTCGCAACCGCGATTGTGATGTTGCACCCAGCGATCGACCCCCTTCTTCGATCCTTCTCTCGCGCTTTTTTTTCAATTTCCTCTCATCTTTCCCCTGCGCAAGATCTCGTTATTGCATTAGAGGGCGGTTTGTCCTTTTGAGTCGTTTTCTCCATTTTCTTTTTTCCCTTCCTTCTCACCTCCCTGAGCTTCCTTCTTTCAAATCAAGGATGTAGATCTCCGTTTCCCTCAATCCTTTCTATTTTCTCTTCCCATTTTCCATTTGCTCGTGGATTTCCAGGAGTCACAGGAATAGAAGGTGTTTCTCTTCCTGTCTCTCTAATGACTCCCTTGATGTCTATCCCCTAGTTCGTCACCCCCCCTTTTCCCTCATCCTCCTAAGACTTTCTCCTGAGTTTAGGGACCTAGGCGAAATTTTTTCCTATAAGCAGTCCTCTTTTATTTCCCCTCTTGCATTTTTGGCAACTACGACGCCACCCCCTGAACCCTCCGATTGGCCGCCCATCGAGCGATTCTTGGTATGCTGTAGCCCAAGGTCGGATTTTCCCCGACGTTCCCTTTCTTCTAGGTCGCTTTCAACTCTCCCGTCCTGTAGTAGAAGTAGTGGCTGGCTGTTCTCTACCCAGAAATTTCGTTGCTCCCTTAATCCCCCCTGAAGTCCCCATTTGATTATTCTTATGCTTACCTTTTCTTTTCATCGCTCCGACTTTCTGACCTCTATCTTTTTTCCCTTAAGTTCTCCCCCGCCTTGAAGGTAGTATTAACTCACTTCAACCCTCTTTCCATTTCGGACTGGCTCCCTTGCTACGTTCCCACTTTTTCAATTATTTCCCGGCCGTGGCTTTGAGCGCTCCACTGAAGTTTGCTGATTTCCTCTTGCGGTCTTCCTGTAATCTTTGGAATCTCGAAGCTTGCTCCTTCCAGAAACAAGAGATTCATTTGGCGTCGTCTTTCGCATCCTTCCACTCCTGGTCCCCGACGTAGACCTCCATTCCTCTTCTTTGTGGAGGTATTGTTTCTAAGTCGTTCCTCTGCTTTTGTCTCGTACTTCTTTCCTCCTTCCGACCTTCTCCCTTAATTTCCTTTTCCTATGAAGACTTCTGGTTGTGAAATTGAATGATGTGACTCCGATTTCTGCATTCTCTGGCGTCACTCTTTAACCCCTTCTTGCTTTAGATCTTCCTTTGAAGTCCCAACACCTCCTAGTTCGCAACCCCCCCCTCTTTCCTCCAAGGACCGCATAGTCCCTTTCTCCAGTTGGGAGATTTCTTTCTGGACCTTTATCTGGAGAGTTGAATTCACTTTCAGTCGCGCAGGGACTCCTTCTCGTTCTTCTTGTCTTTTTTAGC
>Ga0179593_1548590_pt1 | contig 13745 bp, 19 predicted proteins | sample CZODoug2_1_08_16_FD_185931 | JGI IMG/M metagenome (GOLD analysis project Ga0179593, IMG submission 185931) | Vadose zone soil fungal communities from Angelo Coast Range Reserve, California, USA - CZODoug2_1_08_16fungal (PacBio error correction) | ecosystem: Environmental > Terrestrial > Soil >... | reverse complement strand
TACAGGTCCGGAGTGTCGCTGAGTAAGTTTCGGTCCCCTCTTCTTTTCTCCTCTCGGAGTTCTACGACTCCCCCCCCCTTCCCTTCCCGTATGTCTCTCGGACTTTCTGTCGGCCATGAGCTCTCTTGGTCTCGTTTTCGCTCCGGCCAGTTTTTTTTCTTTTTTTTTCCCCATGTGGCAGGATGGAGCCTTTTTTTTTTTTCCCCTTTTTTAGATGCCGGTTCGTTAAATATGCACGGCCCTTTTTTTTCTTTTTCTTCAGTGGACGTGGCATTTGCTCCCCTCCACAGAAGGCTCTAGGGTCGCGGTTTTTGTCAAGGCGATGCCATCTCCTTCCTTCTTTTTGTCCCAAGGATTCCTTCCCTTTTCTACTGATTTGGTGCCGTTTGCAGCCGGAGAGAGGTTCTCTCTTTTCGCCCATGCACAGCCAGGCCGCGGCTCCCTCTTCTTTGTATAGTGGTGAGCCTTTCTTAAAGAAGTGCGCTTTTTTTTTTTTTCTGGATGCGCGGAGGTACTCATTTTTTCGTGAAGTGTACTACATGAGACGTCAGCCGTTCGCGACGGAGGACGTCCCTTTCTCTCCTTTTTTTTTTGGGTTTTTGGGCTCCCTAGACAGGAAGAGAGAAATTGGTTGACGGGCGGTGGAACCCATCTTTCCCTCTTTCCTTTTGTCATCCCGTGGTTCCTTCCTTTTTTTCCTCGTCGGACAGCAGCCTCTCAAGCCCTAATCTCCACCTTTTTCTTTCCTTTTCCCGGCGAGCCGTCCTTTTCTCCCTTTTGACCTTGTACTATGCTGGTAGTGACACACCTTTGACCTCTGTCTTTTTCCTAGTGCTACGACTTTTGCACACGAAACACTCGTGCTGCCTCACCTGCGCCTTTTTTTTTTTTCCTCGACTGTCCATTTCCCCTCTATCTCCCCCCATCTCCATAGGTCTGAAGACTCTTGAAAGCTCGGCCCCATTTAGAGTGCAGACCCCCCTTCCCCCTTTTTTTCCGTCAGCCAGTATGGCTCCGTTCCCCCCCTTCTTAAGAGCTTACTCCCTCCTTCGATCCCGGGCGGGCACTCTTCGCCAGAAATATAAATTTTTCTCACTTCGCCGGAAACACGCCCCCCCCGATGCTAGCGAGTCGCCCTTGACCGGACACCCGACCTCCGAGGTTCCCATTTCCTTTTTCTTTTCGCGGAGCCATCCTTTTTTTTTTTCAGAGATAACCTCCCACTAGTTGGAAGAGAAGGCTGGTTTTTTTTTTTCTCCTTGTCGTTGATAGTGAAGCGTTACTTTCTTCCGGGTGTCGTCCAGGACTCCAGACTAGTGTCGTTCCTCCTTTTTCTCCCGCGTAGGCGCTTTTTTTTCTAACTTTGAGAAAGGAGTTTTTAGGAGCTTTTTTTTTCGGATAAGAATGGTCCATCCTCCTTCCCCTTTTTTCTATAGGAAGGAATGGTAGTTTATGGTAAAGCGGTTTTTTCCTCCCAGTGGTAAGAGGTTCCTTTTTTAAGAGAGGTAGACAAGTAGTGATGTTTCCCCCACCTCCCTCTCCTCTGGGTGTCGATGGAAGTTCCTCGGTCGCGACGCCGCCCCTTCCCCTCTTCCCACCGGGCATAGACGCTGTCCACGTACTTCCTGTTTCTCTAGCGCTCTTCTTTGCAGCCTGTCGAGCACCTACCGCGCCGGCTCAGGCCCTCCTTTTTTTCCTTTTTTGCCATCCGGGCCGCCCTCCTCCCCCCTTGGACCGGTCATTGCTGCGACATGCTGTTTCTTTTCCTTTTCGGCGACAGAACGCCTTATCTCCCTCGAGGAGGCAGTCGCGCCCTTTCTTCGGTCGTGGGATCTTTCTTTGGGTTTGCGGGGCGCGACACACTGCTGCTTTTCTACCAGATATAGTTCGTAACTTTCTTACCTTCTTGTACTTCGAGCCGCCGGACCCCCCTCTTCCAACCCGCTGGCTGGTCCTCCCCTTCGAACATGGTACGATGCAGAAGGCGTGTTTTTCTGTTATGAGCTCCTATCGAAGTTGGGACCACGCCGCGACCGCTTTTTTTTTCTCGAGGACTCTTCTCGTTCAACAGGTCCTAGCTGGTCTCGCTTCCCCCCCCCCCCGCGGAGGCCTTTCCCCGGACTCAGTCACTGAGACGCTATTCACAGGTACCTTTAGGACCTCTGTCTGCGGAGAACTGGCGGTCCCGTTACCCGCAGCCATCGTTTTCTTCCCCTCTTAGAGTGGCCACGCACACTTTTTTCCCTCCCTCTTTCTCTTTCCTCAGCGCACCGCGCGGCAGAGCTTGACTGTCGAAGGCCTCCCCCCCCCTTTTTTCTGCCACGCTCCTCGACGGCCTTCCGTGCGGCCAGGACAGCAGGCCGTTTTATGGATGTTAGTTTTTTTTTTTTTTTTTTTTTTTTTTCTTTTTGTTTTTTAGTTTTTTTTTTTTTTTTTTTTTTTTTTTTTTTTTTTTTTTTCTTTTTTTTTTTGTGTTTTTTTTTTTTTTTTTTTTGTATTCTTTTTTTTTTTTTTTAATTTTTGTTTTTTGGTGTTTATTGTGAGCGAGCCCGGTCGTCCTGGCGCCTTTCTCCCTTTTTCTTCTGCCGCATTGCCAGGTTTTCCCTTTCAGTTCATGTAGTGGCGCGTGTTCTCGCCAGACACGAGTCGCCTTTTTTTTTTTTTTCTCTTCGAAGACGTGTCCCCCTTTTTAGTTGACTGACGTTGGACAGCACCGTGTGTGCTCCGTCGCGCGTCCGTGCTCTTCCCCTCCCCGGCAACGATGAGTGCTTTTTTTTCTCTTTTAGCCGGTTTGCTTGTCCTTTCCCGGCGCCTTTGCGAAAGGGTGACCCTGTTTCGTCTTCCTTCCCTTCTATCCTCGTTCCTTCCTCCGTCGAGTGTACCCCCAGGGCAGAACTCCCCGAAAATCCCCTTCCTTCCGTTCGAAACTTTCCTTCTTTTTCTTTTCTTTTGTCGTGAGGGCGCGCCATGCTTTTTTTGCTTGCCTATCATGTACCTTTTCTTTCTTTTCCCTTTTTTTTTTTTCCCACTTTTGTACGGGACTCTTTCCCTCCCTTAACGTACAGTGTCTGAAATGAAGTTAGTTTGGACAGGGCACTTTCCCGTCAGAATGTTCTTTTTTCTTTTCTTTCTGACGAGGCTTAGCTAGGACAACGCGTTATTTTTCCCCTTCTCCTTTTGAGTTCTGAGCTCCTTTTTATCTTTTTAGGCGGGGAGCCGACCATCACCCCCGCATGTTTCTTTCATCCCCATGTGAAGGTCGCGGCGTCTAGGTCCTCCTTTTTTGCTGAGCGGCTTTTCCCTCCCCCCCACCCCGTTTCTTCTTTCTTCTGCAAATCTTTGTTTTTTTCTTTTTTTCTGGAATCGAAGCGTCACCATTTCTCCAGTTTTTTTTTTCTTTTCTGACTCATTCCCTCTTTTCTTCCAGGACGATTTAGACCACGTTTTCTTTGTGTCGAGCAGTGTCGAGAGTCGCCCGGCCAGAGACGCCTTCTTCTTTTTCCAGCATGTCGTTTATTTCTCGGGCGCGAAGAGAACTGAGCCGCCTTTTTTTGAGATGTCTCTTCTTCTGTCGCGGCTCGTCACATCTTTTTCCAAACGGGAATTTTCCTTGTACGAGTAAAGAGAAATTTCCTTGTGTTAGACGAATTCGTTTTGAGGTATATTACGTATGGTCGGTCGCTCTCGGGCCCTCGGCATGTGTTTTTTTTCGGTCCGGGGAGCTTGGCGTTCCGTTGTTTTTTTCTTTTTTGCGGTGACGCCTTCCCTGTCCTTTTTCTTTTCGAAATACACGACGCTTCTCCGGCAGCTCCGTTTTTTCGGGTGAGTAGTAGGTCTTGTCCCTTCTCTCCTGTCTTATAGCGGAGATTGGCCGTTCTGTCCAGTTTTTTCTCTTTCTTTTTTTTGGGGTCGGAAGCTCGGCCATTTGTCTTTCCTCCCGCGGAGCGCGTGTAGAACTGTCTGTTTCGAGAGTGTTGCCTTTCGTTCGATAGCTTCTTCCCTGTTTTCCCTTTTTCTCCCGTATCCGGAAAAGGACCGCGCTTGAGTCCGTTTTACCCCCCTCGTCTTTATTCGGAAGAGAGGCCGTATTGCCTGTTTTTTCCCCCAGTGGAGATCTTTTTTTTTTCTTTATAGGAGGCTCCCCCCATTTTTTCCCCATGTTGTGAGAGTTAGTTCTTTCTACGTTACTTTTTTTTCCCCTCTTTTTTCTGAAAGGTCGGCCTCTTTTTCTCAGAGCTGCAGGAGTTTTCCCCAGACGCTGCAAGCATATTCCTCTGTGGTACAGTAGTTCCTTTCCTTTTTTTCACCGCGGCTAGTTTAGTCCTCCGGGCCTTTTCTTTTTCTGACCGTATGTGTTTTCTTTTTTTTAACCGGAAGGAACTCTTGCCGCCCCCTACCCTTTTCTCTCTTCCTTCAGCAAAAGCCCTGTTGCAACCCCCCCTTTTTAGCCGCGACTTCTGCTGGGGGCGGTAAATAACGGCCTGGCGAAGCCCTCTTGCACGTACCTTTCTTTCCTTGAAAGCCGGCACACGCTTTGTCAGCCCTTTTTTTCCCCCGCTTTAACCCGCCGTCCTTTTCCCGCGCGGGGAGTTCGACACGTCCCCCCTCTCCTTGACGTGGCCGACCTGCGGTGATCGCAATTTCGCCCCCGGACACCGCCCCCACCCCTCTTTCCCTTTGTAGGTACTCAGGCCGAACGGCGGAAGATTTTTCTTCCGGCGGAATGCTTGACGGAGGGATTACACCATTTTCCTACTGTATCTTTTCCTATTCGAGTATCCGGAACTTTTTATCTCCAGGAAAAAGTGTCCTTTGCGTGGGACCAGGAATTTCCCCTTTTTTAGCGTCCTTCTGCAGATACGTGTGGAATTTCAGGATACTTCCTTCGCTCCCGGTAATGGTCGTCGTTTAGTCGGCTTTTTTTTTCTTTTCACTGCACAGAGGTGGTGACGAAGTTGGTGAAATCGCTTTTCCCAGTCCTCGAGGTAATTAGCTTACTGTCTTTCAGGACCACGGTGTGGTTCACACAGAGAGGATAGTAACAACTTCGAAGTACCCCCTGGTGCAAGGACTTCTCCTTTTCCTGGATCGGACTTAGGAAGACCGCGAGCATTTCCTTTGCCCGCTTTTCCCCCTTTTCTCCACCACTACCATGCCGACCGTCCCAGCACTTGACATTGCGCTTCCTTTCCTTTTGAGATGACGCGCTCCTTTTTCCATCTCATCATAGGTGTCCGGCCTCCCCCCCCGAGCATGGCCGCTGACCTTTTCGTGTCTCCTCCGTGACGAAGGACCCTGCTTTTGGGTGGGGGTCTTTATTCTTTCGTTTTTTTCTACACAGTCCCTCCCTTTTCTTTTGGCCTGTTGAAACTGACCTGAAAAATCGACACTTTTTTCCTTTTTTTCCTTCGCAACTTTCGTTCTTCGGGAGGCCGACACTCTTCCCCCCTTTTTTCCCCGAAGAGAACCTGTTCTTTTCTCCTTTCTTCACGAAGTCTGCGGGACCCGGTCCTTTTCCCTTTCCTTTTCTCCCGCTGCTTCTTGTTCCGTCTTCCAGACTGGCGCGCCTCGTTTTGCCACCAGCATGGGTCTTATTTTCCTCCCCTTTTTTTCCTCCGAGCTGGCCCACGCCCCCCTCTATCATCACAAACCTCCTCACGATCGGTTGGTGCCGGATCCCTTTCTCCCCTTCGGTACGGTTTTTCCGCTCAGCGCCGACTGTCTTTTTTCCCCCTCCCCTTATGTATGGCCACGCGGCGTCCACTCCTTTCCCCGTTTTCGGAAGACTGACCTACTCCCTTCTTTCCTTCCTTTTTTTCCTGCGTGCAGATCCTCTCCTTCAGCCGAAGCGTACCATGACCTTCCCTTTTCCTACGGTGTTGTTGTATGAGGATACCCTTTCTTTTCTACCACTGTGCGCGAAGACTGGAGCGATGCCATCTCGTGGCCAGGCCTTTTTTCTTTTTTTTTTCCTTTTTTCCGTATTATGTGCGACGATTTCCTCCCTTCTTTGTTCCCTATCATGAATGCCCCGTTGGCCGACGAAGGAGGTTTATTTTTTGCCTTTTTTTCCCTCTTCCTGAAGCAGCATGACCGTCTTTTCCTATGTCCGGCAACGCCGCCGCCCCTAGGATCCTTTTGAATCGCACAAAGTGCTTTTTTTTTTTTCCCCCCCTGGCAGCCCCCACCCCCCCTTTTCTTTCTCTCTGGACCTAGATTTTCCCGACTCACGCGTTTTTCTCGTGCGAGCACCTTTTTTTCCCCCGAAGAAGACGTCGGTCTCCCCTTTTCCCGGCCGATTTTCCTTTCCTTCCTTGCGACGGCCTTCTGCCGTGTCGACGCAGTTGTCTCGTTCTCGGACATGGGGACTTCTCCTCTCCCCTTTTTTTCAAGAAGGTACTGAATTACGAGACTTGTGGTTTTCTTTCGAAAGTACCTTTCTCATGTTTTTTTTTAGCAGGACACATAGTCCTCGTCTTTCCCTTTTTTTTGAAAGAGACGCGCCCGACCCTCCCCTTTTCTTTTTTTTCCCTTGCCAACGAACTTTTCCCTCACGACCTCTTTTTTTTTCCTCTGATGTGTTCCACTTGTCTTTTTTTTTCCTTTCCCGCCTGTACGTGTACAGCACTTGGAAACGCTATACCCCCTCCCTTTTCTTTATGTGAGGCTCCTTCCCTGTTCTTCGTCTTTTCCCTCCACCAAAATGGATGACAGTTTCTTCTCCTCCTACCTTAGAAGTTGTGGGGGATTTTTTCCTAGAACAGTCCTTCTTCCTCGTTGCCTGCTCCCTCGTACGTCCGGTACGGCTCCTGTGTCCTATTTACCAGTCTTGGTCCCCTCCCCCTTCCCCCCTTAAGGGAACTTTACGTCTTCCCCTTTTTACCATTTCGGCTTTCTTTTCTTTTTCTTTGCGGGAACGTGTGACCCCCCTCTCTGTCCAAGCGACCGGCTGGACACGTAGCATGGATTTTTTTTCGGCGAGTGTAGATTGTACACCGGTAAGCGAAGACCGCCGCGTTCTTCCCTACCCCATTCCTTTTTTTTTCCCAAAATTGTCCCCCTTTTTCGATTTTTTTTTTTTGTTTTTTTTTTTTTGGGACGGCATGTTTCGAGTAGCTCCCTCAGCTTACCGGAAGCCACCCGAAACGACCTGCATTTTACTCCCCTTTAAGGCCCCTTTAGGAAGAGAATGAGAGTACGCCCCGTGTTGGGGAAAAAAGGTCTCTTAACCCTTGGGGGAGAGACCACCAAATTTCGTCTTTTCTCCCAATCATCTTTTTCTTTTTTTTTTCAAACTGAAAACTAAAAACCCCCTGAGACCCTTGGGGATTTAGAGAAAAGAGGAGAAAGGAAACTAATTTTCGGTTTCCACCCGCAGCCCCTCGCCCCCGGTTTTTCCCCCTTTGTTAGCACAGGCATTTTTTTTTCTTTCGAGAGGAGGCGGGCGCTCTAAGCTTTTCATCCCCCGGAGCTGAGTGAGCCTGTCCTCCGCAGTAACGATAAAGGACATTCTGATCAACCATTTTCCGGCCACCTCCTTTTACTAATTCCTCTGTGAGTATTCTTGCGTCGGTATCCTGGCTGCTTGTGTCTCCCCTTTCCTTTTTTCTCCTCGGCTTCTCTACCCCGGTTGGTAATTCTCTTCCCTCGGTTCGGAGATCACTAGCCCCTCCCTCCCTCCATTCCGGCCTGTACAAAATGATGCTCATCAGGATCAGCTAGTTTTTTTTGTGTACTACCACGAGCGGGCTTCCCCTTTTTTTTCCATGCGCGGTGATAGCTGGAAAACTATGATTTCTCCGAGTTATCCCCTTCCAGGGTTCTAAGATTATCCCCTCCTCGGAGAACTGGACCCGTTCCACGTTTTTTTTGAGGGAGAGTACAGGCGCAGTTTTCCCGCACCAGCCCCTCTCCTTTATGGATGCAAGTCGTAAGTTGGTTCACCGTCTTTGAGGTGAATCATTTTCCGGGATTTGCACAGAGTGTCCTGTTTTTGTAGGTCACGCTTACCAACAGGGAGGTTCCAGTTCATTTTGGCGCTCCGGTCCGAGGTTTGCGACGAAATTGGGGGATGACGTCTCTCCTGTGGAAGATTAATCCCGCCTGAGACCTTTTTGAACAATGGAACCTCTCCTTCTTTTCTGTTGTTGTGTTAGTGAAGAAGCTCTCTCCCTCCCAGCCCTGTCTCATTCATTTCTGTGTGTGAGCCCCTCCCCGCGCCCTCCTTTTGATAGGACCCTTTCCCCTTCGCTGGAACGACGCAGCATGTATCTAGCTTTTCCTTTTCTTTCCCCTAAAAAAGCTGTCATTCTTCATACCCGGAAAGAACTTCCATCAAGAGAGGGCTAATTCCCGTTTCCTCCCCCCTTCCACAGACGCTGCGGGGGGTAATGAATGCTTGACCCCGGACATGGTAAGCGTCCTACCGGAAGATATCCCCGGGTAGCCCGGGAAAAACGCCCTTCAAGACTCCAAAGTGGAGGACGACAGAATTCTCGCAACGAGCGCCACAACCCGAAAGGCTGGGTCTGCGATTTATGCCTTTTTTTCTCCCCCGACGATGCCCTTGGCGTCCCCGCGGCGGGCCCCTTTTCCCGAACCCGTTCGTCCTCTGCTTGACCGACCCACCGTGCCGCAGAGGGCCTTTCCTCTCTTTCCTTTTTTTCCATCGGCGGAATTCTTCTCTCGGCGCGAGATGCAGCGGATCCCCGACTGGCCCAGTGTTTCCTTCTTTTTTTCTGGTAGGAATGAGTCTGTCCTTCCGGAACCTGCATACGGATGGTGCTCCTCTCCTTTCCTGAGTGCTGTCACCCTTCCTTCTACGTGCGCGCGGGGTGCAGACTCAGAGGTTTTCTTTTCCCTTTAAGGGAAGAGGTTTTTTCCCTCTCCGCGTAGACGACAAGTCTGGTTTTTTTTTTTTTTTTTTTTTTTTTTGCTCGCTCGCCCCCTTCTTTTTTTTTTTGGCCGCGCCCTCTTTAGAGTGTATCTGAAGTTTGGTGTGGTACGCTTTTTTTTTCCCCCCAGCAGACCGAAATGGGAGCCTACCTGTCCTCCTCCTCTTTTTTTTTGTTATGTGCCGTGCCCCTATTTTTTCCCCTTTTTCCTCTGATCTCACAGATGACAACGTGATGTCCCCTGGTGCGGTACGAGATTAGGGCCTCTACCTCTCCCTTCTTTCCCATGTCACGAGTCTGTGGTCCCTCTTTTTTTTTTTTCTTCATTACCGGTAAGGCGCTGTCCCGACTTCCATGAGTCAGCCGCTTCCGAGGAGAGACCCCCCCATTTTACGGGCAGCGCGACATCATGGAGGTAACGGTTCTCGCTCGTGGACATCATTCTCTCTTAATGTAGGTAGGTTTTTTCCATTAACGACGTGGCGCACGGTCCTTCGTTAGAGGCGGCTAAATTCTTTACTTTCCTCACTTGTTAGTCGGGGCATTTTCCCCCTTTTTGTCGTCGACCCTTTTCTTCCCGGCACCTTCTGCGCCAAGGTTCCCCCTCCCCCGTACTTTTTCGCGCCAAGTGTAGGATACATTCTAATCGACTGCAGTTCTTTGTTTTTGTTTTTTTTTTCCACGCTTTACCAAGGACGGATCTTTCTTTTTTCCTTTATTGCTCTTCGACCTTAGAGCGATTTGCGCCCTTTCGTCGGGCTGCTTCCTCTCCCCGTGTCCGCGTCTCTGTGACTGTCATACGCGTGCGTCCGCAGGTCGACACTGCCTCTCTTGTCTTTCTTCCTCTAGGCTCAGAGCATGCCTTCTTTCTCGGGTTTCGTGTCAATACGCACGGAGAGCCATGATACTATCCTTGCCCCCCGTTTTTCTTCCCCCCAAAGAGATGTGGGGTGCACCCGTTTCCCCCCCCCCTTCGAGATAGGTGGTGGGCCTTTCCCCCCCTTTCTTCGGAGTCCACTCGTTTTTTTTTCCCCTCACAGTCCGCACCACGGCCGGGCGCAGTGCGGCGAGACATACTGGTTTCAGGACCGAAAACACCACCCCCCCCACGGACCTGCTTTTTCTCCCCGTATCCCTTCCCCCCTCTGGCAATGGGCGAGCCGCGAGATCTTTTTTTTCTTTCCCCTTGCATTTGGGTGTCGTACCGTTCTTCTTTCGTGCGTACGCTGGCGAAAACCAAACGACCTACCTCCCCCCTCCCTTTTCCCTTCCCCCTTCATCAAGCATTGTCCGTGCCCTTTTTTTTTTTTTTCGTGTAAGGCACTCCTCCCTTAGCCTGTGGAACTGTGAACCCTTTCCTTTTTCGCGAGGATAGTGCCGTCTCCTGGCCGGTCCCTTTCGATTCATCGTGAGCGGCAGCCCAGGCTCGCCCCCGTGTTGATGAGGTCCGGTTTGGTGAACGGGAGAACTCGGCCCCTGGGGTGCTCTGTCCCGTTCGTCACGCACATTACTGCATCCCGGTGGGAAGACTTCTGTCGACCTTTTTTCCGGACGCGTGCTCCTTTACATGATTTTTTTCCTCCGGTGCGTATTTTAAATGTTGCCAGTAGGCGGAGGCGTATTTAGCAGGGTCTCTTCTTTTTTTGGAAAGGAAGAAGGACACTTGTTTTCTGCCGGCTGCTATGCTGTTGGGAAATATCATTGTGCTGCCTCCACGTTCGGCCCCCCTTTCACCCCTTGACGTGTTCACTGATACAGGTCAGACGTGGATCCCTCATCCCCCCCCTGCAGTTTCGTGACGCCCGTTTCTTTCTTTGCCTTTTGATGCCGTGGCGGGCCGGTTCCTTTTTCCCACCAGTCGAACCCCTTGTTCCTTTTTTTCGTGGCCCCGCAGCAGCCGACCCCGTCTTTTTCCGCATCCCCCCCTTTTTCCCGGCAGGAATACGCTACGTCAACTTTTTCCGAACGATTGCAGCGCTGAGTTCCTGACGAACCTCTCGGGGAGCATTGACTGCCTTTTCTTTTAGGCGTGGTCAGAATCACTGTTCATTCTTTTATTTGCCAAGTCTCATGCGACGCGGCTCTTTTTTATCGCCTGAGCCTCTCGCTTTTTCTCCCATGCCGGCCCCTGGCGCCACGTTCTTTTTTTTCAGCATCTTGATGCCTTGTTACTTCGCCGTGTTTTTTTTTTTCATGCACCTTTCCTACTCTCCTTACGGAGCCTTTCGTTTTTTCCCGAAGCTATTGCCTCAGCATTTTGTCCGCCACTAGTTACTATTCGCGCCCCTTTCCTTCCCTGGCCTCGTGCCAAGCTTTCCCCTCCCTCTCTTTCTTAATTGACGTTTCTGCGGACGAGGCCGACCTTACGCGTCGTCCCTCCCCCCCCTCCCTTCCCTGACGAATTTTTCCCGCCCGCGGGGCCCGCGTTCAGAAGGTCCTCTTGTTTTCCTTTTGCCGAGGACTCCTCCCTATCTCCCCCCTCACCCCTCACATAGAGCAAGTTTCTTTCCCTCCATGCGCCGCAGACCTTCTCTGATGTGCGATCTCGCGCAGCACGATGTTTCCCCCCCTTTCCTACGCGTCTGAGGCCCCGTATCCGTCCCCCCCGACCTGCACGTCGCCCCCGAGATTTTTTTTCCTTTTTCCCGCATCAGTATTCCCCTTCTGTCTCCTTTCTAATATCCGTCCGATTTGTGCCTGGGCGAGCACCGCCCCCCCTTCGACGAGGCCGACCGCGCCATGCGCGCAGAATCGCACTTCCTTTAAAGCGGACGGCCTTTTCTCCTCTATCGCCGTTACCCTAGAGCAGGGCCCCTTTTTCCTAACGAAATTTTCTCCCCTTTCTGCATTCGCTTGTGAGATATACTTCTTGGGCGGTGTGTGATCCCCCCTTTTTACGCTTTACAGATTCAGAAGAGGCCGCGACGACCCACTTCCGCCCGGGGCGTCTCCCTTGTCCGCGAGTTCGAGGATGGGTGTAGTCTTGTTCAGAAGAGGGTCCACTCGTGTGGTCTCTTTTTTGTTCTTGCGCAATTAGGAGTGACGCGAAGACCCCTCTTAGGGGTAGCCTGACTTCTTCGGGTCCTCGATCGTCAGACGAGGGTCCCTCTCTCTTTTTGTAGTGCAGCGAACAGATCCTCTACATGTTGCCACATGTAGATTAGTGCCTGCGTCCTTAACACTTGTCCCCCTCCCGTTGTTGTTATTTTCTCTTTTTTTCCTTAGCGCAATTACTTGAGTTCTCCACTTTCTATTCATCCAGTGCGACGGTACTTCCCTCATGCATGCTTTGCTCCTTTTCAGTAGTTTAGCGCGAGCCCGCTTTTGTTCATCCTTGAAGCGCAAAGCCTCCGGGCAGCTTCCCCCCCTTCGGACTTACCACCGCGCTTCAAAGGTCCTCTGGCGCGAAATTTTCAAAGAACCGTTACCCGGTTCCCCCTTTTTCCGCGCAGTACGATCTTTCTGCCTACCACGCTTGGAGACGCTTAGCGTCGAGCGGCCCCCTCCTTGTTTTTTACAGCAGTCTCTTCCGGTTCCGATATGAGAACTGCCCCCGGCTTAACCCGGTCCTCTTCCCACGCCTTCGCCTGCGAAGGCGCCTTTCTCCAACACTCCGTCCAGCCGGACGTGACCGCCTTCTTTCCTTTTTTTCGCCAGAGGCCGCGCACGCGCCCCTTTTTTTCCCCTGTGGGGTTTTTCCGCCCCCTTTGGCGCCGGGCCCACCTGTCTGGTTCCCCTGGGACAGCTAGCTCAGGACCGACCACCCCGAACTCCTTCCAGAGTGTATGCCTCATTTCCCACGCAGAGCGGAATCCCTCCCAACTAGCAGAAGGCATTTTCCTCTTCTGCGGCGCACGACTTTGTTCTTTTTTTTCCTTCCTTGCGTACGGTAACGGGCTCTCGTGAAGAAGTTCCCCTTTCTACGAGGCGGTGTAGCTGTTTTTTTCAGTTGGCGCGCTTTCTTTTTCTCGCTGACGCCGAAGTGTTTTTGTTGTCGGCTACTGGCCCATCGCTCCGTCCCTCTTTTTTTTCCCTATATGGACCGCGGTATTCTTCCTTGCTCCTTTTCCCTCCTTGCCCCGGGTGGGGCGAATTTGGACCCGTGTAGGAGAGTCGACCTCTATTTGTTTCCTTTCCTTCTGTCTTCGGGTCGAGGATGTTTTCGCCTCGATTTTTTGGCGTTGTGTCGCTAGCAACAAACCGGACGTATTCCAAACGGCATTCAAGATGTGCCCTTTCGCCGCGGGAAGGGAGTCAGGGACTGGTCTGATGCGAGCGGCTAAGGCTCTCCTGCGGCCGCAGGCGCATGGACCGTCACGCAGCGTGTTCCCCCTCTTTTTTGCGTACATTGATGAAACAGCTCGTGGACCCCCTCCCGATGAAGGTCGTGTGGAAGCAGCCCAGCCCTTTTAGCGTCCCCCGTACACCTTAACGTGTTCGAGGGCCTGCCGCCCCTTATTCGAGCTGCTAGACCGGGCACTCTCCCCACGAGGTACTGTGGCCCGAAAACATTTTTGTCAGAAAGGCCGTAGTCAGAACCGGCTTTCCCTTCCCTTCTGGCCTGGTCCGAACCTCCTTTTTTTCGTGATCGAAGAGCGCGGACTCTGGTTCTGCGTCCACGGTCCCCGATGTTCCTACTCCTTCCGCGAGCTGGCCACCCCAGATAACGCTTTCCCTGATCATTCTTCGGTGCAGGGAGTCTCGTTCTTGTCGGAGTCCCGGTCCTTCCCCTCGTTCATCAAGCATTTGATTGCCCGCACCGGCCGCCCGTCTTCTGCTCTTCTCCGCGCAAGACTACTTTCCCCTTCCTTCTTCTGGCCGCGGGCACGTCCTCGCGGGGCGTGTCGGACG
>Ga0179593_1407401_pt1 | contig 13745 bp, 19 predicted proteins | sample CZODoug2_1_08_16_FD_185931 | JGI IMG/M metagenome (GOLD analysis project Ga0179593, IMG submission 185931) | Vadose zone soil fungal communities from Angelo Coast Range Reserve, California, USA - CZODoug2_1_08_16fungal (PacBio error correction) | ecosystem: Environmental > Terrestrial > Soil >... | reverse complement strand
GGCGACCACCCCCCTTGAGGGAGCGCTTTTCAAAAGTTTGGGTATCCCCCCCCCCCGTGTGCCCCTGGCTTCCCTTCGGCCCCAAATGAGAATACTAGGTCTCAGCGTGAACCTTCCTTTTTTCTTCTTTATGAGTCTAGCCCCGATTTTTTTCCCCCCATTACTTTTATTTTTTACGTCACTTGTGTCCAAACACTACAGGAACACATGCCCCTCAGATCCGTTTCCCCTTTTTAAGTCATTTTCCTACAGTGGGAAACTTTCAACGGCTTTTCTTGCTTATCCCCCCGTTCCCTTTTCCCATCCACGGCTGATTTTTTTAGTATTACGCTCCTTGTAGTTTGAGTCTGTCACCTTCGGTTTCGCTGCTATGTTGAAAAAAGCAAAAGTTTTTTTGTGAAGGCCTTTCCTCTTCCATTCAACCAGGTACCCTTCGGTATTCTGCCCCCTACTTCCCCCCCAGCTGCGGTCCACCCTAAGCTGGGTTTCCGCCGGAGTTCAGTGCTTCCCCTGCAACCCCCCCCCCCGAGGTCAAGCTTTTTTTTGTCTGTTCTCAACCCGCAGACAACCACTCCATCTTAGGCACTTTTCCGGTTCACCCCAGCATTGGTGATTCTTTTTATAACTCACTCAGGACGGCCAACTAGTCTTCATTTTTCACTTGTCGTCTACATTCCCGATATATCCTTTTTGACCCAACTTGAAAAGAGAAGCCCAGCCAGGACCCCCCCCGCACCTTTTATCGTCAACTGGGGCCCTGCTTTTTCTCCTTTTTTTGAGGTGCGACTCACCAGGAGGAGGGCTGAAACTTACTTTTTTGTCGTAACCCCCCCACCTGCGTGCTTCCCCTGGTTTTGGAAGTTGAAGGTTCTGACCAATCCCCCGTTGGACCAGTAGGACAGTCCCGTTGTGCCTGCAATCCAAAAGTTCCACATGGCGACTTGTTGCGCACTGTCCTGGTATTTTTTTTTTAAAATAATACCTTCAAATTTGGCTTCGCCCCCAGCGTTGTGTCCTCTCCCGTAATGGATGGATTCCCTTTTTTTTCGATTTTTACTTTACCTTTTTTTACCCCGATTTGCAGAACCGAGCAGGAACTCTAGCTCCCCCCCCCCAGTTTTTTTTTTACTTTTCTCCTCTTCCGTGGCTGGGACTTTCACATACCTTGCGTTCGGTAATTCACTTAATACTTTTTTGCCCCAGCTTCTTCTTTTCCCCTTCCAGGTATTGACTTTGAGGGGCCTGTGAAATCGTTCGCACCTGCTTTGTCTGTTTCCCATTCCTTACCCCTATTTTTCACCTTTTCTTCATTTTTCTTTTTTTTTAACAATTTTTTGAAAGGGGGCAAACCCCCCCTCCTCCCTACAAAAAGAATGTCTTCCTCCTCCTCGAATGCTTTTTCCGGTGTTTCCTCCCCCCCTTGTATGGCACCCCCAGGATGCGATTTTTTCCTGCATTACCTTTTTTGGGCCCCCACAAACAGCCTTAGCTCGTTCCCCATTCCCTCCCCCCGTAACCCAAGCCGAAGAGTTGCGGTTTCCCCCTTTTTGAGTCACACCACTTCCAGTTCATCTTTACCGTGCGGTTCCGGAGGCAGCACCGACACAAGTTTGTGGCCGGGAGGGCGTCTTTTTCCGGTACTTCCAAGTAGCCTCACCCCAACGCTTCAAGTACGCACACCCCATCTGACCCCAAGCTCTATGTTTTTCTGACGGTTTTTTCTTTCCGTTCCCTGCTTTACCCCCCCCACTTAGAAGAGTCCCAACGTGATTTGCACACCTCACCCCTCCGTTTTCCCCCCTGTTTTTTCAAGGTCGGTACGTTCCTCGTCCCCATCCCTGCGTGACAGTTGTCTTTCGATCACCCCCCCTCCTCTTTAGACCTTTCCAACCTTGGTCTTAGCCTTGCCGTTTTTTTTCTGAACATTGACCTTTTTTTTTTTTTATCCAAAAGGTTTTTAAGCCTTGATTGCCCTTGTCACCTCGTCTCTTCTCTTTTTTGTCCTGGGCCTCCTCTCCTCCCCTTGCCATATATGGCTTATCTGCTTTGACCCCATTTGGTTCGTTTTTTTTCTGTTCCTGTGGTTTCCCTGCAGTCCACAAACAGAATCATCCCATTTTTCCGCCAACTTGTGTCAGAGTAATCCAGGGATTGCCCCCCCCAGTCGCGGCATTCTTGTCCTTTCCCCGGTCACAGGCAATTTAACCGTTAACCCCTCCCCAACTTTTTACCCACCACCCCCCCCTTCGCAACCCGATGGAGTGTTCCGTCCCTTCTCCCGATCCCAACCTTTTTTCCCATATGTTGCGTTCCCTTCGTCTTTGGTGATTTCCCAGGGCCAAACAAAACTGTCGCACTGGTGAAAACCCCCCCCACAGTTCCACAAAGATTTTTTGAGGGCCACCTTTTTTTAATTTAATTGAGGTTCTGGCGCCACTTCTGTCCTAGAGTGTTTTTGAGCTTTCCCTCCCTCTTCCCCCTTTTTTTTTGTATTATGTCAACCGGGGTGATTTTCTTTTCTTGAGTTCCGCTGTTCTTACCCCACCCTGTTCTTCTTTTTGTCTCCGTGACTTCCTCTTCGGCCTTTGCCAATTGGTTACTCGCCAAAGGGTTCCTCTTGTGGACCTGACCTTTATCGGACGTTTATCACTGTTCTATCTCCCATGTCAAAACGAGATTTTCTGAATGGTGGTAGTATCTCTTTAGAATCCACCCCCGATCCCCCCTCGCCCTTTCTTAGCATAATTCCTCACCGGATATCCAAGCCAGCCCCTACCAACCCAATGTCGATTGTGTGTAAGTTTTTTTTTTTTTTCCTTCGGGGTCCCCCCTGTTCCACCTACAATCTTTTTCCCGTTTTTTTGAGGAACCACCATGGATTTGTCCCGGGATTTTCGTTTTGTGCACCCACCCCCAATTATGGCGCCAAACAAACCGTTTGGCGAGCATGGTGTTTCTTTTTATAATTGATTGTTTGTCCTGTTCCTGCGGGTTTTTTACTAGTTTATGTTTTGTTTCAAGTGTTTGGGTTTGGCCGGTTGATGTTGTCAATTGTCTTCTTCTGCGTGAATTACCCCCTCAACATTCCTTCTGGTTTTTGTCCCCCTGATCACAAGCACCGACTCAACCCTGGAATTGAGCCCAATCGCGCACCCTCCCCCTCAGTGGAACTCGCCACTTGTCTTTCCCTCTTCACCCCCCGTCCCCCCGTCAAAGACACCCGAGAACTCACTGGGACCGGCCCCATCTTTCCTACCCCCTTCTCTCATTTTTTCTTACCCTTTGTTGCTCTCACTTGCCCCCACGACGGTTTGGACCGACAAATCTTTCCTTTCTTTCCTCTTTCAGCCCTCCTTTCCGTTTTGTTTTTTCTTCCTTTTTGTCTGATAGTTAAAGTCCGTAGACCCCCTTGAGATTGAAGGTGGTGACCCGTGTCCATCTCTTGAGACTGATGTCTTCCTGCTGCCCCCCTTTCCGGTTTGTAAGGTCTCTTTCCTTTGCTGTTCATTATTGAACTCCCCCCGTCCGAAACTGACGTAGGACAACGTGGTCGGCTTCTCTGGCCAGTACTCCTCCGACGCTTTCTTTATAGAATTCTCCCCCCCCTCCCACTTTTCGGTTTAATTCTTTGTAAGAAACCCGGAAAGAACCCACCGGCCAACCCCCACCCCTCTTCCCCAGCCCCCATCGATATTTTGCCCCCCCCTCGTTTCCGACACCCAAAATAACCGAGGCCGGACCCATGGGCGCGCCAACCCCCTTCCCGTCGCTTTATTTTCTTCATGAGCTTGCGGCTCACCCGCCCCCCCCCCAAGGTGCCCGGTTCCTGTTCGAGTTCCCTTCCCACCATCTTTTTTCTTGGGTACCCGGAGAACACACAAACTGCCAAACACGCAGCGTTGAATTCCAAGTCCCTTCGTTTTGTTTCTAGCTTCTTTGCCGCTGCGGCTGGATTTTGGGTTGCCGGTTTTTGGTTCAGAACCAAAGTCCACGGCCAAAGTCCCCATTCCCTTGGTACATTATAGCGTTTCTCCCACCGATTAATCTTCACCCTTGAACCTTCTTGTTTTTTCCCCTTAGTTTCCCTGATTCTCAAACCCAACCCGTTTTCTTCCCCCAATATGTTCCTTTTTTCCCACACCCCTCTTTCCTCACCCCTTTACCCCCAACCAGACCAGGAATGACTGACGGACATAAGTTCTTTAGGCCCTCCCCGGTCCACCGGGCCCTCCCCCCCTGCTCAAACATCGTGGACCCCCCCTTTTCTACCAGTTTTTGGCGAGGGGCTACCACACAACCCAAGCCCTCTTTCCCCCTATGTCCTGTGTACGACTGTCCCCCCCCTCCCATGCTCTGGTCCCTGGGGTTAAGCTGCTCTATTTTCCGTGGCATTACCAACCTTCTTTGAGACACCCGCCCCCCTTCTTCCCATCTTTTAAACGTTTCTGTTCGTCACCCCCCCCCCGTGGGACCCGCAACAACTTTGCCCAGTCAGCTCACGCCTCTTGTGTCCACCAGCCGGATGTTTTCGCGCTGCCCCGCCCCCATCTCCTCCCCGCCCAGATTGTCTCCTGAACGGTCAACAGCACATACTTTCCAACCCTTTTGTCCTCGGTCCCGTCCCCCCGAAGATCGCGCACGGATTCCCTCTTCCTTTTTTCGTTGTTTCGGCTCCACTAATTGGTACGTGCTCGAGGGGATATGGAGCTGTCCCCCCGACCATCTAATCCCCCAGTTTTCCCAACCGGCGTTGTTCTTTTCCTCCATGATTCTCCGGGGAGGGTTTATGAGCAGAGCCTCGACAAATTCGCTTGGTGTGTTGTCCCTCCCTTTTTTTTTTTTAGACTTTCGCTTCCTGATTGAGCCATTCTTTAGACTTCCTCCTTTGCCACTCCGTTTGACTGGGTTGACCCTTTCCCCCCCACACAGGTCTTTTGCCATTTTTTCGTAACCTCGGTTAGTCCCCTTTTCTTTGCGGGGGAATGAATTTTTTGAACTCGCTCCTTGCGACTGGTCCCCCCGTACTTCCCTCCAATCTCCTCCTTTACCCCCTCTTTTTTTCCTAAACTTCACGAAGAAAATTTTGATTGTGAGGTCGTAACTTGGTCTTTTACTAGTCTTTGTTCCCTTTTCCCCTCAAATTAATTCCTCGTTCCCCAGCCTGGTTGATTAATCCGCCAGTGCCGGACACCCCCCCGGCTATCCCCCTGCGAACCACTGCTGGCCCACCTTCCTTAAGTCCATACGTAAGATTCGTGCAAGTCAACCGGGTAGCCAGAGCCTTTAGTTCTTTCGTGCTATCTTGGAAAAATTGAATGTTCCCCCCCCCTTAGGTCTTTTTTCCTTCCCCTTTTTTCAACTGACAGTGTTCAATAGAGTTCTTTTTAGACAACAAAAAAAGCCCCACCCCTTGCCTCTCTTCATTAATTTTCCCCCTTTCCTGCCCGGGTGAAAAACTTTTCATTTGCTTGTCCCAGGTAATGGCCCCCCCCGGCCACCCCAGATCCTCCTTTCCTTTTTCATTTTGCGTTCCATCTGCTCCTTCCTTCGACCTGGCCAGAAGGTGGTCTGCCCATAGCCCTGGTAGAACGCTTTTTCCATGTTTTGTTCCTCCACCACTCCTACACCGGCCGTTTGTACCCTACAAGGCATGCGTGCGGTGCCCCTTATTGGCATTGTTTGTGCCACTTTTCGTCTTTTGCCTTTTTTTCTGGGCCCCCTGATTTGACCCCTTTGTTTTTTTTTACCCAACGATGTCCGCTAGTTTTTGAATGGCGTGCATCCCCCCCCACACTGTGTTTGGGTTCTGGAAATCCTGATTCGGTTGTTTTTCCCCCTCGTTCCTCCCACTCCCCCCCTTCCCCTTTTCCCCCCTTCGGTCCTCTTCCGCCTCCTCCCACCCTTTCTCCCCCCTCCTCACCCCTTCCCCCTCTCATCCTCTCACCGCCTCCTATCCCTCCCCCCCCCTCTTTTCACTCTCCTCTCGTCCCTCCTCCCCCCCCCCCCTTCCATCCTCTGTCTCCCTTCTGTTCTGCCCCCTCCCCCCCCCCCCCCCCCCACTCCTCCCCCCCCCCCCTCCCCCGCAATCTCCCTTTCCCTATCTCCCCCTCTCTCTCCCCACCCCCCATCCACTCCTCCACTCCCCTCGCTTGCTTTCATTCCTCTCTCCCTGCCCCCCCCCTCCCCCCCTATCCTCCTCCCTCTCGCTCCCTCCTCTTCTCCAGCCCCCCCCTTCCCCTCCCCCCCCCCCCCCCCCCCCCTCGCTCCCCCCCCACCCCCCCCCATCCCTTCCATTTCTCCTCCCCTTTTCCCCCCTCCCCTCCCCCCCCCCCCCCCTCCCCCCCCCCCCCCCCCCTTATCCCCCCCCCCCCCCCCCGCTATCCCCCCCCCCCCTCCCCCCCCCCCATCCCTCCCCCCCTCCCCATTCCCCCCCCCCTCCCCCCTCCCCCCCCCCCCCCCCTTCCCCCCCCCCCCCCCCCCCCACCCCCACCTTCCCTTCCCCTCCCCCCTCCCCTCCCCCTGCCCCCTCGCACTTCTACCTTCAACTTCTTCCCCTTCGCTACCCCCCCCTTGTTTCCCTTTTTTCCTCTATCAACCCCCCCTTTTCCTCCCCCCTTGATCCCTTTCCCAATCGTCTTCCTTCTCTCCTGCCCCTCACTCTCTCCCTCTCCATACCCTCCTACCCCTTCCCCTCCCCATCTCCCTGAATGTCCCTCTCCTCTCCTCCCCCCCCCTTTTTCTCCCCCTTCCCCCCCCCCTTTCCGCCTTTCCCCTCACCTCTTATTCTCGCCCTCTTCCACTTTACACCCCATTTCCATACCCCCCTGTTCCGCCCCCCCCCACCATCCCCCGTCGCACACCCCCCTTTCCCCCCACGTTTCCACCGTCCTACCTCCCTCTCCCCCCTGTTCCTCCCCACATCCCCCACTTCCTACCGCCCCAACCCCCCCTCTGCTCCCCCGCCCTTCACCCTCTTCCCTCTCTTCTTCTTCCCACTTCCCTATCTCCCCCCTTTACACCCCCTCTCCCCCCCACCCCCTCTTCTCCTCTCCCATTTTTTCTTTCCCTCCTTCCTCATCTTTTTTCCACCTGTCCACCCCTACTCCACCTCCTCACCCTCGTCCCACCTTCCCCCCCATCCTGCCCCCTCCTTCCCCCCTATCCCCCCCCCCCTTCTCCCGCCCCTCTCCCCACTCTCTCCTTTCTTCGTTCTCCCCCCCCCGCGTCTCCCCGTCACCCTCCCTTCTCCCTTTTCCATTCCTTGACCCCACTGCTTCTCACTACCTTCCCCTCCCCCTCCTCCCCCCCACCTCTCTCCTCACCCCTCCCACCCCTCCTCCCCTTCCCCCCCCCTCCTCTCCGACTGGCGGCTACCTTTTTTTTGAAGGTGTGGAGTCAAGGCGGCCCCTTTGAACTACGATGGACCTGTCCATTCTTTTTCCTTTAGTGTCTTCCCCTTACGATCCTTTGGACCCTTTTCAAAAGACGCAGTTTGGGTGTCCCGGTTTTTTTCACCCCCCGCTCTCAGCGCCTTTTCCGTGGCTGTCCTACGGAGCCCCGTCCCCCCCCCACGCCGTTTTTGTCTTTGCCTTTCCTTTTTTTTTTCACGTGGAGAAGGTTTCCGTTTTCCCCCCCAGTTTCTAAATGGGTTTGCCCCCCCAGAGGTTCCGTTTGCTTTGAGTTTTTTCCCCCCCCCAGTTTGTGAAATACCATACCCCTTTTTTTCCCCAATGCCCATCGAGGATCGCTTTCCCTAGGTCATCCTTTGATGATTGAGGAATTCATGCCAGTTCCCTGACGACCCGCCCTTTCCTTTTGAGTAAAATTTTTCTCGCTTCCTTTTCCCCCTTTTTTTGTTTTGTATCTCCCTCTTTTCCTCTATTTGTTGTGAGGAGTCGCCCTTCGCCCACCACCCCCCAGGGGAGGATCTTTTTTTAGGGTGTGACACGTCCCCCCCGCCCCCGAGGTCGTATTGTCCCCCATCAGGACTGCTACTTTCTTCTTTTTTTGTTCAGGGGGAGTCTGAGTCCGGTCCCCTCTTCCCCCTCGATTGGGCCTTCCTTTTTTTTTTTTTGTTGGGACGTCCCTTTTGAACCATCCCGGGCCCCACGGCCTGCCTTTTCCCCCTCGTGTTAAACTGTGATTTTTGGGAAACCCCTTATTCTGCTGTCTCTTTAATCTTGGAAGGCACCCTTTTTTCAACTGGCGAGGCCTTTTTTTTTTTCTCCCTGAGCGACCCGCCCCCCCTGAGGGCGGATTTCTGTTTCCAACTCCCTGTGTAGACACTGGAGGTCACCCCAGTACTCGTCGGGCCAGCCCCCTAGTACATGTCCTCTTCAAGCGTTTTTCCTCCTTGCGATCAAACCCCCCTTGCCAAATTCTTTTTATGTACTTACTTGAGCCGGGTTCTTGATCCCAAGTTCTCCCCCCCAGCTCACCGTAAATTCCCCCAAAAATCCCTAGAGAAATCACAGTGTCCTTTCAAACCCCAGCCTTTTGTTATTCGCGAAATTGGAGGAATTTCATCGATTCGCTCTTGTGCCAACATCCCCCCAACTCTGCACTCTTTTTTAAGTTCGGGTCAAGGGTTTGTATTTTCTTAAGGAACCCTCCCCTGACTAGGACGATTTGAAGTGTAGCCCCCCTTCGGAGGTCCCTCCTTTGAAAGGACTCGATCATATTTTTTTTGACCCAGTCTATCGTGGTTTTCCACTTTTCCCTGGCAACTGGGCCACCCCCACAAATGACGGGCGCCCCTTCCCATGATTTTTTGTTGATTGATGTTTTTCCACATCCTTTCCGTGTTTCTTATTTGGTTGCCGTTCCCCGTTTTCGGGGAATGACATGAGTTTCCGGTCATTAAACTGCCCCCGATGGTTCGTTCCTGCCCTCTATGGCTCAGCCCTCTGATCTACCAGATGTACGATTTCAAGACTTGATTTTGGTGCCTCCTTTTCTTTTTTAATTCCGTTTTTGTCCCCCCCCCCCAGGAGGTTTTTCTGAAATGGTTCTGCTCGTTTTGGGAAGTAGGGTTTTTCCTTAACCGAAGTCCCCTGCTTTTGGGCGCGGCTCCATTGAGGATACCCTCACATTCTCTTTTTTTAAAAAGTTTTCATTATTTTACTCATTTCCCTTGTGCCCGCCGTGAAACCCTACGATACATACACAGTGCGACTCTTTTCCCTCCCCGCAGATGGTGTCTTGTCGGCTACCGCTGTCCTTTGAAACCAAGCCTTTTCGTCATCGGGTTCCCCACAAGCCCATTTTTCAGTTAGGTCATTGGTAGTGTCAACATTCCCGCCCCTGGCCCTGGTCCCTTGAGTTTCGTCGGCTCCCCCGACAACAGGAATCTCCGAGTAACCTGTGAGGTCCCCCTTTCAGAACGTTACCCCACGGGGTCCGTTTTTGCTGGGATTCGTTAATCTGTTTCACATGCTTTCAGATCATCGACCCCGTCACCCCATCTAAACCCCGTTTGCCCGGTCCTTTTTTGTTCAGCATCTATTTCTTGATACAAAACCCCCCGTCTTTACTTCTGTTTCACGGTGGTTCTCGCCCCAAGAACCCCCGCCTTTTACCCCAGGTTTTCTGTCCGAGGGTCCCATGCGTCATTACCCCCGTTTTCCAACCGTCCGGTCCCGTGAAAACACAATTGTGGGTCGATGCCCCGAGCTGTGGCCGGGAAAATCTCGTCCGCTCGTCGGTGGACCTGTGTTTTACACGGCTTTACGGTTTGGTTGCCCCCTCCCTTTTTCTGACCTTTTTTTTCCGTCGGAATAGTCTTCTTTCGGCCCTCGCTTCAGTCCGTTTTTTTTTTTTGACTTGCAATCTATGCGTTTGAGGCATTTGTTCTGTTGTTTCTTTCTTTTTTTTTTATTTTTTTTTTAGTGGACCCCAATTGTAAGAGAATCCCTTTGGTGTTCACCCCTTGTTTCAGGGTTGCTTCCCCCCGGACATATAAAAGCCCCCCCCCCTCACACCCCCCCCCCTGACAACCCAAGCTGTGACTAACACCAGAATTTTTTCTTTTCCATTTTTTCCCCGTACCTTGTAAACGGTCGGTAGTTACTGGTATCAATTGCCCACCCCACCTGTTCGCCCTTTGTTTCCCCCTTGATTTCCGCTTCCATGCACTCTTTGATCCCGCTAAACGGTCTAGTCCATTGGTTTTTTTTTGTTTTTTTCAGGCCCGTCTCTGTTGCCTCGTCTTATTTTTACCCTTTATGATTTCATGATTTTGTCCAGGGTTACAAGGATTGCTCTCTGTTTCCAATTTTTTTTTTTTTTTGTGACTTCGGAGGTGGCCCTTTTCGGGAGTGGTGATGAATGTTTATCATTCCAACTTTATTTTGGTACCTGCTCCCAATCGAAAATTCCCCCTTGTAATTGAACTTTTCCTGTTTGTAATATCCGCCCCCCCCCGAGCCCACCTTTTTTTTACCTCCTCATAACTTCCTAAGTCTTAGCCAGGCCACGAATTGTACCCCTTTACCTTTTTCATTTTAATTTTTTCATCGTTTCCCCCCTTCAACTTTACGCTGTTTTTCCCGTTTTTCTTTTCCTCGGTTCCCAGGGGCGAGTGGAGGGCAGCGCCCCCCCAAAGTTTTTTTTGATAATTGATCGAAAAAGTCGCTTGCCTGTGGGGCTCCTCCTTTTTTCGGACGCTGTTTCTCTTTCCCTTTTCTCCGGGTTTTTGTGTGTATCGATTTCTCTGGTTGCCCGCTGTTGGTTTTCCTGTGGTTCTTGTTTTTTGGTTTTTTGTCGTTCGTCCCCGAGGTCCTGCCCCTCGGTTTCTTTTGTCGATTCAGAAAATCCGACCTGCCTAAAAGGTTTCATATGTTGCCCTGACCAGGTTCTCTCAGGTGCAATCGTCACCCCATGAGGTCAGTAGGTTGCACCCCCTCCGCTCCTTTCCCTTCCAAAAAGGGCCCTGCCAGGTTTCCACTTCCCCCCCCCCTATCTTTATCGCGACTGGGCCCTCTTGACAATCCTAGTTCAAATACTGTGTCCTCTCTATCTCCTCCCCCCCTGTTTTTTGCTTTTTTCTGCGTCGTTTCCCCCTCATGTCGACTTCCTTTTCCCCCCTGTTTCTGCTTGCGTATAGACTTATTTGGGCTGACGCTTTGGGACCGGTTTCCTCGGTCTTTGTTTCCAGTGATATTGAATCCCCCTTTTTCGATCTTTTCCCTTTATCCTGGTCGGCGTCTTCCCCTTTTTGATCCCTTTATTTTATAGGATTCGACCCCCCCCTCGCAGTTCCTGCGGCGTACGTAACCAACCGGCACCATCCCCCCCCTTCCCCCCCCCGCCTTCCCCCCCCCGCCACAATTAAACATCTGCGTTCCACACACACGTTTCCCCCCTGCCCTTCCACAGTTCCCCTCGCTTTCCCCTTGTTTCCGAGCTTTTTTGCGCTCCCCGTCCCACCTACCCAATGGGCCAAGGTTCCCTTAGACGGAAACTGCTTCCTGTTTAGTTTTTTTACTCTGTACCACCACTTCCACCCCGCCTTCCTTGGTTCCGTGTCTGGCCCCGTTTTTCCTTTTCCTTGCGTTGATTTTTAGGGCGGGGGTTTCGTTTTTTTTTGTCAGCACCCCAGATCCTCCAATTCCCCTGGCCTCTATTTTAATTTTATAGCAGCCTCCGCCCTTGAAGGTCAGTTTACGCTTACCCTGGTCCTCTTCGAAGTACACGATAGCCACAATTTTTTCTTTGAATCGGTGTACGCAAACCAACTTTTCCCCTTCACCAAGGACCTCAAGGGTAAACTTTGACCCCCACGGAATTAGGCAGGGCCTCTCCCACTGCGATGAATCATGGTTTCCTTTCCCCATTTTTTTGGGCCATACGGCTCCTGGTTCCCAATTTTGGTTGTGCCCCCCTTGTGTCGTACAATGTTTTTGATGATCAACAAATCCCTTTTTGATTGCCCCCCTTGCCCCCCGGTATCGTCTGGGACACCGGACCCCTTCCCTGTTTGTTCTTCTGTGTTTCGCGTGTTTTTTCGTTTGTATTACGTTGGGGACCCCCCCCCTGCCCTTGTGGAGGACCCCGCCCCCCTTGGGATCAATCGTAAAAATGGATTTTCCGTTAACCCCGCCCCACCTACCCAATTTTCCCCCCCCTGAGCATGTATTTATTTGCCCCAACTGCAGGGCTTCCCCCCCTCGGCCGAACCGTTCCCCTCCTACTCGGTTCACCCAGGTTTTTGAAATGCTGGCCCCAACAAAAACCTTGTTTTCTTTTTCATTTTCTTTACTGACTCTTGTGTAACGATGCCATCCGTCTCCTATGTTTTTCTTTTATCAGTTCGAACTTGTCGTATTTGGTTATTGGGTGACCTATCCTTTGACACCCCTGTACAACTGCTTGTTTGTTCTTATTACTCGCTTTCTTTCCCGTCCCCGAGTAGACGTAGACCATGTTAGAGGTTCGCTTGTTTTTATATTTTTCATGTAGATGCCCTGGCAGTCACAATACGGACTCCCCGCCCCGTCCCCCACACCCTGCCGCTTTTTTATTTGATCGTTGCTTACCCTTTTTTTACCCGCCCTACTGGGAATTTTTCTCGCCAATCCCCCTTCCTTCCTCCTTTCCTTTCTCATGCCGTTTGACTGATCCTCGACCTTTTCCCCCCCCCGGCAAATGCCCCTTGCCCCCTCCTCAACCTTCGTTTGCTTCAATTGGTATTCCCCCCTCCCCTTCTTTTCGGCGTTGCCCCCTTTATGGTTCTTTCCTTTCTTTTACATTACACCCGTTGTTCTTCAATCCATTCCGGTTACGTTGTCCCCGTGTCTCGATTTCCGACCCTCTCCCCTCACAAGCGACCTTTTGAGTGTCCTTGAAACCACTTCTTTGTCCCAAAAACTACCTTTCACCCCCCTGCAGGCCGACTGCTTCATGTGACGTCCCCCCCCCTTTTTCTTAGAGATTGCCTATCGTGGTTCCACTTGCCTTCAAAACCATCGGGCTTTATGCCCCTTCTTTTTTCATTTCTGCCACCCCTAGTGCGGGGGACCAAATTCCGAGTCCCTTTCCCCGATTTGCAAAACATCAGCATTCAGGGCCGCTTGGCCGTCTGAACTCTTTCATGGCATAGACAAAAAGTTTTCCCACTTTTTTTCCCGCAGTGATTTTCTTGGCGACTTTCCTGTCGACTGCCCCCCCTGAGACTTTTGTCTACTGAACCTTCTGCCTGGATCCCGATCCATCGTTAGGCCCCAAATTTCGCCACTTTCCGTTGCCGGCGTCCCTTTGCGGCTTGGCGGGCTTCCTTTTGGGTCATGCCACATTATTGGTTGCAGCTTTACATTGTGCCCCTTCCACCCCTTTTTTTCGCATCAAAACCCGATTTTTTGGTACTGTGCCAGCCCATTTTCTTTTGTACTCCCGAACTTTCGGTTCCCCGTTTTCGGACCTCAGCCGACCTTCCCTGCTTTTTCCCCTCTTTTTTTTTTTCCGTTTTTTTGTAGCCCGGGCCCGGCGGCACTAGCTGACCCGCATTTGTATTGGATTTCTTTTTCAGCCTTCCCTTCCCTTTTTCTTTTTACTGCTCCGTCTAAATTGTGTTTTTTACACAGAGCTTTTCCTCGCCCGGGTTTGCCGTCTCCCTTGACGGCTCCTCTCCCCCCCCCCACTCCGATGCCTTCCTGTTATCTCTGCATAGCCTACACCGTACCCCCTTGCGGGTGTTTGAGGAAAACAAACGCTTCATGCGTTTTTTTCCCCGTTGTTACTTTTTTAAA
>Ga0179593_1361132_pt1 | contig 13745 bp, 14 predicted proteins | sample CZODoug2_1_08_16_FD_185931 | JGI IMG/M metagenome (GOLD analysis project Ga0179593, IMG submission 185931) | Vadose zone soil fungal communities from Angelo Coast Range Reserve, California, USA - CZODoug2_1_08_16fungal (PacBio error correction) | ecosystem: Environmental > Terrestrial > Soil >... | reverse complement strand
CTTTTTCCCTGCAGGTTCGTTCAACGGCGGCCACACCTCCGCTCTCGCCTCCTCCCCTGGCTTTCTTACTTCCCTGTTACGTCGTTCTTATTCCCCCGCCAGCGATGAAGGGAGTTGCGCGAAAGCGCCATGCCCCCCTCGTGTGAAGGTTTATACTCCCTTTGGTCGGTCAGGCGTCTGATTCCTTGATTGCCCACTCAAGAATGGTTGTCCCGTCATCCGGCTTTACTTGCCACCTTTCCCTACTTTTGGTCTTCTTCCTTGTGAGACGAGCTCCAGAATCCGGTCGCTTGGTTTCTATCAATACGGCCCCCAACCCTCCTCGTCGCGTCTCTTTTGGAATGCCGTTACTCCGTGTTTTAGAGTTCCGCCGCCCAGCCAGATGCTAGCAATCGCTGACCTTTTCACGCTCATGCCCCCTATGCCGACTATTCTTTCGACTTTTCTTATCTTTCTCCCCCTTAGACGCACGACGTACTTAGCTGCTCGCGTTCTAGCCCTTTATAAGATCCTGCGAATTCTGTACGTCCCCTGGTCGGGTTTTCCGTCACCATGCTAACTTAATTCCTCTGTTGCATCGCCTTGGTATTAATTGCTCGCGGATGGGTTTCTGCCTCATGGGCTTGTATTCGTGCGTTTCCCACGCTGCGTATCCCCCCCCTGAACGGATTTTTCCGGACTTTTTTTCATCAGGTCCAGGACCACGCCGATTTACGCGATGCTCCGATCTCGGTGGTTTCTGAGTCGGTTGTTAACCATGCCGAAGCTTCCCTTTAGCGGAAGAGCCGGTGTCCCTTTGTTAGAAATCTCCCCCCCGAGACTTGGTTTTTTGATTCCGTGGCGGCGTGTCTACTCAGGTGTCTTTGCTTCAGCCTCCAATAGACGCGTGAGATCGTTGTGTTATCGCTAGAATTTCGATGCTTTCGAATCTGGGCGGCAGTGCGTGTCGCGGTTCTCGGATACGGCTTTCCGGTTAATGGCATTTACTTCGGGAGACGCTTGCTGGGCGTCGCCGACCCGCATCCCCCTTTGCATCTTTGACTCTTTTCCCCCAGACCAAGGCCCCCCTCGTTGCGCATGGTCCGGTCGACGCCGTTCCTCTTTGTGACCGTTCCGCACTGATAGCTCCCCTTTTCAAGTGCGCTTTTTCCCCCGAAATTGCCTAGTCGAGGAATGATGCTTCCCCCTTTTGTTCCTCGAGAGATCTAGGAGATCCCCACAGTTTCCCGCGTTGCGTCCGCAACCGTTGTCCCCCACTTTCGCTTCGGGTGTGGGTTCAGCTTCCTTCGATTTCGTGTCCTTGCGTGTTTCGCCCTTCCCCCCCATGAAATCCCTTTTTCGGATAGCTGTAAGACCACTTCCTCCCCTGACGGATTCTCTAAATTGTCTCGCATTCGGCCGGCCACCGGCGTGTTTTTTTTCGGCGAGAATCCCATCCCTAGTAAGCAATGAGCGGGCCTGATCCCGGATAGCTCCTTCGTGTCCCGCTTTTTTAAAGTCTGGTGGCGAACAAGGTTGGGTTGTTGACCCAGTCTCCTATCTCTTTTGTTGTTTAGAATTCAAGGCACTCAGTGGAACCGCAAGAATTGACCCAAATTCCCTTGGTTTGTAGACTTGTTCCCGGCTTGCGATCAACATGAGAAGCTTAGACTTTTCCAGTAATGTTCGTTTTTTTCACCGTGCACCCGAGCGCGCCCGTTTGTGCAAGGAACTCATTCGAAGGTAGGCCCCTCCAAGGTTGATCTTCCTCGTTGCTGACCTCGTTTTTGATTGTATGAGGTGTCTGTGCGTCTGCAACGTGCTTTTCTAAATTATCCCTACGCTCGAGGCTCCCAATCTCCCCTCTGTCCTTTCCCATCTTTCTCGCGAGTGGTTTGGCACCAAGTTTTTTTTTTCCTTAGACGGCTTTTTGAATCTTTTGAGGTACAGAGACTTAGAGCGGATCGATTCTTTTATTTGTCCGTTTTCTTGGAACCATGCTTTCATTGCCATTCTTTCCTCGATGGAGGAACCGCGACCCCTTGCGTCACACTCTCGTTGTTTGTGGAATCTGTCTTGAGGGCAAGAATGTTTCTTTGTCGGCCCACTCGCTTACGCCCTCTCCCCCCCTTGGTCGCTGGATCCTCCTCCATCCCCCTTTTTCAAGCTGTATGCGCTGCCGCTCCACTCGCCCGACTCGACTAGCCCTTTTGCCCCCTTTTTCGTACAATCTACGCGATCAAGTTTCGAGGTTGACCTCACCTCCACACGGTCACCTTACCGCGACTCGCCCCCTGCATCACTTCGTCGGGCTTTTTCCACGAGTCTTCACCGGTTCCTTCACCATTCCGCTTTGGACTATTACCACGTGCTGTGCACCAACTCCTATATCCTGAGGTGGATAGGGATCCTTTTCTCCGTTTCTTTTTCCTCCGTGCTTGTTACCCCCCCTTTCCGCCCAGCCATCCGTCGGTTTTTGTCCCAAAACGACTCAACAAAAACATGTCGAATGAACCATTCCGGTCTTCCACTTCGTCCCCTCCCCCCTCTTCCTAGTCTTCAGTCCTACAATCCTTGAAGTTCCAGTGGTCCCCTCCCCGAGACTACCAAAGTCTGTCTTCAAGCGATCTCAGAGCTCCGAAGGGTTCGTATACCCTTTTCCCTCCCGACGGCCTGCCATTATTTCCTATTTAAGGGTCCGGCAGTCTTTGCTGCTTCTTCCTTAATATTTAGGGAATGCTTTCCCCTCATTTACACTCCCTTTTTGGAATTCCTTTCTTTGGCTATTTCTCGGCCCCCGTGGTAGGGCCCCCACATCAAGTTCTCCCCCCTCCTCGCCTCTGCCCCCTATTGTCATGTTTGGAAGTCTTTTCGAGGCCGGCGTTCCCCCCGAGGTCGGTCGGGGTATTTTAGGGGAGAGTTTCTGTAGCGGCAACCGAGGACGATTTCCCCACCCGTTTTTTCTTTCTTATCCCTTTCTTTTACTCTGCACCGGCTGCTTTACAGGTTCGACTAATCCGGTCCTTAAGGATAGCGTCCTTTTTGGATACGTTTCGATCTCCTTCAGGACATTCGCTCGCTACAGTCTCTGCAAGTAACTGGACCCTTTTCCCCAGTAGAGCGTGCGTTAGCTCTTCGACCTGATTCTATTTTGTGGACGTCCGTCTTGCCCCCACTCTGAACCTCAATGACTTCGTCAAATCTTTCTTTTCCCCTTTGTTTGATTTCCTAAGACATTTCCATGCTTCAGTAACAGCCCCTAGCCTCGCGGCGATGACAGCCTGACGGCATGGCGCGTTCCTTCTCCCAAAGCCCCTCGATTCTTTTTGCGACACCTTGCCCTTGCTGACCGTTTTTTGATGAGCTGAAGGAGCCCCGGCATTTTTCCGAACTGGGTACGGTCCTTCTCCCCCCTTGATTCCGGTTCCCCCCTTCAGTATTCTTGGTCAGCCTTCCCCATCACAGGAGAATACATTTCCGTTTCCCTGATATGCGTTCGGGGTTTCGCGGAAGAAGTAACGATCCCATCCCTCGCCGCGGCTGGCTTCAACCCTCTGCCTACGTCTCCCCCTTCTTTGCTCGGTTGCTCTCGACGTGATGAGTTCAGACTGCCACGTGGTGTTCGGTTCTTCGGCCCACCGACCAGGGTTCTCTAAGCGTCCCTTCCTCTTCCTTCTGGCCCCCCTCATTCGAGAACTGCCGACGTGTTTTTCATCATCTTGACGTTTTTGCGAGTACATTGTGAACACCGAGGCGACTTTTCTCCCCTCCCATGTGCTCCCGCGCTCATAGATCTCTTCGCCTTTTTGCTAGAAAGAAGCGCCAAGGTCCCTTTCTGGCCCTCTTGACCCTCTTCGTTGACACCTCCTTTGCTCCGCGTGGATAAGGTATTTATAGTTGATATTCCTGGTTCTACGCTCCTTCCCTCCCTGCTTTCTGCTTCCTGTTTTCAAGACTCGTTCCCCCCGTCGAACTCCGCCCTTCGCTTGGCCCGTTTGGTAACCTTCCCCCCCTCCCCCCTCCCGCGTCGTCGTAGTCGTGGAAGAACATCTTCGCAACCGCGAGTTGGATGCCCTTGCGGCGAGACGGCACTTTCGTCCCTTTCTTTCTTCGACCTTTCTCTGATCCGCGTCATGTGCCCGCCGCATTCGCATCGAGGTGCGTTTTCGAAGGATAATTCTGACCTCCTCCTTTTTTCATTCTAGTTCCTCCCGGCGACATTTGGCTCTCTGTTTACCCCCAAGAATTGTCTCCGATTTCCAAGACCACCGAATCCTTTTCTTCTGGTCTCCCCTTCCTCTCCTCCTTTTTCATCCTTTCGCGCTACCTGATATGTTAGCGCGTGGCAACCCCGCGAGAGTCCTTGTTTTTTTTTGTGGGACGATCCTCTTCCGAACAGTTCTTCCCCCCTCCCCCCCCCTTTCTTCCGCTCCACCTCCCGCCCGTCTCCAGTTGGAATCCTCGCTTTAATGCGAGTTCTTGCTAGATGTTGTTCGAGACAATGACGACGATCCTTTTCCCCTACCTCGCGCCGTCTCTCCCCCTCTCCCCTCCTCCTCCTTCTTCCCTGGCCCAACTCGTCTGCAGCTCGTGGCATACGATTCTGTGAAATAGCATTTCAGAGCAGAATTGAGCCAGAGCCGCTTCCTCTGGTCCTCCCTCATGCTGACTTCCAGATATCTTGCCATTTGGTCCTTCCAGGGACCTTTCCCCCTTTTTGTTCTTCTTCCCCCCCTACTACCACCCAGCTCCCTTATTTGGTAAAGTGACTACCCTTTCCGGCCCCTTATCCGATTTACCCTTTAATCCCTCCTTTGAGGTCTTTCTTCCCACGAGCGCCCCTTGTCCCCCCTCGTGCCGAAAATGCGAGTACTTTTGCTTTTCTGACAGCCCCTCTTCTCTTTTCTCTTTCTATTGAAGTGCGGCTCCGCGCTCCCCTAAAATTCCTCCTCTTGAGTTAGCGTTTTCTTCGCCCAGACGCTTCTTTGAAAAATTCTTCTTGTTTCGTCTCATCGGCAGACCAGGCCGCTAGTGCCGTTTTTTTCCCCCTTTTTTTCAACCTTTTTCTACTTCTTCTCCCCCTGCTCTCTACCCCCCCCTTCGTGATCGCGATCGCCCCCCCCCTGCGGCTGTGTGAATTTTGAGGGCCTTTTGGGTGCGGATAGCCCGGATCCATACTCCCTTCGGTTAGTTTGCCTTTTTTTTGGCTCATCGACATAACCCTTATCGGCAGGCCGTTTCGAGTAATAAGCCGCCGCGATCCATCGGCCAGGCTCTCCCCCATCTGACTCCCTGCTTCCTCCCCCTCTCGTCGCTGTGGTGGGGTGCCTGCTTTTAATTAAAATCCTAATGACGAAAAGCGTTCCCCCCGTCGATCGTCTGCTTTCCCTTCTCCCCGATTTCTCCCCTCTTCTCGCCGTTTTCTTCCTCCAGGGGTTGCGTTTTCCGTACACAGCTCGGAATTTCGATGGTCGCGATTTCGACGGTTGGTGCGGTCTTTTTGACCCCCCGTCCCTACCCCCACCGCGCGAGTTCACCACCGTCCGTCGGCAAACAAGATTTTTTTTGAACAAGTCCTCCCCCCCTTTTCCCCTGACCCCCTCCCTGGTGACAGCCGGACATTTATGTTTGACGTAAGTGTTGAAAGACGCGCCCCCCCGTTTCGTCTCCTATCCTTCTTTTCTCTTTTTTCTCCCTTAGAGCCGCGACGCGATTCGGCCTTCTTCTAGTCCTGCAACTTTCCTCCTACTCCCCCGGCCCCCCCTTCCCTCTTTTGTATGCTTCAGGTTCATCATTTATGAGTTTTCTTCTGATTACCCGAGTTCTCAAAATGCGGTGGGTTTTCTCATCGCGCACTCTCCCCCACAATTTTCTTTTCCTGCGTTTTCCCTCCCTCCCCCCCCCGAGAGGCGCCGATTTGGTTCCGAGGCGCGATGGTATTCGGTTCAGTGCACTCCCTTCCCCCGTTGTATTGCTATGTGACATGGCTTTTTGAATCTTGCTAATTCATTGTTTCCTGAATCAATGTAGACGGTCTTTTCTCCTGAGTCGTTGTTTCTTTTTCTCTCCTTCAGTGTCGTTCCACGCTCCATGATCACTTGTTCGTTGGTGCTTCAATCATGCAGCATCGCTGTGCTGGTCGCCCGGTTGTGTTGGCTCCTTCCTACCGCTTACCCTTCCCTTCCCCTTCTTAAACCTTCTCTATCCTACTCCTTTGTTGGGCCTAGTTTGACGACATTTTAGTTGTGGTTTGCCGGAGGCCGCTCTCGGAAAATGCGCCAGGATGATCCGAACGTCGGGCTTCCTCCCACACTCCACCCCTTTCTTTCTTGTCGTGCCGCGGACACTTTCCTCCTCGAGGGACCATTCTTGCCCTGTCTGAATACCTCATTGCCAGACGCTTGGAGCGTTGACGCTTCCCCCTGAAGCCTGCCTTGTTTTTTCCTCGCTTCCCTCAAAGGTCTCCATCAAAGCTCCTTACCAGCTGTCGGTTTCCATGCCTCGTTCTCTAAAGAATGAAATAGCCGCGCGCGGAACTGATCCACGGAGGCCCAAACTCCTCCTTTCCTTCCCTTGCGCGTTGTTCTCCTTTCTTTTCTTGGCTTGCGCTCTTACCGCCAAGTGTGTTTTGTTCGTTTCCTCCCTACACTGTGACCCTTTTTTTTATATAAGCCAAGCTCCTTACGCACTGAATATGCAGATCTCCTTCAATACCCCCTCCTTTTCCTCTTCGCCGTACCTCTACCCTTTTTCCTGACTCCGGGGTTTCCGAACGTTCCTCCATCTTTCCCCCCCTGCGGACCCTCCCTTCGCGGTCCCCAACATGTCGTCTGGACGTGGTCAGGCATTCCTGCCAGCGCGACCGCGCTGGGAACAATTGGTTTTCCTCCTGGTCTTTCTCTCCTTAGACCAGCCTGGTGACCGTGCGGTGTCTTGGCGCGCGGTGCGTCCGCTGGAGAGTGCACTGACCTAGTTCCCCTCCACCCCCGCTTCCTCCCTCCGGACGTCATCTGATCTACTCAGTAGGTGGATAGCTCAAAGCCGAAGTTCTGCGATCGCCCTACCGCGTGTCCCTTTTTTTCTCCCCGAGTCCATGTCCCTCCTACGACTACTTTTTCTACCGCTGTTTGGAGGCGTTCTTCTCAGGTGATGACTTTGCGATGCATTAGACCCCCTCCCGCGCTTGCTCTATCGTATCGCTTTTGCCTCGCTTGCATGATTTTGTGGGGTTACCCATCCGGATGGGGGTGAGTGTAGAGATTCGGATACGGTTGCCCTCTCCCTGGCCTCTTCCCCCTTCCCCCACCCCGAGACGAGTCTGGTTGTATTCTTTGCGAAACCCTTCCTTGCACAAGCGTTCAACCTCCCCCCCCCCCCCCCTCCAAATTTCCCCCAACTGATTCGGGCATTCGAGGAGCTGACTGATCGCGGGCTTTCCGGTCGCCTTGTACCGACCCCTCCGAGCGGCCTTCGGCATCCGAACGCAGAGACCATCTGCCTGCCTTTCTTTGAACATTGAATTTTGCGGTTCCTCGCCATCGGGCCGCTTCCTCATTTTTTTCCTTGGAGAGCTTTCGGTCTCTTTTTTCAGGCTTTTGCCCTCTCGGCCCCAACAGGCCCCCAGCCGCTGTACTCCACTGTACAAGTGAAAGTGCGACCATTCTCGACGAAGTTTTGCACCAAGGGCTCAGCTTTCGCCCTATCTTCATAAGATCGCCTTCTCAATTAGACTCGATGAGAGATGTCAGCCAGATTTGCCCCGCTGGTTTCATTGTTTTCCTTCCACGGTTGTTTTTCTGGACGATTCTTTTCCCTTCCAGTTTTTTGTTTTCTCGAAAAAGTCCCACCGGGTTCCGAAGTCTTCAAAAGTCGCAGTTAGTTTTCTCAACGGCGCTCTCCTTTTTCCGGGCCAATCTCTCTTTCTCCGACACTGACTTTTGTTTAGCGCATCCTCGATAAATGTTTGCCTTGAAGCCTCTTGGCGCGTGCATCTGGTCGTCCTTTCGGGCATGATCTTCCTCGCGGGCAGGGTCTGTTTTTCTTTCAACCGCTCTGACAAGATGCTGGTTGCCGACTTTGATTTTTTTACCTATGGGCCCGCCTTACGTAAGCGCGGGAAACATCGGCTAGAATAGGAGTGGTTTTTCCTAACTTGCCGCGGGGTTTCTTGTTTGCCTTTCTTTCTTGCGAATTAACCTTTCACCAGGTAGGCGCCACTAGAACGGCGTGGATCGCGTTTCGACTGGAACGATTTGTTGGTGCTGTGGTGACGCTTTTTTTTCATTTTTCTGTGGTCCCAGCGAATCACGACACGCTTTCTTGTTTGGATAGACTATTCCCCCCCATAAGCCTCTCCAGCCTTTTATCCGCTCGCTCCACCCACAGCCACCCCCCTTTGACGACTACCTCGGCAATGCGCCGAGCCATATTCCCCTTATCCTGATCAAGGCTTCTCTTGAGTCTTTTCCTTTTTCCTCGCACCCTTCTAACTTTACCGACACCCCGACCAACAATCTGCCAGTCGATCGTCGCGTTTTTTGATGTTGCTTAATTTCCCTTTCGCCCGAGGCACATTCGTTGGGACGATTACTGCGGCCTCGCGCTTTTTGCGCTTTCCTAAATTTACTTTTGTGAGTGGACGGACAACCTGAACTTCTCCCATACATGGTTCCGCGCTGTTTCCTACAACCTGTCTCCCCTACCCCTCCGAGATCATACACCCGGTCGCACCCCCCCTCTTCCCCTCCCTCCCCTTCGCGCTAGTCATACACCCTTTTTTTTTTTAGAGCGTTTCATGACGGAAATGCTTTGAGTTTTCGATGGAGCAGACTAAATTGGCCGATCCTTTCCCGCCCTTTTCCCGGCATTTAGTGGAAGGGTCCAAATCTTTTTACCACTCAGTGTTCTTCCCAGAGTTTTATGAATACTGTATCTGTGATATTCCATTTCTTCGGATCCTGGTTTCACCAGCTTTTTCTTTGGACTGACCCACAAGTGACCCCACTCCGACCGCGAATCGACCTTATTCCTTTTCCCGTATTCTCCCTTCCTTTCTTTGGGACTGGATAGTCTCTCACCACGGGAGAGCTTGTCGGACTTTCTTCGACTTTTTCCCCCGGTTTTTGGCTTTTTCTTTTTGAGTTTTCCTTTCCCCCGGAACAGACAGGCCGAGTTTTAAGCCTTCTGAAGGTTGACAGTCTATTATTCTTTTTTTCTTGGTCGTCCACTTTCTTTCCTCTCGCAACCTTTTCGCCTGGTTTTTTGCGGATTTAATGCCTCGTGCGGATCCGACTTTCCGCCTGCGACCCGAGTGATTTTTTTTTCCGTTTTTGGATCCCCTTGCAACTGCCCTTTCCCCCTCTCTTTTCTGTTGTTGATATGTGTGCTGTTCATCTTTTCAGGCTTGCCCCCCACCTCGCCTCGCGTCATTGCCTCCCCTTTTCCTCTCCTCTTTTTTTTTTTCTCTCCGTGCCGCCGTGTCCTTTCTTGTCTAACTTGCTTCTCCGACTGTTGACTATCTGATTTTCTCGACATTGGAATACCCCCGGTCAGGCTTTCTAATCTTCGTTTTCGTTCCCTGCATCCCTCCACTCCACCATGCACAAGTATCCTTCCTCTTTCGTCTAATCCCTGCCCTCTAATACCTCCGTTTCGTGCGCTTCGCTCCCTAAGTTTATTCCCAACCTGAGATTCTCAATGGATGTAATGCGCGGCACCCCGTTTTTGGGACCTTTTCCCCTCTCTTTTTCTGCCCCTTCCGGATGACCTTTTTTTCATTCCGTTTTTCTTGAGTTGCTATTCATCAGAAGTTTATTCGTCAATTTTGTTTCCTGTCGAGCTTGGTGCGTGACTGTTTCCCACCGTTGTAGCCTCTACATCTAAAGACTAGGCCTTCTCCCCTTATTCGTTCTTTTCCCCCCCCCTTTTCTGCAAAGCTTTCCCTTCTGCGGATCCCCTTGATTACCCCACGGGAAAACCTACTTGATTTATCTGTCTGATCCACTTCTAGCTCATTTGCTTGGCTTTCGTGTGGTGTAGGAAGCGCTCGACCGCTTAGGTATTATTCCTTTCCTTACCAGTGCGTACGGAATTTTGCTTCAACATGATCCTCTAGTCGTGAGCGATGTGCCCCCGTCAGACCCTTCTATTCCTCGCGATAGTGCCTAGATAAACTCCCGCCTCCTTGTTCTTTTGGTCCCCCTCTTCCCTTTTTCACTTTGATGCCTTGAGGCCGAACTTCTGATATGAGGTTTTTATGTGCTAGGAGATGTTTAGCACTCTTGGAGCTAGGCCCCTTTTTCCCGATTTCCTCCTTTTTTTCCTCTGTCCCTATCCCAGAACCGTTTCTGGGCGTCGTAGAGGAAAGCCTGTGCCCCCTACAGCCAACGCCATCTTGTGCCCGTTTTCTCTTCTCCCCCTCCGTCCGCCATGAGAGCTGCCTGGCGCTTTTTCTTTTTTCCGCGGCTTGCTTCCTCCGCAGTATACCCCCGTATTACTCCTCTTATTAGATCCCGTTTTTCCTCCGCTTTCACCCTTGAACTGGGCCTTTTGTGTAAGTTGTTGGTATTCTAGTTTTTCTCTGCGCTTTCCACTCCCCTTCCCGACCCCGCTCACTTCTTGTAAGAATCCGAGCTGCGTTAGTTTTTTCCGATTTTGACGGCATGCACCAACCGGCTTTTATCGAGGACTCTTTCCCTCAGTCTTTCCCTAGACTATGGACCCCAGGTTGCAGGACCTCGTCCAAAACCGCTGTTCCCATTTGTGTCTCTCCCCTTTTTTGGGTTTGCCGATCTTACTTTTTCATCAAATTTGTTGAGGATCCCGCCTTTTAATTAACCAACTTGTTCGGCGAGAATTGGACCCCTGAGATTTCTCCCCCTTCCCCTGCTAAGATATTTAACTCCCTTCCCTGCAATTTCGACTTTGATGCCCCTCCCTTAATTGGTTTCACCTGCGTATTTGACCATCCGGCGGCGTCGGTCCCTCCCGTGCCGAAATTAGTTAGGAGGTCGAGGTGGTTGCCCCGGCCTTCGGCACTCGCTCCAGACCTCTTCATGTACGATGATTTCCAACTTTTGATCTTTTTTGGAAAAAATTGCTCTGCCGTGAGAAACTGTGTTTTTTCTTAGCTTTCTCCTTTATACTTCTACCGTCGGCGTGTCGTTCCCGCGTCCTCGGGCTTTCCCTGAAGTTTCGGGTTCCATTCTTCCCTCAAATCCCAGACGCGCCGAAGACATGTTTTTCTCCTCATCCCTCAATTAGCCCAACTATTTTGTTTTTGCTGTTTGACTTCCGTGTGTTATCGAGGTTTTGCTTTTGTTATGTTCCATCCCCTCCCCCCTCACTTGCTCTCGGGCATTGGGATCCCTCCCTTCACCACTTGGAAGATTTTTTTTTTTTCCCCCATCCGATCTTATCTCCCCACACCAACCCCTCCCCACCCACTAAAGACCCGCAGAGATTCAATTCTCGAAACCTATCGTTTTCGATAGAGTTCGATTTGGCTGCATCGAAACGGCATCACCTTGAGCGACCGCAACCAAGTTTTTACATTTACGAGAATCCTGTTTTTACCAGTTCCACGACGGTTGCGCAAATGCGGATGTGAGCAACCTTGATAACTGATTCCGTGCTCTCTTCAAAGACTTGCGCTGCTTCACTCCCGCAGGCACAACCTTTTCTCGAGTTTAAATAAAAAACTAGCTTCACCATGATTTGGCTTATGATCCTCATTTTTTTTTTTAATTAGTTCCCAGGTCCCTCCCCCACTTCGAAGAAATGACCATCTTAGGGTGAAAAACAAACGAAGCCGCTGCTTTTAGCCTCCTCGGTTTTCCCCTCTCCTAGCCTTCCCATCTGGACGGCACTTGGGTACGGTCTTTTTAAGAGAAGGATTTCCAATATGCTGATCTCAGTCCTTCCGAAGATTTTCAGGTGCATTTTTCTCTCTGTCCGAAGTTCTGCTTGTGTTGCCGGTGCACACGTGCTCGATCTCTTCCCTTTCTTCCCCCCCCTGAGACCGCCGCCACGTTTTTTCTCTTGGAGCAGAGGCAGGCGCGCTGGCGAGTCTTGTACCTTTTCGCTTGCCCCCCCGACCCACGCGGCCTACCCCCCCTAGGTTTGTGCATGTGGTTCATTCCTGAAGGGATCCTTGGAGGCGCAGTTTTCTGGATATAGACGTCTTCAGCTTCTTACGCACTTTTTCTTATGTAGGACGGGTTTCCCCGGCCCTTCCCATCCTCTGTCTTTCTCCTTTTTCGCTCCTCCTGACCCCATTTCACCGAGGTTTCTTTTCCCCCCGAAAACATTTTTTTTTCTGGGCGTGCTTTTGTCGTTTGTGGCAGTGTTTTCCACCCTTTCACCTGTTTGCATAATGCTTTCGGCAACTCTTTCTCCTACCTTGTTGGTGTTTCTGAGAACTGTCATTTGTTTTCGTCAGTGTTCCCGGCGGCCACCCTCCTAATATTTGGCGCATGCCCGGGATCCGGTCCACAATGGTTGACGTCCTGTCCCATCCCAGCTTGGCCCTGTCTTTTTCCCTCGAAATGATCTGGGAACTTCTCTTGAATATCTTTTCCCACACCTTTTTTCCGTACATGTCGGTTTCGGATCGCGAAGGCGTACCTCTTCCCGTTGCTGCCCCCTTCTCCGCCGTGATCAATCAAACGCCATTCCCCACTTTTCTTTTTGTCTGTGCTTAAGCCACGCACCGTTTACCTGGGACTGGCTCTCCTTTTTATTGACTAAGGAGAACTCTTGCAGGCTTGCGCGTCGCCTTCTTGGATTTTCCTCGACCTGCCCACGTGGTTTGAGCTTGTCAGCGGATCTCCCCCCCCACCCGCCCGGCTTATGAAAAGGGAACTAGCGGCGCCTTTTCCTTTTTCCTTCAGCACCTTTCCTCCCCTTATCCCTATCATCTCCTTGTCGTAGACGGTATTTCCCTTCCTCCTATTCCCTCTTCTTTTTAATTTGATCGAAGTAAGTTCCGCCTGACCTTCGCGACCCTTACCCTTTTCCTCAGCAAGGCTTTTTGTAGTAACACTCGACGCTCCCCCTTGTCCTTTCTTCTTTTTGAACGCCCCGCGTCGGGGCCCCTTGGTCCCCCGGGGGATCGTTTCCAACTTAGCCATTGGTTGGCCTTCTGGTGATGTTGCTCTCTGCGCCTCCACGCGATTTCTTTCGCTATGGTCCCCTCCGTTCAGCAAAACTTCTCCTTATCCGGCGCGATCTCGTCGAAGACTTCCTAGTAATTTTCTCCCATCCGCCGCTGCCCTTTTTTTTTCGTTGCGACCCGCGCCGTTGAAGAAAGCCCGGCCGACGTCTTATTCCCCTTGGTTGCATTTTTCTGGTTCACCCCGTTCATCCGTTGCGCTGCCGCCTCGACTTTGATCTGATCATCTTTCCCTTCCGCTCGTGTTCATATTCGAGTCGCACGGATCTTTGACCCGATATTAATTTTTTAGAGGTTCGGATCCCATTCCGAGACTCTTGTTGGGGATGTGTTGTCGTTCGCTGTGTGAAGAAGCCATCTTGCCCGTTACCGATTCCACAAAACGCAATCAGTTTGAGGGTTTTCTTCGCTCCCTGCTTTTATCGTCCGGGCGCCGCTTTATCGCGTTTCAGGCGCCATTTGTATACCACAGCGCCCTGCCTGCATCGAATCCCCCCTAACTCCTCGACGATCTGCTCTTTAGTAGACCGAACGCTAAAGCCGGGAGTAGCCTGAATATGTAACTGCAAGTGGCTTGTCTCTCGCTGAGTATGAC
>Ga0179593_1630900_pt1 | contig 13746 bp, 9 predicted proteins | sample CZODoug2_1_08_16_FD_185931 | JGI IMG/M metagenome (GOLD analysis project Ga0179593, IMG submission 185931) | Vadose zone soil fungal communities from Angelo Coast Range Reserve, California, USA - CZODoug2_1_08_16fungal (PacBio error correction) | ecosystem: Environmental > Terrestrial > Soil >... | reverse complement strand
TTGTTTTTGTGTGTTTTTTTTTTTTTTTTTTTGGTGTTGTCTATGGAACACGTCTTCCCTTTATGGTGGCTTATGTCGCCCGTCCAACACGTCCTCCTCTTTAGTTTTTTTGACTTTTGCTTTTCTTGTTTCCGCTTCCCTTGCGGATGGTTCCCCCTTCGTCGCGTCGCGTAGGCAGCGCTTGCCCTCGACATCTCCGTCTTGGTGCTCCGTTTCCCGACATGCCGAGCGTTAATCTCAACCTCTTTTTCGTTTGAGTTGTCCCCCCCAGCGATGCCTATGTGTCCCCGGCATGTGTGAGAGCCGTTCGAGGCTGCTCCATTTTTTTTAGTTTGGTCATATTGCCTGCGTGCTTCTTCCCCCCTACTTCTTTCAATTTTGCACGCGCCTCCTCCCCAGACTCGAACGGTTGTGCGGCTGTTTTGCTTGGCCTTCGCCAGGACCTCGGCTAAACTTTCCGGTTGTCCAACCACTTTCCTTCCACGGCTCTGACGGTGTGTCTGTTTAACCTTCTAGTGCACCCTCATCGCGGATTTTCCTCCCCCCTTTATGGACTCTTTCCTCGTCGGACACGACGTGAACTTTGGTGTGTTCGGCCCCAGTCGACCATGAACGACGGGTGTTCTGGCCACCCCCCGTCCCGCACTCTTTCCACTTCTCCACAGCGGCCGTCTTCTCCTTGGCTGATGTCAGGCAAAGTCGTTCTGCCGTTCTCTTATTCCGTTTGTCGCCCCATGTTTCAGTGTCCCGGCAGCAGGCCTGATTTCTTCAGTAACTGCAGAAGTTTTGTCACATCGCCCCTGATCCATTCAACGTTCTCTTCTTTCTCGCCACGCGGATGGCGAATCCCTTCTTCCCCGACATCCCTTCCCCGATACGCTCTGGTATGGACCTCGACTACGCTAGTTTCTTTGAGCCTAATTTCTCCCCCCAAAGCAGTCTGTTGGCGCCCCCCCTCCTTTTTTTTTTCCCTACCCCTCCTCTACGGACGCCGGACCGTGCGCTATCTCTTTGATGTGGGGAGCTTCGCGTCTTTTTACCATGACAAGTCACTTGGACTTTTTCCCGGATTCCGTTTTTTGTCGGCGTCGTAGTAGTCTGGAGCATGACCCTCTCTCCAATTCCCCACTGCTAGTTACGATTATTCTTTCTCCAAGCGCGGCCTTGCGTAAGCCGCTGGATGCTCTTCCGGCACCGATGCAGCGGCTCCGATCCTCGAATGTTTCGTGGTTTCGCGCAGTTGTCTCAGATGCTGTTTCAGGACAGGCTAGTCTTCCTGATACTTCATAACGTCGGCAGCATCCCCCCCTTCCCCCCGGTCCTCTTTGGCACTATCTGTTCATGGCGGTCGGTGCGAGCCGCTAGTGGGTGAACCAATATTTGACGTCGTTCATAGACTTTTATCCCCCCTCCCTGATACACGATTGCCCGGCCTCTTCTTATAAGTTACACCCCCCCTCCTCTCCAATCATCATTCTTTCCAGCAGAGATCTTCTCTGTTTTCAACCGCAGCTCTTGCGCTAACCCCTTCTTATATCCCCTAGGGGGCCGCCCTGTTGAAGGGTTGCGGACGGGCCGATGCTTCCGAGTAAACATACGTTCTTCGTTTCCCGCTCGACAGTCGAGTTCTCTGGTTCTTCCTTTTTCTTCTCCTTTCCTCCTGCCCCTGAATTGCTTGACCCACCTTCCCCATCGAGTCCTCAATCACTTTCGGTTTGGCTTCGAGTTTATCCTTCCCACCCCTTTCAGCAGAACGCGGCTCATAGCCCTCTCCCTCCCCATTCTGCGATACGAGGAGTTCACGATCCGAACTTTCTGGCTTTCGAGATTCTCGAAGTTCTTTAGGTTCCTCGCAGTCAAGCAGTCCCCCACTGTAGCCCCCGCGCGGTCTGAGCGTCTTGGCCTTCGGATCGGAAGGACTCTCTCTGGTCCAGCAAGTCTTTACTCAAATTGGCTTCCCTGTCCCCCCGTTCATTTAAACTTAGCTCTCTCATTCCGTTGCCCTTTTTCGCTCAAGAGGTCGACGGTAATCCTCAAGATTATGTGGCCCTAACCGAACCTTCCTTACCGGATTCCATTTCTTGCCTCAACTCGTTCCGGCCGCCCTGGCTTTTGGAGAATAGTTTAGATGGATTCTTCCTACACTTCCGCTCCCTCTTCGTTTTTTTCCTTACCTGTACTGTTGCCGGTCTAATCATGTTTTTCCCACTTTTTTTACACACCCCTGAAGATCGTTCAGATGGCTGCGTGGAGGACTTTCTAAGCGTAAAAGGATAGCTGAGCAACTATAAGAATGCCTCTTTCAGCGTTGCGGACTACATGCCTTCTCCCATCCTCTTACATTTCCCGCTATTGCCCTCGACATGACACTCCAGATCAACGAGGGAATGGGTAATGTATCTAATTAGGTCGCCTCCGGCGGCTGTTCTTTTTTCACTTTCAACTACCTTGAATTTTCTCTCTAAATCCTCGTTGTTTTTTTCTCTTTTTTTTCCGGAATCCCTTGGCCCTTCGCCTAACCTCCGTGAGGATGGACGATTCTCGGATGCTCCTGAGACTCCCCAGTCTGATGTGAAGATTGCAATGTTGTCTAGCCGCCCTGTTGTGGCTTCTGATTTTCCGTTTTTATTTCTCCCTTTTTCTTCTTTTTCCTCATCTGATCCATCCGGGGTTGACCCTTTGCAAATCAAGCTCTTTGTCCTCCCACGCCAATCCATAGTTTCTTCTACGGGTTTTCCCTTCTCTGCCATTCGTAGGGTTTTTGCATCCCGTAAGGGTTAAGTCGTGAAAGTCTTCTTTTTCTTTCCAAGTGCTAGTCGACAATCCCCACCAGCGGCTCGTCATCGCCAGGTCAGCCGCACTCGCCGATAAGTTTGGGATCCTTCGTTAGGGTCCTTCTGATTTCCCAGTTCCTTAGTCTACCTTTTCGTCCCCTCCCTACGTAGTTTCCCTCCCCCCAGAAAACTACGGCCGCTTATCGCGGTGGTTCGCATTTTTCAAGGAGGACGTTCGTCCCCTCTTCTTTCATGACCCGACTCGTGTCTTGCCTAATTTGCCCCATCTTTATTTTCCCCTAGACCTGGGGAGAGCTGGCTGTGGCGGATAAGTTTTTCACTCGTTTGATTGGACCTTTCCTTCGTTTTGGTCAAGGTCTCTCGTAGCTTTTCCCATACTCCGGAGGTTTCTCTCCCGGTCCGCTTGACGTAGATGAACGAGGATACCTTTTCTGCACCATATCTAAGCCTTTTTTTTTTGCTAAAGACCCGGCCGTATTTTCTGTTCTCCTCTGTTTTTTTTTTTTTCTTTATATTGGTGGCTCCCTCCCTCCCCTTTTCCCACTTCTACACTTTGCGTAGCAGTCTCCGGCCACTGCCGGCCTTTCCTCAGCCATCATTCGCTTTCCTTAAGAGGCGAGGCACTTTTTCATGAGATTCCTCGTGAAACCCTCTCCCAGCGATTTCCTGTCCCGGCCCCTTTTTTCACTTCCTTAATACTGGTGCTCTTACACTTTTTTTTTTCGTGAGGTGTGACGACGATCCCTCTTGTTTCCCCCTCTGGGTAAATAACTGTGGCCGCCGTGTATTCCGATCGTTCTGAAGCGGAATTCTTTTCCCGTTGTTCGATTTTACCGTTTTTCTCACGCTTCCCCCTTCTGGGTCAAAAAGTCTAAGAGGTCCATTCCGCCCGCACAATCTGTTTTCCAAGCCCTCTTCCGCCGGCGACCTCTTACATCGATCTTCTTGGCGATATCGCGTTTCCAATCAGGGGTCCTCCTGGTTGCCTCACAGTCTTCTTCCGTCTTCAACGCTGAGCGTGCCCCTTAACCAACCCTTAAATAAGGCCGCGCAGGATTCCCGGGATTTTCCCGGCGACTCCCCTCCTATTGTTTTCTCGAGAGATGTTGATCAGAACAGGGGAGAGGGTCTTAGATTCTGGTCTTCTCACTTTCACCCTTTTTATTCATTTCGAACACTTTTTTGATCCCCGCCTAGAGAAGACGCCCAAACAGAACTTTTAGTCGTCACGATTTAATTTTCTTAGTTTGCCATCGCCTTCATCCTCCCCCCTCTTCCCCCTAAGAGAGAGACGAAAACGTCCGTTAGCGATTCGGAGGTCTAACCTTCGCCTCCTCCCACCGTCGCCTTTTTTTTAGTTGATTTCTTTCGTTTTTTCCCTTTCTTCATAAGTGCGATTTTCCGACATACGCCAAACCATATCATCTTCCCAGACGAAAAGTGATGTTGCCCCTCCCTTTTGGAGTGGGATTCAATTTCCTTTTCTTTTTTCCGACGCCCTCTCTCACCTTTGCTAGGAGGTTCCGGAAGGCTCAGCATTTTTCTCGGAGGAATCGCTCAGTCCGCAACTTTCCTTGGTATGTTTTAAATGAGCGGACTTCCAAGAATACACTTGTCCCTTCCAAGCCCCGTTTTCCGTGGAAGGTCGGTGTATAACCGACGTACCTAATTCTTTTCATTAATAGTCAGACCTTTGTAGCATCACAACTTCAAGTTTTCTCGCTCTCTGTCCCCCCCCAACCCATTTTTCCTCAGTTTCTGAAGCTCTTTCTCTCTTGGTCCCTTCGTGTCCCTGAATCTGTCAAGATAATACGACCAGCTCGGATGTTACTAGAGTGGTTGACCCCCCCCCCGATAAAGAAGTAATTCTCTCTCCTCTCCCCTCCCAGACCCCTATCACAACGTTTTCCTTTCTATTTGACTTCTATTGGAGATTCAATTGAAGGGGTTGAACGGCGACAGTAGGCTGTAGTATAGTCCCTTTTGTACAGTTCACGTAGTCCCTCTTCCTTGACCCTTCTCGAAGCAACCACTCCTTCCCTGCTCTTTCCTCTTACTATATTTTTGATATGACACGAAGTTCGATGCCTCGTAAGTTTTCTCCAGAGATCAACCGGCAGGATGGCTCTTCTTTCTCCTACGGCCCTCTTTCGCGGTCTAGTTCGTACACCTTTAAAGGGATCACGCATTGAGACCCAGATTGTAGTATCCAACTTGTTCTTCCTTTTTCGTGCATTTTTTCAGCGTAATTTTGTTAAAAAAACTCCGAAACATTTTGATGGGTCCTCCCTCTTCCAGTGACCGACGGATCGTGGCTCTAACCCTTTCAGACTTTTGTCACGAGACCTCCCTAAGAACTTTAGTTCTTCGGCCCCTGCGGAAACGGCTGTACTTTACGACGGCGTGCGAGAACGGGCCCTAAAGATTTCCCCCCAGAGCCCTTTCTTTTCGTCTTTTGTTATTTCTCCACCCTTTTCTTAGGTTCCATACCCGCCGGAGTAGGAAATCGCATGACGTGCCGCCCTGACGTGCCTTCCTCTCACGCACTGCCTTTCTTCGTAGTCCACAATCCTTGCTTAACGCTCCCTCGAGCTACTCCCCTGGAAGGGGTTGACATCATCTCATCGAACTATCTTCCTCTCCTCTGTTGTATGTTTCCCTGCTATCCTGCCGGACGGTTTTAAGCCAGATATAAAAGATTAGTTTTTTTCTTCTTCCCCAGATTTTTTATTACGAAGGCTCTTTTCAGAACTGACCCTTGGATGTGCTTTTGATGCTGGAATAGTTTTAGCGCTATGGTCTCCCACCCCATATCGTTATCGTCCCCACTCCTCTCCTTGGGTTTCATTGTCAGATAGTTTTTTCATCGGTATGAAGCACTCACCCCCACCTCCCAACCTGAGTACGAAGGAGGGTCCCCTATTTCCTGCGTCTGCGGCTGCTTTGCATTCTCCTTCTTTAAACTACCAGCACGTAATGATGTGTTTTTTTGTTTCCCTTCAGCGTGCTATCCCCCATGGTGGGGAGGAAGGTCGACTCGGACATCCTCCCTGACCGACTCCTGGTCCTTGAGGGTGCTCGTGATACTCGTCCCCGGTACTGGTCTTGTTCCCACGGTTCATTTCTTGAGTTTTTGCGTCTGCTTCTTGTTGCCCCCCCCACTCATTTCAGTATAAACACGATATGGCAACCCCCTGGTACAGGTTTTTCTTCCAATCTGGATCGTCACAAGTCTTCCTCCCTTCCGTCCAATCTTTTTTCCTCATTCTTACTGTTTGTCGTCATTCGCGGCCCGAACCGTCCCCCGTCTTCTCTCTTTTCTGCCGTGTCCGCCCCCTAGCTGGACTCCGGTTAGTTCAAGAATTTCGTCTGAAAGTCAACGACTTCTTGTCCCTGTTTCTTAGAGATTCTAAGTCATCGGCTGCACCTAGTCCGAGGACGGAATTCTTTCCCCCTTGCTGCCCCTTTTTACTTTTCGTCCTCTTGTCTGAATGAAAAGTGGAAGCGTTGGACAACTCACGACTACTCGATACGCACAAGACGGTTCAGAGTCCGTGCGTTTTCGCGATCCGCGCCATTGTCTCTAGATTAAGTGAATCTTGATTTTCAAACGGACCTATTATCGTTTTTATAACTCACTGCCGCCCTCTAGTTCGCTTCTTTTGGATTGACTCACTCGACGTCGTCAACCACAGGCGTCTCAAATACCTTAGCTCCCGGCTGCAGTCCCCGGTTTCTCGGGGCTCTTGAATCCCTACCCCGGTTTCACCCGCTCCAATCAAGGTGAGCACGCGTTCTCGTCGTGACCGTTCCCAACACTACGGCGTCCGCTCCAAGTCACGGTTCTTTTTTTCACGAGTTTGAAGGCGACCTTCATCCTAACGGAATTTTGTCCAATCAACGAACGCCTTGTTGCAGCAGAAACATCGCGCAGACCTTTTCGCGCGTGGAGTTTTTTCTCTGCCCTTGCTCTCCTATTCCTTTAGGCTTGGGAGCGGGAGTGACTGCCCTCTCGCGACGATCTGATTATTACGGTCACACCCGCTTCGGGGGCGTGCCATACCTGTGGTTTTTCCTTTTTTACCCCGTGCTCTGGCCCTTTTAGGATGAGATTTGCGTGTTTTGATTTGCGAACCGGTCGCAGTGTAAGGAGGTTCCGATGCCGGCTTCAAGTTTAGTGTCGGTCCCTTCCCCCAATGATGACGCCGGACTCCTATTTTCGATCGTCGGGTTCAATCACACTTAACTCAGAGATGGAACCGAGTATCCTTCTCCCATACCCTCAACTAGTCGCCAGCCGCTGGTAGTTGGTCTCTCCAGACTGCCGTCCCCTAACACTCCCCTCATATTATTTCTTTTTTGAGAGAGAGCTGGCGGTTTCTTTTGGCTTTACAAAATCAGTTCAGAAGGCTCGAGATGCTCCTGGCCACGGCCCTTTTCCCTTCTTTGATATACTTGCTTTCGGTTAACCCCGTACTACTTAGGGTTCGTGCGTTCCCTCCTGAATAATGGAAGCTGTAGCGTACACTCTGCATAACCTTTTCCGAAAAGCGGGCTTGTACTCTTCCAATTTTCGGCCTAACCTCTTAAATTTCTTCCTTTTTTTTTTTGAGACCCCCCTTCCTCGTTGGTATTTTTCCCCCCTCTCTTCCACCCCACTTTGTTGGTTTTCCCCACAGTAGGAGTTTTTTTCTCCCGAAAAGTAGGAACCGTCTACACAAGCTGACGATTCCGTCCTAACTCAAGACGAAGAGCCCTCCTACGTTCAGCCAGGTCGCCCTTTCGTGGACTTCTCCCTACTCTCAATCCCATTTTTAGTTCGGTGTACTGCGTTGCTGGCGTTAGGTGAGTCCAAATTGTTTAGGATGTAATACATGACTATACCTATTGGAACTCCCCCCCCTCACGTGAGTCCGTGGCTATTTTCCTGCACTCCGACTTCCATTCGTTTCGTTCCTCTTTGTGCGTTCCTGAGTGCTGGTCTTCCCTTGCATAACCTAGGCCCGGCGAGCGTCCTGGCCTCTCCAATGCTCCCCGGTTTCATTTTTTTTCTACTTTCCTCCTCCCCTTGATTGACTACCGTCTACTGTTTCCAGTGACGGGTCAACAACATGGTTTTGCCTAGAAGCAGTCGAGATCCTCCGTTTTTCCTCTTGAGTTCGTCTCTTTCCTCCCGCGATGATTCCGATCGCAAGTTTGGTAGTGAAGATCCCTCTCCAGTACACCCTAGAGCAGTGACCGTCCTTTTTTTTTTTTTAGTGATCTCGATAATTTGCTTTTTCCCCGCCCCAAGTTCTCCTCATCCCTGCTTTGACTTTGCCTTTTCCTTCTCTGAGGTGCGCAGTGGCGTTCTCCCATCCCTCTGAATTGAATAGTAGTTTAGCCTGCCTACCCTTTTTGTAAACGCCCGACTTTTTTTTCGCACCACGTAATATAGTATAAACCCTATATTCTTGATAAGCCTAACCGGCGGGGTGCTCCAGTTATCAGAGCCCTCCCTCCTGATCAGAGAGATTTTATTCCCTGACTGGAGCGGCTCCGAGACTTACGTGTTGACTACCTCGCCCTGTCCTGGCCTTTCCTTCTCTGTCCCCTACTGCTGTGTTTGTAGAGACCTTGATCTTCCCTTCCCTCGTATGAATTTTTTCACACCCAGCCCTGCTCCAATGAAGGATTCTTGTCGTAACGCGCATGAACGCCCTCTAGTTTTTAGCCTCTTTCCCAACGGAGGCGAAGAGGGACTCTCCGACCAGTCGTTTGATGGATTATATCGCGACGACGTCAGGGCCCTCCTTCTTCCCAATCCACACGTTATCCCGGGAGTAGAACATCCACCTATGCGCGAGCGTCCTTTCCACCCCACTAAACATCAAAATTCAGGATCCAATGGCTTCCAGCGGCGATTCTGTCAGTTCTGATCCTGCATCAGCCTTTCTCTCAAGCATCCAGATCGTTGATGCGCCCGCACCGACAAGTTGCTTTTTTTATCGTTGTCGTAGAGGTTCAAGTCGTGATGCGGCCAGACCCTCTAGCCGGCCGACTACCAGCTTCGCGGCTTCTACCTTTTGTGCCGTTTTGCATCCTCGTCCACAGCCATCCTCTGTTTCCCCCTGGAACCGCCCTCGAGTTTTTTTAGTCTCCCACTTTTCCGCGCTCGCCCTTGTAATATGACCCAAATGTGTTTTCGCACCCGGAGCACTCTGCTTGACTCTGGTCGGGGCTCGCCATTCCAGTCGCTTTGCTACAATCAGTGAGCAGTCGATGATATCGAACCTTTTTAGCTCCATAGTTCTTTTTTTTCCCCAATGAGGAGCCCTCCTCTTGTCTGCTCGTCCTCTGGAGCTTTTCCGTAGTCTGATTTAATCCGATGACAGATGCAGGTGGGTGGAATCACCCCGTTCAAGCTCGCCACGCCATTTCGACGTTGTCCTTTCGCCTGCAACTGCCGGCTTTGACTTAACTAGTAAGCCGACGTTTTTTTCCCCCATCTTCCTGTCAAAGGAATTCGGTTTCTTGGATAAAGAGGTTAGTCGTTGTCCCTCGAGCAGTCTCTTCTTTACAACTCCCCTTTGACCCTTTTCCTCACCCCCTCAAGCGCGGTATCTCGTGCACCCCTTCCACTCCCCTGGAACCCCCCTTCCGAGTCCGATCTGTATTAGGTGGACAGAGTGAATCCATGCATCCACGCCCGCCCAGATAGGGTGAGCGTGGACCACTCTCCATCTTTTCATTTCGGCCTCCTCTGTTCTTTTGCCCCCCCTGATCCCCCGGCAAACGTTTCTTCTTTTAGCCTACGAAGATTTGATCGGTTGAGGCAATTCGAATAGGGGTAAAATCTATCCGGAATCGAGAGGGCCTCTCTCTCCCTCGTACAAGTCCAATCTCTTCTTTTTTTCTTACATCTTCCTGCGGGACGCATGATCCCTCTAACTGCTCGGTCCTCTTCTTCTTTTGTCCGAGGAGATCGGAGAAGTAGATTTCATTTTCTTTTCTGGCGAGAGAAACGCGAAAGGTCTTCTCTTGAGGTTCGAGCTCCTGGCATCGCGATCGTGCTTTGCACTCGTACCCAATTTATTTCCAAGGGACAAGCCACTCGCCGCAACTCGTTTTACCCCCCTCAGAGGAAACTCTCTTTCTGGTTTCGTGATCGTTGAACGCCCATCTATTTCTCTATACCTCTGCCGCGTGTTAACACCCCCCTCCCTCATCAAATACTATGTGACTTCGTGGATTCTCTCGGTGAGTCCTGGGGGCAATCGCGTACTCTCCTCTCTCAGGGTCCCGGTGGAAGGGTATCCTCTTAGGACACTGGACCTGCCTAGCGTTCTTTTTTGTCCCCCCTTTTGGTTCCTCTTAAGGTTGCGTAAAGGGCGTTCTCGTAGCACAAAAGGTTTCCTTCCATTCTTAGAACAGACTTTTTCCGTCTTAATGGATTTCGTTTAACACCCCGAGTCCCTCACTTGTTTCAGAGACAGCTTGAGGAGTAGTCAAGTCCGAAGTCAGTCTTTGACCTTTCCACTTCCTACCTGACCCGAGGGCAATGCGCTTGTCCACTAGTCGTACAAATCCCCTCCTGACTCCCAGTGCAACGCTCCCTTTCGCGAAGACTTATCTTGATCCCTTAATTAATTTTTTCCCCCCCCTTTTTGAAACGATTGGGCTTTATGGAATGAGTAGATTTTATCGCCGTGACGGGAAACTTTGAAATCCCCTTGACCCATTCTTTCTCTTTTTTTGCTCCAGCCCCCTTTCCTAAACTCGCGGCTCTTCGCGTCAAAATTAAAATGTTTGACTTCTCGTTCTTTGATGTGGAATGTTTGGGCTGAATTTTAGTCCCGAGATTTCGTCGACCACTGAACCGTCACAGAGAGAATCGTTAGCCGGACCTCCCTTGAGAGGTTTTGTTCGCGGAGCTCGCGAGGTTTTTTAGAAAGCCTTTCAGCGGGAGATTTACTCGACCGCTACAGCTATCTTCCTGATCTCTGCTTCACCAATAGAGCTTTTCATTTCAGAAGATCTCTGCTAGCCTTGCCCCTTGCCCCTCCTTAGTGGGACTCCCTTCTCAGAAGAACTGTGTTTTCTTGGTGCCGACGTTTTTAAGAGTGACTCCGGACGGAGGGGAAGCCTTAGGCTAAGAGTCTGTGTTCATCTACTCTCCTGCCAGTCCTTCAATCATTCCGGAGACCTCTGTCTTCCCTCCGATCGTGGTCAGAGGGATGGCTCCAAACTACTAGTTCATCGCCATGGGCCTTTGATCAATTGCGCCGTGGGCCCCTCCTCGGTGATTACTTTCCGTTCCTGCGACCTCGACAACCACCCACCACGCTTTGCCCAATTAGTACCAGGGTGGTCGTTGCCGTCAACCCCCCTCTTTAGGCATAAAGGTGCCCCCTCTCATTCCTTTCTTTATACTTCCCAGCGCTGCGCAAATTTATTGGCATCAATCCCGTCTACAAGACAGTCACCCCTCCATATCCTGGTTAATTTTAATCAATCACAGCGAGTAATTAGGATTTCTCTACCAGATTCTTCTTTATCACAGGGAAGCCCACAGCGGTTACGCTTTTTGTTCGCAGGGGCGTCTTCTCCCCCGACTTCACCCCCCCCTTCCCTTCCTCCTCTTATTTTCTGGTATTGCGCGAGGTTTTTAGTCATCTTTGGCGCACGGCTCTGGCCGCTTTCAGGCGGAAGCTTTGATTTCGGACGCAGGATGTATGATGACCCGTTGCCTTTCGGGAGGTCCCGACATCGATCCCGAGAAAAAAGGGCCTTCTTTTTGCACGGGCGCGCGATCCCTTTACCCTTGAGCCTTTGGGATCCTTTCCTTCCCGACCTCCTCCCAGCACCGACTCCCCTCTTTTTCCGGGATTTTTAGATCAAGTTATAACGAAACGCGAATTCTGGATCTCTTTTCTTTCCTCCCTTGAGCCCTGTGGGGACGTCAGCGATCGAGATTTTTTTTTTTCCTGTCAACGCGTTTGTCTCCCGCACATGTCTCAACGCTCGCGAATTTTTTTTAATAGGGAAGGTTATCGCTGGGCTGGGCCTAGTGCAGTCCGCGTGGTGTGTGTACAGACCTTCGATCCCCGGTCATTTTTTTTTTTCCGCTCCCTCAAGGCGTCCTTACGACTTACTCCTCGTCGTGTCCTTTCGAATCGCCTTCCTGAATCTCCGGAATTTGTTTTAGACCCCCTCTGGTCGACGGAACCCACCTCAAGAGCAGTACCACTCCTGCGTAAAAAGGATCCATTTTGCCGAAAATCTGTATACGCTTTATTCCCCGATTCGGCTTCCTTTCTTCCCCCTTTATCCCTGAGGGGGTTTCTGGGAGAGGGATCTTTTTTTTACCAGCTCCCCTGGAGAAGATGGTCTCGATTACGGCATTTCACTATTCATTCTGGTTTTTCCTGCCCGGGTGGTCTGCGACGTACACCCCGATTATTTTCTCTTCAGTTGATCTTTGACGGGTGGAGGGCATACCGGAGTTTCGCTGCTGCGCCCGTGGATAGCGGTCTCCAGTCGTGGCCGGAAATGATGCGGCGGACGCCTATTCACCGAGCCTATTTTTTTTGAATGACCTCACGCATCGAAAGCTAACGATCTTCCCCTGGGCGTAATAAGGAGCACTCGAATTCTTCCTCATCCTCAAGGAGAGCCGACTCTCAAGAGAGGCTGTTTCAACCGAAATCATATATCTTTTCATACTAATCTTTGTTTTGTTGAGATCTCTTCTGTTAGGTCTTTTTCTTGAGGAGCGCGGCGTTACGCTGGAGACTATTCTTCTATATAATTCGGGTCCAGCGCATTTACCTCCCCCCTACTGGGGTTTGATCACACCTACGATTTTCTGGGGTACCTGAGCTAAGGGCCTTGGAGCCAATCAGTTAGGATTCCCTCTATTCACCCATGAACGCTGGAAATCCTTTATCCTCCTCCCCCTAAGTTCGCATACTCATTTATCTCGACGCTCATCGTGGTTACATCGCGTCACCACATGTTTGAGTCTTTTCCACTTTTTGAGGTTTACGAAGTAAAAGAGTGACTCCTAGCGACTCTACTTGATGACGTAGACAGATCCCTTCCCCCCATAGACGGATAATAACCCTTTCTTCCCTTTCGTCAAGAAGACTACTGCCGTACTGCCTCGGCCAGTGAGAGATTTTTTTTTTTTTGTTTTTTTTTTCTTGATTTTTAGTTCTTTTTTTTTTTTTTTTTTTTTTCTTCTTTTTTTTTTTTTTTTTCGTTTTTCGTCCTTGCGTTTGTGATGTACCCAGTTCTCGTTTTGAGGAGTATTCCGTTTCCCCGTCGTCCCTTCTCTTCTGTTAAATCAGATGAATTCTCGCAGGCCCCCCGAGGTTCCCCAGTGAACTACGTTGTTGCCTGGCCCCCTGCTTCTTTTAGACTTTGATGAACCGTTCGCGGTTCTTCGTCAATCACTAGCCAGTACCTTCCCGATTTCTTTTGGCCTGTCAAATGAGAGGAGTTTGAGACCTGTGAGAAGATGGAGATACAGAGAGGTGACTACCTCACATACACCGGCATATCTCTCATTCCCTACCTTGACGGCAGCGGGAACCACTGGTGCTCGGGTCCCGATAGTAACAGAATTCCTTTTCTTCTATCGTTCTAGACCTCCTCTTTTTTTTTGTCGGCTGAACTGCTTCGATTGCTGCTCCCCCTCTGCATCCTAGATTGTGGATAGGGCCAGCGTCCACGCGATTGCTCACCCCTTGGTGCTGTCTGATTCTCGTAGCTTGGATTTTTTTTCCTGCCGTCTTCCACGTTCCCCCCACTTGCGTCTTCATTGCAGAGTAAGGAAGATCTCCCCCTTCGAGGTGAGCCCTATGACGTCGCGAAATACCCCTCATCTTGCAAGTAACTAGTCGTTTTTCAGAGTCAGACAGCCTTAGTTACACGCGTCAAGCGTCTTCCGCAGGCACCGACTGGCGAG
>Ga0179593_1678660_pt1 | contig 13747 bp, 31 predicted proteins | sample CZODoug2_1_08_16_FD_185931 | JGI IMG/M metagenome (GOLD analysis project Ga0179593, IMG submission 185931) | Vadose zone soil fungal communities from Angelo Coast Range Reserve, California, USA - CZODoug2_1_08_16fungal (PacBio error correction) | ecosystem: Environmental > Terrestrial > Soil >... | reverse complement strand
CCCCCGGCTTTTCCCCCCCTTTTTTTTATTCGGGATGCATTGCTCCCTTTTCTTTTGTTTCCCCCCCTGCTTGCCATTGAGGCCTTTTCCCCATTCCCCTGTGATACTGTTTGACCTTCTGATATCCCCCGCTTGCGTTCATCCACCCCTCCAATTTTTCGTTCTTTTGTTTTTTTTTTTGGAGGCACCCCACTCCATTTGGGAGGGTTAAAGCCTCCTTGTTCTGCCGCCCTGGATTTCCTTCCTAGCCTTCTGGTTTGGTGTTGATCGCTAAGCTACGAGGTTTCCACAATCTTTGGCTTTTCCTTACTTTCTTTTTTCCTTTTTTCCACCGGTTTTTCCTGCTCCTTTTTTTTTTCTCTCCCCTGTTTCAATTCAATTTTTTCCTCGGCCCTTTTGGTTTCCTTCCCCCCTTGCTAAGGCAAATGCAGTCGAGCGCCACCACGGCCCCTTTTCTTGACACTTCTTTTTTTTGGTCCCCCTCACCGTCCTTTCCTTTACCCCCCCCCCCGTTTTTTTTTAAGAGCAAGCGGACCCCCTTTAGTTTATAATCACACTTTTTTTTGCGTTTCCCCATCCTTCATTTCCCTTTTTTTTCACCCGCTGGCGGATTATAGTTCTTTTTACCGTCCCGATTTCGGTGTGTTCACCGGAGACAGGCCCTCAATACTCTCCCCCTGTTTTCCCTCCTTCATCTTTACTACTTTGAAATGACGGCAGTCCGTTCTTTTTTCCTCCCCCTTCGCCGAAGTCTTGACCAAGCCATTTGTTTTCCCCCAAACCTCTTTCCCCTCCCATTGGGTTTCCTCTCCCCCTGTAATTTTTTTTTTTAGGCCCTGTGTCGTTGCTCCTTCTTTTCCTCCGGAATTAAAAATTGTTTGTGGACTCCCCGTGTCCCTCTTCCCCCTCAGCCCTTTTAAAACTTCTCCCACCGCGAGAGACCCCCCCACCTTTCCCCCCCCCGCTCGGGGTTTGTCACTCCCCACGTTGCCCGCCCCAATTCCACCATGTTTCCAGGCGGGGTTCCTTTTCCTCACCTGTAGCGGTTCCCTTTTCCTTTCCTGGGCGGTTCACCTTTTTCCTTTTTCATACTCTCGCCGGCTGATTTTGTTTTCCAAGAAAACCCTACTTTGTCTTCCCGGCACCTTTTTCCCTTCCGATCATTCCCCCCGATTGTTTTTTCCCTTTTTACCCCTGTTTGTATATTTTAGTTTCAACCATTCCCCCCTTTTCCCTCCTTTTTTGGACCCCAAAGGACTGCCCCTCTTTCCCCCTAGGGTTTCCCCTGATTTCGACTTTCGAACGTGTTTTCCGTCGACCCTTTTCCTCCCCTGTCCCTTTAGTCTTTTTCCTCCTTTCATCTCCCCCAGTGCCACCTCCATTTTTCCTGCCTTTGTTTTTTTCCGTTTCTGCTTTTTTCATCCCCTTTTCATGCCGATCGGGGTTTTGACCCCACACCCCCCAAAACCCCTTTCACTTTGCCCTTTCCCGCCTTGCCTCTTTTTCAGCTACTTTTTCTACTCCGACCCACCCCCTTTTTTCCCCCTCCTCCACCCACAAATCGCTGTCTCAATTTTTTAGTTTTCTTCCTTCCAACCTTGGATTTGTATTGCTTCCCCTGCCAGTTGGGGGTTTTTCCCGTCTCCACGGGCCTAACGATTTTTCCCACCCAGTCTTCTCACCAAATACCCGCCCTCTCCCCTTCTTTTTCTTTCTTTGAAAGCTTTGGCCGGCGCTGTTCAGTTTTTTTCCTTTTTCGTTTGCGTGTTTTCACTCGGTTTCTCTGGGCCTTTCCGCGTTCAGTTCTGTTTTTTTTTTACTGGGATTGATCTGGCATTTTTTATGATTTTTCCCCCTTTTAGGTTGTTCCGTTGCGCCCTTGTTCTTTCCTCCCCCCTCTTCGATTGTGGCCCTACCCTGCACTCCCCCTCACTCCCAGGACCTTCCCTAGTTTTTTTGTTGTTTGAGAGCCCGACTTTAGTTCCTTTCTTGCCTTTTTTTTTTGGAGCAGTCACTTTCGCCCCCTGCGGTGATCTACTTTTTCCACCCCCCCCCTCCATGGTGTGGTCTATCCTTACTTTTCCATTTTTTTTTTTCCAAAGTTAAGGGCCGCGAAACCTTTGTCCCTACTGTCCTTCTCCCTTTTTTTTTTTTACCCCGTCCCCCGTTTCCCCCAGCCCCCCTTTTTGCCCCAAAACCTTGGCTCCACCCCCCCGAAATTTTCGACGCCTCGTCCTTTCCTGACCGGTGGTTTCCCCCGGCTTGTCTTTTTCTTGTGTTTGGCGTTTTGCGCCGTTTTTGCCTCGTTTTGAAGCCCTCTTTTTTCCGCTTTGTGCTATGGGACCCTCGTGTTCCTTCCTCCAAACCCCTTTTACAGGCTTCGTTTTTTGCGGAGACCCCTTTTCTGGGTTTTCTATTTTCGTTTAGCGCTCGATGGCTGGTTTTACGTTTTTTCTTTTGGTTTCAACCCGGGATCTTTTTTTTCCCCCCTCTCTTTACCCTCAGATACCCACTTCCACCGCCCCTTCCTCCAATGTTTTTTCCGTCGTACGCGGGAGGGCCAAATTCCCTCCCTTTTCCATTTTTCTTGGGTCCACGGCGCTTCTTTTCCCACACCCTTTCCTCAGCCCAATCCCTTCGGGGCTTTTCCCACTGGTCCTTGCCCCTTTTTTTTTTCCACTTGTGGTATTTTTGAACCCCGCGCCCCCCTTTTTTTTCTCGAGTTTCCCCGCTCATTGTATTTTTGGCTTAGTCTTTTTTTGCTTCCCTGCTCACCATTTTGTTTACCCCACTGGTCTGTTTTTCTTCTGTCCCCCCCCCTCCCGCCCTTTTGGTCATTCCCCTTTTATTTTTTCGTTTCTCCCCCATGCTATGTTGACACTATTCTTTCCTTTGGTCCGGCTTTTAGTTGGGTCTTTTTTACCCCTTTCCCCTGCTCTTTCTGGGTCACATTTTTTTTTTTTCTTGTTGACACGTGGAGCACTTCCCCTGGTTTTCCTTCTTTTTTTCGCTTGTCGACCTTACCTCCCAATGCTTTTCCTCCCACCTTCTGGTCCCTGGTTTCCGTCCCTTTTCCCCCCTCCTACGTCGTACCCTTGCTTTTTTTTTCGACCTTATCTATTTCAACCAACCTAATTATAGCCTTTCCTTGGTGTTCTGGAAAATGGCGTGTTTTTCTTTCGTTCCTCCCAATTTGGCGGTTTGTGCCGGTTTTTGCCCCCCTTTTTTTTTCCTTTTTTTTTTTTTCTATTTTGGACAACGCAGGTGAGATCTTTTTTCCTTTTTTCTTATTGTTTCTTCACCACCCAGTTCTTCTTCAGCCCCCCGTTTTCCCCCCCAGCTTTTTTTCCCAGACCTTTTTTTTTTTCATTTTCCCTGAGTTTTAACCTGGAGCACTTTCCTGCTTTTCACGGCGCCTTTTTTTGTCTTACGCCCTTCTTTTTCTTTACCTTTTTTGCGTGCTCCGCCCGCTTGTTTTTTCATTTCTCCCGTTTCGAAATGTTTTTCAGTTCTTCAATCCCGCATAACCACCCCTTGTCATAATACCTTTTCCCCCTTCCCATTTTTTAAATTTTACAAAGCCCCCTTCGTATTTCATCGTACCCCGCTTCACACCCCCCACACTTCCCCTGGTGCTGTTGAGCTTTTTTTTTTGTCGCCAATAACCTCTTTTGGGCCTACCTAGATTGTTGCACGCGACTTGCAACGGAGTTTTTTGTTTTTCCCTTCCAAGGTCCCCCCCCCCTTTCCCGGTCGTTTGCGCAGACTGATTCCCAACTTTTTTTTTTTTTTTTTTTGTGCTATGGCGACTGGCCTTCCCTCCCCTTTTCCGGTGGTTTGCCTTATTTTTTTCCTTCTGCTTCCCTCACTTTTTCCTTTCATCAGCGTTTTGTGTTCGTGACTTTTTGTTTTTTTTTTTTGGGTGTTAACCCGACACCGGATAACTGATTTAATTTTCCGCTTTTCTTCCTAGGCTTGATGCTTTGCTCCTGTTATTTTTTTTGTTGCATTGTACCCCCTTACTTTTCCCCACCAAGTCCCCTTTTCCGTTCCCTCCTTTAATGCTTTTTTTTTTTATTTCCTTTTCCCTGTCTGCACATCCCCTTTTTCCTTTTTGTTTTCTTTTATCTTTTTTCTTCCCCCCCCCGTTTTGTGCTCCCCAATCCCCTCCATTTTACACCCTTGAAAAAACTTTTTTTCCCTAAAATCCCTCTCTGTTTCGGGGCCCGTTTCCTTCCCGTTCTGTTGTTCTATTTTTTTTTGTTTTTTTTTTTTTCACTCGCCACCCCCTTCAGCGCGCACCGGCCATCTATGTTTCCCCATTTTTTTCACTTGATTTTGTTTGCGTTTTTCTTTTTTTTTTTTTTTTATTCCCGCTAACCAGCGTCCAACACCCCTTTGTACCCATTCCCCATTCCCCCCCAACGATTGCCACTTCCTTAGTTCCTCCTTTTTTTCCTTCGTTTTCTTGTCTTTCCCATTTTCCATTTTTTCATGTTCCCCTTGTCCTTAAGGAACCCCACATCTTTCTCCTCCTCTCCCCATTCTCTTACTCATGTATTCCTCCACCCTTCTTCTTTTTCTGCCCACCCTCCCCTATTTTGGCCCTGTCTGGTCCTTTTTCCCTTTTGTTATGTTTCCGTTGACTTTCGTCCGAGCCCCCCTTACCCCGTCGCCCCCCATTTTTTTCCGAAATTCCTTCCCTTTTTCATTCCCTTTTTATATTCCAAGGCACGTTTTATCCATTTCTTCCTCGTTTTTTTGTTTCTCTCTCTGATTCAATTGGCCTTTTGGAGGAGCAACCCGTCCTTTCTTGTTTTCGAGATTATGGCTCGGTTGTTTTGCGGCCTGAAGGTGATGTTCCGTCTCTCCTCAATACAAACGTTTTACTTGCTCTTGCCTGCGCGCCCCCCCCTTCCCTATCCCTTCGCTGGAACCTTTCCTGGTCTGGTTTGCCTGTTAATATTAACTTCTTTTTTGTCCCCTGATGGCTCCCACTGATTGGCCCCTTGCCACGGTCCCTTTTGCCCCTTCCCTTTTTTTTTTATGCGCCCATCCTCCCTCCAAACTTCTGTTGCCCCCCTCTAATTCGCGTGGCGTATTCTGATTGTTCCTTCTTTCACCTTTTTTCCCCCCCCGTTTTCCCTTTTTTTTTTTTGGATCTTTTTGCTTTGTTCCCCCACCCTTCCGTTTCTTTTTCCCCCTTTCAAGGGCATGAACCCACCAGCCTTTCCTTGTGCGTCACCCCTTTTCCTCATTTTGACCTGGCGACTTATATTCCGTGGACTTTCCACCCCTTTTTCTGGACGCCAGTTCAAATGTTTTTCGGCGGTTTTACTGTTTATTTTTAGGTTTCGGTCCCTTTTTTTTTTATTCTTTCCAACCCTCACCTCGAGGAGTGCTCCCCCCCCCCGGGCCCCTTTCAATCCCCCCCCACTGATTTCTTTGGCCCCATGGTGCCCATCACTTTTTTACCTCCTCCCCCCACCTCTTCCCCTGCCAAATCATTCCCCCCCCGTCCCCCTCCTTCCCCCCTACCCCCTCAAACCCGTGTCTGTTTTTTTTTCTTTTTTTTTTTTTTTTTTCGTCCACCAAAAGCCTTCTTCTTGTGTCCCCCCCCGTTTTTTTACCCCCCTTTTTTTTCATCAGGCTTAGTTTTTCCCCTCCCCTTTCGAGCCCTGGCCACAACCCCATCCCCCCGCCACCCCTTTAGGATTTTGGTGTTTGGTTTTGTTTCCCTTTTTTTTTTTTTTTTCCACTCGGCCCCATTTTTCGTTGTCTCCCCAGTTTTTCGGCGGCTGACCCCCCTGTTTTTCAAATGTTTTCACTTTTTCTTTTCGCCCCCCCTAGCGTTTCCTCCCCCCCATCCCATCTTTTCTTTTCTTCCAACGTTTTTGTTTTTTTGTTTTTTTCTGTTACTTTCGCCGTGCAAAAATTGGGCTCAGTTTTGCTTTTTCCTTTTGGGGTGTGATCGCAGTCCCTTCCTTTTCCCTCTTTGGCTTTTTCCTTAACTTTTTTCCCTTTCCCGTAGGTCCCCTGTTTTTTTCCCTCGTGGCAAAACTCCGCCCGCTTCTTAGGGCAGAACCCCTGAATACCCTTTTTTTTGTTTCTTTCCTGTCTGTTTCTTTGCCCCCCCCCCCACGCTTTTTTTTTTTTTTTCAACTTCAAGTGTCCAACGTGCTTACCCCCCTTCTCCCGAACGAGTCTTTCTCTTTCCTCTTTATCCCACGTGGGTTGCTTTTTTACACCCAAGGATGTTTAGTTCGCAAAACTTTTTTTTTCCTTTCCCGGCTATCCTCAACTATGGTGTGCGATTCCCACGGTAGTCCCCTCTTTGTCTACCCCCTTTTGGGCTCCCGAACACTTGCCCCTACGCTTGTTCGTTCGTTTTAAACTCGCGAAAGTCTACCTCAGTGATTCCACGTCCCCCTCTTTTTTTTAGCCGTCATTCGATTTCACTCTCTTCCGTTTTTAATGTCCGAGCGTTTGTTGTTTGTCGCGTAATTTTTCTCCGGTTTTTCCCATGTTGCGTCTTTTTTTTCTTGACCTTTAGTCGAATGCGATTTTTCAAACTGTTTAACCCACGGACATACCCACCGCTCGGTGTCTTTTTTTTTGTCCCTTTTTCCCCCCCTTTTGGTCCCCTTTTCCAAGAAACACGCCCAACCCCCCTTCCTCTGTTTCCCCGGCTTTTTTCCACTACCCATTCAACCTGCTGGCCCCCCGTTGTGCGCGGCCACCTTTTTTTCTTTCCCTAACCCATCGTGTGCACTCCCCCCCCCTAACCGAGACTTCATGACCCCCCTTCTTTTTTTTTTTTTTTTTGTGGTTTGGCCCCGACCCCCGCGCCGTCTCTTTCCCTGTTTTTCCACCCATGTACCCTTTTCCCCCCCTCTTTTTTTTGCCGAGTTTTTTTTTTTTAACTTTTCCTGTGTTTTTTTAAAACCGTTATTACCCCTTTTTCTTTCTTTCCCCACGTCACCTCTCGCCTTTTTGTCCCCCCTTTCCCTCCCTTTTTTTTCCTTGAGGGATTATGGAACTCCGCCCCTTTTCCCCCCCGAACCTTTGCCTGGTCACGGTCTCCAGCCACTTTTTCAATGGGCTTGTTTTCCCCTTTTTCTTCCCCCCCCCTGTTTTTTTTTGATTTTCAGTCCACATATCCTTGTTTTTCCCATGCTGTTGTTACTTCTTTTTTTGGGTATACCATCTTGTTTGTCGTTCCCCCTTATTCGTTTCTTGACCCCAAAACCAATTGACCCTTAACCTTTTTTCAGGGTTGCGCGAGACCCCCATTTCCACCCCGTTTCCTCCTACCCACCATCCCCCCCCCTTCTGCTTTTTCCCTTTTTTTTAGTATAGGTTTTTCTTTTACGGTCAGAGTTCCCCAATGAGGTTCTGTTCCCTTTCCTTTCCCCTGAATTCTTTTCGGGCGTTTGCCATCCCCTTCTTTTTCGATAAAAACCCCCCGTTAGGACCCACCATTCCCATCCATCTCCGGTCCCAATAGTTTCTTTCCTTTCCTTGATTTTTTTGTTTTTTTACGGGCTTTTTTTGTTTTTGGTGATAGTCTTTTTCTTTTTTTGCTGTGCCTCCTTTCTTTCATGGTTTCCCCCCCCGTGTCTTTTCCTCCCCTTTCTTGTCCCCCATGCTGCATTGTCCTTTTTTTTTGGACCCCCTTTACTGACTTTCCCCCCCCTTTTCTAGACCTTTGCGCCACCGTTGCTCGTTTTGTGCTCCCAAAGTAACCGCCAACACGTCCCCCCCTCTCTTTTCTTTTTTCTTTGTTTGTTGGAAGAGATTTCTTTCTTTTTTTCCTTTGTTTTTTAGCTTTTCCAGCCCGGACGTGCGCAGTGTCCTCCCATGGTGTCAAATCATCCCTTCTCTCCCCCCCCTTTTTTTTTTTTGTTGGAAGCCAATGGCCCCGCGGACAAATCCCTCGTTTTAGTTCTAACTATTTTTTCGTTTTTTTTTTTCCGTCGAAACCCCTATTATCACCCGTCTCCGGTTCCCCCTTTCCCCCCCTCTTTGGCTGCGGCTCCAACCTCCTTTCGATCTTGACTCTTTCTCTTTTCCCTTTGGGTTGGGTTTTTAAGCTTTTTTGGCTCCGATCCCCCCGCCGACGTTGTCCTTTTTGAAACTCCTTTCCCCTCCTCCCCTGTTTACTGACCCCCCTTTCCCGTGTTATGCTTCTCCTGGTGAACCCCTCTACTTTCTTTTTTTGTGTGTTTTTTTTTTTGGGTTTTTTTTTTTGTGATGTTTATAGTGCCTTTAATTTCCCCGCAGTGTCCCTTTTTTTTCAACCCGTCTTTTCCCCTCCACCTTACCCACCCCAAACTGATCTTTTTAATCTTTCCCCCGTGGGGCCTTTCGCGACCCCCCAATGTCTTTGGTGGGACTCCTTTTTCCTGCACCGCGCCCCTTCGCGGAATGTCCCACCATTTGGCGCTTTGTAGACTGTTCCACCGGTTTTCTTCCCTTGGTTTTCCTTCCCATCCTCGTTGCTTGACTCTTGTTTCCTTTTGTTTTCCAAACTGCGAGTGTTTCTTTTTTCAACGCCAGACCTATTTTCGTTTCCAGCTTTTTTTGGTTTTTTTTTTTGCATTAGTGGGGAGTGAGTGCGAATTCCTTCCCTGGCCGTTTGCTTTCTATCCACCCCTCCTCTTTTCTTCCGGTCTTTTGTTCCTTAGGTTGAAGCTCTGTTTTTGCGGGCGGTCTTTTCTTTTGCGTTTTTTTCCGTTTCTGGAACCTGCCGCTTCTCGGTGGACCTTTTGTGGCTTGTTTCTTTCTTTCGCGTCGTTTTTTCCCCATCCTGGTTCAGTTTTCTTCTTGAGTGTTTGTTCGTTTTTACGTGTTCGGAAGAGGTTCCTTTGAGTTTCCCCCCCCCCCCTGAGTTCTTTTGTACTTCATTTTTTCCCCAACCCCTCCCCCCCCGCTCTTTTTTCCGCTTCCCTTGTCTAGAGCGAGTTCCCACACAGTGCGCCCATTTGGCCCGTGCTTTCATCGAGACTGTCCTTTTTACGGGGTGGAGTCTTAAAACGTGTTTTTTTTTTCCATCTGGTTTTGCGACCACGCACCCCCCATTGCGGAGGGCCTGGTACTTCTTTTTATCCCATGATAAACAAACCCCCTAGGCAACCCTGGCTTTTTATTTGATTTTTTCTTTCGCTCGTTTTGTTTTTTTCCCGGTGTATGGTGCGTTTGCAACCTCATGCGCTTTTAGAACCTGTTTCCGGCACCCATCTTACATTTCTTTGCTTTGTGTGGTTTTCCCCCGAAAACCCCCCCTTTTCTACGGAGCCGTTTGTTCCCGTCCCCACCCCCAAAATTGTGCCACAGGTTTGGATCATGCAACAATTTTTTGGATCTTTTATCTATATTTTTTATTGGTTTGAGATGTCGTCCCCCTTTTTTTCTTTTTTTGATAGGTTTTCCTATGGACCCTGCGAGTTGTTCCCCCCCAGGTGCGTTTGGTTTTTTCGCCGGAACCCTTTTCCTTTTTTCTTGGTTTTCTCCTACCCTTTTTTTCATGGGATGCCGGGTCCTCCCCCCCTTTTTTTGCCCCTTTCGCACTACCCCCGGTCTTCCCTCCTTCATTTAGAGTTTTTAGGGATCGCTGTGGGTTAAAGCCAAAGTGCCTTGTTCCGTAGCTTTTGTCCCACCCCGTCCTTTTTTGCTTTTCATAAAAATGCTGACCACCCTTCCCCCCCCCCCTTTTTGCCCCCTAGTCTTGGTTCCTCTCCACTCTCCCCTTTTTTTTAGCTTCTTTTTTTTTAGTATCCCATTGGACTCCCATCCCAGTCTTTTTGGGGCTTTTCAGTATTGAGGCCTTTCCACGCCGGTTTTCCTTTCGCGGTTCCTTCCCCCCCCAGACATCTTTCCTGTTTTTTTTTTTTTTTTCCCCCCCCTTTTTTTATGGTTTTGGTATTTTTCTCCAGGTCATCCCCCGTTTTTTTTTTTTCGTACGCTTCCTTTTTTGCCTATGCTTTTGTTTCGCCCCCCCCCTCCGGTGTTTCACTTAAGTTTCGTTTGTTATTTTTTTTTTCTTAGATCTTTTCTTCTTGTAGCTTGTTTTCCCCCCCAGCTCACACCTTTTCTTTCCCCCCTTTTTGTCGGCGGGTTGATTCACCATGATTTTTCCTTCCGTCCCTCTGGGTTATTGTTGTTCCTGTGCTTAGTCTTGCCTCCCCCCCCCCCTTTCCCGGGAACTTTTCCCTTTCCAGGCCCCCCTTCCCTCCCCTTTTTTCAAATGGGTCCCACTTTTTTAAACGACCTTCGGGTTCCTTTCCACTTTCCGAGTGCTGTCCCCCCTTCCCTGCCCACAATCCACTTTTTTGAGTTTCTGGGATTGATGTTGTTGGTCTCGATTTACATTGGAATAGTTGTTAGACTTCTTACCACCTTTGTTGTGTGCACCCATCCACTTTTTTTTGCCCCCCGCTTTTTTGATCATTCTTGATCTCGTGTCTCGTTTCTTTTTTTGTTTTTTTGCTTTTTTTGAGGCGCCTGGCATCTCCCCCTTTCCCTTTCAAACGTTTTTTTTTCTCCGTTGCAAAAGCCACGGAATTAAGGACGCCTCTCCCCTTCCTCGCCGACAAATTTTTCGAACACAGGTCCCCTTTTGTTCCTTTTTTTGTCCGTTGTTGCGCTGGACCTCCCGTTTCTTGGACTTTTTATCCTGCCCCTGCGGCTTTTGCAAAAAGCAGTTTGCCCACCCTGAATCGTTGTAATACCCTAAACTTACAATACCACTTCCATAATATTTTTCATCCCCCCTCCCTTTTTTTTCTCCCGCGGGATGTCTTTCTCCCAGTTTCGTAATCCCCTGTCTGTTATGGATAGGCTTTTTTGGTTTTTTTTCGGGTGTTTTTTGTTTTTTTTTTTTTCCTTTTTGGGTCCTTGAGTTGTGTCTTTCCCGATTAGGACCAGGTTAAAAGGCCCTGATCATCAGCCCCACCCCGTCGGATAAGTTCTCTGCACCGTTGTTTTTATGCCCCGCCTCTTTTGTTTAGATATTTCCTCCCATTAATCGATTAACCATTCTTTTCCTGCAGTGCCGAGTTTAGGCCTCGGATCCCATTGTTCTTTGGACGGGCCTTTGTTTTTTCAACGCGAAATCTGCACGATGCAAACCTCCCCGGCGCCCTTTTCCTCGACGGGGGTTTGTGTTTCCTGGCCATTGGATTTTTCCATTCCAAAGCGGAGGCTTGGCTTGTTTTAACTCACCCGATACCCCAGGCCCCCTCGTGAAACTTCCAGGACCCACCCTTGATCTTTTCCTCTTTACGCTTGTTTATTTTGTTCTAGTCTTTTTTACCCGCTTCCGGGTCCCGCGTCTCGTTATTTCTTGGAGCCTTGTTTCAACTTTTTGGGATTTTTTTTTTTTTTGTTCTGTTTCGGGAACCCCCTTTTTTCCTTTTGATTCCTCTTGAGCAAACTCAACCAATTTTATGCATTCCTTTTTTCCCTTTTTTTCTCACTTTTTCCCGTCCGCGCGCTTCACATTTCTTTTTTGTTTTTTCGGGTTTTTAGCGGTGTTTTTTGCTTTTACACACACCCCATAGTCCCCCCCTCATGGTAAAAATAAAAACCTGCCCTTTCCGGTGTATCCTAGTTAAGTTTTTTTTCCCCCCCCCCTTTGAGGAAACGCCGCTTACTTTTTTTGTGAACCCACCCGAAAACAACCCGACGGACCTTATTTTTTTTCCCCCCCCTTACAGAAATTTTTCCCCCCTTTTTTTTTGACATTCGCCCAAAATTTTTTTTCGCTGGCCGTGCGCCATTTTCGCGGATGCCGTGTCTTTGCGCGCACCCCACGCGACATTTTCTTTTGCCCGTTTTTGACTGTGTTTTCCAATGAGAGACACTATGCCCCCCCAACATTTTAGCCCTGCTTTCTTAAACCTAGGCTCTGGCTTGCAGGGGCTGGTGAGTTTCTTGGGCTTTGAAGGCCCCCCCTTTTTTTTTTTTTATTTGCTATTCCGGGTGTTTTTGGTTTTTTGGGTTTTTTTTCTTTTCGCTTTTTTCTTACCTACCCCTGGCCTTGATTCTTTTTCCTTTCCCTTGTTAGCAAGGTATGAGGCCACCCCTGTACTTTTCTATTGTCCGGCGGCCTTGCCCGCATTTTTTTGCCCCCCACTTCAATTTCGGCCTCGTGCTAGTTTTTTCTCCAACTGTATGGCAACCTGTGGTTTTTTCCGGCCCCACCGCTCCCCCGTCGCCCGTTATCACCAAAAAGGTTTTGCCGCTCCTTCCTCAATTTTTTTTTCTAACTTTTAACACTAATTTCCCGTTGGCCACTCTCCCCTTCGTGGTTTCTGCAACCTCTGTTTTTTTTCTATTTTTGCCTTTTTTTTATCTCCAGTGGGGCGCGTTCCATCCCAGTTGCCCCCCTCATATTCCTGTTTTTTTCCACTCCTTTCTTTTTAACACTTTGATTGACTCCGTGCCTCCCCCCTGATGTTCGTTTTTTTGCCGCGGACAAACCCCGCGTTTTGGTTTCCCCCCCGTACCCCTCGCTCCTTTCGAGGTTGTTTAAACATCTCTACTTTTTCTGAATTTGGAATCCGTTGGTTTGAGGTTTCGTGAGAAGTTAAATTTCCCCGTGACCTGGTAGAAAGCCCCCCATTTTTTCCCCTTTGACCGCTAAACGCAGACTTAGTAACTTTGCTACCTGATTTTTCCAAGTGGTCCCCCGCTCCCTTCCTTTTTCCACAACGCAAACCAAAGTCCAGCATTTGCGTTTCCTTTCTTTTTTTTAGGTCCCATTCCCCGTCCCCTACCCCCATTTTCCCGGTGGAGTCTTGCCGTCCACTTTTTCCTGTTAACCCCCTTCGCCCTCGGTTCCCCCACCCTAACCAGCCTGTCGCACTCTTTTTTTCCACACGGAAACCAGTCCCCTTCCCTTTTGGTATTTCCAAGCTAATTTCCCCATTCTTTTTTATCTTTTTTTTCCCTCTCTTGCTGTTGCTAAGTCGTTCACACTCCTTTTGTTTGTTCACCCCCCCCAAAAACGGGTTTTGTTAACTGACCTATTCCCCAGGGTGCCCCCGGATTTTGCTTGTCTTCATTTTCCCTGAGATTAAAACCCCCCTCCCTTTTTGGTTCCCCCTCGACATCGCCAGGTTTTTACCGTTGGGTCGCCCTTTCCCCTTAGACGCGTCCCCCCCAGCCACCCTTTCTACATTAGCTCACGGGTGTTGGTGTCGTTTCCCTTTGCCCGTATCTTGTCGTTGGACACCCCACCTTTTTTTTTTGAACCAAAACCAACTTACTACCTCCCTTTTTTTCCTTGTCCAGACTTCCCTGTACTTTTTTCCCCCTTTTGCCCCACCACAAGTTTCCTGTCCCAAATCCCTTTTAGCTGTAGAAAAATTTTCTTATCAAACACTTTGTTTCCCTTTTTGTCAGAGCCAAAGTGGTGTCATTTCCTTCCTGGGACCTTTTTTTGTGTTTCCTTTCGCGTACATTCCCCGGTCTTTTTCCGCCACGTCTGTAGACCCCTTCCCTCTCGTAACACTCCTTTGGAGTGACCCGCCCTCCCTTTGCTTGCTCTGTTGATATGGTTCTTCCCCCTTTGCAATCTAGCTACGTCGACTTCTCTCCGTTTCTTTTTCCGTCCTGCTTTTTCTTTCCCCTGGCAATTTCCTTTTCCCTTTCCCCTTCACCTTTTTGCCCCACGTGTGTGTGCTACTTGTTTCCCCTTTTTGAGAGTGTCCTCTTCAAGCAATCACCGCTTTTCCCCCCTAGA
>Ga0179593_1644657_pt1 | contig 13747 bp, 22 predicted proteins | sample CZODoug2_1_08_16_FD_185931 | JGI IMG/M metagenome (GOLD analysis project Ga0179593, IMG submission 185931) | Vadose zone soil fungal communities from Angelo Coast Range Reserve, California, USA - CZODoug2_1_08_16fungal (PacBio error correction) | ecosystem: Environmental > Terrestrial > Soil >... | reverse complement strand
CTCCCCCCTTTTTCGAATACCCCTACGGGAACGAGGCGGGCGTGGCTCCCTTTTTTTTTTTCCCCTACGAAAAACCGCGGCGAGGGGCCTGTCGCCTCTTTCCCTCCCTTTTTCTTCCCACTTTCCCCCTTGACAACGGCGAGAGAGGGCCGGTCTTTTTTTTTCTCCTAGGAAGGAGGAGTTCTACCACGCCTATTCCGCCTAGTTGCTTTCCCTTTCCTTTCTTTTTTTTTTTTTCGACCCTGTGCGCACCCAAGGGGGCGCAAACTTTTTTTTTTTTTTTTCCCTTTTCCCCTCCCCCCGACGAGTACAACAAGGCTGAAGCGTCCTTCGGGTTTTCTTTTTTTTTTCTTTGAGATTCAGACTCTTTTTTCCCCCAACAAGCGTTTTTTGGCGTCTCAGCGTTTCCTTTTTCTCTTCCCCTTTAACGATGTCTGGTTGCGCGGTCCATGTCTGCTTTTTTCTTTTTTTTTCCCTTTTTTGGGGGAACGATGTCGATTGGGCTTTTATTTTTTCTTTTCTTTTCCCCCTTTGCCGCGGGCCGTCGTTTCCTTGTGTCCTTTTTTTTTTTTTTTTTTTCCTGATCTGCAGTCCTGGTTCCCAATGCTTTTGTCTCATTTCGGAGTACAGGAATAGCGCCTCCTTTTTTTTTTTTTTTCTACGTGGGAGTGGGGTACTTCTTCGTCTGTTTTTTTTTTTTCCCCCCTTTTTTTCTTTCTGTCGCGATGGTGCGGGTTTCTCTTTTTTCCCTTTTTTTTTTTTTTTTTGGGGGGGCGCGCGGGCCGTAATTTTTGATTTCCCTCCCTTCCCCTGTTTCTTTTCCCCTCCTTTTCAACGGAGTGGAAGGCGCGTCCCCTTTCCTTCTTTTTCTTTCACACGGGGAGCTTTTTTCTGCCGACGCCGGGGCACTCACCCCTTTCCTCCCCCCCTTGCCTTTAAAATGCAGTCCCTCTGGTTTCGTTTCCTTCTTTTTTTTTTTCCTTTCCCTTCGCGGCAAACTCTTTTTTTCCCATCACCGTCGAGCGCCCTTTTTTTTTTTTCGAGCGTCGCTTTTTCATGTCGCAGGTTCGCACGTTTTCTTTTTTTTTTTTTTTGATTGCCGCTGAGTTTTCCCCTTTCCCCCTCTTTTTTCTCCGAAATCTTGCCTTTTTTTTTTTTTTTTTTTCCCCTCTCCCACAGCAGGTTCTGACAGCTCAGTACTCGTGTTCTCTTGTTTTTTTTTTTTTCTCTTGTTAGCGTCGTCCCACCCTTTTTTTTTTTTTTTGGAGGGCGGGTTAGTAGATTGCGTTTTCCTTTTCCTTCCTTAACAGGATCCCGCCGCGTCGGAGCTCCCAGTCTTTTTCTTTCTTTTTTTCCTCCCTTTTCCGGGGGGAACGCGACGAAAGTCCCGTTCATTTTTTTTCTTTACCATCTCCCCACTCGATCACGTACTTTTCTTTTTTTCAGTGAGGATAGCTTGTTCTTTTTTATCTTCCCCTTTTTTTTTTCTCCCGATGCGGGGCGCAGTTCCGGTCCTTTTTTTTCCCCCTCTCGGGGGTCGCTTCTTTTCGCCCTTTTTTTTTTTTTTTTCTCCTTCGGGGACCGTCGGGGCGGCCCGTTTTTTTTTTTTTCTGAGAGACCTATACCCCACCTATCCTTTCACTTTCCTTTCAGGCACGCGCGGGGGATGTGCCCCTTTTCTCTTCAGGCGGACGATTCGCCTTCCCCTTCGTCTCTAGAGTAATTTCCCCCTTTTTTTTTTTCTTTTTGCTTGCCCCCAGGGGACGGGACCCCCTTTCCCTTTTTTTTCCTTCTTTTTCCCCTTTCTCCACTGGATGATACTTCGTGCCAGGAAGGGGTCTTTTTTATTTTTTTTTTTACGGTCTTGCCGTCGCGGCAGTTTCACTTTCCCCCCCCCCTTTTTTTTTTTCGGGGTCGTAGCTTTTTTTTCTCCCTGCCACCGCGTTGCATTGCGCCGCCTTCTTTTTTTTTTTTTTTTCCTTTTCTTTTCAAACGGAGGGGACCTTTTTCCCCACAACCCCCCCAAAATTCTTTTCCCTTTTCTTTTTCCGGTCACGGGCATCGGCTTTTTTTTTTTTTTCCTGGCGGTCCTCCGGGAAGGGCGGACGATCTGTTTTCCCCCCCCCTCCCTGCGTCGCAGCGGAAAGGAATCTCATCTCTTTTCCTTTCCTTTTTTCCGCTTTCCCTTCGCTGCCGCCTTTTAGTCCCTTTTCCCTTTTTTTGTCGAACGCATCGTTGAGTCCTTTTTCTTTTTTCTTTTTGCGCCCGGGTATTCGTCAGCCACCTTCTCCCGTCCCAACTGCCAATACTTGATTGGCCCCCCCTTTTTTTTCCCCCCCTTTTGTCGTTGCCAAATAGGCCACTCGCTTTCTTTTTCCATTGGGGCAACGACCCACCCCTCCCCTCCTCACCTCGTGCAGGTTGATGGAGATTTTTCCTCCCCCCCGCCCCCGCGCCAAGCCCGTTGCCCTTTTTTTTTTTTTCCCCTCCTTCCCCCGGCGACGGCAAGGACTTCTCCGTGGCACGAAGGAGAAATCCAGTTTCGTCCCTCCTTCAAACGGAGAAATTCCCCTTTTTTTTTTTTTTTTCCCCCCTCATTGGGGGGCAAGCAAGACGCTTCTTTTTTCCACATGTGACTCCCCTTTTTCTTTTTCCTTTTTTTTCTTTTGTGGGCGCTTCTTCTTTCTTTTTCCCCGGCTTAGGGGAGCGTTTTTTTTTTCTTTATGGGAGGCGAGACTTGGCCTTTTTGGTGGGTATAAGGTCTCTCCGAGACCAATGTCCCCCCTTTACGTTCATTTTTTTCCCCTTTTTTTCCCCGAGGAGACCCACCCGCTACCCTCCCCACTTCCCTCTTTTCGGGGGGGAATCCTCGACCGATCGGGCCCGCGTCTCCTTTTCCTTTTCTCCCTTTTTTTCCTCCACCTTGTTCGGGTTTGCCAGCGCACGGGCAGGCTTTCCCCTCCCTAAGTAGGCGGAAGGAGGGGTTGTGTTCCCTTTTTTCCATCTTCGACCTCGTGGATCGACCCTCCCCCTTCAAGGCCGGGGGGACTTTTCGTTCGGGCGTTTCCCCAGTTTTCCCCTTTTTCCTTCCCACGACGGGGGGGGAGCTCCCTTTTCCTTTTTCTTTTTTTCCCTAGGGGGCCGACAAAGCACCAATAACCCCCTCATTTTTCTCCCTTCCCCCTTCCTGTTTCCCTTGCCTTGGCAGGCCGCTGGTTTTTTTTTTTTCCTTTTTTTTTTTTCTCACAGGGCCGGGAAAAACCGCCGTTTTGTGGCCTTCCCTGCGTGGGCGGAGTTCAGTTTTTTTTTCCCTTTCGGTGATTGCTTCCCTTTTCCTTTTTTTTCTTCCGGAAAACAGGCCTGCCCCCACGGCTCTGCTTTTCCCCCTCCTGTACGCGCTCACTCTTTTTTTATCCAATTCTTTCTCCTTTTTGGCCCGGTCCCCACAGACAAGGGGCCCCTTCCCCGAAGGTCCCTTACCTCTTTCTAAGGATTTTTTTCTTTTTGTCACAGCAGTTTCCTTTTCTTTTTTTTTCGTGCATCAGGACGTGTAAGCACATTTTTCTTTTTCTTCGGTTCGGGAAGGACGCCGTCGTCCCATTTGTCTCCTCTCCCCGGTCAGGGAAGGCGACCGACCCCCCCCCCCCCCCCCTTTTTTTCCCGGGTTGAGAGACTTCCACGCCTGCCCACCTGTTCCTTTCTTTCCCCCCCCTCTCCACCACTGAAACGACCCCCCCGTCCCCCCCCCCTCGGTTGTACGGGCCCCCTGCCCCCTTCCCCCCCCCCCCATACCTGGGTCGGATGCTGCATTTTCCCCCTTTCGCACCAGGGGCGCGATCCCCCCCTCCCCCGGGCCGATTCAGGAACAGTCCCTTTCCGAAGTTAACCCACTCCCCCCCCCTGTTGGTCAGCCCTTTCGTCTGTCCTGCCAAACCAAGATGGCTTTCTCTTCCCCCCCCCCCCCCTGTGCCGGGCAGCATACAATTTCCCCTCCCCCTTTTTCCACCCATGCCAAGGAACGGACCGTCCGCTTCCCCTCTTTGCATCCGCATTCCACGCCATCGACATCTTTTTCTTCCTTCTCTGCTCATAGCCGACCCTTTCTTTTCCCTTTTCTCCTCCCCTGCTGGCAGGCGAAGACAATTTTTTTTTTTCTTCCAAAAACGCTTGGTTGGGAAGCTACTCCCTCACTCCCCCCTTCCTTTTTCCCATTCCGGCGGTTGCGCACGCCCCCTTCTTGAGTCAAGCGCTTGTTGTACTCTGTCTTTTCTTTTTCTCCAGGTCTCGGTTGCGCCCCTTGGTTTTTTGTTCGAGAAACTTTTCCTTTTCCCCCTGTACCAGTCGAGCTAATCTTCTTTTTTTTCCTTCCTACTAAGAATTTTTTTTTTCCGGGGCGAACCAGCTTCCCTCCCCTTTTCCTCTTTTTGTCCACGTAGGTAAGGTAATGGCCCCTCCCCCTCTTTTTTTTTTCCGAGTTTCGTCAGTGAGTGCCGATCCCTTTCCCGCCTCCGGGCAGGTAGTTGTCTTTCTTTTAGATGTTGCTACTCTTTTCACGAGAGGGATAGGCAACCTTCGATTATTTTTCCAAAAAAAAAGGGGGAAAAGGAGGGAGGGCCCTTCTCGGGGGCTGTTCCTTATTTTCCCTTCCTTCCATTTTTTCCTTGGATTCGCCACCTTTTTTTTTTGTCCCCCGTACACGCGCGAGATTTTTTTATTTGTTCGTGAGAGCTTTTTTTTTTCCTCGAGGACGGGGCTTAGTAACCACCTCCTCTTCCTCTTTTGCGCGAGGAAATGGTTTCTTTTTTTTTCTTGTACAAGTGGCTCCTTCGGCCCACCCCCCTTTTGCACCCCTTGTTCTCCTTTGGCGAAAGAAAAAGGAAGAGTACCCCCCCCCCTTTCTTTTCCTGCGGAAGTTCGCTGGCTTGGTAGTGTGCGTCCCCCTCTTTTCCTTTTTTTTTCCCCGAGCGAAGATTAAAAACCTTTTTTCTAAGGGAGGATATTCAGTAAAGAGACTTTCGTTTTTCCGGGTGGGAGAGTTCCCTTGTTTTTTTGTTTTCTTTCGATAGGATTTGTGTTTTTTCCCCCCCTTCTTTTGTCTTTTTCTTTTCTCTCCAGACGTGGTCCCGTGGCTGTCCTAATTTTCGTTCCTTGGCATGGTGGGGTTGGATTCTCTTGTTTCCCGTCCTGGGTCACCAATGCTGTGGCCCTTTTTTTTCTTTTGGCAGGGACAGACGAGCTCCTCCCTTTTTCCTCCCGGCTCGTGGGGGTTTTTTTTTCTGGGGACGTTTTTCGTCATTTCCTCTTTGAGTTGAGAGGGCTTTTCCTTTTTTTTTCCTTCAGCCGCGCACGCTGGCGCGCAGCCTACCTCGGCGTTTCCCCTTTTTTTCTGGCCGGCTCCCTCCAGGCTCACCTTGGCTTTCATTCCTCCTCCCCCCCCCCCCCCCCAACTCGCCTGCTGTCCTTCCTTCCTTTTGCGCGGCCGTTACGCGCCGGACCCTTCTTTTCTCCCCGTGGCCTGCGGCCTTTAGGGCCTCCCCCTTTCCCCTTTCTTTTTTGATGGCGATTCCTCTGGTCATCGGGGTCCTTGCCCCTTTTCTTTTGTGGGCGGGCAGCCAATCACCTTTCTCCCTCGCACCGGCCGGCGGGTTTTCCTCTGATTCCAAGGCGCCCTTCCCCGTGGGCTCGGGTCCTGTTTTTCCCTTTGGGGCCCGACATGACGCATGCCGCATCTCTTGCCGATTCCCTCCGGAACAAAGGCCTTTTTTTTTCTCTTCCCTCTGGGGGGAGGGGAGGTTTTCGCCTTGCGCGTCCTTTTTTTTTTTTCGTAAAAAAACAGGCGGGTTTTTTCCACAAATGTGTCACTCGTCCCTTCGAGTAGGTGTATCCTCTTCCTGTTCTTTTCTTTCCCTTCCCAGGAGACAAGGAGGCCCCCCGGGTTTCGCTTGCTCCCCTTCTTTCTTTTTTCTGGTCCTTGCCGGGGGAAAGCGACGAAGTTTCCCCCCTCCCCCCCCTTTTCTTCCGTCGAGTTCCCCCCGTCCCATTCTTCCCCCCCCCTTTTTTTCCCTCTCCTTTCCGCCGAATAGGGCGTGCGGATTCTCTTTTTTCTTTTTTTTTGATCCCGATGCGGGCGCTCCGGCTTTTTCGGGGCGGGGCGCGGGCGGGCCATGGTTTCTTCTTTTTTTTTTTTTTCTCTCCTCGGGGACGTTGGGGCGGACGTTTTCGATTCACCTCCTTTCCCCCTTCGGAGGACAAGATAACCCCAACCCCTTCTTTCCTTTTCTTCCGGGCGCTCAGCACGCGTTTTTGCTCTCCTTTTCCCCTCTTCTTTCCCCCTAGCTCGAGAAAAACTTTCTTCCCATGGTTTGGACGACCGCTCGTTCTTTTTTTCCCCTTCTTTTTTTCCCCTGTGCCTAGAGTTCATCTTTCCGTGTCCCCCTTTTTTCCCTTTTTTTTTTCCCGGAGGGAAACGGGTGGAAAGTTTTTTCCCTTTCCTTCCCCTTTCCCCCGGTAAAATCCCTTCCCCTTCTTTTTTTTTCGCGGCGGGGTCGTCATTTTGGATCCATCCCAACCTTCCCCCCCCTCTTTCGGGCGCGGATTTGGTGGCCCCTTGTTGTCGTTTGCTCTTGGAAAACGCTCCTTTTTTTTCAGTGCCGTGGCAACAAAGTATTGCAGGTCTTTTTTTTTTTCTGACATCTTTTTTTTTCGGGCGGACGACGATTGCGTTCGAACTTTTCTTTCCCTCCCTTTCCTTCGCAGCGTAAAGGGAATTTTCCCCTTCCTCCTCCTCCTGTTGTTTTCTCTTCTTTCCTTAAGATTGAGCCCTTCCCCCAGTTAGTATGGGTTCATTTCTCCCTCCAACCCACGCCATAGTACCTTCCTCCCTCTTTCTTTGCCGGACCGGTTTATCACTTTTCCGGGATTTCCTCCCCCCTTTTCAAACTGCCAAATAACTTTTTGCCACGTCCCTTGGGGACAGGGGAGATACGGTTCCCCTTTTCCCTCATGCCACTCGCGGGGTTTCAGGTCTCCCCCTCCCCCTTCCGCGACCGACATTGAAACCTTTTCAGGTTATTTTCCCCCCCCCATATGAAAGACCCTCCACCTGCAGCGGACACGTTTGGAGGCGGTGACCATTTGGTGCAGTCTCCCCCCTTGCAAACCCTTTTTCACCCGTTTCCATCCGGGGCCTTGCAGGTGTCCTCCAGTGGACACGGAAAACCCCCCCTCCCCTCATGGAACGCGAAGGCACTGGGTTTTCCCCCTGATTTTTTTTCCCCCTTGCCAAGGAAGGAGGGCTTTTTCCTTGTGAAAACCATATAGAGGACAGTTTCATCCCGTTTTCTCCCGTCCGAAGATAAATGGGTGCCTTTTCCCAGGCCGCTTTTGCTGTTTTACTCGGGCGAACGTGGAGGTCGCGTTCTAGTTGGGGTAATAGGTCCTTTTTTTTTCCTTTTTCCCCCCACCGGAAGGGAATTTCCCTTTCCCCCCGAGGGAGAAACACACCGTCCCTGAAACAGCGATGACTTCCCCGAGACCCTCCCCTTTTTTTTCAGTTCTGCGCCCTCCCCCCTTGTTTGAGGGTGGGGAAAGCCTTTTCTTTTTTCCCGCGACGATCGGTCGGAAGGAGGATTTTTTTGTACGGATCGATTTTTCTCTTTTCTCCCTTCCCGTGCGCGAGCTCCAACCCGCTCCCCCACCCCCTCTTTTTCCCTTTTCTGTCCTTTTCCCGTCGGGACAGGAATCCTTTCCCCGACGGGGGAGGGCGCGTCCCTGTTGCTCCTGTTCCGTCTTTTTTCCCTTGCCCCACTCACAAGAAAACCGCCTCTCCTCCCCCCCCTGGGCGCCCAGCCCCCCCATAGGTGAAATGTCCCCTTTTCTTCGTAACCCAGCGCCCCCCAGGGCCTCTTTCCCCCCCCCCCGCGGAAAGGATTTTCCTTTTTTTTTTGGCATGGGGAACCTGCGTGGGCGAGCGTTTCGGTTCCCTCCCCCCCCGATGAGGATGCTCCTCCTTTCAGGCTCGCGCAATCAGACCCAACAGCCTGCCCCCCCCCACCTTTTTTCCCCCCTTGTGACTCTTCTCTCCTTCTCACCCGGCCGGTGCGGGACTTCTTTCTTTTTTTCTCCCCCCAAGAAAGAAATTGAATCCTCCTTTTGATGACCAGGGGAGTGAGGGCTCCTCCCTTTTTCTTTGCAAAGTGGGAGGAAATTTCCTCCTTTTTCTGCGCGGCCGGCCCAGGCGTAAATCCAGCCTTCCTTCCTTTTCTCCTGCGGATTTCTTTCCACGGGACGTTGAGATGTGTTTTGTGAGGGCCGGCCACTTTTTCTACCTTCCCTCCCGAATAGGTCCTTTTTCCCTTCTGGCCTGTGGCTGCGAATATCGGACCGCAGCCCCATCTCTCTCCCCTCCTTCGGTTAGGGAAAACGTTTTCCCCACTTCTCCTTCCCCACGCCCACGGGATCTCCCCCCCCCCTCTTTCGATCGTCTTTTTCCTCCCCCTCTGCCCACAGCACCCTTGGGCAATTTTTTGGACGGCCTCCTTCCCCCCCCCCCCATGCCACAGGGAAACTTACGCCCTCCTTTTTTTTTTTTCTGTCGGGCATCGCATACCCACGCCATCGTCACCCCCCCTTCCTTCCGGGGCAATAGGACCATTCTTCCTCTTTCCTTATTTTTTTTTTTTGCGCACCAGACAGATCCTACGCGCGTTTTTTTTCTTCCATGCAGCTTGGAGGGAACAACACCCACCCCCAAAAAAAAAAAAACGATTGTTGTTTACGCTCGCTCTTCCCTTTTTTCTTCTTCCCCCCCCGAGTTTTCCTCGTGTTTTTTTTTTCCCGATTCGCTAAGCGCTTTTTGCCACTTGTCTTTTTTTTTTTTTCCCCTGGAAAGACCGTCTCGTTGCGCCCTGGTTTGGTCGGAGCCAACTGGTCCATGCCAGTTCGGCCGTCCAGTCCCCCCCTTTTCTTTCCTCTTCGTGAGTTGGGTAGACGGGTACGTTTTTTTTGCCGGTGAGACGCGATAATGCCCCCCTTTTATTCATCAGAGCTCCCTCCCTTCGGTTAAGGGAATTGGACTTTTCCTCCGCGTTTCGTAAAGTGAGTTTTTTTTCCCGATTTCCCCCCCTGGTCCCCGTACCGTCACACGCAGGCACTTCGGGAGCCCGTTCTTTTTCCCTCGCTGTTTGCTATCTCTCTCATTTTCATCTCCTTTTCGGTGTTGTTTTTTCCCTCTCCCCCCCCCCTTCTTGCTTGTGGCCGTCGAATAACAACTGACCGGTGCCCGTGCGGTCGTTCTTTTCTTTTTTTTTTTTTTACTCCCCCCCTGACGGAAAACGGCTTCGTTCCGGGGCCTTGTTTCCTTCTTCTTTCTTCCATGAAAGAAAACGGAACTTTTTTTTTTTTTTTTTCCGAGTGCGTTCCCGGGGCATGAGTTTGCGCGTTCGCGGTTTTTTTCCCTTCCCTCTTTCCGAATATTGCGCTCTGGACTTTTTATTTTTTTCCTTTTACCAGTGGCTCTGCCACCGGTTCTTCTTCCCCCCCCCTCCTCCCCGGGGTCTTTTTTTTCCCCTCCCTCCCCCCCCAATCTGCTGAGCGCAGGTCGTGCTTGTCCTTTTTTTTTTTCTTTTTTTTTTTTCCCCTTTCTACAGGAAAATTGCTTCCTCCTCCTTCGTTTTTTTTCGTTCCAGCTTTTCCTCTTGCTGCCAGCTCTTCCTTTTTCTCTTTCATGTCGGAGATGAGCCGTCTCTTTTCTTTTTTTACGATTTTGTTTTTCGTGGATGCTATGCCAGGTACCTCTTTTTCTTCTTTAGTTACTTGGAAGTGTGGGGTTCTTTTTTTTCCCCGCCTTGTTTCCCCAATGATGTGGCGCTCTTCAAAGGATGTTGGCCCTTTTTTTCCTTCTTTTTCTCTTTTTTTCTTACAGAGATAGTGGGGGGCGTGGGGTACTTCTTTTTTTTTTCTTTTCTTTCTTTTTTTTTTTTTTCCCTGTCTGGGCGGTCTCTCTGATCTGGTAGAAAATCTTTTTCCTTTTTTTTTTTCTCCCTCTGAAGGAAGGTAACGATCGGTTTCCTTTTTCTTCCCCTTCCTCCCTCCCAGCTCACGGGCGTGGAAGGTTAGTCTAAACCTCGCCTGCTGCCGGGATTCCCTTTTTTTTTTCCTTTTCCTTTCCGAGACGGGCACGGCTTTTCTTTCGGCCTCACTGCAGGCCACTTCTTTGTCTGATGGCGCTTTTTGTACAGGGAACTTCGCGTCCCTTTTTTCCCTCCCATCCCCCGTCGAGCGCCTCTCACCTGGCGGTGATTTTTTTCTCGAGTCAACAGGGGGCCGTTCCCTTTTTTTCTTCTTGCGCGGAGCTGCGGGGCCCGCTTTTTTCTTTTCTTTTTCCCCCTGAACTGAAGCAAAGCAGGTCGGCCCTCCTTTTTTTCTGGTTTTTTCCCCGGCAGGTGCGTCTTGTGAGATGGGGTACGTCTCCCTCCGTTAATGGAACTTCTGGGCGCCCGGGGTTTCTTTTTTCACTTGCCCGTGTCGGCCTTCTTAAACAGGCTTCTTTTTTTCTTACGGTTGGGAACAGATGCCGGTCCCGTTCCTTCCTTCCCCGTCCCATTCCTGGGGTGGAGCTTCCTTCCGATCCCCCTTTCTCCTTTTCCCAACCGAAATAAGATCCGCCGGACTCTTTTTTCCTTGCCCCCGTGCGGCACCCTCAACACTGGGATTCCTCTTTTTCCCTCTCTTTTTTTCAATCGGGGCTTTTCCCATTTCCTTCTGTTTCCTCTGTTTTCGTTCTGTGTTCATTAGGGGGACGTCTTTTTTCCCCTTTCCCCCGTCGTTTCCCTTTCCGGTTAGGTTATAGAGCATGTATCCCTTCTTTCCCTGTGCGTGAACCCCTTTCGAGGCCTCCTCACCCTTTTTTCCGGAGAGAAGCCAGGTCACCTTTCTTTCCTCTCCCCAAGGCTCAGAGTCTCTAGGCTCTTCTTTTCCCCCTTCTTGATTGAAAAAAAAGGAAGTTTTTCCTCGGCGTTTAATTTCTTTCAGTGTCCTTTTTTTTCCGGAGGGGAAAAAAAACGGGGTGTCCTTTTTTTTTTTTCTCCCCTTTTCAACTCCACCAGGTCCTTCGTTTTTGGAGAGGAGGGTTTCTCCTACCCCTCCTGCACGCGTTGCTGGGACGGCCGGATTTTTCGTTGTTTTTTTTTTCTTTTTCTATTGGTCCCGATCGCCAGGAGCCCCCTCCTTTTCCCCGTGGCAAAGAAAGTATTGGACCTTTTCCTTTTTTTTCCGATTACCGTTTTGAGTGGTAATCAAGACCTTCCTTCCCTTTCTTTTTTTTTCGACATTGTAGGGGAAACGCAGTCAATTATTTTTCCTCCTCTTTCCCTTTTTCCCCTTTTTCCTCACTCTCCGTGTGAGAAGGAGTCTTTCCTTTTCGGAAAGTATGGGACTGCGTTCCCGACCATTTTTTTTTTTCCCCCCCTCCGTGATGGGGAAGGACTCCTTTCTCCCAGTTACGGATGCCGACGTCCCTTCTCTTGTTTGACGGCTTTTATCGTGGCAAAGAGCCCCCTTCTTTCCTTTTTTCCCGAAACGGAAAAAAACTTCCCCCCGCCCATTCTCTCTCGTGGAAGGTTCTTCCTTTGGATGATTTATTACTCCCCCCCCCTCCTCGTGCACATCAAGAAGGACTTTGGTGAAATCCTTTTTTTTCCTACGGCACCCTCCCCTTTTTTTTTCCTCATACGGGCAACTCTTTCTTTTTCCTTCCCTTCACACAACCCCTTCCCCATTAACGCGAAGGGCCCTCTCCCTTTTGGGCCCAATCAAAGCGGGAGGTCTTTTCCTTCCAAAAAAACAGGTGAATACTATAGAACGTTCCCTTTTCGCACTGGTGGACGGTCTTTTCTCTCTTCTCCTTTTTGCTGAGCGCTCCTCCTCTTGCGATAGGTGGTTTATTCTTTCCCCCCCCCGGAAAAGAAAACCTCTTTTTTCCTACTTTTGGTCGTGGAGGACCACACCGCTACCTCCCTCCCTTTGTTTTTCCATGGGGCCGCACGAAGAGACTTCCCTTCCCCTTTTCTCTCCCCTTTTTTCCTTCTCATCGGGATAAAAATTGTTGAGGGGGTTTTTCCTTTTTTCCCCCCCCATCCCTCCGTCGGAGGGAGGAGGGATTTTTTTTTTTTTCTAATTTTTTAGAAGCAGTGGATAGACTTTTTTTTCCCTCCTTTCGGGGCTACTCCTAATGAGTTAAAGTTAAGGGTACCTTCCCTGTTCCCCCTGTTTGTGGCGTTTTTTTTTTTGAAGGGCGACGACGCGCTGCTCTTTTTTTTTTTTCCTCCACTTACACACGAATATAATAACCCGCCTCCCACCCCCCTTTCGCCAGAATGGAATGGGCTTTTTTTTTTTTTTTTGAACTTCCTTTTTCTTTCACGGCTTTTTTTTTTCCACCCCCAAACCCGCGCCCGGAATTTTTTCCGGAGAGGGCATTTCTCTTTTTTTTTTTTCTTTTTTTCCTTTTTTGGCAAGATGCGGGATTCTTCTTCTCCGGTCATGCGGGCGGGCCCTCTTTTTTCCCCCTTGCCCTCCCCTTTTTCTGGCCACAAAAGGCCGTTACCTCTCTCTTCTTTCACCGGCAGGTTGGAGAGTTCCTTCTTTTCTTTTTCCCCCCTCCCTTGTCGCGAGAGGGTCCATGACCCCGATGTCCCATTTTTCCATCAGGGACCCCCCAAAAGAAAGGAAGTGTGTCTTTTTCCCTTTTTCTCTCCGTGCCCTTTTTTTTTTTTGACAGGTTGGGCGGCTGTTTCGGCCTTTTTTCCCCCTCTGGCCGGGGGCACTAAGCAGCATTCCTCTATTCCTTCTTTCCCCCATACGCGTGGTCTTTTTTTTGCCCCACATCAGGGGAAGAGCACACTTTTTCCCCCCCTTTTTCCGAGAGCAAGGCGCCGGCTGCTTTTCTCCCCCCAGTCCGGCGACAAGAACCAGCCCTTTCCCTTTTCTCTTGCCAGACGAAAGAAGTACCTGCACTCCCTTTCTCTTTTCCCATCCACAGAGGGAGCTCTTCTTTTTTTTTAAAGTAGGGTTTTTTTTTGTTTTCTCCACTTCCCATATTGGGAAAAAGTTCTGCAGAATAGCCCCTTCCCCCCTTTCCCCCTCCCCCCATGCCAAGGGAAAGACCCCCCCTCCAGAGGAAACAGGGAACACTCTTTCCTTTCCTCTTTTTTCCCCCCCGTCCATCGACAATCGTCCAAGGCCGCCGGGGTTTTTTCTGTTTCTCCCCTCCATGGAACGCGAACCGGGCTCACCCTTTGCTGGCAGCGAGAGCAGCGCTGTTTTTTTTTCCCCCCCCCCCCAAAAAACGATTTTTTTTTAGAAGCCATTGGTTCTGATATCCAGTCACCGCGGGTGGCGCCCCCCTCCCCCCCTTTTCTCCCCGTCCGCTTTGTCCCCGGTTGCGGCGCCACCCAGGCTTTTTTTTTCGTTGTTGCGCCCCTTTTTTTTTTCTTGCCACTGGTTAAACATGGCACCCTCTTTTTTCCTTTTTTTCCTAGGCGGGAAGAGGATGGTAGACGACCTTTTTTTTTTTTTAAACTCGCTCAGGGGCAAGGGCTTTTTCCCCTTGTTGTAAGGGAAACGTCGGGTCCGGTTCCCCTTTTTTTTTCAAGAACCCCCCTCTCTCGGTGTAGTAAGAGTGAGTCGCTCTTTTTTTCCCCCCACGGCCGCCTCGGGCCGGTAGTTGTATTCGACTTTTTTCTCCTTT
>Ga0179593_1440412_pt1 | contig 13747 bp, 9 predicted proteins | sample CZODoug2_1_08_16_FD_185931 | JGI IMG/M metagenome (GOLD analysis project Ga0179593, IMG submission 185931) | Vadose zone soil fungal communities from Angelo Coast Range Reserve, California, USA - CZODoug2_1_08_16fungal (PacBio error correction) | ecosystem: Environmental > Terrestrial > Soil >... | reverse complement strand
GGCAGTCTCTCAAAATATCTTTCCTAGGTTTTTCCCCAGCCTGGACCTGCCTTGCGCCCTCTGATTTTTTCCAACCACGAGACCCAACTTTTTCAGAGAGTAATGGGGACGCTTAACCGAGGGAGCACCGTTCACGTTTTTAGTAAAACGTTTTCTCGAAAGTTTGACGATCTTTATCCCACGGACCAATTGCTCTTAGGAGAGACTTCTCCGATGATGCGAAAATAGCCCCCCCCTTTTCTCCATCATTCTCGCTAAGCGCTTTACTAAATGCGTCGACCACCAATAACCTTAGTCTATCTCTCAGGATTCGCCTCCGTGGGCGAGAAAAAACGGCGATGATGTCAAGGCACGGTTGTTTAGTTCCCCCCCTCAAGTTCTACCGTTCTGCCCATTCACCCAATGAAAAGTGTAAAAAGTCCTAAGTAAACCAGGAAGATTGTATTTATGCTCCCCCCTCCCCCCTGATTCCCCCCCGAACTTGTTATACACTGTAGGTTGTACTTTCATAAACTAATCTTTTTCCCCTGCAAGGTCCCCAAGTTTTGGTAATTGGTATCGACACTCTCCAGAAGAGGCACTTCCTTTCTCCTCTTGGCCTTGGGGACGGCAAGTCGCGCCGTTATGAACGATCACCCCCCGAGACTAAATTCTGAGAGAGAGGCAACGAGTAAGTACCTTGTGATTTCTTATGGACCTTCGCAGTGTAGTGAAAAGCGATCCACGAAGCCACCCATCATTTTGGCGAGGGATTGATGCTTTCTCCCACTTTTTCTTCTTCGACCCTTTGCGTCGATGTTCCGGCGCTGGACATCATCGTCCAGTTCTCCCGACGGCTTTTTTTTCTGGTGGACAGGCGCCGGTTGTGTACCGTTCACATAGCGATTCCTTCCTTAGCTTATCGAAACCCGGTTTCGAAAGATCACCTCCTCGACTACCCCTCTTGTCGCGCTTTAGTGAGAGAGAACCCGAGAAAGAAGAAGTTTGTATTTTTCTCCGTCCCTCTGATTTTCGTATCCCCACTCCCCTCAACTGAGCCTTTTATTCCTCCCGGGGCGCTTCTCAACGTGGGCGTCCCCGGTGGCTAGGACCAACCATGAGGAGCGAGTTTTTTCGTATTGTCCCGGCCCTCCCCGGACGTAGTGTCTCGCAACAGGAGAATTGCGGCCCTCACAACCGACTCCAGAAAATGGCCATCGCGACGACCAACCTCATAGGGATCTTCCGCCTTTCGATCTCCCCCCCCTCCCTGATTCCCCTCGAGTCAGGAGGGGGCCAGCCCCAGCCCTTTTTTTCCTAAGAATGCACCGGACATCTTCCCAGTGTAATTCCGCCATCAGTTTCTTTCTTTTTAATTTGTTCACAGCCTGCGAGCGTTCGGTCGACCGTGCCCTCTCTAAATAGCTACAAGGGTGGCGGAAATTGTCCCTCCTCATCCCCCCCCCACCAAACCTTCCCCCCATGTCCCCTTGAGAATTTCCCACGGCCCCCTCTTAGTTTCGGTAAAAATAACTTCCCTTCTACTCAAGTTGTTGTTGTCGACGAGATATGTTGAACTCGTAGTTTACCCTTCCCCCCCTGTCCTCGTGGACCCGTTGCGTTTCAGGTTGAGGTTCGGTTTTTGGCAGACGAGAATTCCTATCGGTCTTTTGAGCCAGTAGTCGCCCAACCTGCTCGTTTAGAAGTGCTGGCGAAAGCCTTGGCTTTACCGGTGTCTTTGGCCTTAAATAGGCCTCCCCCGGATGCTTCCCGTGCCCCCTTCAGATGTTTCGGTCCCGCTCACTTATTTTGGACAACCTTACCTGACCTCTACGTTTTATTTTCTGCGCTCAGTGCTCGAGCGCCCCTTTTAGCAACTTTCTGTGGTCGTCCCCGCGATGCCCATACGTGGTCGGCGATGTGGACTATTGATGAATGAGTTCACATTTAGTCTACTCCCCTTCCTCTTCCCTTCCCTGAACCCCTCTTCTGCCTTGGACATCTGAAACCCATAGTTTTAGTAGGCCAATTCTTTTTCCACCCACAATTTCTCGAGCCAAAGGCACCTCACTACGTCGCCTATTCGAGGGGGAGAGTCCCCTCCTGTTCTGTCTAACCCTTCACATTATTATTTATTTTCCACCCGGACCAGCGCGACACGCTTCTTTCTGCGCTGAGTTGGTTGAAACTCCGGGTCCGGTTCTATCGGGGTCATTTCTTCCTGGCGAGTCCGCCCCTTCTCCTACGCCTCCAGACCATAAGGCTCGGGAAGACTTCTTTTATGGCATCGTGAACTTCCATTCATTTTTATCGAAAGAGCAAAGTTTGCCCCCGGATTAAAAGTCAAGAAAATTCGGTGGGCTCGACCCTTTTCCACTAATAAACTTTCCCTCATCACCACTCGCAACAAGTGAGCCCTCTTCCTGCCCCAATTTTTGTTCGCCGTGCTAGGCCTTTTATTCGCCTGTCCCCTTCCCCTCCGTTAATGAGAAGAACAGCGCAAGAAGTAAGACCGTTAAGAGCAGGTTTACTGTTTCCCCCCCGTCCCATCATGTGCGTTTCCCACGCGGAATTAATAAAATGTCAATAACGCCCTCTGACAACCGGCGGTACCCCCACGGATAAAGGATGCGCAGACCCCGCGACCCTCCCCCTACTTTTACTCTTTTTTAAAGAATTTACTGGTGCCTCCCCAATCCCAAGTATGGTTAGTTCCCACAACGTCCGCGAGTTTCGTCTTCCATGAAAGTGGCATGGCCTCTTCTCCCGTGGTTGGAGCAGCTTCGCGCTTCCTCGAGATGAGGCGCCCCTACTGGGTTGCCTATTCCCCGCGATTTGCGCGTTAACGACTTTATTCTCGGTGTTCTCGAATTGTGCCTTAGAATTCTCCGCGCTTTCCCTCTTCCTTCATCCTTTTCCCCCGGGTCTTCTTGGAGTTATTCGTAAAGGACATGCGAACCCCCCGAGTTGAAGAATTGTCAGTATCAATTGGATCTTGGGTCCCTCCATTACTCGCCTGGTTGTCGTGGTTTACTCAGATGTTAAAACCTCAGTCCCGCGTGAGCAAGATCGTTGATCCCCTCGCCCCCCTACACTAATAATACCCCCTTGTTGTGGAGAGTGAAGATTTTGTTCTCCATATCGATCTTTCTTCACCTCTGGCTGGCGTCGATTTCCTACGACGATTTTCTGTCACATGCCACGCGAACCCCCCCTTGCGAGTCCGGTTTCTTCTAACAGAAGGACTGACAAGTTCAAATGGTGTTCTCAAGGCAGTTGGCCTATTCCCACTCTCGTCTCTGACCTATTACCTTTCTAAGTCCCTCGCTCGAAGGCAACATTAGAAGAAAAAATACCCTTTGACGTCGTTAACGCTTCCTTCTTCTCCCCACGAATTGCCTCCCCCACCACTCCGTCTCTTCCTTCTCCCCGGATTCATCTTGCCGTTTCGTGAGACACATGCGAATGATGTTTCTATCCCAGGTAGAAGTAAGATTGAGTTTTCTGTAACCACTTTTTTCCTTTGCCGGCCAACCCCTCCCCTTAACGTATTTTAACTTCCCCCGGTATTGTCAATCTCCTTTCCTTCTCAGGCCTTGTCGTTAGACACCGCGGGTTTATCCATCCTGCGGTCATTGTTAATGGAACCAGCCTTACAAGTTCCTCCCCCCTCCTGTCCCTGTCTTCTTCGCCTTATGCCTATGACCGAGTTCTTTTCAATTTATTGACTTTGGCGCATGGGAGTCGGACGGGAAATGGGCGGCATTCAAGTAATTTCGCCGAATCTCGCTCGCCAAAGTCTTGTCCGTCTCTGCCCGATGGTTATGAGTTTGACAGGCGTCCATGGGAAAGCGATACCCTCCTCCCCCCCCCCCCACTTCGATCCTTTTGCTTTGCCTGCCCGCCAGTGTTGATTATAGTCGAGTCAAACCTCTTGGTCAGTCAGCTGTACCCGGAAGATTGAACCGGAGTCCAAGTCATTCTTGGTTAGTTTTTTCCTCACCTTCTTCTCCCTTCTTGTCCCCCCAATCGCCCGACCAGGACCGTATTGATCGCAACCTGAACCCCCTCCTCAGGTGCCGTCTCTCCACCTCCGGCAGTAAGAGTGTCTTGCTGGTTGTTTTCTCCTCATCCGTCTGTTGTTCCCCCCTTTTCGTCCAGTTTTTTTTCTACCTGCCGCTTCTGGCGACTATACCATCTGACGAACTTTTGCGCGTAGGAGGTTGAGCCGGGGGTTCGCGTCGGCCCCCTTGGTTCCCTTTACCCGAACCCCCCCCCCCCCCCTTTTGTCGATTAAAAGAGGAAGATTTTCTCGTTAAAGATTGAAGTCTCGGAAAAGTTGTTTGCCTTTTCTCATTCCTTCTTTCCCCTCTCCCGCCCCCCCTCCTATGCATCGCGACGCCAACTTATTGCTTTTTTTCTCTCCGAATTGAGTTGCACCCCCCCCAAAGCACTTCCCCAAAGGCAGAGGTGAAGGAGGCCAGAGGACGCAGCAGTGGGTCGACAAACCCTCCTTTTCTTCCCCAGTCTCCTCTTTTTTCCCCGATTTCTTGACTCAAAGCCCCGTGAACACCTCCCTTCGGTTTGTTCGACTTCCACGGTCCTCTCCACGTCGGCCGCGTTTTTACGGCACGTTCTCCTCGGCTTGTGTAAAAAACCTCAAACAGCCACCTTACGCCTGACGATTTGTAAAAGCGATCGGACTAATCGGTAAACACTCTATTAAATTTCCCCCCCCCTTTTTTTTTTTTTTTTCTTTAGCTGATGTCAGCGTCCCAGTGGTTCGCCTTTTCCCAAATTCAGGCGGGAATGGGAGGGTATTAGTTTGCACGAGTCACGTAAGAGAGAGCTTCCCAAAGCTATTTCCTCCCCCCCCCTCCCCTTCCTTCGATTTTCATCTTTTTCCCGTGCGACCTCTCGAAAGACACTGTCCTGAAACGTTCTTGTCAGAATTAATGTCCAGGGCGGACGTTACTCCCCCAGGAAGTCTTCCGCCCCCATGCCTTTTTTCTTCCTCTCTTCTCTGGTTCCTTGCCCCTTCACTTTTGTCTGTTTTTCTGACCTCTGAAATGAGCGCGACCTGGTTTCATTTGAGTGCGCTCCCATCCGGGCGTGTTTAGATTTGGACCCCTTTCCCCCCCTCCCCCCTTTCTTTAAAATTTTTTTTCCTCTCTTTCACGTTTCATCCTTTAATAGAACATTATTTTGGACCATCGGACACCGCTCCCTAGGTTTTTCTCGGAAACAGACTTCAAGGGGACGACGCCCCCCTCCGAAGTTAAGAGAACCGTTTCGCTATGGGAGATTCTCCCCCACAGCGCCTTACCCCAATTCGAACCAAAGAGAAACGATTTATTATGTACGAACCCCCCCGAACCAGCGCGAAAACGTTTTCGGGCTGAGGTTTTGATTTTACGAACGCGTCTTTGGATGAATCCCTGTTTTTCCTTCTTTCTTTCCGTTATGTACCCCAAAAACCGTTCATACGTTGGACCGCCACCCATTAACGGACCAGAGTCATGAATGGCCGGTGGATGTTGGGTTTGTGGGGGATTCTGTCAGCGCCTTGTCATAGGAGAAGCATTTTTCTCCCGTACCCTCGAGAACATTTCTTGCTTCCCTTCCCCTTCCTTTCGGTCTTCTCTTGCTTCTTTCTCGTCTCACTACTTGAATGGGTCTCCACCCCCCGTTTTTTTGCAACCACCGGGAAGCATTGAACTTCCTCCGCTCGATCGCCTCACTGATATATGATGCTCTCCCCTCCCCCCATGATTCTCTCGCTCAACGGTAGACAGTGACCACGAGTCCGCCCCCATTTCCAGGTGCAATGGTAGTTACCACTTCCCCCCTCACCCTTTTGACCTTCCCCCAATGGCGACCAGTCAGGTTTATATGCCCATTGTGCCCCTCCAATCTAAACCCCGGCTTTTGATAGACCGATCAATTTGCTGGAGACAGTAGAAAAGAGAGTCAAAGCCTGGGTGTTTTTCCGGAAGTTTCCCGTCGTTCACTTGTGGTTCCTTCCAAGAATTAGGTTTTCCCTCCCCCCCCCGAAAGTAGTTGGAGAATTCAGAACTTCAATTGACCCCCATGCGCCGTTTAAGACATGAGACGGTGGACTACTGATCTTCTCCCTCGTGGTTGTTTTGACCTTACTCAAGTTTTCCTCCATGAGATGGACCCATCCTTTCACTACCTATTGACGGTGGGAGTTCGCCTTTTTTTTTTGCCCCGTCGCCCTAGAGTAAGGCCTCCTGCCTATAGTATAAAGCGATGTTCTCTCCTCCCCTCCCTGCGACACCACCCCGTCGTGATCCACGTTTACCTCCCTGTGTTTTTCACTCGGATTTCTCCTGAAATCAGTCGCCTAAGAGGGTATAGTGTTCTTGCCTAATTCCGATCGTTACCTTAGAATAAGTTAGCAGACTCCTTTGATCCCTTCCCCCCCTCTTTTTCCTTTTTTCCTCTTTTGTTTTTGGTTTTCGCTCGGGCAGTTTTATTTCCCCTCTATGATCGGTCCCAAGGCGGCGGGAGAGATTTTTTAAAAGATAGGAAGTATTCATTCCAAGAGACATAGTAGTACTATTTCCTTCTCATCCCTTATTTTTTTTCCTTTCCCTTTTCGTAACCTCTTGGTGTTAATCCAATTTTCCTCCCTCTTTTTGACCCCTCTCCTTTTTCCCCCTTGATCGTCCTTGACGCCTCTTGAGACGATCCCCGAAGTACCCTCTCCGAAAACCGCAGAATCGTCTGTCCAGATTCCTCTCTTATTTTTTACCACCCCCCAAACGAACGCTTATGAACACCAACAAGTATTGATCGCTCAATGATTCATGATGAGCATTGCGAGACAACAAAGGAGAATGTACGGAAATTATATAGCCCCCTTTCTCCGCGTTTTTTTTCCCTACTTCCCCTCTTTTCCGGAAGTAGTCCCCTCCCGTCACGTAGTTTACCTTCCCCGCGGGGCTATGGTAGCAAGAATTTTGTGTAGCTCCCCCAGCCCCCCTTTTTTTTTCTCCCCCTTTCTTCCCGGTTCAGGAAATAATCCCATCCCTTCAACTTTTTCTATTTACGATTCTTTCCCCTTGGTCGGCATTCTCCTTGCTTCACTCTTTCCCTCTGAAGTCTTTTGCTCGACTTTCGGGGCAGGGACCGAGATTCTCCCGCGATGTTTCCCCTATCGATTCGTCAGGAAAGTCTGTCCCTTTTTTCCTCTTTGATTTCCGTAGTCATCCTGTTTTAAGAGATAAAGTAAAGACCCACCCCTCGAATTGTCCGAAGTCGAAGTTCCTCATCCCCCCCCTTTTGTCTCGTCTCCTGTTCCAGTAGTGTCGTTTTTGATGTAGCATTCAAAATAGTGGTATCCTCCTTCCTTTCGTCTTTTCTTTTCCCCTCCCCCTTCTTGCGCCCCCGCGTTTTGTTGTGGCCCCCTCGCCTGAGAAATCCTTGTAAAGTAGCTGATTTCGACCCGGTGATTGGCAGGACTACCACCCTTTCCCTCCTCCCCGCCGTTCTTTTTCGCGTTTTGTCGCTCTCATCAGGGCTTTTTCCTCCTGTTCGTCCTTTTCCTACCCGCCCCGCTTCTTTTTTTTCCCTCAACTCTGAGAACTGTTTTCGGTCGAGGTGCGCCTGGTGTATGAAAGTGGTGACCTCCCCTTCCCCCCATTTTCTTTTGTGTCGGCTTTTTCCCCCGTCCCGTCTATTTAGACCAGATAACGTCGTGATGAAAAAAGTTGAGCGTCATAGTCTTCAATAGTAATCCCCTCCCCCCGGATGGTCAATCGTAGAAGTCCCCCCCCCAATTGCCGTCCGCTCTCCATTCCTGCTCCCTTTTTCCACCCCCCCAAATCCCTGTCCATTCGAAAGGCTCTCAAGGAGGGGGCATGAGAAATCTTTTCTGATTGTCAGGCAAAGCCGGAGGAAAACACCTGAATTTCTTCACTTACCTTGCATGATTCTATTCTTTCACCTTTCCCTCCTGTTTTCAAGGATTTTCAGAGGATGTTTTTACGTCGAAAGTTAATATACCAGTCAGAGGAAGCACGTGGGGGTTCCTTACTTTTGGTCCTCCTCTCTTTCCTTCCTCGTCCCCTGCCCCCTTCCCGCCCCCCCACCTAACCTCCCTTTTGGTGGGGGTGTGGCCCTGAATTGTTAAAAGTTCCCCCCCCAAGGGAAGAAAGATACGTCCCACCCTCTCTTCTTTTTTTTCCCCTTTTCCCTCTTTTTTTGTGAGATTCTTTTTGAGGAGACGATTATTCCCTCTTTCGCCCACAAAATTTGAACAAATGGCGTCAGGAGTAGCTTTTCTTTTTTTTTCGGTCCAGGGACTTCCGATCGGAGGAGAACCTCTGACAAAGAGGAGAGTGGGCCCCCTTCTTCCCCCCCTTTTTTTTTTTTTTTAGCTTAACTGTCCCCCTTTTAGTTCAACGCTCGCTCTAAAGGGTTACTCCTTCAGAACGACCGGCCGGAAGTAAGAAAGCCCCCTCGATTGAAGAAATTCTTTTCCCTCTTCTTCTCTTTCCCCCCCCCCATTACCTAGCGTTCATCGGGCTTTTTTCTCTTTTTTCATGAAGATAAAGGAGTCTCCGCTACGAGCAATATGAGGGTGTGGCGTTGAGATTACCCCTAAGGGGCCTCGCGCTGTGGACTATCAACTCCATGAGCAGAACCCACTCCTCTTTCCCCTCCTTCCCCTTGTAATTTTTTTATCTTACTGCATTTCCACCTCCTGTCCACTCTGAGAATTCGGGTGTCTGAGTCCACCGTGACGGTACCCCCTTTGCAGAATCCAACGGCGCCAAATTGACTTAGAGCCAAGTTTCCTTCGAGGTTGAGTTCTTCTCCCTCATTTTTTTTTCGACCAACCCTAAACAAGAGCCCCCAGCAATTTTTTCTTTCTAGAAGACACGGAGTCCTCCCTATGCTTTTCTTTTGGAGACGGAGGTGGAGTAGGAAAACTCGTGTGTCCCTTTCGCCCCTGCGTCCGGCTTCTTCCGTCTATTTATCCAAACCACCGGCGCAACGGTCGTACCTTTTTTCCCCGACAGCAGGACTTAGGGACCGCTTTTCCGCTATTTCCCTCCTCCTTCCCCCTCTTCTTCCCCCAAGTCCTTCTTCTCCCTCCGTCTGTTCTACCCCCTTTTGGCCGGAAACCACCACATCCTCTCAATCGGGGGATTAGGTTCATGGTCCGGTCAATCAAACTCACCCAAGGAGATCGCATACTTTCCTCTCCTCTATTTCGCTTCCCCTGGGCATGCTTGATCCCTTTTACCCCCTTGAATTGAATCCATGCCTCATAGCTCCCCTCTGAACCTTTTTTTTTGCCCCTGTGGAGAATGTCTAACAAGCAAGCCTTTCCCCTTAACCTTTTTTCCCCCTTGACAGGTTCATGATGCCATTTCCCCCCCTCCCCCCTCCAGTGGATACACACCGGGGTACCGAAAACGTATAAAGATGGTACCATCCCCCCGCTACCTCCCGTTTATTTAATGCTTTCCCTCCTGGAAGGTGGTTTCCTTCCACCGAACAAACTCAGTTTTCCCGTACACACTCAGTGGCTCTTGAAATGATGAAATATGCCCTCGTGGTGTGAGATCCTTCTCTTCCTGCCCAGCTAGATCCCCTAAACGGTTTTTTGATTGGTTGGCCCTCTGAATCGTGGTCAACAGCTCCTTCATAGTTCACGAATATTCGAAGTGGGAGTACTGTGCTTCGACCTTTCCCTCTCCCTTCGTCTTCCTATCGTCCCCCTTTTTTAGAGGTGGGCGATCGTTAACGAATTTCTTGAAAAAAACCTTTAAGAAAGGAAACGAAATAGGATACCGACTATTCCTCCTCCCTTTTTCTCTTGTTCTTACCTTACGATCTTTCCCCCTCTGCTCCAGTCAACACTTTTATCAAGCTACGACCTTCGTTGGGATGCCAGATATATTCCATTTCTCCTCCACGTTTTTTGGTGTCTCTTCTGGCAGGCTTTAAACTCTCCTATACTTTAAACTCGGGATGGCGGTCGAGGTGGACCTCGGAAGTAGGCACTAAAAGTGAACAAAGGAAGAGTTTTTATGGCGGTCGCAATCTCTTTATGCGACGTGTCACCGTCGTTTTCCTTTTTTTTTTCCTTGTCCTTTACGATTTTCCCAACCCTAGCTCCCCGTGGATGAAGATAAGGAGCAGTTCGCGTCTCTTACTACTGGAACACATTCCGACCATCCCCCCTTCAGACACACTTTCTTAGGTTAACGTATGCACGCGATGCTTCCCACAGTATGAGTATGTACCCCAAATCACACAGTTTTCGTGGCCTTCCTCTATCCTTTCTTTCTTCCGCGTCCGTGGATCGTCCCCACAAAGGGAGCATGATGGTAATGCACAGGTCGGCTCGCCAAAAATGTAGTTGGTTTTACGAACCTACCTTTTTTTTTTCTTTTTCTTTGGTCCTTCCCCCCCCTGTAACGCTTTTCAATTCTGTAACTCCATTCTTACCCCTTTCGCGGTTATCTGATAGATCGGGCTTTAGTTCGATAAACATGCCTTTCTAAAAGTAGTTAGTGGTCCTTTGTCATTTTGCCCCTCCCTCTTCCTCAACCCTGTCGACCTTTTACCTTTAAAGCCCTTGGGGGTCCCATTTGTCTCGCCTTTTCCCCCACCTTTGCAAACGAGTTTTCTTTATTTAAGAGCTTTTCTGAGATGTCCTTCCTCGCCTTTCATTTTTTTCTCCTGCCCGATTTTTTCACTTCTACTCCCTAGCTCTCGCACAATTTCTTCTTGAGTCTCGGGCTCTTTTCTAGTGACCCCCTTCGTTAAGTAGTTTTAACGAGATCGTGAATCCCCCCCTACTCATTCTTTCTTGACCTGTTGAATTGACCTTTCCCTCCACAACGTGCTAGTAGAGGATGTTTAAAATGTGTAGAAGATGTTAACGCGATTGAAATAACATTTCTGTATTAAAGAATTGCCCCCGTTTTTCTGGAGGTTTCCCCCCTACCTGTCTTTCCTGTTTTGTTGGTCCCCCCTCCACTTCAGCCCTAACCAGTAGAGAGACCCGGAAATCCCTCAGGTTTGCCGGCACCCCCCAAAACCGCAATCCCCTTCCCTTTTCTCTTCCCCTCGATGGTCGTGGTCTCTCCTCCTCATTTTGATTTTGGTGCTAATTTGGTCAGCCTACCCGCCATGGGCCTATAAAATATCAGACTGTGCTGCAGGGGTGAACTTGTTGCGGTTTTCCCCCGTTGGTTGCCTCCTTGGCCTCTACCCCCCCCCTCTTTTCCCGCGCTTTTCCAGCCTTGGTCATTCAGAAGATGTTAGAGTCTTGACAAAGGGTTGTGTTTCTTTGTATTTTCTAACCCCCCTTTTTTCCCCTTTCGTTGCGTGCAATCGTTTTTCCCCCCCCCTCCGGACCGCCTCCCTTTTGGAATTCGCTGCCGCCCCAACATCATATGATCCCCTCGGAGATCTCCCTGCTTGAAAACCCCCCAAGTTCCCTGATTTCCATCTTTTCTTTCAAGGATGGGGCAGGGCCGTCCCTCTATCAAGATTGAGAACCTCCCTTGGCTCAACATATGAAGTGGGTCAAGTCTTCCGCATGAAGTGAGGCGAATAGTAAATCAATGACAGTTCTCCTCCCCTGGCCGTTTCCCCTGTCCCTTCTCCCCCTTTCTTCTACATCTCCTCTTCTCTTTGGGTAGGACTCGTCCGAATCAACTCTCCCCGTATGTCTTCCACAACCCAAAGTTCCCCCGCAAACAGATGTCAAGACTTGGTCCACTTGCTCACTGACGCGGACGTCTCGTCATCCATTGCCAAACTATCCCCTTTTAATAATACCAAGTTGTTGTTGTGATGATCTCTTTCTTATTTGTGACGTTTCGTAAATCATTTTTCCTGCACGTGGACCCCCCCCCCCCCCCATCTTCATTCGGGAAGGTTTTTTTTTCGTTCGGTTGTGGCTTCTTTCCCTTCCTTCCGATAGTATTATCCCATTAGTCCAAAACGAGTTGAAGTTTCGATGTAGTTAGATGCCCTTCTACTGTAGCCACTTTTCCGGTCTTCATTAAAGTTTCTTTGACGCATTTCCCCTCCTTCATAATAACTTATCTTTTTTTTCCGTAAGTTTTTAAGACAACAGGCCTCTTTTTCCTCCAATTGCTTTGTCAAATTTCTCCCTTTATGGACACTCTTGCCTCGCGTGGATATGGTTTTTTTTTCTTGCCGATTTCAATTGAGAGCTCCCTCTCCCCTATTATTCTGTTTAGTCTCCTATTCCCCCCTTCCGGGTCTGGGCGGTCCCCGATGTGGTGGCCTCCTTCCCCCCCCTAATGGTCGTCCCCCCCAAATGTATAAATTAATCTAACTCTGAACGTAATGCCGGACCAATCTTTACCCCCGCGTCCTTTCCCATTTTTCTAGGACACCTCCCGGTTGACCCACTTATTCCCCGACGCCTCCCCCATGGCCTCCCCCCTAGCCACGCGCACCCTTTCTGCTCTTTTCGTCGGATAAAGGAGGATGACCCCCACAAATTCGAACACCCTTTCGCCCCCAACGCCTTCTCTTTTCTTTACCCTCCAGCGCCAAACGCTTACTTCTTCTCCTCTTTTTGAGCTTCTGCAACCCTCTCCCCCCCCCTGTTGTCGTTTTCCTGGATACGTGTCGGATTTAGTCAGGTTATCTGGTAAAGACCCACAATGCTATACGGTTCCGTGAAACCCCCATACAGCCACTTTCTTCTGCCTTCTGCTTCCTCCCCTCGCCCCTTTTTTTTTCTTTTTTTTTTTTTTTTTTTTTTTTTTTTTTTTTTTGTCTGGCGATTGCTTTTCCAGTCGCAAGAACTTCCGTCGAAATCTTTTCTAATAGAGAGTGCACCAAAGTTTGTCGGGCAGGCCCTTCCCCTTACCTCCCCCAATTCTTCTTTTTGGGTACTTCTCTATGATTTCACTCACTGAGGTAGAAGGTCCCTTCATCCCCACCCTATCCCAACCAGGTAAGACAGAATGCTTTTCTTACGAGATACGATTGTCGACCCGTGATCCGGCATGTTGCTCTTTTTGTTCCCCTTTTCTGCCGACCCTTCTCCCGCACAGTGCCCGCCGGAACACGTATTTCCGCAGCCAGGGGAGACTGTAGAGAACATCCAAGACGTGACCGTCATGTTTTTCCGAACCAGGTTTTCCCTTCTGTGAGGCAATTTGTCAATGACACTTCAGAAGTTTCCCACCCTTTATCGACACTATCACCGGGTGGCCTAACTGCGAAAAGATTTGACCCAGGGGACTTCAGATTTTGGCACGACGTTCCTTTTTTCCGTCCCCCCCTCACATTGACCTCTTTCCCCTACCCCCAACCCCTGCACGCGTCTTTTTTCTCCCTCGACCCTCATGACATTTTTTTATCTCCGTGGTGGTTTTTTCCTCCTGGGTAGCGCCTATCTGATTCTCACGAAGTTGTTGGTTTTGCATCCCGCCTTCCTTCGCCAGAGATTTCCCGTATGTTACACGACGATTGCGTCCGGTGGGAGAGAAGTGTGCCTCTGAATCCTCGAGACTGCCTCTCCGGAAGTCTAGTTCACTTTAAGGGATCGTAGTTTTCTCTCTTAAATGCCCAGGTGGCGAAAACCACCGGCTTTACTATTTCCCGCTACGTCCTCTTTATTTTCTCATGAAATCAGGACTCCTTCTTTTTTCCCTTGGTTTGCCTTACCTTCTCTTTTACAATCGAGCCTCCTTTCCCCTCCTCCTCCCCCTCTTTCCTCCATTTGAGCCTGCAG
>Ga0179593_1303283_pt1 | contig 13747 bp, 8 predicted proteins | sample CZODoug2_1_08_16_FD_185931 | JGI IMG/M metagenome (GOLD analysis project Ga0179593, IMG submission 185931) | Vadose zone soil fungal communities from Angelo Coast Range Reserve, California, USA - CZODoug2_1_08_16fungal (PacBio error correction) | ecosystem: Environmental > Terrestrial > Soil >... | reverse complement strand
GTGCTTGGAGACCGTTTTCCATCGTCAATTATTTATCTTGCAGACTTGTAAGTGCCGATGTGTACAAGAGATGTGGCCCTTTGACCTCTCGAACATCCTTCATATAGGTCACGGCTCCATTTAGAAAATTTTAACAAAAGGCACGGCGTGGGTAACTAAGATGACGTTTCGGATCAGCTATGGGATTATCGGTTGCCCTTTCCTCCCCTCTAACTTTTCGGTTAGATTCTCCCCCTCTGCCGAGCGATTGCTTTCAAATCTAATTCCCGAGGTCAGAGATCTTCAACGCTTCTCCTAGGCGGTGGGGAAATGGCACGACCCCCCTTGGTGCCTCTCATCAGTCACTTAAATAGTTAGTTTCCTTGGTGTCTAGAGAGACTCTTCTGCCAACCCACCTCTGTCTTCCCTTTGACTCTCGTGCACTCCCCCCCACGTTCCTTAGCGCTTCAGTTTCGTATCCCCACTTCAGCTCCCCTTTTTTCGATCTACCACACTTGTTTCGGAACTTCACCTTCTTTTTCACGACTCGGAGTTTTAAGCAAGAAAGAATCCTCCGTTGAATTGTTTGTTCCTAATTTGACCTCCCCATGACAAGAATACCCTTTTTCTCTCCCCCCTCCTCGAGAGCATGTCTTGGGGTAATTCACTTTTGTTTCGTATAATCACTGATTTTTTTTCCCCGAATCTCATCCGAGCCAGCTCCTAAGGTGGAAATTCGCCTGGTGGAGCCACCGACGTCTATCCATCTGGCAAATGTATTATTAAAAGAACACAAACAGGACACCACTTTAGAAAAGAGCACCAGTCTTCAGATAAGGTTTGAGATTTATTGAACGAACGAAGTCTCCCAATGGACCATTAGCTTTGTGAGTATAACCACTCTCCAGCTCAAACAAAAGCAAAAGGTGGAGTGGAGTGTTACCGTGGTTTAGAGAAGACAGAAAGAGTCCGTTGCGCAAAGTGATCTGGTAATCCCAAGACCTGACGTAGACAATGAACCTTGGCGGCTGCACTAAACCCGAGTTAGGATACCGTCCACAAGATACTACATAATTCCTGGGGAGGATACAGAGCGCCCCGAAATTTTATTTTCCATTCTGAACGCACCGAAGGTTTAAAGAACTGGCACCGACTTACTGGTTCCCTCCAGTGCGGCCACGAATATACTCGTAGAGATCGTCCAAGTTCCTCGCTGTTGACCCTGCTTATGGTTCCAGACCCTTCCATTTCGTCCTTTCCAAACAGTCCGTACGGGTTTCCTACTGAAACCTGGTGGGATTTTTTGATGCCATCGGAGCTTTTTTTCGAACTTCTCCTGGGCAACCAAAACGTGACGTATTACTGGAAAAACGCGGAGTTAAAATTGTGTTATTTTTTCCCCGGGTTTAATGTATCCCCCTTGTTGAGTGACTGCCGGACAGGTTCTATTCGCTGTCTGTTAACTACATACGTGCACTACTTGTCCCTTTGCTCAACACCAGACTAACACAATTTTTAAGAGGATTTAACTCGAATTTCCATTGATCCTTCTTTCAATCCTTCCCCCGTCCAAGTTTGATACAACCCCAGACCTTGATTTTCCACTTCACTTGCGTTCGCCTACGAGCCTTAGCTGCCCCTCGTCCCTTTCAACCATCGCCCAAATTTGGGTTTTTGTTTAATCCCACCGATTATTAGTATCAGTTTAAGCACAAGCTCACTGTTCCCCCTTTCTTTGGAGGAGTAGTCTAGTTCTAACAAATCGGTTGCTCCCACTGGTCCCCATTAAAGAGGTGGAGTTCTCTTTTCTCCGGTGTCAAGTTTTTCCTTTTTTTACACCTCTTTCTTGGCTGTGAGAAAAACGAGAAGGGTGACTGTTGCGATCCCCCGACGCCCGGGAGTTATGTCACACATCTTTCTTTTAAATAGGAGCACCTGATAAGATTAACCTTGGGGGTGGAATAGGAAGATCCACTCTGTTGCTACTAGCTCGTTGCGAAATCATTTCCCGATTCAGGACTAGTTTGATCTTCGCTGCCTCCCAGGTTTAGGTGTTGGACCTTAGAGGTACGGACTCGTCCTGCGCGGGAAGAGTGGCCCTACTAGCGTGCGCCGGGGATTTGTATCGCTTAGCCGGAGAGTTACGGGGACATTTATTATGGCCGTTGACTCCGGCTGTTGGGAACGTTACAGTTAAAGGTCTTTTGGGGAACCACTGCCCGGCCCCGCGATTGTCTTTTGGTACTACAAATTGAGTTGGTGATCGTTCCGCCAGTTTGCCCGAACCCCTCCCCTTTTGCACTGGTATGTTGTCACACCTGACCCCCCCCCCCCCAAGTTGTCAGTTTCTGTTTTCCCTGTTTTCATTTTAGCCGATTCGCGACTTCTTTACATCACACCCGACTTACAACCTGACCTGGACAATTGCCTTTTTTCATCAGAATCTTAATTAGCCCAAGTACCTTGTGAGTTCCCCCCTGGGGATAAGATTTCTCTTTTCCCCCCTTCAGCCCTCCACCCTTGTTATCGTCTTTCCATTAAGAAGTCCATAATTATCCCTCCTGGGCCGATGTTTGAGCATATGAAGAGTATTCGTCATGGTAGTTTTTGGAGAGTGACTTACCGTCTCTCCATTTACGTTCACCAAGCGTTATGTCTTACGTCGATCCGTTAGACCGCGTGCTCAATGCATCTGGTTCTTTCTTCACGTTTCATTCATTTCCCCCCCTTGGTAAAGACGAAACAATACCCCCTCCCTCGCCCCACTCGAAATTGTAGCCGCCTTTTCTTGAGATGCAACTCATATGGAATTTTAGATTTGTGACTGCCACGTAAAACCGGAGGGTACGAAAGTGGAGTTGATTAATATTTAAGGAACTTGTAGCAAGAGTACAAGGCATCAGCAGGGAAGATACCGTACTTTCAAAGACATGTATTGATTTTATTCCATCTGTCCCATTGCTTTCCTTTTTGCTTCAACCCTCAGTTGTGACTCTTGGTCCCATAGTCGGAGGTAATCTGTTTATTCAGTTTGCTTTCCTCTCTTTAACCATCATGTTCTCCGTTTCCCTGGTTTGAACGAGCCATCACTGGTATCTTTCCCTCTTTGTTTTTTTTGAGAGAAGTTTTTCCCCTTCCCCCAATCCCTGATTGCCTCTGCAAAGCTTTCAATAGCTGCGAAACTTCCCTAGAGCCCCACTATTCGACGTCTATTTTCTTTGCCCCTCTTCAACCCCACATCTTCCCTGCTGAGCTCTTCCGTTCAGGCCTGGCGATAAACACTTGTTTACAAGTCCCCGTTTTCTCTGTACTCCTTGTGAGTGTAATCGAGAAGCACCGGATGCGAAAGGACTCTTCCCCGCCCCTGTTGGCTGGTCAGACCGGTTGGTTCCGATGCCCGAGTCATTTCAATGAGGCGCAGGCTCAATCCCGTTCCGATTGGTCCTCCTTCCCCTGATGCTTTCCGGCGGTTTGCCCATTCTTTGACCTTTCTCCCTGAGAGATTCCCTTCGAGCGGCTTACATCCCTATATTGGTGAACTCAATGTTGTCCACCGATCTGAGGCTGGGTCGGGCACGCGATACCCTCCTTGACGCTTCTATTGCTACAAAACGGGGGAGGCTTGCTCCCACATTCTTTTAACGCGGAAATTTGCCCCGCTCTAATGTGGATGGAATGATCTCTTTTTTCGCCCTTGGTACGTCCCCCGTGCCAATGAGCGTGATATTCTCCTCTTCATCCTTTTTTTCCAAGATGCAGTGATCTCTTTCATGACCGTTCTTCCTTCCTTTTCGCCCTATTCCACTCACAAGCAAATGCCCCCTTTGAGGGCCCCTTGAATTAAGTCCCCCCCCGGCGACTCGTTAACCACCCTTCTTTTGTCCCGATCATGCCCCTACACTTTGGGGTCCGAAATGAGACTTCTCTTTCCATGGTTTTATACCCACCCAACCACACATCTTCTTATTTTAAACTGAAAGACTGTTTTAGTACACTTCCCGTCACCGGAGTTGGAAACGCTGCCATTCAGTTCCTTTTTGCCCACCGACCTTAGACTTTGGTTTAGCAGCCTGCCATCCCGATCAGTAAAGTAAAGCTAAAAAAATCCACACGTTCTTCTCGACGACCCTTTCGCAGCGTCCTGAAAGTTTTTCACTGCTTCAAGCGGATACCCAAGCATCCGCCGTTCCCCCCCCGTTCCACCCTGAGTGATCCCGCAGAGTTGTAACGGGGCTCTACAAGAGCTGGGCCCACTACTTCTATTCCCCTCGGACCCAAGTCCTTTTCCTACCTTCCCCCGGTTCTCAATACAATACCAAATTCCCTCTTTTTCCCTTTCTACTGTTGGAAACCCCGTTCGTTCACTACGTTTCTTTCTCCGAAGCCCCACAAGGGCCGTTCGATGTTTTTCCCCGGAACCCTGAGACTCTGGTGTCTTTCTCATTTGTTTCTCAAGGCCTATTTTGTTCCTCTTTTTAAGGGCTTCTTTCGCTTCTCGAGCAAAGAGCTTGCTTCTGGGTGCTTCATTGCGTTTTTTCCTTCGTCTTCTCTTCTTCTTTTGTGCCCCTTTTCCGATCTTCTCATGTGCAAGCCCCGCGGTCTTTCTTGTCCAGAACATGCGAGGCGTTCCAGGACTTTGAGGTCCCTCCCCTTCATAATATTGTCCTAGTTCAACCCCACTTCTTTTTCCCCCCCCCCTTTGAACAATGCACAGGGAATCCCATCTCCTTTTTTCCAGCCGCATCAAGGGCCCGTGGAAAGGCGCTGTGTTTACCCCGGCACCCAAATTTTTTCCTCCCCTTCACCTTTTTTCCTCTGAAAACCGTAGGGTGACGCTCTCGCTTTTGCTTTTTTCTGCCTGGCGGCCACCCCACATTTTCAGGTGCTGCCTAACATACGATTTAATGCTCGATGGCTTCGGAATGCCCCTGTGGACATTTCCGTTCGGGTTTCAGGCAATGTCCCGATTCCCCTTTTCCTGTTCTTTCTTTTCCGCACTTTGAGACTTGCTTTTTTTTTGTCCGAAGAGTGGATCGGACCCTGTATTCGTTTACCCCGTCCTACCTTCGGACGGAATGGCGTGTGCTACCCCCAAGAAATTTTCCCCCCCTCCCCCCCATCAACGTTTCGTTTTCCCTCTTTTATTGGTAGATCCCTGCTTTTTTGCCCTGGCTGAGGCTTACCCTTCTGGTCTCTGTCTCTGTTGGGTTGTACTCCCTTTTTTTTTCTTAATCGAACGCCGCTCCCCCTGGTTTCCCGTTCCCCGGCGGGGTTCGGTGGCCCCCGTTACCCTCACCCGACTCTTGTTAAACACAAGTGCTCCCCCGCGGGAGCTCATTGGACTTTTTCGGCAGTGTTTTTTTTTTTTTTTTTTTTTTTTTTTCCATCAATACATCCTTCCCCCAGAAATCACACTCTAACATGTTGACTTCGTGCGCTTCAATTAAGTAAGGATTTGATTTCCCCCCCCATTTTATTAGCACCCACAGTTTTTAGAGAACCCTTACGTGGCTAATTCCTTCAGATCGTAATTCTTGTTGCCGAACCGATAGCAATGATCCCCACCCGGGTTTTTGTTTCCCCCGCTAACGCATCCTATCACCCAGCAACGCCTTTTTTCCCTCCGAGCGTGCCCCTCTTTCCACCGTGGTTTTTCGCCAATTCGCTAGCTGTATCGTTGGACTTACTGCCCCCTGTCTTGTCCGTGTGTCCAACCCCTTTCACCTGTGAACCTCTGCCGATGTTCGACGTTTTTCTTGTTCTAGGGACTTTAACATTCACTAATTCCTTTCACCTACTTTAGGGCAACATTCCTGCCCCCATTATTTTTCCTCTTTTGCACAATCGCGGTTTAAGCCTTGTTCTACCCCTATTGCACCCCAGTTACAATTCGGGCCCGCAGGACCCTGAAATCATTTTTTTTGCCCAAAAAATGTCGAGATCCCCCTGGTCTCCCCCATCATCGTACCCCAAGATATACTTCCCCTCCCCTTCCCCCCGTTGTGGTTGTTTTTTCGGAGATTGGCACGTCTTGTTTCCCCTGGTTTTTCCTGAGCGCAACTTGTCTTTTTTCTTTCTATGCCGCTTTGTTGCACTTATGGCCCCCCCCCCCGATTCTTTCTGTTTCCCCGTTTCACGCGAACCGTCTTCCCTTGGTACCCGTCGTCCCCAACTGGCCCCCCCTACCAAAGGTACAACTGCTGTTTCTTCTTTTAAGCGCTTTCGGGCAAGATCGTTTGTATCTTTCTTCTTCTTTTTCCCTGCCCCTGTGATTCCCCGCTTTTAACTTGTCTCTTTCGCTCGCCGGTGCCCCATTCTTTTCCACCTGCAGGCAGATATTCACAACTCTTCTCTCTCTATTCCGATCTCCCAGTTATCTCCCCCTTCCCTCCCGTCGGCATTTCCACACATTGCCTTCGTTGTGATCCGACTTTCTCCATCGTCGACAAACGTTTATGAAATGCTTCGTTGTCAGCCCCCTAATGTCTTGAGGCCGTTCGTAGCCCCATTCTCCTTCTTTACCCAAAGGGTTGTGTTGCCCCATTCCTTCAAATAGGCTTTGCCTAATCTTTCTTAAAAAAGGGCTTGTTAATTATGTTTCCTCCCTTCCTGATCATTGAGAATCACCAGCCCGTTATATACAGTACCTACTTGTCTTCACTTGTTGGTCCTCTAAGTTTTTTCAGTCCCCCCGAACTCATTTCCCCCGCCCCCCCGCCGCGTAATTTGTCCGGATGCGCTAGCTTTCGCAATTGGTCTTTTTCCGCCATCTTTTAAGAAGCTTTTTTAGACAATGTAGCCCTTCCATTCCTATCTTGTGACACCCCACCCCCCGTGTCTATCCCCAATATCAAACACCCATTGTTTGGAGTGGTTTTACACCCTTCATTTCAGCTTCGCCCCGCCATGAGGCCCTCTTGGTCATTGGCTTTCCCCCAGAATTAAATATTCCTCCCCTTTTCGTTCAACGGACCATATCGTAAGACGTATCAGTTTCTCCCTCCTTTCTGCGCTCAACTCCCCTGGCAATTCATGTAGACCTTTTTCTTTTCCCCGCTCCCAGGGGAAATTTCCTTTTCCCATTTCCAGCCCCTCTCCCTTCGAGATAAGTCCCCGAATGACTGGTTTTTTTTCTCCCTTGCTTTCGTTCCACCAACACTTGACGAACTGTCCCCAACCTTCCCGTACGTGTGTCAGGAATGAAACTTTTTCCCGTGTTTCTTCCCTGAGTCGCTTTTTATTCAACCTGATGTCCACCTTCGGGATAGCTTACAACTATTTTGATTCCCAATTGGGGATTGTTCCCCGGTGAACTGAGCCTTTGAGAATCGTAAGTCTTCCTTCTTTCGGTTGGGTACCTTTTCAAGTCCTTATCCTTTGCGCCGTTTTCTCAAATACCATACCCGAACCTCGGTTTCCCACTTTTCCTCCGATCGGAAGCCTTGCAATATCTCTATCTTCAGGCCCCCCGAATTTCCCCGCAATCGCGTTCGCCGTCCGAAGCACTAGTTGGCCCAAGGAGCCACGTGTCACAAAATCTGCCACTTTTCCCCTTTTGAAATGCCCACCCCTGACGCCCTTCTCATTGTTTCTCCTGCCACTGGCCCCCCTCGCCCTTGGAGTGCGCTTTGGAACCTGTTTGTCCCCCCTACCCTGTTGTTCCTCGGAACCTGTCCTTATTTTTTGTAATTTCATGGCGTGTGGAAAAATGGGCTCACTTTTTTTCTTGTCGGCACTATGCGCGTGACAGCGCTTTTGGTTTTTTCCCTTTTTTCAAACCTTCGTTTCCCCTCCGATACGAATTAAAGGTTTCCCGGAGATTGTTTCTTATTCGCGTTTATCCACGTTGTGTCTATGGCCGCGTTTTTCCCTCTGCTCGGCAACCTCAATAGTTTCTTTTTTCCCGGATCTTTTTTCCTACATTTTAACTAATCTGCGTCGAGGGGATACTCCCATCCTGCGCCATTTTGTTTTAGGTTGATCGACTTTCGGGGTCCTCTGTGGGTCGCGTTGTCTTGGACCTGTCCGACCCATCCGTTTTGATTAAATCTTTCCCTTTATTTGTGGGAAACGAATATTCAGGAGAGATTGCCTTTTGGCCTCCCCCAAAATTGTTTAGTTGTGCTTTTTCGTCCGTTTTGGGGACTCCACGCTTTTAGTGTCAGTTTTTTTTCAACCATGGCCGCATGGGTGATGTTTGGGACGGTTCGCTAATCTTGTAGTAGCCAGATTTGTCGAGCTGATCTCGCAACCTTTTTATGACACGTGACTCCTATCGGTAAATTCTTTGGCCTCTGCTCCGGAATAGTCCCCTGTTTTGAATGGGTGGTCCCACGGTCCTTATATTCCCGTCACCATTGCTCGCTAAGGGACTCCTTTCACGACCTTTTTTTACACCCTCAGTTAATCCATTTTGTTTGGGTCTCATCTGTTCATAACTTCATGGTTTTTTTCGACGTTCCGTTTTCCCGTCAGCCTTTCGACCAGTTACCAGATGTCTTGTATTGCTGTTATCCCCAAAGACCGACGCATTTTCCATCCCCTCTTCAATTCTCAAGTAAGATATTTTTCCAATTTTCCCTTAATATGTGAACCCCCGCACCCCCATTGCCCCTTCTTCACTTATCTTGCCGCATTTTCTCGACCTCCTTTGCTGCAGACCTTGTCAGATCCAACAATTTGACCAGCAACCCTTGGGTGGATCTAATTCTATCCATTTTTAGCGGCAACGTCGAAGGAGTTGCATCCCATGTGCCCCTCCCTTAGATACCAGGTGACGTTTATTCAGAGTCTACTGGCACCCTTTTTTGGCCTTTCACCTTTCCTTCCTTGTTGCATCGTCTGTCCCCCCCCTTTGTTACCAGTAGTTTATTTTTTTTCTATGCGGTGCCTTTTCTTCATCCTTTTACAGCCCCTTTTACCCCCCCCCCTATTCACACTTTTGATTTGGCACGTGCCCCTCCCTTTGTTGAATTCTTTCTTTTCCTCACCTCCGTTTTTTTTTTTTTTCTCGATGATCCCCCGTCGTTGTTTTTCCCCTGGCCTATTAAGCGATGTGACACGGCTTTCAATGCTTCCCCCTCTAGACAACCTCTTCCTCTGAGAGAGTTTTCCCTCTTCACCCACGTTAAGACCTTTGGAACCCCGCCATTTGGCAATGAGTGTTCCCCCTCCTTGACCGGCTATACCCACGTGGCGCGGTCCAATCGGTCCTTGTTCCCTTCATGCTGCGTGTATCCGCTCTTTCCCCTTTCTGCAAATTACCTCGCCCTGGTTTTGTCACACGGTGGGGACGCCCGTTGATCACTGGCTCTGCAACAAGCTGGCCCCCGCTCGGGGACGTCCCGCCTGGCACCCCGGTTTTTGCGGAATCCCTTGGAATATCTTTGGCGTGATTTCCGCGTTACGTAGAGCCTTTTCCTACGGATCCTACTAATGACTAATTGTTTACACCTCGTTTCTTCTTTGCATCACCCCCCCTCTTTTCCCCTTTGCGGAATGGTCTGTCGATGCTATTAAACCCGGGTCATGTCTTCCGCCACGGCATGGTTTATTCCTCGAGCACGGTGCTTGCTCTTTCTAGCTTGAACAGTTTTCCTCACCCTTGACCTTTTGCGCTCCAAGCCTCTTTTCTCTTGCCCCTATGGCTTTTTTTTCCCCTTAGTTTGAGTCGTTTATTAGTGTTTAGGCCCTCCTTCTGACATCGGTAGAAGGCGAGTGAACACGTCCCCCCCCCGAACACTGCAAACCCTTTTTTCGTCCCTGTGCTCTGTGAAGAAGCGGATTTACCCCCTTTCGTAGTACTCTCAAGCTTTTGTAGGCCGAAATCACTCTGTTCATTTGCCGATTGTTCCCCCCCCCACCACTAAATTTTTTTCCCTGGAATCCCCTCCCCCAGGTATAAAGGCCCCGTCCTCTTGTCCCGTTTCCAGAGAAGTCTAGCCAAGCAGCAGATGTGCTTGTACAACTAGCGCACGCGTTTTTTTCCTTTCTTTTATGACCCCATAACTCTTTTTTACAACCACAAAAGATGGATTTCCCTATCGAACATTTCCCTGCACCTGCACTGCTTGCTCCCAAGCTTAATAATCCCCTTGAAGTGAAAATTTAAATGCTGGATCTTCGACTCAGAGTTCTTCTCCTACCAAGGCGCCCCTTTGACAAAATCGCATTTTCTCCCCTCCTTTTACGACCAGTCCACCGGTCGCACAGAGGAACCCCAAATCATCAAGGTATTCCCTTTTGTTTTCCCGACAAAGTCTCTTTTTCTAAAACTGTTTCTTCCCCCGCAAGGCCAGTGATCTCTCTAAAAATGAGCATCCGTTGTTTCCTTAGTCCCCCCCCCCCTTTTGTCCTCGACTTTTTGACACTTGGTCTCTGTCTTCGGAGACGACCTCCTGGTCTTGTCGAGGGGTCATGTTCTTTTTTCCTCGTAGATTCTTTGTCCAAGAAGTCTGATGCTATTGGCTAGAGTGTCTTTGATTTTAGCACCTTCTCACGCGTTTTCCTTTGCTTTCTGCCGTCAGTCAGTTACCGGATCCTCGTCTTAATTCCCTGCGTCTGATGTCAACCGCACACCACATTTGACTATTCTCCTTCTTCCCCGATCCATTCCTTCCCCTTCTCAGTTTGCGAAACCACGCTCCGCCCCCCTTTCCTCGTGTTAGTTTGGACAAACGTACGTATTTTTTTTTGATGATCTAATGTGCGGTGTCTCTTCTTCCCTGGGCAATTTTCTTTCTTTGCACCTCCATTCTATACGAGGTCTTCAGGTCGACCCCATGGGACTGCTTTCCCCCTTCGTGCTTTCGTCTCTGGCACCAGCATTTGCTGGCGTCCTTTCCCTTCCCCTGATACGTTTTTCGGAGGATTTTTTAGAACGCTTTTATCCCGACATGATTTTATAATTCCTGGGTCCAGGCACCCCCTTTGTCGCTCGGTCCCTGCCTCAATGGTCCCAAGCCCCAGTATGTTTGCATGTTGGAGTATACCGCTTGGTATGTCTCTTTCGGCTCCCCCTACGGCCTCCCTTTCCTTCCTCCCCTCGGTGTTTTTTTCTCCTCCTTTTCTAGTCACGCGCAGCTCTTCAATTACGCGCTTCAGGAGTGGTTACTTTCGGCCGGTTATTCTGAACGGTAAACCACTTTTTTTTTATTTCTTTTGGGACGTTTCGTTCAGTTTCTATTTTTCTCTTCTCCCCCATCTCAGCCGGTCGTCCCCTCACATGCAGAGTATTTCGGATTTAATTTAAGTCACCTCGATTTGGCGTTGACTTGTCCTCCTCCCCTTTGTTTAGCGCGAAAATCTGCGTTGTTCTTTCCGCCTCGCACTTGTGTCTTTCCACCTTTTAGCAATAAGAAATGTTTTTTGTCTCTTTGTCGGCACCACCGCAGACCGATATTCCTCATAAGGGCCCCCAGCGTCTACCCCTTTTAGGCACTTGACTATCTCTTTCAGATTGTGATGGTCTTCCACATTTTCCCACTCCCTTTTCCATGCGATCATATGATAGTATCCCCTTGGCTATTCCAGATCCCCCCCCCCCTCCCGTCTTGCAAAAGACCCTTTCGATTGTCTTTACTACGTTTTTGCCGTTTATGTTGCGTTTGGACCCCCTTACGCACAGGTAGCGATGCACTTACACATAGGTGCGGCCTCCTCTCCCTAAGCCCCCCCTGCCGGGTCCCCGCTCTCCCTCTCGCTTGTCCCTCTTTTTGCGTGATGGTACGGATGCTGGGAGACAGGCCCTGCCCTACCTTTGGATTCCTTTTTTCCTTTTTCCCCTCTGCCCCTGTCAATGGCTCCGAAGCGACTTGACTCTCCCCCGTCTCCCCTCCAACTTTCCCACAAGTAAATGGTTCACTCAATTCTTGTTCAAGAGTGAGTTATTGTACCTCTCCCCTTGTGTCTTCCTCTATCAGTGGGATGAGTGCAAGTCTTTTCCCCATTTTTTCCAAGACCTATCTATTCGCTGATTATTGTGTCGTACTTTTTGAACACTGGTTTTTCTCCTCCTTTTTTCCGGCTCTCTTCAAATAGGTTCCGGATTGGACATCGGCCCCCCCCCACTCTTTCTGTCTGTGTATCTTTTGTCAGCAAACCGTGTAGTCGGCTTTTTATTACACTTCAGATCTTTTCTACAACCCCCCTTTTTGGGCCCTGTTCTTTGTGTCCCTCTATGAATTACCCTAATCATTGATTAGTATTTTTTGCTTTTAAGTCTACGCTTTCTAACCCTGCCTTCATGGTCTCAATATAGTGAACGGTTCTTCGTATTCTTCGTTTCAGGTCCTTCCACTCGACCTCCCAACTTCGGTTTTTTGAGTATTCCAAGGTGATCCACTCGGGATCTCAGTGAGCACACTCTTCTTGAAAGCCTTCCGACCAAAGGACTCAATTCTGTCCCCCCCCTCACCCTTGGAGTTTTACACATTAGTAGGTCAACGCCCTTTTGCCTTTTGTTATTGCCGTGACCTTCTCCTTCTTTCCCCGCTCCCGATTCCTTCAACCTTCAATACAGCCTCTCATTTCCCTTCCTCTGTCCTCTCCCCCCTCATTCTTCTCTAGCCCAACGAGCCCCAGGGACGGGCCCCCCAATTCGGTCTTTCTCCTCTGCCCTCACTACGTTTTCCACCCATGCAGCTGTTGTTTCATTTTTTCTCTCCCAATTAACAGGCGAATCTTCAAACAGGAATTCCCCGGGTTTTTTCACGGCGGTTAACTTGTGCCTTTTTCGTCCTATTAATCATCTTGCTGTTCCTCCTCTTGGATTAACCATTGGTGGCTGGTTCGGTACTCGATCCTTTTTCGCCTCTCTCCTGTCTGCTTTTCTCCTTGTTTTTACGCTTGCGAGGTGATCAAGCCGAATGAATTGAGCCTTCGACTCGGAAGTGATGCACGCAAATGAATGGTGCGCTCTTTGTGACCCCCTCACATGAGATCTCTCCTGCTTATTCCCGTTAAGTTTACCTCCGGCCACGGTTACACCTCTCTTCTCATTGTTTCCCGGCTTGACAAGACCCCCCCGAAATGAACTCCTCCTTCTTTTTGGTTATTTCTCTTTTCACTGGTAAATCGCATATGAGATGGTGCGCCTTTCTCACGTTTTGGCCAATCTTCTCTGTTTTTTCCCTCCCCCCCAGCCCCCGGCGAAGGCTACCATTTTTTGCTATAGTGCGTCTTTCAATCCTTGTTGTGCGTCAACTTTGTCATCCGCCTCTCATGGGACTGTCTCCAGAAGCGATTGTTACGTTTGTCTTTCCCCGTTCACTCGGCGAAGTCCGAACATTTTCCCCCCCGTTTTGGTTTCTGTGTTTTCACTTATTCTAGTTTGTGTCTCCTGGATTTCTCTTTTTCGACCGTCCATTGGATTCTTTCCGGCCGATTCCGTTTCTTTTTTTTGTGCCTTGTATATGTCATGATTTTTTTTCTGAACGGCGTTTCCGGGTAATTATACCCCCCAGCCCCTGTGTTTCCCGTTTCTGCATCACTTTCTTTTCATCGGTTAGTTCGGCACGTGATGGGCCTCACTCTCATTGCTTGTGATTATTCTCGCTACCCTTTCCTTTATGTTCACCCAGACTCTGCCCCGGGAGGATCTAATTGCTGGCCTCCCAATTGTTTTTGTGATTATTGTCCCCGGGCCCGATTGTAATACCCCCACTTCTCCCTTTCAGTTAGTCCCCATGGAAGCAAGTTTTTGGTCTTTTCCCTTTTTTTACTACCCCGCTTCTCCATAGTTGCAGCGCACTACCAGCGGAAACCCGAG
>Ga0179593_1534910_pt1 | contig 13748 bp, 22 predicted proteins | sample CZODoug2_1_08_16_FD_185931 | JGI IMG/M metagenome (GOLD analysis project Ga0179593, IMG submission 185931) | Vadose zone soil fungal communities from Angelo Coast Range Reserve, California, USA - CZODoug2_1_08_16fungal (PacBio error correction) | ecosystem: Environmental > Terrestrial > Soil >... | reverse complement strand
TTTATACAATCTTGCCTTTTTCCATATGGTCAAGAACAGGTCCAATTACACCCTGTTCGTCTGCCGCCTCGTCCTCCCCCCCCCTTTAGCTCCCGCGCGACCACTTTTCCCTGTCTCGTAACATCCTTCTGCCTGGTCGCGTCCTGCCCCTTCTTTTGCCTGATTCGATTAGAGTTTCGACATCAGTTCAAGCTATCCCCTTTTCCACTGACTTTCCTCCTCTCTTCCCCCTATGGCGCTCAATCGCTCCCCCCCGAGGAACGGTGTAGGTCGACCCCGGGCTGTCAGAGCCTTTGCGCTAACCTAGTCGTTTCCGGAGGATACCGCGTAAAGCCTGTCAGCCCTCTCTGATCGGTACCCCTGGCCGATATGAGATAGCAGGTTAAAAAAATTCCCTCTTGCCCGTCCCTCTCTCTCCCTCTCTCGCCCCCCTCCAGAGAGTTTCGTTCTAGGCGTCTCCCTTTTTTCTCCGGCTCAATCGCCCTCTCTTGCGTTTGTTCCGCAACGAGACATCCCTCCCCCCGTTACTGCTTCCCCTGATCTTTTCTGCCCCTTTCCCCCTTCTTAGCCCCCTTTACACTACGGCACTGGATTAGCGAATTTTCTTCTCTGCTTCTTTCTTTTCGTCAACCAGTAAACAGAGACGACAAGAGTATTCCCTTCCTTCGGTCCTCCCTCCTCTCCTAGGTCCTTCCGCCCTCTCAGAGGCCGTTCTCCACTCACTTCCCTCCATTCTTTTTGCCTAGCACGTTTAAGAAGAGGCGGGCGTGACGAAATCGCATTTCCCCCCCCACATGCGCGGTTACCCCTCCCCTCCCCCAATTTTTTCCCCCCCCCCCCGATGTTGCCGTGATCCCGAGTTTTCCCCTTTTTACTCGACCCTGCTTTTCTTCCTTTAACCCGATGGCTCCAACCTTTCCCTCCCTTTTGCTTACTCCTTCCACCCACCACGTTTTCTTTTCCCCTCCTCACTGTTATGCCTATTGGGCGCGCTTTCCTTCTACCTTTCCGGTTAGGGTTTCTCGCCCTTTTGCCCCCCTTTCGCCCTTTTCGGTACGAAGTGGCCTTTGATTCCCCCCCCCTCTACGCGCTTTCCCCCCCCCCCCTCCGCCGCCCAGTCGACAGCGAAATAATTTTTTTCTGTTCTCCTTCTCTGATTTCTTGGGATGACCGACTATCTCTAGCGAACTAGCGCGTCTTTTTTCTCACGCAAGCAGTCGGACCCCTCTAAGTTCTTACTTGACCTAAATGAAACTTTAGGAATTTTTTTTCCCAACGCTGCCTCCATTTTACGCAGTATACGGAACCTCCGAAGACCTCTCCAATCCTGACAACTCTCCCCTGTTTGGAGTTGTGAGCCATTTGCACTTTTTTTCGGATCCCCCCGCATAATTAAAACCCCCACCTATGGCCCGTCCCTGACCTATTCACGTAGCCCTGATGACCACGGGATTCTTCCTTTCAAAAGCTTATTTCGTCGCATAGTTTCACAACTTTTTATGTAATTTTTTCTCCTCTACCCCTGAACTTTTCCTGACGATTCAGCAGCCAAGACCGCGGCCCTCACAAATCGGTGTATACTTCTTCCTCCCTGGGATTGACCTTGACTATTTTTCCAACTTTTTTGATCCTTAACTTTGCCTCTCCCAGCAGCGTAACGTCGCATTCTTCTTCATATAGACTTCTGGACGACCGTGTACATGCCTCTGACGGGTCTTCTCTTTTTCCTTGTGGCCGGAGGACTTTTTTGCTATTCCCAGTATTTGCTCTCTCAGCAGGCTCCGTCGCGCCTCAGCTCCGATTCTTTTCGTCTTATTGCCCCTCTATCGCGAGCAGTGCAGCGATTCCCTTGCGGTCCGCTCGCGCCCCTTTTTCTGCAGACAGTCTCCCTTTTGCTTTTCCCTTATTTCTGTCTTTTCTTTTGTACCGATCGTCACTCAATTACTGATCCCCTACCCCTTTTTTTTACTTTACCCCGAAATGGTGTTTTTTTTAGCGTTCTCAACTCTTTTTCTTCAGTGCGAAGTCCGCGGGACCCTCACGTTGATAGCAGGGGAGTAGTCTCCGTTTTTTTTTTTTTCCTCGTGCCTCAATCTCTTTCGAGTTTTTTCCCGCGAATTTCTCCCATTTCTCCTCTCTCATCTGACATCATATGGATCGCCCCTTAACGCCTTTTTTTATCGGCCTTTTCCCCTTTTATGCTTGACCTGGGCGTCGAGGTTATGAGCCCCTTATTTCCTCTAACGAGCCTTCCAAAGCGTGTCTCCTATTACCAAACCCCCATTTGGCTAGACTTTTTAAGTTTTTTTTTTTCTCCGCGAGCGCAAAGAGCCTCACCTTTCACCTCTCTCCTAAGTGCACACCCGTTTTACAGCGACCGTCAATCGCTTCCCGTTCTTGAGCTTCACATCATAACCTCGCGACTGCGAGAGTTCAACATCGACTTCCTAAAATCCTTCCCCTCTAGATTTGCTGAAGAGCTTGTGTATTCCCTTGCCCTGCTATCTCTTCGCCCCGATCCAATCTATGTGCCGTTTCGAAATTATTGACCAGAGTTATTCCCTTTTTTCTTCCGCAGCGGCGTCTAACTAGTGGAAGAGGATTTCACGTGCTTCCAGGATTGCGCTTTCCCTCGTTTGGAAGATAATCCATCAAGGGCCTCTTTCCTCTGTATCTCTCCGTTTGTATGTTAGCTCATCACGTGTCCCCCCTTTGGAACTGAGGACTTTATCTCCCTCCTACCCATATGAAGCACGTGACGTGCTCCCGTCCTCCTCCCCCCCTTTCCCTTCTACGAATCTCTCAAACGCCGCTCCCCTTTAACAATTTTTCTAATTTTTTTTATCCTTTAACCCAACTTTTTTGTCCTCCCCCACGGAGTTTCGCTCTGATTCGAGGCCGGCGATCCAGCACCCTGTCGTCACGAACACCATTGCAGCCCCCCCCCTTCTTTTTTCTGACCTTCTCGGGCGTCGGATTAATTATTCCGTAGCCGGCCTGTAGCGCGGGGATCTGATGCTTGTGAGCATGCTACAGCCAGACAGGCAGTCCCCCCCTTCTTCTCGCTTTTTCCCCCCCCCCAGTTTGTTCGTCTTTTTCTCCCCCTCTCGGGGCCTCGACGTGCGACCCTCACGCCTTTTTTTGTTTATTTTAGAAAGCTGTTACAGACCCGGTCTCGGCATCACATTCTCCCTTTTCTTTCTCGTTCTCATGACCTATTAGAGCTCGCCTCCGAGTCCCTCCCTTTACCTCCGAGGGCTCCCATTTCCTTTAGATTTCGCCCTCTACGATTCCTCCCTCGCTTTTCTTTTTTTTTCGCCTTGCATAGCCTCTTGTTTAAGAATGTCCTCTCCTGCACAAGAGACGTTCATTTTCTGTTCCCTCTTCACTGTGCATGCACGATCCCGACTCTTTTTTGTTTCCCCTCCCCAAATCTGCACTTTCCTCTCCTCTCACCCTAAGCGATGCAGTATCAGCGATTTTCCCCCCCCTTTGACCGTCCGTCCCCAATCGAGCAGGTCTGAAGACCCTCAAGTCCTAGATTGCGAGCTGCCTTTTCCTCTCATATGGTGCAGGCCCCCCTCCTTCCCTCCAGGCCCTCTGTCTGCAGCGTGCTCTTTCGAAGAGATTTCTTGTTTCATTTCAAGATCGTGTTCCCCAGTCTCCGCTCCTCGCAAATCGCTCTCCCGGAACTCACTCTTTCCCCTTATTTCCCTAAGCATCCCCTCCTCCGCTTTTTTCACTTACAAGCCATGTAAGCGTCTCCTCGCTCTTTACCCCTTTTCTACCCCTGCGCGACGTCCACCGACCGTTGGCTGATCCCTATCCCTGATAACCTCCATCCTCACTTTCTGTCTTTGTTTGAAAACCGTCGTTTTCCCTCCCCAGTCGACCGGTTAATATACTTTTTACCGTAGCCATCTACTCCATACCTGCCGCCGTCACCTCTTTTTCCCGGGTTCCCTGACCCTCATTTCCTCCGCCCCCGTCCCTATGTTTCAACGAACAGTCACCGATACGACTTCACAGCTTGTGTGGGGCGTTGTTTTTTTTTTTGTTTTTTCGTTTTTTTGTTTTCCGCACCCCACCCAGAATTTTCTTCTTTTTGTCTCGCGCGATTTAACGGACCTTTCTCTTGTACCCCCTCAATTCGTTATGAATCCCCCGCCTGTCCTTTCTGTCTCATGGTGACCCATTTTTATTTCGGTTGCGGAATTTTCCTTACCACTTCCCCCCGAGCACCTTCCTTCCCTGTAGCTCTTTTCTGTCCCATGGGCGGAGCAGCACGCATACGCCCGCCCCCCGGTCTCTTCCCTTTTTCATCCGCGTTTTTAGCTCGCAAAGTTGCTCTGTCCCCCTTTTTCGATACTCCCCCTTCCTCTTTTCCTTTTCGCGTTTTCTTACTCATGACCCCCCTTCCCAGCCAGGCCACTTACACCGAACCAAACATAGTGTTCTCACCCATCAGGGGTAGGAAAGATTGCGCACTGTATCCCATTTCCCCTTGCAGCGTGACTAGCGTCGTCGTCCCCCTAGACGATAGCTCCGACTTTTGCCTCTCTCCTTCCCCCCCCGGAACATTAGTTTTACTTGAGGAACGCAGAGTTACCATGCTAAATGTCCTCTCTCCCCCCTCGCACTCTTGTTTTCCCTCCCTCTTTTGGTTTTTCTGCTAAGAAACCTACCGCCTTGATCCATGCTAACTCCCTTTGTCAGTGTTCCCCCCCCCTGAGCGGTTGAATCTCACAAAGCGGTAACCTTTTCCCCCTTCCCCTTCTGCCTGCTCGTAGCTGTTTTTGCTTTTTTGGCGTATCATCTTTTCGGTCTCCTTGTTCTTTGAGATGTGACTTTCCTCTCTCATTACGCAGCTGCATCCCCCTCTCTCATCCAGTTAGACTCGTGAGTGTCCATCAATTGTCTGACGAGCCCCTCCATTATTCAAGAAGAAACTTAAACCGATTCGTCCTGCCGACTCCTTTTTTCTTACGGGATACCACCCCCCCCCCCCCCCCCCTAAGTCGAATGTTCCCATGAGACTGCGAGTTTTTTATCTTTGTCTCGAAATGTGTAGTTTTTTCTTTAGATAATGAATTTTTTACCCCCAATGTGTTTGTTTACTCCCCCCTTGATCGCATCCCCCGGCCATTCCCCTATGCCCCGAAATAGCTCATCCATGTTATGACGGGTCCCTCTGTTAGCCTCCCCACCTTTTTTCACCCTTTGTCAGAGTACCGTCTCTACAGCCTTTTATCCCTACGGCGATTTTGAGCTCCCCCCTTGAATAGGTTGATCCTGGTAGGCCAATTCGTGCACTGAACCCCTACCGTCTAAGAAAATACAGTCTTTCCGTCTCGACGCCTTCCCAAGGACAATGGCGTGGGTTCTTTCCCCGGTAATTTTTTTTTTTTTTTTGTGTCCCTCCGAATTTTTTTCTCCCGTATTATCCTCCAGAGTTCCCTTCTTCTCTCCTGCGGGTGATCACATTAATTCCCCTTTTTCTATATTCTCTTTTTTTTCCATGTGAGGAGACTATACCCACCCTTTCCTAGTATGCAAAGCTAGGAACCATCCTTTCGGGACTTTCCCTTTTGTAAGCCTCTTACCTTTCCCTTATCCGAATTACAATGAGATCGTCCCTCTTCATTTTCTGACCTGTCTCGACCCTTTTTTTTTTTTTTTTTTTCTCTTTTTTTTGTGCACCGACATTTTTTTTGTGATTCTCTCCCTATTATGGGGAAAGACTGCCTTCTCCTACTTAGAAAGAAGTAGGTTTTGCGATTCTTCTCCCGCCCCGAGGCGAGATTCTTACAAGATTTTTTTTTCCTTTCCAGATAGCCAGCGATTCCTCTGTTGAGGAAAGGAAGCATCTCCTTTTCCTTCATCCCTAGAATAGCTCTTCTCCTACCCCTAGAGAGATAGATCGCGATATTTGAATTTCACAACAGGACGTCTGACGCCAATCGACATATCATTTTCCGCTTTTCAACCTTTACTACTGAGATACGCGCGCTACCGCCCCCCCCCTTCTCGCCTGAGCGCATTCTTCTCTTTACCTCTTTTTCCGACACCTTGGTTTCTCTTTTTATGCTGCGGTGCATTCCCCACAGATCTGCAGGGACACCGCTCTCCTGGGCGCCTTGGAATACGTATCGCGTTTGATGGATTTTCTCCTTCTCTCCTACCGAACTAAGTCCCCCCCCTGCATATTTTCGCGCGGACAACGCCCGCCCCTTCCCCTCCACTAGCCCTTTTCGTTTCATGTAGGATAATATATTGTTGTTTCCCTTTTTAAAGCTAACTTCTTTCATAGCCCCTGGCTTGTTCTTTCTCTCTTTTCCCGAACCTATGCCCTGCCTGTTGCCACGCATGCGACTTGCATTCAGAAGTTCTCATGTCAAGAGCGAAATGATGACCCTTTCTTTTCAGCTTCGTCTTGCACTGTTCGAGATTATCACATGTCTCGCGGCTGTCCCTCCCTTTATGCCACCCTACTCGCCTTCTTCCTTTTTATACAACGTTTCACCCCACCCCGCCCCCCCTCCTTTTTTCTCTTTCCTTCCTGAACATCGATGGGATCTTTTCATTCCCTTCTTCTGCGGAACATGTCCCCCTTTCCCGCATAGAAACAATATTATAGTCCTTTTTCTCTTTGTTGGTCAGATGAGCACGTCTCCCACTTTCACGGAGTTGACGGCCCTTTCTTCCCGCCCCGGTGGACTTCCCCCCGACTGCAGCGTTAACTTTTCCACAACGTATGCCGCCCTTGAACTGGCCTCGTGACGGGAGTGGCTGCTGTTTTTCCCCGCAAACGCCATAGTTCTGTTTTTTCCCTCCCCACCGAAGTCTTAAAAACTAGGGTTTTTCTTCCCAAGCATCTTACTTTCCCCCTTTTTAACTCATCCAAAACTTTCCCAATTTATTTCTCGTTTTTTCGCCTTCCCCCCATGCAGAGGCCGAAGTCTTCTTCTTGCACCTGCGCATTTCTCCCCCATTATTTCACGACCTTTCTCCCCCCTTCTCCCCTTTTGTCAGCACCCCAGTCGTCTTCTTTTCCCCCCTCCGGAAATTGTTCCTTCTTTTCTGTGTTCGACTTTTTCTGCTAGCCCCCCCAGAATCCATTAACTGACCTTCCCCCAAACTTGACTTTCCAATCTTTACTTTCTTTGGCTTTACAGCGGCCTCGGCATTTTTTCGTCAGCCCATTTTTTTCGATGGACGGATGAGCCAAATCCCCATTCCCCCCCGAGTTTCCACTTTCTGTCGCCGTCTCGAGAACTAAATTTTTTCCGTTTTTTGGAAACCTGTTTTCTTAGGCCAGGTTCTACGTTCCGCGGCTATAATCATTCTCCATGATTTTCGCCGCTCTTCTTCTGTGGCATCACGCCGAGACTTGATTTTTTCCCCCCCCCCATTTTTAAAACAAATTGGTTTCCCCCAAGCTTCTTTTTTGAAGCTGTAGGACGAAGCCACGTCTTTTCCTTCCCTTCCCTAAGGGCCTCTCCTTTCCCCTCCAAGATGCTGCTGGCCGGCCCCCCCCCTTCCAATGGACCTTTTCAGTGCATCGTCACTGCAAACCCCCCACTCCCCTCTTTTCCTGATCGACGGAAGTTTTTTTTTTACCTCTCAACACGATCTTTCTCTCTTGTACCAGTCACGAAGTCGCGGCTCTCTCCCCTTTAATGAGTACGTGCTTTAGTCCGTCTTTCAATCTATCAAGCCGAAGTACGCTCTAATTATCCTTTCATCGCCCTGTTGTGCGTTTCCTCTCATGCGTTTTTTCTTTTTTCCAGCTTTTCCCTTATTTTTTCCCCCCCCCGACAAGTTCATGACGGCCTCTCCCATTTCCCTCTTTTTTCATCAGGGCGAGTCCCTTACCCCCAGTCAGTCGACACCTACCCCCCCCATTTTTTTCCCTTTTTCGCCACTTGAAGAGCTTTGCCTCCCTCTGACTCGAGCTAACGGCAATTTGTTACACAGCCACGTAAGGAATTCGCTGGTAGCGATTCACCCCTCTTCCAGGCCGAGATTTCCCCCATGCCCCCCCCGTGCAATGCGCTTTTTGCGCCTTTCTCTAGATTGCTGCTCTTTCTCTACAGCGCATCCCCCCCCGTGCGAATGTAATTATGACAGCGTTCTTTTTGAGAGTCTCTCCTCTCTGGTTTTTTTTTTTTTTTTTGGTATGGCGTCCTATAGAGCGCTGGCACCTTTTTCCTTGGCGGTCGACGAGATATTTACCCTTCTGCCGCCATTCTTTATTGGATTCTTTCTTTTTTGTTGACTAGATAGAAACCCCCCCCTCCCCCCCCCCCCCCTCTTCCGTTGCGTTTGCCATGATGTTTCCCCCTCGCCCAATACCGGAAGCACGTGACGTTTCCCCCCTTTCCTCCGCAGTTGACATCTTCAACGGAAGCCTTACCCCCCACCGGTTTTCTCTCTAACTTTTCTCTGACCTTGGTTTTCTCTTTTTTTTTTTTATTTTTTTTTTTTCTTTTCGATCGCTGAGATAGATTCTGGCTGAAACTTTACAGAGTTTCAAGAATAAACCCACACCCCCCCTCTGTTTATGATATTCGTTATTTCCTTTTTTCCCTGCCTGGACGGTCCGAGTGTTGTTTGATCATGTGCTAATCCTTTTTCCTTTCGGGCGCTAGGTACTCGTTTTTTTTTGCTGTTCTCCTTTGAGTCCCTTTTTTTCGGCGCACGAACTGTCCCCGGTTTTCTGATGTAGTGTCGACAGCTGTCTGCCGATAGAGTTCTCGTCTCTGCTTCAATTCCATTTTTCTTTCGTCCTCCCAGCTTTCGACGCGCATGGATCCCCCCTTCCCCCCTTTTTTCAGGTTTTCCCCATTTGTTCATGAGATCGACCCCCTCAGCGCAGCGACTCGTCCTTTCGCTTGCCGTCTGTAGGAAACTTGATCGTCTATTTTCCCCTTCGAATGATATATCTCCAATAGTAATTAAGGTTCCTCGCGCTAGTTCATCCCGACTATGAAGTTCCGACCCCTGCGACTGTTCTGACATTTTTCTCACACCCCTTTTTTTTTTTCTAAACGGTAAGAGTGTATTTTTCCTGCCCTCTCCCTTCCAGTGTCATTCGGTCCATTCTCCCCCGAACCCTAGCTGCCGAGCTACCCATCTCTTCTTCCCCCCCCGCAGAGATTCCGGGCTAGTACTTGCCCTTTGTTGCTTCTTCCCTTTTCCTTTGCTCACTTTAATGAGCATAGCTGGATACTTTCCGTCACCTCCTTCAGTTCTCCCTTTCCGCCGAACTTCCGATGGCCCTGGTAACTGCATGAAGCCTCCCGCTCCTCCACCCGTTCCCCCCCTTTTTGTTAATTTCAGGAATGACGCGCCTCATCGTCCTTTTTTTCCCTCCATGGATCGCGCCCAACCCCCCCCCCGTTTCTGCTCACAATTGACGCGTCTTTCGCTTCCCAAACTGATTTGGCCCTTTTTTTCTTTTGCTAAACCGGTTCAGGTTCTTGCATCGTCCGGACCCAGTTAAATCCTTTTTTTTGCCCAACCCTTTCCCTCATTTTTCTGTTCCCCCTAAGCGAAGGTCAGCATGATTTAAGTTTAAGTGCTTTTGCCTCTTTTTTTTGCTTCTGCGGAAGTTTGCTTGTTCCGGTTTTCCACTTTTCGACGCCATAGCCCCTGTTCCCCCCGATAAATTTGAGCAGTTTTTTGATGAGGATTCTTTTCGGCCCTTCCTTTTTCATCCCTTGCAGTCTGCATTGTGCCTGCTCTCTCCGCTTTCATTTGTGATAACCGGCACGGTCGTCTCTGTTTGAGCTTTTTGTGTCCGGTCATCCACAGGAACCTTTTTTTGCTCCCTTCCCCCTCCTTGATTTCCTGTGACTTCTGTGATTTTGCTCTCGGTCATCCTTGGTATGCCCCCTTGCTCCTCCCCCCCTTTTCTACTTATCTCCGAGCAACACCGGGATGCTTTGCTTTTTTGATTACCGAACCAAAAATCAGTTTCCAATTAGGTTAGACGAAACGTTTGGATTACCCCCCAGTGTTTGCAGGACTGGCGTCCTTTTCGAGGACGAGCGTCTTCCCTTTGACTCGACCGCTTTCAGATCTCGGTCTGCCTCAGCGTTGTAACCTCCCTCTCAAGCGCGTCCCGCACGGCTCTCTCAGCCCATCCCTCACCGCTTTGGAGATGCGGCGCAACATCACTGGTTCGAGGCGTTCTGAAGACGCGTCAACAGCTTCTGACCGCTGAACACGATAGCCATTTTTTTGTTTTTTCCGATCGATTGAGCACGAGCTCTTCGGGTATACTGTGCCCTTTTCTTTTCCGAAGTACATTCCAGCCTTTTTTTTACTTTTTTCAGATAGAGACATTCCCCCCTCCTTATCCGTAGAAAGGGCTTAATAAATGCCTAATGCTGACATCCCTCCCACCCCATATTTCCCTGAGTTCGCGCCGTTTCGGAGAATCTTTTCCCCTCTTTCTCAGGCCGACCGCGGGACGTCACGTCAGACGACAGCGCGGCGTCCGGCTTTTTGAGATTATCCCCGCTTTTTCTCCTTTCCTTCCCCCTTGCTTTTGTGCTTCTCCTTTCCAGAATTCGATCTAATTCCTTTCTGTGCGTAACTTTTTTTTTTTTTCCTCCTTACAGAGGCTGCAGGCGGAGTTTATTTCCCTTGCTCGAACTTTAATTCCCTTCCTTTTGTCTCCGTTCGGGTCGTCCAGATGGGGCGATATTGAGTACCTTCCTTGGTGACGTCCCGTTTCTTTCATTCCCAAGTTCTTGCCCTTGTTCCCCCCCCGCTTGCAAATTCCACCTAGCCCCCCCCCTTCGAGCTGCCGTCCCCCCCCTCAATGCGCGGTTGCCTAGCGCGGCTTTCTTTGCCGTTGCGTTATGGTCCTAGCTTGGTAGCACCCCTTTTTTGCCCCCCCTGATACTACATTGATAGTTCTTCTTCCACTGACAGCGTCGCCTTTGACACAGGCATCGTTTCTCCTTATTCTTTTAACCTCCCCCTTTTTGCTTGAGAGCAGAAATAACCACCTTCCTCTCTGCCACCTATGGGCACTTACCCTTTCCCGGACCCCCTTCCCTGTCCGTCCCCGCTTTTGGTTCGACCACATTTCCAGCCGTCATTCTCCCCCTTGCGACTTATGCTCAATCCCCCACCGTAGATTTTCTCTTCTCGAGAGGTTTTGAATTTGCCGCCTTTTCTTTGCCAAGAACTTGCCTTAACGAATTCCCTTTTCGCGCTCTTTTTTAGCGCTCATAATCTCTCCACCCCGTTCATTTCTGGATTTTTCCCTTTCTTTGTAGTTTCTGACGACCGCCGCCTATTTTTCCAGCTTTCGCACGCATCCTCGCCGACTCCGCCGACCCTCTTTCCCCCTTTAGAATGACCCCCCCCACCATGGCCGTTGATCGCATGCGTCTCTTTCCCTTTCCCCCCCCAATTCTCCCAGATGATACACTTCGATCCCTCGCGGCGCACACCAGCCTCAGGCCCCAGCAAAGCGATCGGCGACTTTTTTTTCTTGCTCCTTTTGGATTCTTTAGCGACTTCTACGATTTTTTCCTTTCGACTGGGTCCTTCTTTTTTGCTCCCCTGCTCTGCCGTACTGCAGACGCCCCCTGAGGACTTCCCCTTTCTCACCTTTTTTCTTTTTTTTCTCGCGGAAGGTTTTTGACTCCTACTTTCAGCCCCACTTGACTTCGCACGCCTTCCCCCGCTCCGCCGCTTTTCAGGTTTTCCCTTCAGACAGCGTCATCCTAGTCTTACCCCGCTCCTCTGATGTTCCAGAATCGCCCCCTTTGCGTTTTTCGGGCTAAAAGCTGTGTCCCTTTCCCCAGTCGTCTATCTGGTACCGCCTGCTGTCCGCCCGTCATCTTCCCACGGGTATTTTTTTTTATTTCTCCGAGCTCACTTATCGCTCTTTCCCCTTTGTTTAGCGATTTGAACTCGCCAACTTCCTACCCTTTTCCTCCCTATTTTGGTACAACGAATCCCCTCCTTTATAATGCGACCTCAGCTGATGTCGGTTTGGCTTTACTCTTTTCATTGCTGACAAAGGACGACCCGCCTTTGTTCCTAGCACCGTTTCGAGCGAATTTAGTACCTGGAAGGGCTTTTCATGACCTCCGAAGTGACCTTCTTGAGTTTTGACCAGTCGACAGGACATCATACCCTTTTTTCGCCGCCCCGCTTGTCTCCCCTGGCAACGACTTGTTTAAGCTCCACTTTTTTTTTTTTGCGGTTTTCCGCCTGTCTCAATGTTTTTGACCCAGTTTTTTTATTTTTCCCTCATCTTGGCGGTAAGCACAGGGCACCTTCCCCAATGTTTCTTTTCTCCCCCCTCTCTACGATCTACGGCCTTTTTTTACTCTCCGTCTTTCCTCCCCCAAATGAACTTGGTTTTCTAAGCCTTTGGCCTCTACGCGAGCGCGCTGTCATAGTCGTACCCCTCCTGAAACGTTGACCAACTTTTTTAGTTTTTTGGCTTTTCCACCGCAATTTCCCCAGACCTTTCCTCTCTCATGCTGATCGTTCTCCAACCCAAAGCATGCAGGGGACCCCGAAATGCGACTCTCTTTTCCTTGTGGTATTGATTCGATCCAGCAATGACAACGATTCCCCTTTTACTGTTCAAACCGACGGGGCTCAAATTTTTAGGCGTCCTGCATTGTTTCGCAGTGTCTTTGGCGGCTGCCGCGATTCCCTTTCTGTAACGTCGCGGAGCATTCTTCCCCCCTTTACCTTTTTTTCTTATGAGTTCAATCTCACAGTAGTTAACGTTTTCTTACCTACTCTACAGGTCCTTCCCTCCCGGTTTTTCCTCTGATTGCTGAGCGAGCGGCCCTTTACTGACTTTTTTGCCAGTACTTTCACTTTTTGCCCTTGCAGACCTGAGAATCGATGTTTTTCGAGCCCCTCCCAGGTTCCGATTCCGCTTCGACAAGCCGTCTTCCTTCACTGACTGCGCCTCGTTTTCCAGTTTCCCTCCCCTCCTTCCTAGATCCTGACCCCCCCCCCCCCACAACTTTTTTAATTCCGAGAACGTCGCCGCTTTTTTGCCTGTAATAACGTCAAAGTCGGAGTATTTTCCTGCAAACGAAGCCGAGTCTTTTTTTCCCATAGGAAGCCTTTTGTACCTTTTCTCTGGACGTTCAAATACGATCTTCTTCCAAGAGTTAAGACGGTTCAAAGCTGCGAATCATCTTTTTCGCGTCTCCCTCTTCCTTGCCCTCTCATGGATCTCCCCCCCCCTTGTGCCGACTGCTGTTTGCATTCCCCTGCTGTTTTGAAGAGGAGGTCCTTTTTTTTGGGCTCGAGGTTGTTTTTCTTTTTATGCTATGAAAGTTCTATTTTGTCGACCCCCCTCCCCCCCCCAGGGTGACGTACGTCAGACGGCTTAGAGTGCAGATCGACCCCGAGCGCACTTTTTTTCTTCTTAAGATGTACATTCCGTCCCGGATCGGCCCGGGCTGCCGAGCATGCATCCTTTGCCATTGCGAAAGGGAAGGATCTTTTTGTCCCCCTTTCCGCCTGCGATAGTCAACCCCCTCGATTACTCCCTGTTTATTACGGTACGCCGCGATGATGACGCTCATTCTTTTTTCCCCAGCAACGAGTGGCGCGCACGAATTTCTCTTTCTCTGGCTGCCGTTTGCGAGACTGATTTTTCGTTTTTTTTGGGTTTTGAATGAGCGCCGGCTGCCTCTCCTCCTTTCCTTTTCGTGATTGGCAGACCCTGACACTTCTTCTTCATTGGT
>Ga0179593_1447854_pt1 | contig 13748 bp, 17 predicted proteins | sample CZODoug2_1_08_16_FD_185931 | JGI IMG/M metagenome (GOLD analysis project Ga0179593, IMG submission 185931) | Vadose zone soil fungal communities from Angelo Coast Range Reserve, California, USA - CZODoug2_1_08_16fungal (PacBio error correction) | ecosystem: Environmental > Terrestrial > Soil >... | reverse complement strand
ATTTTAATTAAAGTGCCAACCACAAGCCTACTAACCCAAAGGAACTGGACGGGTTCGGAATTTCAGCTGTTTTCCGGCGCCGATTAAGTTCGTAGGGTCTACGAAGAGTTGCTTTCAGCCCACCCGATGCTGCCCTCCCTCTTAATTTTTCAGTCAGTACGGGCCTGTTTCCACCCTTCAACCCTTTACCCTCTTAGACTCGTTACCCTTATCGTCAGGACCGGCCCCGCTTCCCCGTCCTTTGGTCCACTGCGCTTTGTTTGTTCATACTTAGATCGCTGATGAAGGACCTCCAACCCCCCTTCCTGCCCCCGGCGACCCTAAATATACGGGTTAGTGGATAAGCGTGGGTGGTATCCCACGGAATCGCGCTTGGCGTTTCAGTCCTGGTTTGTTTTTATTACGTTCCCCCAATGAAAGCCCCGTCTATTTTCCGTCCCACCGTATGCATTGGTGGTTTGCCGAGGCAATGGCCTTTTACTGGCGGGGATTTCGTCTCAGGAGTTTTGAACGTCTTCTTCTGGTTTCCGCCATTCTGACCCAGAGAGCACTAGGCCTCGACCCCTCCCTAGCGTGAATTCGCCGGATTATTGAAGCGGGGGCGCCCCTATTGATACACGGTATCCCTTACTGTCGACTTTCACCCTCCCCCGCTTCCCCTCTGACGTATTTGAAACGGTAATGCTGATTCATCCCGCGTCTGTATTTATCCGTCCCTTTAGCATAACGATTGCAGAATGAAGATTCATGGCCCGCTAGAAGTTTCCATCCTCTGCATGAATTTCAGGGTTTAGAATGGCCCGTCCTTTATAACTCAAGTCGTACTTTCCGCTGCAGTACTTGACTTTTTTTTCCCTCGTCTTTTTATTGCCTCCCGCTTTTTGAGAAAAGATATACTCCGGTTGCTGTACACTTGCCCCCCCTGGTTTCTTCTGACCCAATGTGTGTTCGAGAGTGCGGCCCTGTAATTTCCAACGTAGTAACTGGGTGTTATGTTCCGCCGTTCTTTGGATTTTTTCCCCTGTTACTGGGTTCCGTTTTAGTGAAGCCCACCTTGTATCGTCAGGTGGCTGGTTGCAACCAGGTGTCCCCCCCCACATCATGACTCTTTCAAGAACCGGTTGCGTTTCTGTTTTTTTTCTCCAAAAAGTATTAGAAGATATGAATTACTCCCTTTTGTCTTTTCACCCTTCCTGCCCGCTGCCTTGGAGCGTTTTTCAGGGCATTTCCCCAACATCTTTTTATTTTTCCGCGACAATCTGATTTTTTTTTTTGCCAAACTGGCCTTTCGTTTGGGATTTGAAGGCCTTACAGGACTTGGTGCTTTCTACTTTCACCCCCGTCCTTTGCGTGTCCACTCAGACCCTTTATCTAACCCAGATGGCAACAGTTTGTGGCGCACGGTGAACCTATTTGCTTTCGCCGCGGGTGGTGCGCTGTATTTGCTTTTTGCACTCTGGTGATGTTGCGGTTTTTTGGAGACACCCCGACCCTTTAAGACGACGAAGCTTATTATGATTTTTGTCCCCTTTTTTTCTCAATCCCTTGTTCTTCCTTCCTTTCGTTTCAGTTTGCTGCGTGAGCCGACCTTTTGATAATCTTCGTCGTATTTTCCCCTTTTTTTTTTGTACCTTTTTCCCCAGTCTCCTTATCCGTCACTTTCTTTCCCCCCCAAATCCCTTGCCCAGATGATGACCCCTTCGGTTCAGTTTTGAAGTTTGCAACAGGAACCTTACCCAGTCTCCCACTGCTTATATTTTCCGGTTCCGTTTCGGTGTTGCATATTACCTCAACATGGACTTCCGGCGGCCACTTCGCTCAATTAAGCCGTTCCCCCCAAGTCATCTTTTCTCCCAGCTATGTGTTGGTCTTGCTAACTAAGTCGCTCAAGGACGTTTCGAAGTTCCCCACGTTCATCTGTATCAGCTCCCCTTTTTTCTCTAAACTAACTGTACATAACACCTGGTTCCTTTACTTATGTTTGGTTCACCCACCATGTTTTTTCCCATTCCTAATCCCCCCCTTTTCTTTCGTTTCCCCGTGATCGAAGTAACCAGCACCATCCGTACGGCTCCAAATTGTGCAGTTTTGCATTCCCCCGTTTTCCGGAACACAACCCGTTGGTAATTCCCCGAAGTTTTACCCAGCAACCCTTGAGTACGGATTTTTTTCAGTCCCCCTCGTAGTTTGAATTTCCCCTTCCAGCTGGTATCAGTCTCTTCTTAAGTCCTCCCTTATCATGATGCGGTCCTATTTCGGTTTCACCCTCTTTTTTCGTTCTGTATGCTGTCCTGTCGTCATGCGGCTCGTGTGATCGCGCCTCTTCACCTGCGGCTATACCCTTTCCAAAATCAGTGTCAACGATTTTCCCCTTTAAATCGAATTCAGTCTCATTACGTCCCCCCTTTTGCCCATATCTCGCCATCTTTCACGTCATTCCCAGTAAGGTTCACCAGTTTATGATGGGCGCTCCCTTCCCGCCCCCCTTTTAAAGAAAGTATCAACTCCGGTTTCCCATCCCCTCCCAGCCCAGTTTCCCCCGTTCTTTTTCCTCGTCCCCCCCCAAGTGTCTCATCGTTCCTTAAATCTCGTGTCTGTTGCCTACTCCGTAAACCCGCCTCCGCGCTATCCCCCACCTTACTTTTTTCTTTTATTCCCGATGCCAAAACACGTTTTGGCTCCACGTTTTTTTTGACTCCCCTTGTAATGCCCCTTTCTGATTCGACGGAACCCTTGTTCGAATGGGTAGATGTAAGTTACTAGAGACCTCGTTTTTCAAGCTAATGCACAACACCCCTGAAGGATCCTCAACCTGCGAAAAACCGTCGTTTCTAGAGCATCTATGGGAGTGTCGTATAATAGTTACCCGTGTATGGATCGCGTTTTCTGAAGACTTCAGGTTGGGGTTAGTGTGACGAAGAATGTACGCATCCTAACTGTTGACTGTAATAATTTGATATCACATATGTTAAGGTTCCAGCTCCCCTTTCCCTCGTATCTTTCCCTGATTTTTTCCCGTAAATTTAATTATAACCCGTTGGTACCTGGACATTGGATCCGGCCTGGGACTCTCGGTAAGACTGCACCCTCTTCCCGCCACTATCCCCAGGCCCATACTATACTCTACCCCTCCACGCCAACATCATGAGTAAATCGGAGCCCCTCCTCTACCTATCCCCCCATCCGGCCTGGCCAAAAACGAGACATCTTGACCCCAACCTCTCTACGAACGACATCTCATCATTCTTCCCCTAAGCCGGTGGCGGGGTCCGATTGAGCCTCCTCTCCCGTCTAGTTGTTGTTTTGAATGGCGGTAGAGTCAGGTTCACCCTCCTCTTTATGAAGATGTGAGTTTGTCTAGTTTTTTATTTTTCGCAATATATTACCCCTTAATGCGCTCCAACATACAAACCAATGGATACTGAGGGCAATTTTTAGCTTTCGGCACAGCTTTCTATTCACCCTAGTTTGGAGAATAGCGTCTGGCCTGTAATTTGGTGATAAAGTATGACTCTTCACACACAGGTTATGGGGATTGTAAAAGTCCTCCTTTTTCAGTAATACACACCCCAAATTTGAACAGTCAGTAACTACCTTGTAAGTCCCCTTCAATGTAAATCGCGGCTGGTTTAGAAACGAAAGCAAGGGGTCGTTGCCACATTTTTTTGGGAAACAGGCGTACTCCGAGACGTTTGGTTATTTCCTTCTCAGAGGATCATCTCACAATGAACCACAGTATCCTGCTTTTACGAAATCAAGTTAATGAACTTTTGGTTCAAATTTCTCCCTCGTTGTAGAGGGACTCCCCTGTTTTCCTGGCGTTTTTTTCTCTGTGGCGGTAAGGATTTTCGGCAATTCCCTCAAACGTAGAGTAAGCACCGTTTTCTTCCATTCCCTTTGACGCGGACCCTTTTTTTCCTTTCTTAGCGTAATTTCGCCTGGAGTGGAAGCGCTTTCTGGAAAGGTGCCGTTCCTTCCTCAAAGGACCGAAGACACTACCCATCAAGCTGTTTGGTCCCAATAACCGGTGTGACAGTAGTCTGATCGGGGCTTCCTCATTAGGATCCGTGTTCTTCCGTGTGATAGGTACTCCGGAGACCGGACCCCGCTTGTCCTTCTTCCCTCGTTGTGTGCGTTTTGCCAAAACTGTGATGACACCTACGCCTCTTTCCCCGCTTGGCCTCCCATGCTCTGCCCTCCATGGTCCAGATGTTTTACGGGCGACCTCAAAGCTAGAAGCCCTTCCCCCATTCAGCCCCAACAGGAAGATTCCCCTGACCCGATGGTGGTTTACTTTCGATAATGATCACGCCAAGGCGTTTCTTTTTAAAACGATCTTCCTAGTGGTCAGAGGGGTTCGTCAAAGATCATGCCGATTTACTCACCCCTTTACTCTCTTTTTATTTCCCGGGACCAGGGGGCTGAAATGTCACAAAGCTGGGTTCTTAGCGGAGTCACTAGTCACCCTCGAAGAGAAGGAAAAGGTTGGATCTTTTGTTAGTTACGTCTCCTATGGCTATGGTTCAGTTTGAAGACGGGGTTATCTCTTTACGAAGACTCCACAAAGCCTTTTCCTTTCTTTCCTGGGGATAGTTGTCCCCAAAGTTTGCTGACACCTCCCCCCACTTAACGTGTCCAGTTTACAGGTGTCTTAGTTTAAGTTTTTCGCTTTTGTCCTCCAAAAGTGCTTTTTCAGACACCGGGTTTACTTGACGATTGTTGCGCGCTTTCTTGCCGGCCCCCCCCCCCAAACATTTTTTTCGAAAGGTGCTTGAACCACGGCGGAACCCTGGCTGTTATTGCCGCCCCGAGTCCCGTCCCACTTTTTTTGATGTCCTGTATACTCCTTAACCAAACTCAAGCGTTTAAAGCCCCGCGAAGGTCATCCCTTGGATTCCACCCCCTTTGAGCTAAACAAGGGAATTTCCCTTTACGTATCTTGCGGGTTCTTGGGTTTGTACTACTGTCAACTTTGATTTTTCGCCGCTTTTTTTTTTGCCGTCCCGGTCTGTGACTGACCTGTCGTAAACTTTTTTTCTTCTTTTTATCTTGCTTGCTCCCTCCGCCCCCAGAGACCTTTTCGAGATTATCACGGGAAGGGTCTTCTACCTGCCGTCCATCCTTTTTTTTGACTCTCCACCTTTTGGTGTTGTTCTTTCCTTCAGGTTTTCCGTCCGCCATTCTTCTCAATTAGTCGTCTTCGGGTGTTCAAAGCATCCTCATCGCCTGCTCCCTTTTCATTCCCCTTCCTTGCATTTTAAATGCACTCTTTCGCCCATGCCCCCGCTGCGACTCCCACAAGCTGGCACCGAAGTCGCAACCGAAACGTCTTTCCAATACCCTTTGCATCCACCGGCCGATTTACGGCGCCTTTGGTGGTTTCTCTCACAGCCCCCCCCCTTGCCGGGAAGCTTGCTTCACCCTAAGTGTACTCGTTTCACACTTCCCCGCTTTTTCTTTCCTTTACCATCCCCCCTGTTTGGTTGCGCCAGACAGCCTCTTAATCACTGGCCTTTCCCCCCTTGTTCTCCTGAACTGTTTTGATTCCCATCCAACTGTCCCCAATCACCGGGTCTTCCCTTTCATGATGTTTGTGTTCCACCTTTTTAAACCCTGCTCACCACCGCATACCATTCGGTGATAAAGGAAAACGTCATCGCCCCCTTAACCCCTTCAAACAAGAGGCCCAAAATGTCGTTTGTTAATTCCTTCATTTATTCCTCTGCACCCCCCCGATTGAGTACTGTAAACAGTTTAATTTTTCCTTGAGCCCATCACCAACCCCAAGTGGAGATCCTCTCTTTTTTTCTCCCCTACCCGATCGGACCGTTACCCGTTTTCCTTCAAGTCTACTTATTCTTCCCGTCCGCTTTCTTTGATCTCTTGTCTTTTCGTCTTCTCCCCCCTCCCGTTTGCTCTGTCCCCTCTGCCATTCTCTTAATTTGAGGCTTGATCGCGTCCCTTTTTGAATCTATCGGCGGCCCTCATCGTTGCCAATCCTCAAGCGTGAACCTGCCTTTAACTCGCACTTTCTTTTCTCCTACGTTTCCATGTACTATTTCCTCCGACGATTCAGGAATCGTCTTCAACCAGTGCTTCCCAGTTTTCTTATTGGTTTCCGAATGTCAAGACGCAACTTTTTGTAAAAATACTCATCCCGTTCTCCCATTCGTTCCTGGGCCCTAGATGCTTCTCCTTTGTCACTATTCGTGGCTGCATGCCCATAGCCCCAAGAAAATAGCCTCGCAAATCGATATCCCCCCTCTTCCCCCACCGGTCCACTTTCCCCCCGGTCATGACCTTTATTCGTCCACCCGCCCGAAGACGTTTTTTCGTGGGTTCCCTGTTACTGTTCCCGTCAACGAACCCCCCCCCCCGCTGAATTTTGTTTCCCCCTTTAGCGTTTCGCCCCCGTTTTTTCTTTGCTTCTACGTTCCTTATACCGTTCAGGATAGTCCATTTTTAATATTACTTTTGTTCGGTGCTTTACCTCACTCTTTTAAGTTGACCCGCCCCCCAACAGGTGCCAAAAGGCGGATATAGACCATATCTTCCCATGACACACAACTCCAGCACGTCCACCTCCTTCCATTTCAATTCTCCCCTGAATCCAGTGGCTATGGTGAGTTCTATCGTACTTCTTTAGCACTTTCTCAGCAAATAGGAATATAATAAGAAGACGATCCATAGACCTTAACCTCTAGAGGTAAAAACGACACAACCCTCCTATATCACTTAGATCTAAGAAGACGACTTGGGGGGTTGAGAGAGATATGTGTGAATTGGCGATATGTTTCCCTGTCTGTGATGCCCTGCGTATTTTTGTCTGTTATTCCCTCATTTTCTATTTAAAGGAACTTCCATCTCACCCAGGACCCAAACTTTTCTTCGCTCTGTAATTCCCCTCTTTTGAAAGGCTAAGTTGGTGTGTAGATGCTGACGAAGAGTGTATCACCCTGAATTCATTCAACCTTTTCTTCTTCCATGAAGCTCGCGTAAACATCACTTTTTTCCAAGCGTGCAACTAGGGACGCCAACTCGATCTTCCACGTTCCATTGCTCAGCAAGACAAGGATTTCCCCCTTTTTCTACCATTTGTGGCCACTTTTCCTTTTGGATTCTTTAGTTCAATATTTACTAGATGAATTGACAGACGGCTTCGAGACTGCAGCACCCCCCCCCCCGTTCATGCCCTGGTTAACGTGTAGCCTGGTTTGGCCTCCCCTTAATCGGACGTTATTTCCTGGCGATCTGGCTTTTTAGGAGGTTTCCAATCAGGCCACTAAGGAGTTAAGCCCTGATGATACCTTTTTTTTTACTGATTCCCCCTTCAATGCCAAATGTCGGAGTGCTTCGCAGGAATTTGGCAGACGTTACTTTTTTGTCTAAACTTAAGTTTACTGAATCCCCCCAGCATAAGACTTCTGTACTCCGTACTCATCCTTTAACTTTTTGAATCGCCCCATACCCGCTGTTGAACCTTCATTTTTTTTCAGTTTTATGGTGTTTTGGGGATACGGAGGGTTTTTCCCCCCCTTGGAGCCGTCGCGAAGGACCATCGAGGGTCTTCCCGGTTGACGTCCGTTTTGCCACTTTTTAAGCCGATTTAAGTGATTTTTAAGCTCTCCCGCCCCGCTGCAGATATTTTCCCCCATATGGACAGCAGCGTCTCCAGCGTTTCCTAACGGCCCCGCCTCCCCTTTCACTTCCCCGTTTCTGTTTTCAGACCACTTGACTGGAATTGCTGTGAAGTTCCGGACGCTTACCGGCGCCCGTACTCCGTTTGCGGCCACTTACCCACCTGTTTTTCTGGACAGACCACTCCATGGTTTCTCTCCCTTAGTCACTGAAGCGAAATTCCGATCCGTTCCCCCCTTTTTGTCTGTCCCGTTCCTTTCTTTTTCTTTTTGTCCCCCTACGGGTTTTTTTTTTTTTTTGACAGACGAAACATTGGATTCTTGCGCCTTGTTTCCACCCTTTGACACACCCCATCCATGACCGCCTTTCGACTTTCTCTTGTGTTTAACCCCGTGCTATGACTTGAAACTAGACGGTTGCACTTCGCGTTGCCTTTTTGAGTCCTTCCGTCACTACCCCCCAACTCTGGTCGGCCGACATAGTGACTTTGTTTCCCCTCGGACATTGTTCTTGAGTCCGCTCTTGCGGGCTTTTGATTTAGACTGACCCCCAAAGCACCGTCCACCCCCCACGTTTTGATGCACCTGGTCTATTTTCCCCCTTCTTTTCTCGAATTCTTTCATGATTTGTGTCGCGCGGTGGTGCGTAGTTGTTGAACTGTTCACCCGGAATTGTTTTTGTAAGTGCAGTTTAGAAGGCGTGATTTTCTCTCCCTAAGCATTTGCCCTTCCTCACTTGAATCCTCAGGGAAGGTTTTGCTCAAATGACTTCAATCCTCTCTTTAATACTCGCGTTGTGTTGTTCGAGCTCTGCTTGATGCTTTCTGCCTCTTCCTTCCCCTCCTTCGTTCATTCCTGGGGGTCCGGACATCAAAGCCTGCCATTGCCTCCGGCCCTTCCACTCTTTTCTTCCCGTTCACGCCCCCCCATCCTGCTCCCCTCCCGCCTTCTGCCTAAACCGTCAAGAATTCTCCAAACCGAACGGTTCCCATCCCTTTTCACAAACGTTCTGATATTTTTACGGTTCACTTTGTTTTTCCTTCTGCCAAGCACAATCTTCAGAAGGCATTCACGACACAGCCTGTTTCAAAGTCACGCCCTTTTCGCCTTTGAACCAATAATTGGGGTCTTGCTCCACCTTTTTTACCAGTCTTTCCCGGCAGCTGCCCAGTTCAACCCTTTGTCTTGGTACTTATCTTCCCGGTTGATTCCCCCGAACACTGAACCTCAACCCTTTGGTCCCCGAGGTCATGATTTGTTCCCACCTGTTTAAAGTCCCCCCCTTATACCAATGTTTTTAGCTTCCCTTGCCAACTTAGGTTAACAGCACCATCCCGTACGGCTTTTCCCATGTCTTTCTCCTTTTTTCTCCGTACTCTTCTTTCAACCCGCGGTTATGTCCAGCAAGCCGGTCTGGTCCAGCCCCCCCCGTTCGTACCGACATTTTTAGGTCAGTCTTTCTGTCACTGCTTCCACCGCTGACTTCAGTTCCTTTTCCCTTTCCGGCGTACTTCGATTCTTCCGCTTGCGGCAAACCTTCGCGAGATCCAGCTTGGCCTGCTCTTCATGCGTGTTGCTTCTTGATCCCCTTTTCCCGTAGATTCATACGCGGATTTCCTTTTGCCCCAAACCACGCGTCAACTCGGAAGTCACTTGTTCCCTTCCGTAGTCTTGCCGTGTAGCTGCCACCCCATCCCGCCCCCTCGGCCCCGAGACATCCCTCTGACCCCCCTCCCCTTATGTCCTCAAATTCGCCCCCTTTTTTCGCCACCCCTCTCTCCCCCCGCCCCTACGAATCTATAAAAATCTCTACTAGTATAGGTGCCTGCCGTAACACCCCCATTAATTTACGTTGCGTCCCCTCTCATCCCGTCCGAGCAGGAAGAACGCTAACTTCCTATCCACCCATATTAGTACCGCCCCTCCGCTCAGCAAGATATAGCTCCCGACTCGTTTCCATATTAATCTAGCCAGGTTGCCCACGGAACCTTTCCCATGCCACCAGCTCACCCAACCCAAGGGTCGCCTGGGTTCCGCTGTAACACCGTAGACCCCCCCAATACCCCAACCCGGCTCATGCAACCCTCCAGTCTATTCTACCTACCCATATAGACCGGGCGACCTCGACCCCCCTCTGATACCCTAGATTCGCCCCAGATACATTATCCATAAGCTTCACCCCGCCAACAAACTACCCCTAACCGGAATCCAGTCGTTCGAGAAGACTTACACACCATCGCCATCCGCTTCCCATGCAACCCTGTCTCGAGCGAACAGAAACTTGCGTGATTCACAACCAGTCATCGTCACTTAAAACCCAGCTCTCCCCTTCAGCGACCCCTTCTATTAATAGGACCTTCCCTCTGGGTAGTCCTCAACTACGTCCCCCCTCCGATCCAGCTCCCCATGTCCAGCTCTCCTTTGTGACGCGGCAGCTTCTCTCGTTTTATCCACCCACCCCCGGGGGTGCTACTTGAAACTCGTACCAGAAAAACCCTACCTGAGACACAAGGGGCACCAACACAGAATTCTCGGGATCTAACGCAGCACGTCCGGGATGTGGACCCCTTCCCCCCTGCTTGGAAAGAGTTGATCCTCACGTTTTACGGATCCCGATTTGAGGCACTAGAGTTTAAGTGGTGTCTAGCGATTTGATTCAGTAGGCCGTGAAAGAACTCATGGTCGCCGGTCAATCCCCGTTGTTCTTATTCAGAGGACGTCAACCTAAAGAAAAAACCAGTGAACGTCCCCTTTGAAGAAAATGTTAAAGCGGCCTCACATTTGGTCCTTGTTGTTTTGAGAGTCCCTTCCTTTATAGCATTTCTCCTAACCGCCCGTTACCTCGCGCGCTACCAGAATCTGCACCTACCCCCCCCCCAAACATAGCAAACCCGCTCCCTCTTTCCATCTCCGTGTTTTTTTTTCGAGGATGAGAAGATCTCTTCTCTCCTTTTTGCTCTTGTTTTTGCTCCACGGTGACGATCATGGAGTGCGTGCGTTCTTCTTTAGGTTTGCGCACTTTATTCCGGTCCCCTTCCTCCTCCCCCTACCCAACTTTAATTGCTTCTTTCCTTGTCAGCAGTTTCGTCTTCGGAATTGTTTACTCTGGCCTTCCTCACGATTTTTTTATATCTACGTGATGGTCTGAACCGGGTTTTCACTGCCCTGTACCTGTTCCTGTGCCCTCCCATCCACGAAATATTACGCATCAGATCCTTAACCTTCTACCCTTGCTGTACCGCAATCCCCTGTCCCTCCGCACAGGGGCACAGCGTGTGTTTTTTCGGTAGAATCTCCCTCCCTGCTGATCGACCTCCAAGGTCTTCGGCTCTGTTCACGACATTCCAAAGTTCTACTGTCGGAGTTAACGTGGATCATGTGCTTTGGCATCTGATTTGGTTGTTGTTCTCTCTGGCTTTTTTTAAGGATGCCTCCCCCCACGAGCTTTTTCATCAACCTGATTCCGTGCCCGTTGCGCCCATGGTCAAACAAAAACCCCTGTTACCCTGCGGTTTTACTTGAGCAGATTGGACGCGTTCGCTTAACTGCTTCTCTTTCAGACGCTCCCCTTCAAGCTGTTTTTCCCCCTGATTGACGTCTTTCCCGAACTTGCGCGTCGTGATATAAAGGTGGATGGGTTTTCCCCCCAGTACGACGTATCTGATAGTGCGGATGAAGTCACTGGTGTAAGCACTTGGCCAACTTTTTGATGTACTCCGCCGATTCCTCTTCCGGTTCACGCCGATGAAAGAACTGACGATATCGTGGTCAGTCGGCATCGCTGCGTTCTACCCTCTGGTGCCCCACTCGTTCGCTCATGAAAGTCCACAAGCTTGTGAAGGAGTGACTTATCTCCTGCTTTTTTAGCCCTTTTCCTAGCCATGTAGTCTCACACCCTTACTAAGGTTGCTTGGCAAGGGGGAACCACCTTCCCCTGCTTACCGACCCAGATGTTTTTCCACCGACCTTCCTCCCTTTTTCTAACCGGCCCTTTTTTTATCTTTCTTCCGGACGGAGGTGCATGGTTATGGACTGACGGATCATTTGTATACCACCCCCTTTTGTTCTTATTCCCCTTGGGATGACGTTTTCACAAGTGGACAACCCACATTTCCTTTCCCCTAGATGCTTTTCCTTTTTTTCACTTTCACCCACAGGGTTCAGATACTTCAACACCTTATTGGTTTTTTGAATTAGCTCGCCGAGAGCTTTGATTAAGACACCCACATCTTTCTTTTATGCTTTCCCGGCGACCACTAGTATGAACCTGCGGTCGTGTCCCTTTTCTTGGCCGCGTGCCTGACCCTTCACGTTTTTGCTTCTCCCTCTGCACACAACCTTCGCCTTCCCTATCCAGCCTTTTTCTTCAAATGGTTATACCGTTCATGTTGTGGCCTTCGGCCCCATTATTTCGCTTCCTGTTTGTGGCGTCCTGTTTGGCTGGAAACTGCTCTCAGCTGTACAGTGCCCCTTCGCAGTCGCTGATTGAGTTTTCTACAAGCCAGAAGAAGTGCTGCGTCCTGATTTTCTCACGGGAAATGGTATTTCCACTGCAGCATCTTTTTTCCCTCTTCCTCCGTTCCCTTTTTCTTTTTTTTTTTTTTTTTCGTTTTCGATTTTCTTTTCGCCAGACCCTCCCCCGTGATAAACTTCGTCGTCTTTAGGGCGAGGACATTTCCCATCCCCAGCTCCTGTTCCGGCACTTCCCGCCTCACGTTCCACCTTTCCTTGGAGCACCCCTCCCCTCTTCGCTTTCCACCCGTTTCTCCCGAAGTCTCCCAGGAGGTTTAACCACACATGTTAATACTGTATATTTGATCTGTAGTTGGTGGCTGAGTCGAAAGCTGTCATTCGGTCCTCCGCCAATTTTCCGCCGTTCAAAGCTCACGAATGTCGCCGACATAAAATGTTGGTGGTATGCTCACCCCGTAACGCGTAGTCCGCTCCATACCGGAGAATTCTCAAAGATTCTTCTCTGCACCCTTGTTTGCTTCAAAAACTTTCCCACTTACCCTGTGTCTTCCTCGTGTTAATTATTGGTTTTTTTTCCACTGGTCCCAAAAGAGCCAAAGCCCTCGCAAATGTGTTCTCACGTAAACCTGTACTGGCACCCCCGATAACCAGAACCCTTCCCCTACCCAACCTTTTCCTTTTTCTCCTTTTTTTCAGTGCCACTCCCGGCTAGAACCCAACCCTGGTCATGTCCAGCCGTCGTTTACTTGCCTCCACCCTTCTACGATTTTCTCGTTACCCCCCTTTTCTGAACTTTTCAGAAAAGATGAGTCACACCGTTTCTTCCGTCCGTCATTGACTGATTGATTCTTGTCCGTCGCGGCACACAAGATTTTTCCTCGATCTTCCAATCTTTTTTTCAATGCCTGTGCTTATTCCCGAATATCGGAGGGATCATCCCGTTTGACACCTCCCGTCAACGCGGCCTCCTCCCCCCGTGTAAGTCTAGTCGATCACGTGCACCCTTCGAACAGACTTCCCGGCTCCGTCACAATGCCACTTATTCTTCGCCTTCTTTTCCTCCTACATTCAGAGACCTGATGTCAAAACCTGATAATCACTTTTTACTTAAATTCCTTCCTAGTACCACCGTCCTACATAAGGTTCCTCGTTTGCTTGCATTATGGCACTGGCCTTCTTAAACACCAGAAGCACTAGCACAATCGCTATTTTTCACCTCTCCACACGCTCCAAGTTTAACTTGGCTGTTTCTTTCCCTCGCGGACTACGTTTTAGGGTCCCCCGTCCTACGAGCTCTAGTTCAATAACGAACCAAAGCGCAGACTTGTCAACCCTTTCTCGCAGCGCGTTCGGCCCGGTATTTTCTCCCTTTCTATCGATTTTCGTCCTATTGTTCGGTTTTTGCGGGTGATAGTAATGCCTGAAAGCACAGTCTGTAATTTCATCGGTGATACACGCCCCATCCTTCAGTCCATCTACCCCCTTTCCGAGTGAGAAAGATGTCACTAAGAGCATTCTTCTACCTTGTTCCTGGGTGAGGATTTCCCATGCTATGGACCTATCGTTCCACGGGGGTTCCCCGCTTTCCTCCCGACCTGATCTAGAAAGAGTGCCCTCTGATCCAAAAATAGAAACGCC
>Ga0179593_1306694_pt1 | contig 13749 bp, 16 predicted proteins | sample CZODoug2_1_08_16_FD_185931 | JGI IMG/M metagenome (GOLD analysis project Ga0179593, IMG submission 185931) | Vadose zone soil fungal communities from Angelo Coast Range Reserve, California, USA - CZODoug2_1_08_16fungal (PacBio error correction) | ecosystem: Environmental > Terrestrial > Soil >... | reverse complement strand
TCTCTTCCTGAATTCTGTTTGGCGTCCTTTCGTCCCCACACCGGGTTTCTTCCCCTCGTAAGCTTCATTTTTCAGGCCATTTACTTCTCTTTGGTTTTTTTGCCGGATTCCCCCGGAGGGCTTTCCCGCTGGGTAATGTGGAGGGGTTAAATGCCGAGTTGAGGCTCATGATTTTCCCTGCACTGGTACCGGCTGATTCATGACACGTCCGCCCCAGTAATTCCTTTTTTATAATGCGTTTTTGGGATAAAACCCCTGCTTCGAGCACACCCGGGCTATTGCCGAACCTTTCCCTGGATTTTCGGGCGTCCGTTTTCCCTGCGTCCTTTTTCGTCAGCCCCCTCCCCTCGCTATTTGCTGTCCTTCCTGACGTAATAACGAACCCGTTTTTTTCGTCCCCCCCGTTTTGACCAGGCCCCCGCCCCCCGTGGCCAAAGAAGGTCCAAAGTGGTTAAAAATTCGAGCCTCCTGAAACCCGGGCTTTTCACAGGAACACTAACCAACCTCTCCCTGGGCAACTCACCGGATCAATGTGTACCGCCCCACTGCCTTGCCAAGTTCAGACGCGGAGATTCCCCCCCCCGCACCCTGTGCGTTCCCAAGTTCGATTCCCTTTCATTCCCGCAGTTTTCGCTTTTTCAATGCCTCCCCAGACGTCATCCCAAGGTTCTTCGCGGGAACGCGTTCTCATCAATTCCAGGCCTTGTCCCCTCCCTCAGCAGCACTCACCTTTTTTCCATTGGTGCACCTTTTTGGTATCCCCCCGCGACTTTTCCGGAGGGTTTTCCCGTTCAGACTGGATTTGAGTGTATCCTTCTCCCGCCGGATTTTTTGATCTCTCCCCCGTCCTGTTCCGTTTGCGCCCACGCCCAATCCGAGGTTTTTTTTTTTTTCTCTGTTTGTTCACGAACCTTTTTTGTAAATCTTTTTTGGCGACCCAAGCACTCTGTGGGCGTCGGTTTTCCTATGGTTTCATTCCTGGCTTGTTTTTCCAGGGTTTGCTTCCTCAGTGCCGGGAACTGGCCCGCCTTGTTACCTGTTGTTTCTTGAGAGTGTTTTTAATGATGTCGGGGATCATTCCCCAGTTTTTTTTTTAAGTTGATCTGGTGACCCCAAGTTGAATTTCTTTCCCTCGAAGTTTGCCCGTCCCCCCCCACCTATGGCCCCCCCCTGGACATTCTCGCCACGTGTCTCTGTTGTTCTGATGACTTTAGGCTTTAGTTGCCATGACTTCGTCGATCTTAGGTGACGTGTTTTTTTGTGGAATAACAACTCTGATTCACAATTTTGTGCGATGTGGACGGCCTTTTGAACGGTGTTTCCGTAACGTCTTTTTTTTACAGCTTTCTGAGGTCCTCGTGTTTCTTCTAATTTGGGCTTGAGTTGACCTTTACCCTCTTGCCCTTCCTTTTTCGGGTTTCTGTCTTCCCTCCCTGAAATTGATTATGTCGGTTGTGTTTTCCCGTCGTTTATTCAAAACGCATACACATAGTTCAGTTATCACCCTTTCCACTCATCTTTGTTTTCCGTCTGTTTGGTTGCAAGGGTGACCTGCTCGTCGTCCCGAGTTCTTGCGCCGACACCAGTTTCGGCTTGTACTGGTGTCCTTCGGGGATGTTTGTTTGAATTTTTTTGGTCGGGACCCGTGAGGCCTGGTTTTGGTTCCCGTACGCCGATTTATGACCGTTCAGATTCTCACCGTCCTTGGATGATTTTTTACCAGAAACTAGTCACCTCTTGTCTTATCCTTCATTTTTCTCGGCTGGTTGCTTTCCGTCCCCTTCTGCTTTTCCTGACCATGCTGATGGCCCCCCTTTACACTTCTTTTTTTCACGCTCGTTTTGGGGTTGGGGCCCGACCCTTTGTTCCACCTGCGGTCGACCGTTTTCTTTAATTCCACATCCCCCCACTGGTTCGTTTGAACCCCCTTACGTTTTTACCTTTCACTTTTTTTTTTTCTCTGGTTTTTTTTCCCAATACAGGCGAACCCCTGGTCTGCCTTTTTCAGTTCGGTACCCATGCGGCTTTTGTGGGTGATCCCTGGCACACCTCTATTTTCTTTTGGTCGTCTTTCGAAACGGTACTGTCCCCCTTCCCTGCAGGACCCGACATTCCGGATGTAACAAGTCCTGTGAGATGGGATTGCCCCGGTATTATGATACCCAGCTCTTTTTCTGTCCTCCTGTGACTTTACTTGTGTCATAAGTTGTTTTTTTGCTCCGCCCAGGATTCTAACCCAAAAGGTCATGTTTTTATTGCTTTTTCCCCGAGTGGATTCCCTTGTAAATACCCTTCTTTCATTGCCAGGTTCTTCCTGTTTCCTCTCACGTTTACCAAACATATAAAAACATTAAATCCAAGACTTTTGATGTGGTTTAAACCTTCGAAACACTCGATTGACTCGCTCGTCTTCCCGTTAGTTGGCGGGCGCTGTGAAGTCGGGGCCTTTTTTGCCCCCCCGGCACCTGCCGTCTCTCGGTAGCCTGAGCTTTTGTAACACCACAAGTCCTGTTGAGGGCCCCTGTTCACTCGATGCCCCTTGAATCGCCCTGTCTTTTTTGAATTCACCGCACAGTTAGCCCTTTCCCTCCTTGTCCCACGTTGCTGCCGTCTCTTGGCGCGTTGGTCGCAGGCCTGTTTCCGATGGGCGCTCCTTGTTCCATTTTGTTCTCCCTTTGGCTTTTGATGGTTGGGTTGCTCCCCAATTGGCGATTTGCGACTGTTGGCTAACTGGTTCCTTTGGCATTTGATTCGTAGTCGGCCTCCAAAGGGTTAAGAGGACTACTGCCAACCAGAGCAATGGCCCCTTTTTTGCCCTGTTGTTTTTTATTAGGGCTTGCTTCTCTTGGTATTTTTATTGTCAACGCTTTCCCATCGCCCCTTAAACCCCCTCTCCCTCGTTTGCCTCCATCCCCTCACAATCGGAACTTCTTTCTTGCTTCAACCACCCTGAACCACTGTCCAATTTTTCTTTGGTCTTACCAGTTCCTTTTGTCGAATTTTAGTCCCCCCACAACCCCAATAACCCCCCTGACACACGTCAAGCCTCAATGGCTTTTTGAGTGCAGTTTGTACGCCACAAAGGGCCCGGTCTGGGGACGAGTGTGAAGTGTCCTCTTTTGGCCCTTTTTTTCGGTTTTGTACGTCCCCTCGCGGCGTCTCTGTTGAGTTAGTTTTCCCCCCCCAAGCCATTATTTTCCTTCCTTTCCGTTGTTCAGAGATGCTTTTTGAAACACCTTACCAAACCCCCCCTCCTAGGGAATGCTATGTGCTTCCGCAGGACCGTGCAAACTTAACAAATACCAACTGGCTCCCCCCCTTTATTCCCAGACCTTCCCTTATTCCGCTGCTTTTCTTTTTTTTATTGGTATTGTGAAGGACAGAAATGCGCCCTTTTTACCTTTTAATTCCCCGACGAACCATTTTACCGTTGGAGGTGTGTGGAGAATAATTGTCCTTCCGCGGCGTCCATGTATCTTTTGAAGGCCTTGGTTACGTTTAACACCAGCAGTTTTCTCACTCACTGGACACCCTCAAGGCTTATACCCTTCCATCCAAGCGCCCCCCCTACGTCTTCCCTTCAGCTCTTTCGTTTCAAGCCTTCCTACGTTTTGTACCCGGGCCCTCTTCCACCCCGGGCCAGAGTTCTCTTAGTTATAGTCCGCGTCCCTTTTTATGGGCCCTCTTTTTTGATCTTCCACTTCACATGGTTTTTAAGGCGCCCCCCCCCCCAAGCACCCCCCCCAGTCTGCACGGCACCTTTTTGTTTCTGTTTTGTGGACAAGGCCCACCCCCACCCCTCCCCCCCAATTCCCCACATTTTCCCCCCTTGCCACAAGTATTGTCGAAGAGGTTTTTTTTCGGAGTGGGTGACGGTGATGTTCCTCCCCACAAGCCAGATCTGAAACCCTTTGCCGTCCCAGAACAACTTTTCGGCTCCAGCTAATTTCGTTTATCGTTGCGATTTTTCCAGGGGCCTTGTCCCAAGACGCGGTCAAGAGTTGCCGACCGCTCCTGATTCAACGCTTTTAACTCTGTCTTTATTGCTCCGAAGTCCCTTCCTTTTTTTTCCGTTTTTTTTTTTTGCCCTCTTCAGGTTCCATTGAGCCCTGTCAAATACTAGAAAGCCCCTCTCTACCCCTACGTTTTTTTTTTTCGCCCAGTTTAACCCCCAACCAGTATCTTTTGACTTTTTTTTTTTTTTTTTTGTAACTTTTCTGCTTTTTTTCCCCCCATAGGTCTTTGACGGAAGTCCTCGTCCCAATTTCCTTGGGAGGTGCTGCCATGACAGTTGCTTTTTTTATGAAGCTAAATCTGCCTTGCCGGCACGGGACTTATTACAGTCCCTTCTCCTTCGTTTCCCTAGTTTTTTCTTACATTACTTCCCGTTCCTCCGCATCGTCTTTTTTGTTACACCTCCTGTCACATTTTCGCGCCCGGGCTTCATGGGATTCCTCTCCCGTACACACAGAGAGGGTTTTGGCAGTCTCTTTTTCCAAAAACGCGCCCTTTTCCGAAACTTCCCGTGCAAAATTTACATTGGTTTTCTCTCCGTCTGTTCTTCCTACAGCCCCTCCGACAACCCGGTCACGGCTTCGTTTGTTCTGTACACGGTTGCAGGAAGCGGGTCACAGCAGTAGTGATGTTATTTTTTCCTTTCATCGAACCCCACCAGGTCTGAAAGCCAGTTTTTCACTTTTTTTTCGTTTCCCCTCGGTGTTTCCCGAAAAGTGCCCAGTCCCAGTGATGATCCGGTCCATCCCCAAGCCATTATTCCGTGCAAACGGGGGCCCCCCGAGATGATGATTGGAAAGGGTGGGCAATCCCAGTTGCCCATTTGTCTAACCTTCTTCATCCAATGTTGAAAAATTTCTTGGGATGGTCTTTCTTTCCTGTCCTATAGGTCTAGCGGGTTCAACATTTCCCCCCAGCCTGAGGTTCCCCTTCCCCCCCCATCGCCCCGGCCGTTTGTGCATTCCTGATTCCACAAAGCTCAACATATGCTTCCCCGGTCCCGACGGTGCGTTCCCCCCCCCTCAGTCCTCACCTTTGCCAAACCCCCCATCTTCCCAGCCACTAGTTTAGCTTTTTTGTGCCTTTTCCCCCATAACTATATTTATTTCTTTTTGACTCCAGGCATTGTTGTCAAACGACCGATTTTCCATCGACCTTTCCTTGACCTTGACTGACCAGCAAGTCCCTTGCCCATCTGATTTTTCTCGTCAGAGTTTTTTTTATTTGGGGTCGCGACCCACACCCAAGGGCGTCCCCTCTCAGTCTTTTCCCTTCCCTGTGTTCCGTGCGTTCCTTCCTTTTCCACATTCAGTCAACATCGCCCTGATGTTCCTCAGCTTCCGCTGCAGGCACCTACGATCGCTGGTTTTGGTTCAAAACCCCCACGCTACATTCAAATCCTTTCCAAGACCCAGTTCCTTTTGAGCCCCGGGTATTTTGGCCCCAATGTTCTCTTTTCCAGGGGCCGGATGATTAGCCCCTTGTGCGGTCTTTGGTAATGGGTCCCCGTCTCCACCCCTAGCCCCCCGTGTGCAGTTATGGCCACCTCCAATAACACCCATTAGGTGCTTTTGTCACCCTTTACACACTGCTTGCCCCGGTCGGGTGCGATAAAGTTGTGTCCCAATGGGCAAGGTAATCACCACATACGCGTAAGAGACACGGGGTCGACTTTCTTTTCGACTATTGATTTCGTGGTCTTTTTCTACGCGTAGACACCTTTTTTGGATTGGCTGATTGTTCGCGTCAATTTTGGACCCTTTGGTGGTTTTTTCTTGGCGTCGTGCGATCTACCCTTTTTGGTGGCTCTTTCTCCTGAGTATTCACTTTCGTCTGTCTGCCCCCTGGGAACACTCCCGCCCCCCCGCGACTGGTTATAGTTTGTCCCCCCCATGCTGTTAATAGTGCTTCTGGGGAGTTGACCAAAGCTTGATAACGAAGCCAATACCATTTCCCCGCGCCTTCCCTGCCAGGGCCCGTTGTATTCCCTTTTTTGTTTTGGCTGTACATCACTACTGGCCCTGTTTTAGTTGTTTGTGCGTTTTTCTGGATGGACTTTCAGTTTTCTCGTTGTTTCCCCCCGTTGATTCTCCCCCTTCGGTGGGTGAATCGTCGTTTCTCCGTTACGTGTCCCAAGGGCTGTTTCTCTTGCGGGCTTCTTTCCCGAGGTGCGTGGTTAGTCGTTTTTTTTTTTTTTTTTTTGCCCTGTTCGTTTTCTTCCCGCTTTAGTTTATTTCTATACCCACTCATTCTTTGGGGCTGTTTCTGTTTTCCCGTGGTGCAGCTCTGTTTTTGTCCCCGCATTTTTTTTGTCTCGGCAATTTCCTCAGTCGGCACGTCCATTTTTTTTAGGAGTGTTTCTACGCCCTAATCCCTGCGGGCCCCGGCGGCGCAATTGACCGAGATCTCACTTCTCTGTTCGTGCATTCTCCCCATCGTTTCCTTCCTGGTGTTGTTATTTTACCACCGGCTTCCAGGACCTGTTTCTGGCCTTTATCCGCTTCGCCGTGCCAATTGCGGTTTATTTGTTGATAATATACGGTTACCCTTCCCCTACGCTCAGTCCCCCCCCCCCGCCGCTTTTTTTTTGCCCCCCTTTGCTCCGGAACCAGAGCTTTCTGTTCATTTTTTTGCTTCTGGCGGCTTGCGGCTCAAAACTTTGTGTTCCCTCAAGAGGCCCTCCTGACATTGATACGTTCTCTATCTCCTCTTCTTTCTTTTCCCCTCCCCTCCCTTGTGGAGGATCGCCTCTTCTAAACTTTAAGGACGTCGTTTTGGTGGGCGCTTTTCCCCGCAAAAACATGGAAAGCCATCCCTCCCTAACCCCCTCAGCCCCCTGCACGGTTCCCATTGTCCTTCTGCCAAAGCAGGGCTGGCCCTCTTCTTTTGCTGATTGTTGAGTTTTCTTTGGAATTGACGTTGATAGTTACTCCCTCTATTCCCTGTTCCCACGGGCGAACTTTCTTTTACAGGGCCCTTTCCGGGATAAAGGCGTTTGTACACCCCGTTTTTAACTAGTGCTGATGCTGCTGGTACAGGGCCTTTTGAGTCTACTTTCGTTAGTTGTTGTTCCCGCTGGTGCTTTTTTTTTTCTGCCCCCCTTCCGATATTACTTTCCCTACTGCTTCTAGACCCACTTCCTTCCGCGTTTTCTTCCCCCAAGGCCCCACCACTTAAGAGCCCCCAACTCCTTTGGAAAAGGGGTGTCTTTTCTTCCGTGAACCAGAGGTTGAAGACGGTCCAAACGCTACCGGCCACCGGCACACTTTTTACAATCCCCAGGTTTCGCGCGGCATCCCCTTTGCCAGTACAACCTCTGTAGGCTCCCGTCTTTATTTCCCCATTTGCACGATGGGCGCTCCACATGGGAGGACTGATTTCCTCATTTCCCGTCCTGCACCGTCCTTATTCGTTGTCACCTCGCCCCCACGTTTTGACTTAATTCCTGGTCTTTTTTCGGTCAAAGTCACTCCCCTTTCTTCATTTTTCCACTCCCGATCCACTCCGCCTGTTGAACCGTTCCCCTGTATTAAGTAGATTAGTGAGGTTTTTTCCCGTAGTCCAGGGCTGATGACGGCTGTAATCCTTGGTCGCCGTTGCCCGCTCGACCATTCCTTTCTTCCCCCAGCATTCCCACTACCCCTAAACCGAGGTTCTTCGTGGAATACCCTCCTCGAAATTCTGTGCGAAAGAATTTGTCCGCGGACAGGCTTTTTCGTCCCGGGTCACGGTCTCCACTGTCCCCCTTTCCCCCTGTCATGTGTCCCCGTCTGCGCCTGACCTTGTGTCCAATGATGGTATTTTGCGTTTCCTTTAACCCGATTTTGACCTTTGCCTCCTTTCTTGACAAAGACGCCCCCCCTTGTTTACCCCCTTCTTGGCCACCAAAATCTTCACACCTGACCTTTCCCTGTAGCGCCGTTGTGATCTTTTTTTCTGTGTCTTCATTTTTTTTTTCCTTAGGATTGGCCGTGACCCCGTGTCGCATGTTTGTGCCCCTGTTTTTTTTTTGCTTGCCTCCACCAGTTGATTCCCTCAGGTTGCTATGTTCCGGCCCTTTAAACTGGTCACTCCTAATTTTCCTTCCCACCCGCTTGACAGTTCTTTATGGAGTCTGTTTAGCGCCTGTTGAGATTAATTTTTTAGTGTTGTTACGGTTTTTTCTGTTTCGGTGCGTTGATGTCTTTCATCGTTTCTGTTGCCTTGCTTGGCCTCAACCCGCATTAAACAATTAGTTTTCCTTTTTCTTCCACCGACACTATATGGTTCGATGGGTGTTGCCCCCGGAATGGCTTCCCCCCTCGTGGTTTCTAAGCTCTTGGCATTTTGGGTCCGACCCCCCTTTTCGTTTTTTTCTCTGCAATTCCGAGGGGTTTCTTTTGACCTGGTTGTTCCCCCTCCGTGCGGTTATTTGTTGCCCTCGAATGTCGGACCGTCCTCACTTGTGCAAATCAACCCCATTCAGCCACGAGGTCGTTCTTTCCCTGTGAAACCCCGCACATTGTGTCTCTTTCCCCTTCATTTTCTGTTGGCTTTTTGAATTATGTCTTGTTTCTTTCATGCGCCCTGGAAGGTGACCCCCTGCGCCCTCGGGCCCCCTCCTTTCCCCTGTTCAGCCTGTTTTCCAAAAACTTGCCCTTTTCTGACAACCACTTGTTCACGATGCTTACCCCCCTTTTTTTTCCGGTTCTCACTCACCGCGGACCCTTTGGGTAATGACGTTCGGGCACCCCTGCTCCTTTTTGTTTTAACGTCGTGCAATTTGCCCCTTATTTGATTTTTTTGTCCGCGGTTGGGCTCCTTTCCCCCGGTTGCACTTCCACTTGTTTCCCGGTTGGCGCTCACCTTGAATATTTTTGATTTTTCACACCAAGGTTGTCCGATGCGCTTGCATTTCTTCTATTTTTCCCGCCTCGGTCCCTTCGTGACTCTTTCCCTTTTGGCACGGTCGTGCCGTACTCAAGGACTCTTTCAACAAGTCATGTTGCTTCCCCCGGGTTACTTTTGCGACCGTTGCTCCGGGTTTACCTCCTCATTGATTGCAATGGTATTCCCTGTTTTTTCATTCAACCCCACGACTTTGATGTTTTTCCACCCCTTCTCAAACCGTTGTATCCTGATGAGCTGTATTCTTCTTGACCCCTCTTTTTCCGCTCCTGGAAAGCTGTTTCTTGGGCGCCCCTCGAAGCTGTAGATCGCGACCCTTGAGCCGTCGTTCCAAATAAAATTGATTATTTCGGTCTTCCTGTAGTCTTTTTCTGCCCTTTTCCCCTTTTCCTCGGAATGGTTTATTGGTATTCCCAGTCCAATTTAGGACCCCTTAGTTGCCCAACCTTTTTTTAGGACGGCATTTTAGAGTCTTGTTTGTTTCAGGGCCTTCTTTTTCCCAGCGTTTGCGGCGCATACCTGTATTTTATCTGTTTGTGAGTGGGTTGTTCCTTCTCCATGGTCGTTTTGTTTCTCTTTCCCGTTCAACTTGCCTGTGTCCCCTTAATAGATTTTTGTGCCGCTTTCAAAGTCACTTCCTGATCATCCCTGAAAGGACGAAGATGGCCTTTTTGACCCGCGGGCTCATTTCAACTTAGGTCTTTTTGGAGCCCTGTTAGAAGGTCAACGTGCCTTTCACCCCCCCGCCCTTCCCCCCCCCCAGTTTCCCCACATTCCAGCGCGTGTTATCCCCCCCGCCCTTTTTTCCCTGTGAAATTCCTTTCTGCTCCCCTGAACCCACCCCCTTAAAATTGCGGCTTTTCTTTTCTGTCCTTTGTGCATCTCTTCCGGCACACCATCAACCTGCGCAACACGCAATAATGGACTAGTGCCCCCGTCCACCCCCCAGGGCGCCCGGCTTGGGTTGTTGGAAGTTGTTGCTTGAGGCCGGTGGACGCCCCCATTTTTTTTTTGCGACTTTTGAATTCTCTGTGTGGTTTTTCTTGGTTTGTTTCCCAACCAGCATTTGCTTCATTGTGTTCGCCTTCTCCATTTACTGTTGGGTTTGGTTTTTGCAGAAGTCATATGTCCCCCACAGCTCCCCCCACCTTCCGATTGCTTCCCCTCCTGGGGCTATCCCGGACGCAAAATCTTCCCAAACAGTCCCAAATACAAGAAATGTTTTTTTCAGGCCACTTTGGCGGGACCCCCTGCTCGTTCTGTTTTTATGGGATTGATTTTTTTTTTTTTTGGTTTCTGTCGGTGGATGTGCGTAGTTCAAAGCCTGCGCAGGCTGGATCCCCAGCCGCATTGTTTTTCTGGTGTTTTTTTCAGTTGTGAGCTAAGTCCCCACCCCTGATTTTCCTTGTCATTCGGTTCCTCTGTTGATGGACTTCTGGTGGATATTTGCTTTTTATGTCCCCCCCCTTTCATGTACCCGTTCTTTCACCTTCCCCCAAGCATCAGACTTTTGAAGTCTTCCCCGTCCCCCAAAAGTTGACCCCCTTTTTTTGCTTTTCCTCTTCCCATCTCCTGGCTGTCTTTCTTTTTAGGCCGCTCTCTCTTTCAAGTGACCACGGTCCCCCCATTTTGTAGCGCCCGGCTTCACACCAATTTGGCCACAACTTCTCTCCCCCCGGTTCCTTGGTTGGAAAGACCCCCGCCTCCCAGATAGCCTTCTCCCCCCGTTTTTTAATTTTTTTTGCCTTTCCCCGCGTTTTTTTTCGGCTTTTTTTTGCTTGCTACACTCTTGACCGACCCCCTTTGCCGTCCACTTTTACCACAACTTTTTGCTTGCTTGTGACTTTTCCCCTGTTCATTCATTTCCATGAAAGTTGGTCGAATCATTGTCGGCCAGATTGACATAAGAGAGATCCTTCTGAAAATACCCCAGATAGGACCATAATTGCAAGTAAGTTTCCCACAGTGAGGCACCGTTTCCTCACCCTTTGTTGTCTTTTTTCTGGGCTCAATTGTTTGCCTGCTCTTGTTGAGAAGAGAAGTTGTTGGGGGATGTCTCTGTCTTCTCATTTGGTTTTCAGATTTTTTTTCCCTTTTCTTTCCACTTTAGTATAAGCTGCATGCTTTTTATTAACCCGGTGTGTTCTTCGGGCTTTTCCCACCACGTTTTTTTGGTTTGATTGTCGGCCCATGGACATAATACCCTTTTTCCCCCCTTCAGCGTCCCCCCCCCGACTGGCCCCCGCCCCACCTTGCCCACAATTCCCTTGAGGTGTGAGCAACACATTTTTTTTTTCTTTTCCATTGTCCTTTTTTTTTATTGGGAGTGTGTCAAGGTGTCCTTGTGCCCAAGAAAAACCAACAGCCCCCCCCCTTGTTTAACCAATTCTGCACTTTTCGCCCAGACTGTGAGAGTTGACTCTTCCACTACCTTTGTAAACCCTACCTTTTCCCCTCCCGGACTTTTTTACATCCTGGACACCCAATTATTTCTTCTCCTTTTTTTTTTGCCCACACAGTTCTTGCCACTTCGAGGTCCTTTTCCGGTGAGTGCCCGCCCCTCACGAGTCGGCCGTCTTTTCCGTAGGCTCCCCATCTTCCTCGCAGTTCCCCTTCCAGTGTGTACCCTTCATCCTTGTCGGCGGTTAGTCGACAGCCTTTTTACACCCTGGTAACATCTGACCTAACAGGGTTTGCAGTCTGCTTACCGGCCGCTTCTGTGTTTTTCCATATCGCCCAAAACTTTTTGACCCTTAATGCCGCGTTACTGGTGTGGCCTCGTTTTGCTTGTCATCGTCCGTCCAGTTTTGGTCGGTTTGCCCTGTTTTACTGCCCACGCCCCATGTATCCCGTCTCAATGCTGCCGTCTTTTATCTGCGGGGGGAACCTTGGAAAATACTCATCTTTTTCGACCTTGAGCGAATTCGGGCCCCGTGGTGTTTGCCTTGCCCGCTTATGCTCCATTCCTGCGCCCCTGGTACACCTTCCCCCCCTCCTGCCTTGTAGTTTTTATTTTTTTCCACCCTTCTCCCCCTTTTCCTTTCTGAATTACCCAAGAACCTCTTGTCCCCTTTTCCTTTTTTTTCCTTAACCGTTCGACCCAGCCAGTTTTGGCCCCCCCCCCCCCCCATCCTCAACCCAATCTCAAGCTGCTTGGAGTTGGTACACATGACACTATCGTTCCCCTTTTGTTGAACCCACCATCCCCCCCCAATTGGGCCAGTTTTGCCCCCCATTCCACGATGCCCTCTCCCTCTGACGTGAATAAGCCGCTACCCCTTGCCCTCTTGCCCTTCTCCCCCATGCCTGTGCGCGCCACAACCAAGTTCCGGGCTCTCCCAGTCCCGACGGTCCCATTTTCCCTCCAACCCCTCGTGATAATTTGAACCGTTTTTCCCCGTCCACTTCTGCAACTGTTTATCTCTTTTCTTAGCCCTTTGTGCACTTCAACCTTACAGCGTCTTGTTTTTTCCACCTACTTCCTACCCCCAAAAAATCCCATTGATTTCCCCAACCCCGTGCGCGGTTTGTCCTTGGCATTTTTTTTTCTGGCTGTTGCTTTTCTGCCTCTTACTCATTTCTTATTTTTGGTCAGCAGCCCTGCATTTTTCCCCCTAGGCAATTTTGGACACCCCGGACCCGACACCCCTCCTTTCCCCCCCATTCACTGGCGCCCATAACAAAAAGTTTTTGGGTCCCACCTGCCGGTCCCCCCAAGTGGTTCGGCGTCGCGGGCCCCATTTCCCCCCCCCATTTCACCTTCATCCATCCCACATAACCTCGGTCCTACGACTGGTCGATTGCTTTAGACCCTTATAGTTCTCCCGTGTGGTTCGTTCTCCCTTTTTTTTTTGTAGCTCGGATTTTTTTTTGAGTTGTTATGTGTTGCTTCCCTTTCCTTGGTTGTTTTCTTTCGCCTTCGCCACTTATTTCATGGATTGTTTGCTCTACTAGGCACGTTCCTTTCCCGGGGTTGAACCCCACTTTTAATTCTTCTGCTTTTATTTTTTTCCCCGTCGGTTAAACCTGCTTTCCTTATGGCGGGGTTTGAAACACTTGTTCCACCCCCCCCGATGTCTTCCTCCTAGCGCTTTCCCCCGTTCCCATTTAGTGGATTTTTTTTGCTCTCTTGACCCACTACTACGTCGGTTATCCTTTGGCCCTTGCATATGGACACTGCAAATTTTATTCCGTCTTAACCTGTTTTCGCAATTTCGTGCTGTTTCTCATCGTCCCCCCCTTTTGCCCCAAGGCTTTTCGAGTGCTTGAGACCCTTTTATTCATATGTTTTTTTTGACAGTTGACTGGGGCCTCTTTTTGTTGGTTACATTTTTTTTTCTCCCTTCTTTTTCTGGATTCGATATTACCCCACAAATTTTCCATTATTGTAGTTATTCTTTTGCCCGTGGGGCGTTTCGTTTGAACGCTCCTGATCTTCTTGTCTCTCAGCTGTCGAACGTCACTTCCTCGAGGGTCATTGGCTGAAGCACAACCTGTCACTTTCCTTTCGCGCAAATGGAATCTCTATCAGGCAATTTTCGTCCTTTTGCCCAGTGATATTAGGCCGTGTCTACCCCCCTGGCCCTTCCAGTCCCTTATTTTTTTTATTTTATTCCCTCCCCTTCTCCACATGAGTGACCCCCTTGAGTTAAGTCTATCTTCTTCTCAAAGCCCCCCCCTCCCACCCCTCAACCGCGTTGCTGTTTTCCTCCCCTTCCTTTGTATTGCTAGGTTCCAACGATCTTGAGAGTCTTGGACTGACGGTTATTAGTTTTCTTTTTTTTTTTTCTTAAACCTGTTTTTAGAATTCCTTTAGCGCCCCCCAAGTTTTCTACTTCTTTGACCACT
>Ga0179593_1695987_pt1 | contig 13750 bp, 10 predicted proteins | sample CZODoug2_1_08_16_FD_185931 | JGI IMG/M metagenome (GOLD analysis project Ga0179593, IMG submission 185931) | Vadose zone soil fungal communities from Angelo Coast Range Reserve, California, USA - CZODoug2_1_08_16fungal (PacBio error correction) | ecosystem: Environmental > Terrestrial > Soil >... | reverse complement strand
CTTTGATGGAAGGTGCTCAAGACCTATTTCCCCCGCCGGCCCCTCTTCTGGAGTGTTTCGTTTTTTTTTCCCGCCTTGCTTACTTCGCGATTATTTTTCTCGAAGGAGAGGATGGCATAATAGAAACGCCCCCTTCTGAGAAGAAGAGTGCAACGCCTTTTACTATCACCCCGCGATCTGTGAAGTTTCTGGTCTTTCAGAGGCTTCGCCTCGCTCGTGGCGATGAGAATCGAGGATAAAGTTATTGCTTCCCGTTCCGGCTTGGAAACCTCCCCACTTATCGCTCCTGGAAGCAGGGCTCCGCTTGGTTTTTCCGGTGCACTCCAGATGGCGATTTCTTCAAACAGACCGTGGTGTTCTTCTCTGGATCGCGAAAGTTTCACCCCTCCCTGGCGGCGCTCTGACTTCCTCCCCCTCTGTCAGCTCCTTCTTTTCGTTCCCCCCAAGCGGTTCCCCCTTAAAAAGATGTTTCCCATCCGTTTTGCACCACCCACGCCGTTTTTTCCTTTCAGGTGAGTCGGAGATTCCTCCCTTGAAGATTGTGTTTTTGATCGCTTTTTTTTTCGGTTCTGTGGGCGATCCCGCGTCTTACCCCCCTGGACTGTCATCTTGATGCGCCCTAGACGGGAGAGTGATGCTCGTTGTGACCTTTTTTCTTGTGGGTCTAAAGACGCCGGCTTTGAATTTTTTCTCCCTTGAGCGCGCTGTTCCTAAAACGAAATTTCGTAGAAGAAATTTGTATCGTGTGCCGGACACTTTTTTTCTTCTCGCTACTTCCCTTCTTCCTCCTGTCAACTCCTCCTTTTTCGAGGCGCATTGGTCCCGATTACGTTCCACCGCCGAAGACGGAACTTTTTTTTCCGCACCCGAATCTCTTTTCTTGCTCTCAGATGCCCTCCGAAACCGGGACCTCTTTCAGGGCCACACCTCAAAAAGAATACCGCCTTTTTGCAGAAGGCTACCGGACGCTGAGAATTTGAGTGAGTTTTTGTTGGTTCCGCGTCAGGCTTTTCCCCGTGACCTGCGTTTCCTTTGTGGCCTTGGTCTTAAGAGCTCCTTTCCTCGGCGGTCTAAGTGGGAGGGTCACCTTGACCAAATCTTTCTCTTGAGGAGAATTTTTCTTTTTTTTTGATTCTCCTGTCACATTGTTCTGGAGTCCCTTTACCGAACGGCCACTCCCTAGAGGCGTGCTTTGAGTTATTTGTCTTCGTGAAATCGTGCTCCCTCTTTACTTCCCGCCGTGTCATCGACCCCCCGGCGGCGTCAAGGATTGTCTTGACCAAAATTCCTAGAGCTCTTCATGCCCTCCCGGAATCGCCTGCACTTCCTTTCACACTTGGTTCGTCTCCATTGGTGTTCCTTTTTTCCCCCCCACCGAGAAGAACCATGCTTACCTTCACTTGGAGCGGATTTTGAGGCGGTCGCGCCGCTTGAGAAGGTAAGGCTTGCACCCTGGCTTCCCTAGTGATTCAGACTTATCGACGTCCTGGTGGCGCGCCCGAAGGTGCTGCGCCTTGTCGGTCATCCGACCTCGGTTTTTCCAAATCATGTCTGCTGAAGCGACGGCCTTGACAGCTCCCCTACCTCGGGTCCATTTTACGCCGGCTCCCCGGAGTCAATCCGGTGCGCATCGGCTCTTTTTTTGAAACATCTTTTGTCTTTGTTGCCGGAGTTCGCTCCCCGAACCTGGAGATGTTTTTCTAGGCGCTGATTTCGTAGAGAGCTAGTTTTTGTCTCTTTTTACTGGTTCTCTCGAAGCCGTCTCACATCGACGAGAAGGCCACCCTCTTCCGAGGGGCTCCCCGGGTTTGCAGTTGAGGAATTTTTCGCTTTCTCCGGCAGGGCGCGACGTCTTAGATCGCGACCGCATCAGACCCGGGGACTCGCCATTTACCCCGGTACTATCGTATCCTAAATGATCATGAGGCCCCTTCTGAGGTTTTGTTGAAATTTCCTTCCGCAGTTCTTCGGGCTTTTTTTCTCATAGACTGACTTTTTTTTTTTATCGGCCTTTTGCAACGCTTCCCCGACGGCGCTTTACCAAAAGAATCCCCCCCAAATGCCCGCTTTCTGCCGGACTCCTCCTTCTTCACCCCCTGTCCCCCTCCCCTTTTCTGAACACCGTTTCTCCCCGATTTTTGAACCTCTTTGCTTGTCTTTTTTTGCTCGTTTTCAATTTCTTTTCTTTTAATCCTCTTCTTGTTGAGGAGGATTCTCGCCGCGCGCTGAAATCTCCACCTGAAACCATCCCTTGACCTCACCCCAGAGCCCTTTTTGTGCGCCTCGTTTTTCAGGGGAGGGAGGGCTTTCCGAATTTCCGTTTTGCCTCGATTTTTGACAATTCTTTGGGCCAGTTTTCTCAAGCGCCGTCCCCCACAGCGTTTTCAAACGCCCGTTTGCCCTTTTACAAACAAACCATTTTCAGGTAGTTCTTTTTACTATACTTCTTTTCAGAAGCCTTCTTCCCCCGGATGATACCATTTGATTTGTTCCCCTGCTTAATGTAAACGATGACCCCCGGGAGATAAATGTTCGATCAAATGGGGGAGGGAACTGTCTCTCGAGCCTGAATTTCCCTCCTCAGGTCCTTCCCTTTCGCGATCAGTACCTCGCCAAGACCCTTTAAAGAAGAGCTATGTCGGTGAGGTTTCCACTTATCTTGAGGAGCCCGCTCGCTCCTAAACCCTCTTTTTTTCCCGGGAAAGTCCCCTGAGAGAATACGTGTTCTAGGGTGACATGGCCTCTTTTTTGGAGTTTTCTAGGCCACGTCCCCTCTCGTTGGTCCCTGAAAAGAGAAGCCTTCTTTCCGCGTTTGCTTTCGGCCGACGTTCGGCGTACCCGATCTCTTTCCCCCCGATGCAACTCCCTTTATGCGCGGTCATACTTTTACGGAGTTCCACCCGATAGATTCCCTCCCCGCTCCAACATTCTTCCCTGCTTTTCCCCCGTTCCCAGGCGATCGCATCCCCCCCGCTGGTTCACGCTTGATACAGAGCTTTCTCCCCGCCGCCAGTCCCTCTCCACTCGCCACGGCGGTCAAACTCGAACATGCGTTTCGTTCGAGACGAGGGCTTTTTTTTTGGAATGCTCCTCCCCTTTCTCTCCCATCCACCACACAGCTTCCCGGTTCGCGCGAACAATCAACGAGGAAGGGCAGGCCTCTGATTAGGCAGGATTCCCTTTAATTTACGTCCCCTTCCCCTTTCCGCGTCTGCGCTCCCCTTAGGAAGAAGCCTTCAAACAAATGGCGCCCCCCCCTCAGCAGTGACTGCCTCCCAGACGCAACCCTCCTCGAGAAGGTATTTGGCTTTCCGACCCCCTTCTCCCAGACTTTTTTAGCAGTCCATGACAAACTACTCCTCGACCGCTTTTGTGAGCAATCTCCCCCCAGGAAACCTGCAGAGCTTCCCTGTGCCGCTCCCCTCCCAAAAGATCCCTGATTTAGACCGCCCCCCCCCTCTTCAGAGTCCTCCCTACCCCCGTCCTCACTGGAAGCAGTAACTTCCCCTCCCCCGGACTTTTTTAATGATTTTTTTCCTTGTTGCCCGGGTTTTCGTCGAGTCCTGCCGAGAACATTCGCTCTGGAGTGGCGGTTGTTCCCCCAGGATTTACGTCGTCTTCGATTTGTTCTTCAGTCCCACTCACGTCTTTTTTTGGTGCGCAGAATTCTAGAGAAACCTGGCCCCGGTCCCCCCCAAACTTCTTTCCCCTCGTTACGTGCCCGTTTTTATCTCCGCTCACTGTCCCCAGGCCCTTAGTGCCGCCCGGATGTTTCTACCATCCCAGAAAGTGAACCGCGCGTTTTCCGTCTACGGTGGCTTTTCTAGGGCTTGGCCCCAGACGGGGGGCTCCAATGCTTTCTCACACCCCCTTCCCGAAAAAAAGTCGCCCCTCGGGGTCGCAGGAACCCCTAAATAATTCGGCCTTCAATTTTTCACGGGCCCCCTTTCCCCTTCGTGGGTGGTACGGAAACCGGTGTTGCTTTTCTCAGGCTTCTTTTAGCTTGTTGTTTTTCTCAAGGACGTCGTTCGGTTAGATGATGACCGTCATCCTCGCTCCCCTCGTCGACTTTTCTTCTTTTTGCCCAGAAGTCCCGCCCCACAGGTCTGGTTGCCCTTCTTCCCAACGCGGTAGCGGTCAGCCCCCCCAGAGACGCCAGTCGCGTCTTGTCGGGTAAGTAGCTATCTTTTTTTCAGTTTCTTTCGAACCCCTTGCCTCCCCCCCGGTATAGGGCGCCTTTCGATCACTTTCTCTGAACCGGCACACGAGCCACATCGACGAGCTGATTTCGTCCCCCATGCACAGCGTTTCTGAGTCGTTGATATCCCACTGTTTTTCCCTTTTCATGCCACTTCTTCTTGCTCCGAATTATAGATGTCCGATTTTCTTTTCTTTCACATCGCCTCCCCTTCCGGTAAACATACCCTTGAGACGTACAGCGGGGGAAACGAAGATTGCCCCCCCGCCCGTGCGCGTCTTCGTTCCTCCGCCCCTCCTATTTCCTATACTTTGTTTTAACGGATTGTCTTCGGTGCTAGACATCGGTTCCCCCGGGACAAAACAGGGTCGAGGTCTTCTTTCAAGGGTTTCCCTCTTGTACGTCTGCGCCCTCTTTATGGTTTACCTTATCCCCCAGCGGTCTGGCAATCATACTCCCCTCGAGAATTGCGTTCGTCTGCCCTCTGTCACCCTCCTTTAAGACACCTCCCTCTCGAGAAGGTGTTGCTTTGGGTAGACAGCTTGGCGTTTCTTTTGGAGATGCTGCGCGTGCCCTCTTTTACTCCATATTCCCGTGCCTTCGGCAGGTCCCCCGCCCTAGCCGAACCCCCCCTGATGCGATTACCGACGGCCTTCCCCTCCGAGATGGCGGTATCCTCTTTTTTTAATTTTTCCCGAGGTCGATGAAGCCCCTTTTAGTTAGGCGCTTCCCTAGTACCGTCCCGAACTCTCTTCGTCCGTTCAGCTCTGAAGGCAGCATCTACGTTTCCCTCGTCGTGGAGCGCGAACACTTACACGAAGAAGGCAGAAAAGTTCCGTTCTCTGTTGACCCCATCCCTTTTTAGAGCTGGCCGTTTCTCTGAAGCCTTTTTAGGTCTTTTTGTCTGCTCCCCCGGGGTCGGCTCTCCCTTTTCTTTAAACCGGGGGTGTTTCCGAAGTGCGTCGGTTCAACCTTGGGCTTGCCCCTCCCCCTTTTTTTCGTGCGAGCGCGGGTGGTTTTCGGGCCCTTTGCGATCCCTCTCTCTACGAAGGAAGGTAGTTCGTGAGCGCGCGTCCCCTAAAAGAAGGCTTTTTTTTCTCGGGCTCGCCCCTTTTTTTTTCCCCCCAACTGTTGTTCCGTGTTTTGCAGAGTTTTCATTCGAACCCCTGAACCTCCCCCGTGGGACCTTCTTGGCCGAGATCCACAGCCTCGAGAATTGATGACACCACCGCCCTCCCCCCGGTCCTTTCGCGGCCTCCCTCGCCGCGCGCGCGACCCCCCTTTCACAAGTAAAGGAGGCACCCGCATTCGACGTCCTTTTTTCTACCGGACTGCTCAATTTGCGGCTTTCTGCCGAAGGCTTTGGCGTCGAACCTTCTCTCTTTTTCTCTAGAAGACCATTGAGATCTTCGGTCGGGGAAGTTTTCCGGATGGATTTTCTTCCAAAGATATCTTGGACGGTCGCTTCCTTGACTCAACAGTCAACTTGTGGAGAACTTGCCGTCCCTCCCCCCGAGAGTTCTTGCGTCTTTTGGTCCGTCAGGCTTTTTCGGACATCTTTGTGTTGTTCTCCAGATTCTTTCTGTCTTTTTCCCAGCGACGACTTTTTTTCGGCTCACGCTTTACCCAAAGACCCAGTTAGCCTCTTTTTTTTCTCAAGAAGTCGCCTTCCCTTCCTGTCCTCTCCTTTGTGAGTCGCTCCTTTTCGTTCCCCCTTGCCCCCAACCACCTCCCCCTCTCACCGTTCGGCTTTTTTTGCGCGGCTCGGAGTGGTCAGTAGAGATCGAAGGCTCCGTCGTGAAGTTCTTCTGGTGGTGCACTCTACGTTTTGGCGCGGTCCTCTGCTGAGCCTTTCTAGCCGCCTCGGAGGTCGGTGGATTTTCCCCAATGCAGGGCGTCTCTTTTTTCCTTCAGCCATTTATTTTTTCCCGTTTCCAAGCGCTCGTCAGTCTTACGCCCTCCCCGTCCGTAGGACCTATTTTTTTCCCGCCTTACAGCGCCATTTCTTTGGAAAGGGACACCGACGTGTCCGATCCTTATCATGGCGGTCTCCCGCCCTAGCTGAACAGGCTCGTTACTGGCAGAGTGATTTTCCTTTGATACCAGGATCTGGTAGCGAGCCGGGCTCAAGAAGGGGAAAATCTTATTTTTTCCCCCGGACGCCTCCTCTCGCGCGGGACTTTGGTGGCCAGTTCCCGTATCTTAGCCCCGTGCCCGCGTCGCTTTAGCGCAGACTAGATAGAGACTTCCAAACACTTTTTCTCATTTATCTCCGGTAATTATCTCTCGTGACATGCTCCCCAACCAGTCAAATATGGAAAGCGCGCGGCTTCCCCCCCAATAGAAGTAAGGGCTTGGCGTGTCATTTCCCCCCCCTGAAGAATTTTGTTTATCGGTCCCTTTGACCCCGCTTTCGACGACGGCCAATGGCCCCAAGAATCCCATCCCCTTTTTTTTTTTCTCCCTGAACTGAAGGTTCCCTGGCTGACCGGAAGACCTCGTCTCGCCTCCACAGCAAATCCTCAAAAGATCGCCTTCCCAGGAACAGTAATCGCACGTTTGGCCTTGACCTTTGAGGTTGCTAAATCCAGTCTCTTTCCCATCTAAGGGGTTGTTGTTTCTTTTTAGTGATGCCTCCCGCGCGCGAGAACCACGTCGCCCCCCCAAAATCCCAACAGCTCGATCGTGCCGCCTGGAAGAGCTTTTGTGCAGACATTCGATTGGAAGGGGTGTGCCCTGAAGGCTTCTCTTCCCTCCCTTCCGGAAGCAGGTTGCACCTTTTCAGAAGGGATTGTTCCTTTTGTGTGTTACGCCCCCGGTTTTCGTCCGCCCGTGGCAACCCCGTGCCGATCCCAAACACCTTGGTCCGATCCCTTTCGCGATTTCCGCGCGCTGCTTTCGCTGACTTTTCTGGGTGCTCTTTATGATCATGTCCCTCTGGAAGAGAAAGTAACGGGGCTTCTCTCGATTTTAGTCAGCCCTTTTCTTCTCCTTAGGACGCTTCCCGTCCAGTGAGATTCTTGATGCCTTCCGTCCGCAACGTTCCTGGATCCGAGCGCGCGAGTCTCTTTTCTCGTTCCAGTCTCCTCCTTCCAAGGCGTAGCGAGCCCCCTTACGCGCTTCCCAGATCTGGTATAACACTTGACAACAGCAACTAGCGTCCTGTAGCCCTGGTCACCTTTCGCAACCAAGGGCGGCCGTTTGTTATTTTGGAAGAGACTACGGCCCTCCGCTTTTTCGAAAGGCCCCTTGTAGCTGCCGGCTGAACTTTTTAATAAGGCGCCTCTGTCCTATTCCACTAGCGAGCTCCTTCTCGATGCAACTTGAGGAGACCCTTTCACTTATGGTCCTCCCCCCCCCCCTAGTCGAGGCGTCCCCGACGGCTGCCGCCCCTTTCCGCGCCAACACCTCTGTCGATTGCCACCGTCGCCATAGATCAAGAGTCTGGTTTTCCGCCTTTAGCTACTTCTCGCTCGACTCCGATGCCTCCCGCCACTTTCCTTAAAAGACGAACTTTTTTCTTGCAGAAGGCGGTGGTGGAGGCCCCGCTGAGCGACATCCCCACCTTCTGCAGTCTCGCCCTTTACAAGAGGAAGGGTTTCGGCAGGAGAGATCGATGGTTATTGTCCGTTTCGTTACGCCGCTTTTTATCGCTGCCCCCCCTTCGCAGAATAAGCCTCTTTTTTTCCCCCCCCCAATTTGTTCCCGCCCCTCTTCCTTCCCCACGACCATTACAAGAAAGTTTCGCGGTCCCCCTTTTTCAGATAGGACTTTCTCCCGCCCCCCCCTTTCACGCAGTTTTGAGTCCTCTAGCAGACAAATTGCTCGACCTCTTTTTTTTTCCATCCGGGCAACTTTAACGAGCTCACCGCTCTTCGCCTGTTCAAAAGGACCCCTTGGTCTCCTACACTCCAAAACCTTTCCCTCCATCCGCACCTTTTTCGGGACGAGTACCCGGGTCCCCCCGGACTCTTCCTCCCGGTCTTATTCTTTTCGGGTGGCATTTCGTGGCAGGGTTAGCTTCGCGGCATCGAGCTCGAACTGGTAATCTCTTTTTTTTTTGCGGTTGTCCCCCCCGTTCTTTGCCGTTGCTTTCCGGTGGAAACGTCTTCCACAATGAGCGCGAGGGATAAGGTTTTTGATGCCTCCACAGGTAAACCCATTTCGGCCCACAAACGGCTAACCTCCCCTTTTTTGCTTGCCAATAATGCTGTTTTTCTAAGCGCTGCTCCCTGAAGGATACACCCGGCACTTCGTCGAACCTTTATCACATTTGAACCCTACTTTCCCTCCACGCGCCCGGCTTCCTGGCGGAATCCTTTTTTGAAATTCCTTCCCGCGGGTAAGCAGCATGCGGTCGCCCCTGGTTCCCAACACCTTTTGGAGCCGTCGACCTTCATAACCACCACAATTCGGCCCTGACTGTAGACGATCCCCCCTTTTTCCCCCTTGCGCGGTTCAACCTTATTGCAACGGGAAACTGTTTGGCTAGCGGAAGCTTTTTTTCGTGATTTAGCTTGTTTCGCGATCAAAGCGTCGTTCTGAGATGCTGCCGTCTTCTTTTCCCAATAAACTTCTCCATCTCTTGGGAACGGTCGCGAGCCGTTTTTTTTCCCGGTTGTCGGTCTCCCCTCCAGCGCGCTGAGCTCGAGTCGCGGCCTTTTCTTTCTCAGCGATCAGGTGCGGTTTCCTCTTTAGAACCCGGCCGTCCCTTTATCGAGACCCCCCTTTGATTCCCTGCACATTTTTCCCTCGGCCCTCTCGACGCGCTGTCCAGACTGCACACAGTTCTTTGATCCCTTCCCCCTGCGTTGAACAGCATCTCCCTTTGATTCTCCCCGACCTCTTTTTGTCTGGCCAGCCTGAGCCCCCCCCCCTTTCGGTCTACATAATCGCGCCCTCAGACCGGTGCGGACACTTCTTGCACCACGACGCCCTTCAAGCGGACTTCGTTCTGTAGGCTCATATGCACCTCCTCCTTTTTCATCTGTTTTTTCTTGAGAGCTCTCGTTCTTGAAGGTGACTCGGACGACGAGAGAAGACGCGGTGGGCGGCGGTTGTTCTCTGAGGTTAACGGCCCTTGTTCCTTTTCCCCCTATTGTTTACGTCCCCCCCTAGTGTTTCATCATAGACCCTCTGGCGGAGCAGCTGGCTGGCGATGCTGAACGATTGGTCAACCTACTACCCCTCCTGGGTGAATCAGCAGCGTCTCTTTTTATCGTGGCCGATGGAAGTTAAGGTCGTGATCCAGCTTCTTTTTTTCCTCCACGTGAGCGGAGGCGGCTTGCCCGAAGCCGAACCCTCCCTTGCCACGTAACGACGTTCCGTTCGGCCTATTAGGGTCTTGGACTTCTTTTTTGTCGTGCGCTTCCCCCAGACCTTTTTCGTTGAAGAGGGGCTCTCTTACCACCTCGACTCTATTTTTTGGAGCGGGACGGCCCTTCTAACCGCGTCAGACGTCGGTCCGTCTACTCCCCCCCCCTTTATGCCTTTTTTCTAAGCAGCCGTTTCCGGCCCCCACGGCCGGTGACCCCTCCCTGCCCGGTGTAGTCTTTAAGCAGCGGACGAATTCTTTCTGCGACCCCTACTTTGCTTTCAGCAGTGTTCGGGACCCCCGGGGTTTACCCTGCCCTCTCCCTCCCTGCTAATGGGCGAAACCCCCCTCTGGATGCCCAACTTCTCCCTGGTCTCCCCTGACTGCGCGGGGAACGTGCTTGGTGGAGAATCCGAAGGATATACGAAGGCCTTCTTGATCCTCTGCGCCCCCCCCTCCTGATTTGCTAGACTTGTTCCCCGGGTTCCCCTTGGGTGGAACCGTACAACTTGTTTTCTTTGTCGCGCACAGGATGTGAGCTTCCTCTGTGACTCGCTCTTTTCAGACCCACGCCGCGTCCCGATTAACTCCGTTTGGAACCACTCCCCCTTTCCCCTGTTTCGCGCGCCGCTCTTCCCCCTTCCAAAGTCTCCCCCCAGGCCCCCTCCCAAGAATTCCGCGGCTTCTCTCCCCGGCTACGCTCCTTTTTCCTTTGCCGCGACTTTGGAGTCGAACTTGGTGCTTTTCTTTTTTGTTCCCCCGGCGGCGAAGAGCGGTTGCTCGTTCCCCTGTTCCGTTTTCTTTGAGCGACGTGAAATGAGGGGCTCGGCCGAGGCTTTTGCCTGAGATAGGACATGCGCAAATGAGGAACATCGAAAGTAGTCTGAACCCCCCCTCCCCTTGCCAATACGTTTTGAGGTAGTTGTTTCGGGCGGGAACTGCTCTTCAAAATAGTTCTAAATTGTCAAGAGGCTTCTTTCTCCGGCGATATGGGGGCCCCCCAGGATGGGGAGGTATTAACCAGATTGAGAGTCTCTCATGCCGTAAGTCTTTCTTTCATAGAATGCACCGTCGTTTCAAATTGTGCTCTTTTTTTTTTCTGTAGCGCAGCGCTCTTATCCCCCCCAAGCCTTCAGCCTCCTCACGTTCGCGTTTTCCCCCAGTGGCGCGATTTTTCAGTATGGCCTTCTTTAAGAAGTTATTCCCCCCTCCAAAGCGGTCTAGATAGATTCCCTTACGCAGGTGTTGGATTTACCTCCCTGTGATGCTCCTTTTTGCCTCTCCCCCTCCTCTTTAGGACCACTTGGTTGTATTCCCCGAGCAGCCTGGAATTCGCCTTCGCAGCTCGTGACTCCTTCTTTCACGTCTTCGCGGATTCTTCACGCCTTCAAGCGGCCTCGTGTTCCTGGCCCCTTCTTCGCGTGGCCCTTGGCGCTTTCTCCTCCCTTCTGTTTGCGCCGTAGTGCGACCAGGCCTTTTTCGGCGCGCTTTTGTCTACCCGATCTTGTTCCGAGAAGGTTTCATGGGGCAATCGAATAGGGAACCCGGCACATTCTCCCGAGAGAGGACGTCCCCCTACTGAGCTTCTCCCTTCGAGGTCGCGGTTGCGATCATCGCCGTTTCGTGAAATAAACCTAGTTCCTTCTTTCTATCCCGGTTCCCTCTTCATCGTTTCTGAGAATGCTTTTCCCCGTCAAAATCCGAGGGATTGGCTCGATTCGGCCCCCCATTCGCCTTTCAGGTTCTTTTTTTAATAGACCTGGTCCTGTGGGTTGGTTTTTACTTTCCCTTCAGTGTGAAAAGCTGGTTCCTGTTTACGGCCCACCCCTTCCCTTTTGGAAACAATTGTCTCTTGGGTTCCTTCGGTCCTTCGGCACTTCGCCCTCCCAGAAACCTCGGCGGCACCCCGCTAGGCCTGATTTTCCCCCTCGCCTTGATTTTGCCTGCTCAGTCTTGTTGAAAGAAATCCCTTCCTCCCCGTTTTGTTTCTAGAGATGGATTGGCTTTTTTTAAGAGCAAAGTGCTTAAATCCCGCTTCGTGCCCGCAATCAGGCCTCTCCCCCCTTGTGCCGCCCGATTTAGGGGAGGGCTCTGCCGACCTTTTCCCCCCTTCCCATTTTTTCCAAAAGGTTTTCCAGGTAAGCTGCCCCCGCGCCCAGTTTTTTGGCAAAACTACCTATTTCCACACACACTAAGGTTCCCCCTATATGACCCACTCCCTCCCGGAGATGGTAAGGTCCCCTGATTTTCTTTCAAGCAAGATTTGGGTGCAGAACTAAAGATGAAGCCCCGGTGAGGCTACCTTGCCCTAAATTTTTTATGCAATTTTAGTAGAGTCTATCCTTTTCCGATAACGTTACTCTGAACGGGGGATTCCCGCCTTCGTAGCAACTTCCGCTGGATTTACCGTGGTCCCTTTCCATGTGCCACGTCAGAAGCCCTTTCTCCACGATCGGTCTCCCCCCCCCAGAAATAGAGCGAACTATTAGGATCTTTTCTACGGAGCTTTTCCCCCTTCCTACGGCCACGTTCCTCGCGTGTGTCCCCTCCCCAGATGGAGCCTTTGAAAGTCTTTTTGACCAATTGTCTCCTCGTGACCGAGCTTTTCCCCCGCGCTCACGGCGATGACACTCCATCTGCGCGGGCATACTCTTGGGTCTTCACGACCTCTTCTGGTATTCCCCCCTCCCTGCCTCCACTTAGTCAGTCAACAACTTCGATGAAAACAGGCTGATCTCCCTGTTCTAGCTCCTTTCCTTAGAGATCGAATTCCCGCCTTTCCCCTCATCCCAATTTCCGTGACCACTGGTTAGGTGGTCTTCCGACGTTTTTTCTGCGCTAGGATGAGTCTACATCCCCCCCCCAGAAAGAATCGACACAAGTGTTTGCCTTCAGTTCTCTTCAGGAGAAGATTCCTTTGCTCTCCGCTGGTTCCCTTTTCAAGTAACATCGGTACTCCCCCTTCATTTGAACCCCCCCTTCAGCCTCGTTTGACGCGAAAATCTCCGCCAGCTTACTCGACACCTCCGAAAGTTTAACTTTTTTAGCAGTATGTTCCACGCCTTCTCCATTCCAATGCCTCCCTGTCTGAGCTCTCCAAACGCTCGTCCGCCTCGAACGCGTTCGAATACTTCATTGCCAAAAATTAAAAGGGAAACGCGAGCGACCCGATTTTCCGTCCACCCCCCCCCCCCCGATTTCTTTCCCCCTACGCCTTCGTCTTTCCTCCTCCCAAATTCGCGGGATTTTACCTTAAGTCCGGTAGAAGGCGGAAGTGCGTTATTTCGTTTAAGGGATTACTTGTTGTTTTTTCGAGCCGCGCTGCCCTTCTGAGGATCCCCCGCTTTTCTGGAGTTCTTTTTCCACTGAGTTCCGTCGTGTCGCTGTACCTATTCTGTCCCAATCTCTCTGATTCTCGCCTCTCCTGTCCCATTACTGCGCCCCGGACAACAAGTTGTCTCCACACAAACTTGCCGAGCCTCCTCGCCGAACTCGTTATTCTCCTCCCTTCCCCCTCACGCGCAGTTTCAACTTCCCCTTTGTCGCGTCGGAGGTTTCTCCCTGGCCCCGCACGTCCCCCCGTTCCTCAACGCGCCCGGCTATTGACGGCATACCGGAGGTCTCTCTCAGTTCTTCCTCCCACCCCCGGTTCCTCCAAAAAGCCTCTCTAGGTTTCCCGAAACACAACTACCCCTTTCGCGCGCTGCCATCTCATCCCTCTTGACGCTCGCGGTCACAGGTTTTTCAATCACAATCGGCTTTTTTCGCCCGTCTTCTTTCTTTTTTCTGATTTCTCTCCACCGACCAGTTTCTCTTTCCTCCCCGGTAGATGCTTATTGGCCGATAAAACTTCTCCCTTAGGTGGAAAGGTAGACTTTCTTTCCCAACGCTTGTTTCCTTCTCATCGACAGGGTAGGCCAGCACAGCGCTCCCAGACAAGCGCGTCTTTAAGTTCGATAATAGCTTGAAAACTTCCGGCACTTTTACTGAAATACTCTTTCTGCCATTCTTTCCATCGTCCCTTCCCGCGACATAACGCGCTTTTCTCTGACCTGCCACAGCGCTTTCGTCGTTGATCTCCCTTTGAGTACCTTATCGCCATCTGATGCTCACTTCTCGATTTCTCTCTGGCAAACGCCCTCCGCTCGGGATTTCCAATAATCGAGCTCTTCTTGTGCGGGATCAGCTTTCCCACACGCCTCCTTCGCGGCTTGTCGCTGTTCCTCCCCTTCAAGCCC
>Ga0179593_1662770_pt1 | contig 13750 bp, 13 predicted proteins | sample CZODoug2_1_08_16_FD_185931 | JGI IMG/M metagenome (GOLD analysis project Ga0179593, IMG submission 185931) | Vadose zone soil fungal communities from Angelo Coast Range Reserve, California, USA - CZODoug2_1_08_16fungal (PacBio error correction) | ecosystem: Environmental > Terrestrial > Soil >... | reverse complement strand
CACATGTTCCCTAAGTTCATTGAACAAATTCTCAGACCTCGCCCCTCTATATTCCTTTAAAAACAGCTTTCGTGTGTCATCCAACAAGGATTTTCGATGAAGGGTCTATTTTCCTGCTTTGTTCCCCCCCGGTTTGTTTTTTACACATTCCGACGTGATCATTTGTACCCAGTGTCGTGTCATTCTAGATAGGTAGTTAGTCCATTCTATGGGTTTTCCCGGGCGAACATTCCGCCCGACCCGTAGTTTACCCCGGGCGCATTCGCTGATCAAGCTTCCCATGTTCTGTGAGCCGGGTCTGTCCCCTTCCCTAAACTGTTTCAATAACTCCGGGACTTATCTGATGTTTAGCCTTGGCGGCGACCTTTGTTTTTTGACCCGATTTGTCTCCCACACATTCCCATTTGCAGATCGAAATGGGCGTACCCCCCCTTCTTCCAGTTTCTTCCCTTTGGTTAAGTAAATGCCTGCCGCATCCCCGTTTTTGGGCCGGCGTATTTCGTTCTCTGCGGCAACTGCTCCCTTTTTTTGTTGCTTGATTGGTTCAACTACCGACTCGTCCCTTGCTAACACATCTTTTTTGCAAGCTCTCTCGATTTTTTTACAGTTCCTTTCCCCCTTGGAGTCTTTGGGGTTCCCGCTGCTAGCTTGCTAGGGTTTCAAGATGTGGGTTTCGCCTAGGACCCCCTTTTTTCGCGATTTTTCCATGACCCTTTGCCCACCTTTTCCTTGTGAGCGTTAAACTGGACCTTTCGGGCGCTGAAAATTTCCGACCGGCACCAATTACCTCTATGCGGTCAGATTAGTAATGCGCTTTTACTTAGGGACAGTGATGCGGTTTTTTTTTCCATCCTTTGTCACTCTTATGGTGACCCCCACTTTGTCCTGCCCTCTGTTTCGTGATTTATGCCCCCACCCGCTCTCACCCTCCAGGAATGGGAAGGAATGCTCTATTCCTCCCGCAACGCCCCACCGCAGGGTCATTACATTTTTGTGTCTCTCACCCCCTTCTCCCCCGCCCGCGCTTGCGTGAGACAATTTTGTAGGCTTTCTCTGTTTTCCGGCTCCCATAAGCTTGGCGGCCTCCCACTATTATTTTTTCCAGGGGGAGCCCGTCTAATTCGGCCTGAGGCTTTACGTGCCATGTGATGTTGTATTGAAACCCGAACTTTAGAAGGTTAACCGACCTGACTCTTGCCTTCTGTATCCCCCCGACATCCAGGGCAGCCTGGTTTCTCCCCGATATTTTTGGTTGGTTTCTCTCACCCCCTGTCCCGAGTTTTTTAACCACGGATTTTTCGTTGACGATAGCCTTTCCCTTTGGTTCCCGGCCCTTGTCCCCTTCGTTAATCACCGTTCTTCCCTTCAACTCCTGCTTTCGAGTTTGCCAGGCGTAGGCACTAAGATGGACCGCTTTCTTTGTCCCTCTCCCCCTTATGTTTGAGCACCTGCTATTGAATCAAGCGTTCTTCTCCCCATTTAGCTCTTCTCCTCCCGTTGGGAAATGTTCATAACTCTTCCTTTTTTCTAAACCTCCGGGTCAGTATTTTTCCCAGCGCAAGCGTCCTTTCATGGTCTTTCTGTCATTCTTTTTCTTCCAAGCCTCGCCACTCGTGCGCGTGTTTGTTCCAGTTTGATGTTCCGAGTTACGACCCCCTTCCCTCTTCCCCACCGTGTCTTATTAAATGCGTCGGGCCGTGGGGCCTGTTTCCCCCTTAATTCGTCCGCACTTTTTTCCCTTTTTTTGCGTCCGCACCAACTGATTCTTTTTTTAAACCCACCTTCGTCCCTGCTGCCCGCTTTTTTTTTTTTCTGACCCCGCTCGTTCTTGGTATTTTTTCCTTATCTGATAACTTCGCTGTATGACAAACGTCTTAAGGAGAATGACGTATGTGTTACAGACATGGCCCCCGCCCCGGCATACGGTCGTTGAAGTTCGCCGCCCGGTTCGCAGGACCCCCCCCCCAAATTCCAGTCCGTCATTGTACAATGTGTTGAATCCGTAATCTCCCTCTCTTTTGTTTCGCATGTATGCGCAGAAAAGAGGACCCCATCACCGAGTTTTTTCCCCCCGATCTGGCTCTTTCCTAACCTGGCTTCGTTGTATTTTATGGTCCTTCCCTAACTCTTCCTGACCGGCGCTTGTCCACCGAATACGTTTTTCTTCTGAGCACACCCCATCTGAAGCTTGCCTTTCCCGGTACCCTTCTACGTCCCCCTCTTCCCTCCTCATACGCGTCACATCCCTTCTTGGATCTAACTGTTAGAGCCATCATTCATCCTGCAGTCCCCCAACTGCTGACCACAGGTGCCAGGGTCCCAGTGCCCTCGCTTTATGACCCCCAACCCCCTCCCCTACCAAAACTTTGCGGCATCTCTCGCCAGCTCGCCCTCTCCCTTCACCGTGCCGCTGTTCATCGCACCTGGAATTTTTCCTTTGAAACCGATCTAACCAACTCCTTTTTTTCCTTTCCTGTCCTCTTTCGGTTCCCCACCCCCTCTGGGCAACAAATTTCCGTCATTTGTTTTTCCACTTCGCCTTTCCCCTAGCCGACCCTTTTCTGTCCCCCACCCCCCCCGACATGTCCACTTGTTCCTACTTCGTTTTGTCCGCAGCCTTCCGTGGGTCCCTGTTTCCATTCCCGCCCCCAAAAAATTATTTTGTAGGACACCCGGCCTTTCCCCCCCCTCGCATTTTTGGTGCCCCCTCTTTCTCGTGCCCCTCACGTTCCTTGTCGGACTCTAACGGGCACTCATCGAGTCTCGCGCCTCGTTCAGGCCCATGGCCTCTGTTTTCGAGAAGTCGATATCTCTTTGGTCCCATTTTTTTCCAAAAAAACCCTTTCCGTCACATTACGCCGCTCTTTTCTCCCCTTTTCCACCTTTTTTTCACAACCTCCCTCATTTGTTTCTCCCCAGTTGACTGGCTTTATTATGCCACCCATCAGTCCTCCTCCCCCCATTGTAGAATCTCTTTTAAGCCGCTTTCTGTCCCGTCACGGATCTCCACTCCCCTTTATTTGTCTTCTCATGGGAATTAAGCCGCTCGTGTCCCCAAAGGGGGGGATCCTGGTTCACCCCGTTTTGTTTTCGAGACACTTTATGCTAGCGTTGACAGCGGTTACGGTTTCCTAAACAGACCAGCTCGCTTAGATCCTTCCGTGACAACCCCGCTGGCGGTCGTCTTCCCCACCCCAAGATGTGTCCTTTTAGTGGGGTGTTCCTCTTTGCCTGATAACAGACCTTCTTTCGGTTTTTTCCCCCAACATGTCCCTGGCTCCTTTCCAAGTTTTTTGACGAATCCCGTATCGTCGTATGTGACGAGGTTTCCGTTTAGGTTACCCCCTCGATCGACTTCGTCGTCTTTTCTTGCACATCTTGTCCCCCCCTTTGGCCTCCCCCTCAATCGTCGCCTTCCCTTTCCTCGGCTGGTGGTGATGCTGACCTTTGCCGAAGTCCTATTATTCCTTATGAGGGTTGTGCGATGACTTGCTTCCTTCACCCCCCGTTGCCTTTTGCCCAGATGTTATTAAACCGGGTTTTTTCTTTTTCCTTTGCGTGGGCAACTCCCCTATGTGCATCCGTTTCCCCTTTTGTTACAGACATGCACCGCTACGTTGTTTTTTTACAAGACCCTCAATGAGTTTTGATTTCCTTCTGGTTTGGTCACCCCTCCCGCCCGTCCATTCCTTTTCAACTTTTTCTTGAGCTTCCATTTCTTTGACGGTATACCTTCTGAAAATCCTTACTGATTTCGGTTCCTCGATGTGTACTTATGTTGTTTGACCTTTTAGTTTGTCCTCGTCTGAGTCATTTCTCGATGTTTTCCCTGCGCCCTGTTCTCACTGACATCACTGCAGCTAAATTCGTCATCCCGGTCCCCATCCCGCCGGCACGCCGCTTACTGCTGTTTTCATTACTTTTTGGGCATGTTTTTTTTCTCACTTACCGGGTCTTTGGTGGCTAACAGGAGTGACCCCCGCCGGTCCACGGTCTCTATGCCCATGCCCACCAGGGACTCTAAGACGCTCCCAGGGCTTTTCTCCCCTCCGTTTTCCGTTTTCCCTGCTTGTTTCTATTCAACTGTCGGCCCTCTACCCTCGCGGGCCATGGATGCAAATTTTGCTTTTCATAGGCTCCCACGTTTTGTCCTCTGCGTTTGACCATCCGTTCCGGCGATTAGATCCCCTGAGACCATTTTCCCACCCGAGTTTTTTTTCCTCCTCGAGACTCGACAATCATCCCCTCGGTACGAACAGACTTTGCAGTGAGTGACCTTTTACCAGGGGTTCTGATTGTGTGCCTCCCGCTTTGTTTTTGTCTTCTATGGTCCGTTAATCTCACCTGTTTCGGGCATGTCCCCTCCCTCAGCAGCCTTCCCGAAAGTTTGCCAGGCCTGGTTATCCCCCAGCCCCCATTTCTCTAACTCACATTTCTTGTTCTATTTTTTCCGACATCATTTTGTCAGGTACTTTCGATAGATGCGAATTAGTCATCCCTCCCACCAGGCTGAACGAGTTGAAGTCATTTCTTCGTTTCCCATTTTCATATCCTCCTTTTCCTACTACTTGTTTGATGTAGATTTTGACTCTGTCCCCTTCCCCTGACCCCTTCTCCGGTGCCCATGTGTCTTGCCCCTTTCCTTCTTTCCTTCCTTCTCCTCCCCGAACCCCTTGAATATTTCTGCTTATTGCCGGTTTTCCACTTTGCCCGGTGCATAACCTCCTTGTTCCTCATCTCCCCCCCCACCCCTGCTAAAGGCTGGGAGTTTCTTGACAACTACCTTGTTCCCCTTTCTGCGGCGTTAGTCTCCGTACCCCGATCTACAACAAGTTTTGCTGCCCCCTTCAAACAACCTTGCCGACCCTCCTAGCCACCGCCTTGTTGGTTCGGATTACCGATTGGATGTCATTCCCCCCGCCTTAAATACGCTCTCTTCTTGTCCCCTGCCTTGTCCAATGCATGTGCCTTCGTTTTCACCTGGGGCAACCGCATGCTTTTTTAAGCTTTTTCCAACCCCATTGCTGATTTGGCCCCCCCAATTTTGTCTCATCCCGTTCCTCGCCGCGCTGTTGTGCGCTAGCGTTGATGTCTTCCACGAGGATTCAGGGGATCAACCCCATTGATTTCTTGATTACCAATGTTCCCCGATTTCCCTTGTCGTTGGTTCCCTATGGGCATCCTAACTCGTTAGTTCCTTCTTTGTTCAATTTTTTCTCCTTCCTTCCAATGGAACCTAGTTAGACTTCCCAGGCCTTTTCCCCACCATACCGCCGTCATTGGTTCTCGTCTGATGGTGCCCTTCCTATGCCATGCACCCAGTTCCTCCTTTCATGTGACTTCCCCTGAGGCTTTTGAACGGGCGGACTCGCGACTTTAATCAGTTTTTCCAAACTCCACAATTCTTCACCCCACCCCCGGAAGTCCCGCCCTTCTAGCATTTCCCTCGAAAGGCTGAGTCTGTACCCTCTCTCTTTAAAGTGAACCCTTCTTTCAGGCTACTCTTCGGCTACCAAACCCCCTTTGCAACCCCCAACACTGCGAATGCGTTCCGAACTTTTTTAACGAAACTTCAGAAGTGTTTGGCATCACACCGTTTCCCGTCTGCATTTTTTGATCATTTTTGCCCTCCATACTTTCTCGCGTCCTGCACCAATTGCCCTATTGTTTATAGCTTTGTGTTAGTTCGTTTACTCTGTTCTCATTATTCGTGACTTCTGGGTAACCTTCGTCTTCCTTCTCCCGGGCTCACGGACCCCCCGATGATGTCCACTCCCTCTTCTTCGATTCGGATTGCCCATTTATTCGCTCCTCCCCTCCTCAATATCGATGTCTCCCATCGTGCCAAACACACCCGAATACCTAGAGTTTGACTGTCCCCAGCGACTTTTCACAATGCCAAGGCCGGTTGGAACCCCGGCCTTTTTTCCTCTTGCACAATAACGTTCAGCCACTCCCAACCACACAGTTCCATGGACTTCCTTTTTTTAGTTCTGTTTCTAAGCAAGTGATATTAAAGCTGGATTTTCTTCTCATTCCAATCGCGCCTTGTGAATGTCCTGTGTCTTTTTTTTCCTAAATTAGGAGCACTGTCCCCATTTGCCTTCTTCATGAATGATACCGGACCCATCTCTCCGATACTTCCCCCACCTTTTTCGGCAACCAGAGAGGCTTCTTCCCTTTGTTTTTTTTTTTCCCTTCTCTTTGCAATAACCCTCCAGGGTATCCCCCCCTCGCGATGTGCTTTGGACAGTCCTCTTTTGGGTTTGGTTTTGCGACGTTTTGAGGCCCCTACATCTACTCCGACTGTCTATTCTTCCCCTCCTGGCCCAGGTTGCATGCGAACTTGCTTAGCGATTTTTTATGCTTGTCTCTTGTATTCACGTATCATGGATGTCTGCTGCTTTTGGACTCTGCTTATTGTGTTCTCCCACGAAACTTGGACGCACCTGGCGAGTTTTTGGAAGGATTTAGTATTGTCTTCAACCTATTCTCACCCCCCCCCATTGCATTCTTTGACGTTCCCCAATTTCGTTTTCTTTCCCAGTCCTAATTCTTTCGGAACTTGAGGCCGTAGTTTTTTTTGAGAGGGTTGTTCACCCACTACTGCTCAGGGCCTTGAACCATCTTTTATTGAGGTCCGTCTTTTCGACTTTATTAATCGCCCTTGGTTCCGGGCTGTGCGATATGGCGATCGACTCCTCTCTTTACCCCTCCTGTGGGGTGTTGTGCGTGGTCGATTTTCGCGATGGGCATTTGCCAAAGGTTCCTGTTAGTTCCTTCAACATCCGGACCTATGCCTTTCGCTGAGATTCAATCCTTTTACCCCAAATCACGCCTTCGGTGTCAGGTTGTGAGTAAGTCTGGGATCTGTGGTTTGCCCCCGTTCTTTCACGTGTTTCTTCCTAGCGGTCGCACATACAAAAATATTCCGCGATCGGTGGTACAATCTTGCTTAGAGTTGATAGGCCCCCCTCGCTTTCTCAAGTTTGACGTTAAATGTCCATTGAGAGGACCATTTTCTTTCCGGTAATCAAGCGTTAGAACCAGAGTACCGCTCTGCTCGTGCTACGCCGATTCCCAGACAAACTGTTGTTTACCCATCTTCTTGCCATGTGCGTTCGTTATGAACAATCGTAGGTCCTCCTCCATCCGTTATTCCCTCTTTACCTCGCCAAATCCGCATCCTTTGAGTAGCTATTACCTCTAGTGTTTGTTTTGGTTTTGTGGGTTGTTTTTTTTTTTTTTTTTTTTTTTTTGTTTGTTTTTTTGTCTTTTTTTGTGGTTTTTTTGGTGTGTTTTTTTGGGTTTTGTTGGGTTGTCTGAACTCCTCTCCCTTTACTTCGCACAGACCGGAAGGCGTTTTCCCGCCCCCCTTGGAAGTTGATTTTTTTTCTGCAGACGTCTGGTTTTTTCGTATAGTTTGACCCGGTAATTCTCATTCTTCCTCTCCCGCCGCGTCTTTTTTTTATTTCATTGAATGACTTGATACGGATTGTTCTGCTAGTCAAGTCAAGTTCAGACCACCTCTCAACTCTTTGTTTTTTCTTTCTCTCTCATTCACCCCCCCGGTACGTCTTCTTCGATGAGATTTCCCTTCGCTTCTGGGTCCCCGGCTCCACCGGCCTTCCCCTTATGGTTTCAGATATCTCTTCTCCCTCCCTCCGTTTTTTTTCGTCTAGATTTGAATTCGTGAAGAACTTGACTTGTGAACAATCGTGATCCAACTCTTATCTTCATACCAGGTCCCTTTTACTGATGAGACCTGCCGCCCCAGGATGTTCTCTAGTTTTATCCGAAATTTTCCTACTTTGAGACCGACTGCCCTCCTTTTTTTTCCGACCCCCCCTTGTAGATACAGAGAGCCTTTTTTCGGGGTTACGACCTATGCAGTGCGTACTCCGGTACCTACTGCCCCACCCAGCCTTTTTTGAGTAACCCCCACTCAGCCTTTCCTTCTCTTTTGTTCGAGACTTTAGATTAACGAAGGTTGATTTCATCCTCGCCTTCAAGACCGCCCCGGCGAAACCTTAACTGATTTCTTTTTACATGGGTCCTAAGGAGTTTTCATAAAATCTCCTGGTCCGCAAACCCCCAATCTGTTTTCTCCCCCCCGATTTTGTAAACCCAATTTTGGTCGCCTGTCATAGGAGTCTCTGACAGGCTAGTCCACGCGGACATTACTTCTTTGAGCAAAGCCCTCTTCGGTTTTTACGAGCTTTCATTATTTTAATCCAGTAACTTTGGAGTTCGCCTATCCCCTCCTCTCACCTCAGACCTCGTCCTCCAAAGATAAGGACTTTTTGAAATGAACACCACGCACCCAAACCTACGTTAGGCACGGGCCGTGCCCCGCTCCCCCGGCCATTCTCACGCCGTCATCCGTGAGAATCTAGCATTCTCCCGATTGTCTCTTCACGGATCCGACATTTTGCAAGGGCCTTGCCACCCTTCGCTTTTTAACCTTTACCCAGACCCCTCACACTTCATTCACCCCCCTTCTCCTCTCCGGCATTATAGTCTTTGCCCCGTCACCGTTGCCGCTGTCCCTTCCCTCGTGTAATCCTGAGTTTTCCGTCGACAAGGACACACCCTGAAAATCCCCTTACTGTCCTTTCCTATTAGGTGGGAACCCCAACATACCACACACACTCTTGCATTGCGGTTTTCCTGACCTTGCCTCTCACTCGCTTCCTCAGTGTTTCTAGGCCTGCATTCAACCGGTCCTTACTTTTCTTCCGGAGTTGAAATCTATCCCATGCCAAGCTGCTTGTGTGTCCCGTTTCCAAATGTTGGTGTTCTTCCTTACAGCCTTCTTCCCCCCTCCGTCAACCGACCCCCATTTATGCGGAAGTACTTCCGGCTTATACGGACCCTATTCGATCTATGCGCGATACCTCTTATTTGAAAGGGGGCATGTCTCGACTAGTCGGATCTTTTCCGTTTCCAAAAACCTGCCACCTATTCCCCGCCGTTTTTTCTGCCAACCCGCCTCAAGTAGGAATGTCATGTGGTACAAACCTTGATCGGCGTTTATCCCAACTTCCCAGGTTTAGCCCCACCCCCCCCCTTCCGTGACAATTAGCAAGGAATTTTCCTGTTAAAGATGTCCCCCTTTTTCCCCTACTCCTGTCTCGCTTTACTCAGAACAGGTGGATATATCTCTCTCCCCGTTTTTTTGGAGATCTTCCACACCTTTCCCCAGCGAGTTTCCTTTACGAAGGACCCCTCCGCTCTTTCCTTTCCTTTCCACCCCTTTTGCGTTCGTGGTTTCACCCTTCCTAGGAGGTTTTTCTGAGTTTTTTTTCTCTGTGGGGTAAAATTTCCGGTTTTCTGCAACCCCATGTTACTTTCTCATTCCTTGTGCCAAGGCAGGGATGGACAGTAATTAGCTCTTTAATTCATACTTCCTGTCAGGTTTGTCTTGTTGATTCCGATCCCTCTTTCTTTACTGTGAGTTTTTTCTCGGGCCTTCAGAGATTTATAGAGTCTTGTCTGAGGTGGAAAAATGTCCGGCCCTCCTCCTCCGGGTGATGTTGCGAGACTCCTTTTTAGGATATTTTTTTTTTGACCACGGCCTGGGTTAATTATTTTGGGCACAATGCTCAGTTCCCCCCCTGAGCAGTTCGTTCCACACTCCGATCCCCCACCCCCCCCCCCCCCCCTTAATCGTTTCCTTGTGAAGATGCGACAATAGTGGTTCCCGCGGTTCCATTTCGGAACCCGTCCCAAGCCGAACTGTTTGTTACCCCTTGGTTCTAATAGTCAGTACAAATCAGTCCCCGGTTCGGCGCCTTCTCCCTACCCCGGTTCTTATTGACCACCTTAGCACCCCCCCCGGTGGGGCTATCCAGGACTTCTTGTGAATATGGCGCGTTTTTTTTGTCGCCTTTTCTGAGTAAAATTGTCCTGATGGTTTCCTACACCCACTTGTCAGCTTCCAAATGACCAATTTCATTTATTTGACCTCTTTGCGATTCCTGACCCTTCCCCCAAACGGGGGATCGTCTCGTTCCTGAGCTCCATGTAATGGCGCTAGAGCTTACCCGTTCCTTTCCATCGTATCTTTTCTCTCGACGCGAGTGATCAGCAAGGAGTATATATCGGGTCTGCCAGTCCCCCTCTCAACCATTGCCGTTTGATCGGTTCCTTCCTCCTCCCAGAAATCCAAACCTTGTCGTCCGCGTTATCTTTCCCCGCGAAGCTGCCCTCTCTCCCTGATTGCGCCCCATTTTTAACCAATCGTCTTTGAAGGTTGATTCCTTGGCGGCCTCCCCGTATTTGGTGTAGCAAATTCGTCCCCCATTCATGCTTGTTTCTTCGCCCCCGAGCGTCTTCCTTCGTCGGACATCACTCGTCACCCGACAACGCGCCTCTAAAATTTTCACTTGCTTCAGACCGTTTCCCCCTTCTCACGATTCCATTGTTATGGGTTTCGAGTTTCACCCCCCCCTTTAATCGCACTTGGAGTCCGAGTTCGTAACGCCCCCCCTCCCTCTCCCCTTTAATAGGCAAGACTAATTAGAGGTTTTTCGCTCTAGTCTGACAACCTGCCTCCCCTCTTCGCCACCTCCTTGTTCGAGGCTTCCTGTCCATTCATCATTCCTGCTCCCCCCTTTTTGCCCTATAGAACTGCTTCGCCTTTTGATGACGTGGAGAGCCCTTCATGTTATTCGACAGTAAATCTCCTCTCCTTTTGTTGTTGTTTGAGATATACAGACTTTCCCTCAGTAACTCCCTCCTGCCGGTTTACACCCAACGTTTCTTCTTCCAGAGAAAGCATTTCCCTAGAAAGACTTTCTTGGAGAGACATAATGTTGAGTCTTGATCGCCCCCCGGACCTACAACGCAGCCCCCTCCTCCTATCCCCCCCCGTTGCTATGGTTTCGCTTCCCGTTGCATACGCGCCCGGGTAACCGACGACCCCATCGGGTTTCCCGGAAACCCCCTTCTTCCTTCTTTCCGCTTTGTTTCCACGCTGTCTTTTTTGATTACTCATTTTCTGGTCCCCCTACCGGATACTATGAAACCAGCCTTGAACCCGGTGTTCCGCCACTTGTCTCCCTTTCATAGGATGCCTTCGAAGCCGGATTCTCCGCGTCACCATAGTCATCCCCCGATTGGTCCCCCCCCCACAAGTTGTTTTCGCAGCCGTCTCGTCCCAGTTTTTGCGCCGTATGACCTCCCTCCTTCCCACCCTCAGGTGAAAATTGGTTGAATCCCGAATTTTCACTGAGTTGTGGCGATTGTCCAACTCGTTTTTTTTCCCTCCCCTCCTGTTTAAAAACTTACGGCTCTTGCCCTAGTCGCCAAAAATCAGAACCATGGAACAGCTTTCCGCCAACCGATATACATCCCTCCAGTTCACTCGGCTCCTGATTCGGTCTCAGTGTGCGAGCCCCCGCCCCCATCCTTCTTTTTGACGGCCCCCTTTCCCAGCGGCCAAAGTGGCATCAGGCCTTCAAACGAAAAGCTTTCGCCAACAACCCTCTTCCCCCCCCCACGTCCCGCGCAATCGACGTCCCCTTTTTCCCTCCCCCCCGACCGTCCCGATTACTAAAGCAGGTAAGAGATCCCCTCCGTGCTTTACCTTCCCCACTCTGACAAGATTTCAAGTTCTTCCCTGTCTTCGTTTTCCCCCAACACCTGGGCCACCCCCCTCTGAATGGGCCGTAGCGTCCCCACGGCCGTGTTTCTTCCATGCATTTCCTTCACACCTGTCCCTGAATTCCCCCCCACTTTTTTACTCTTAGGGCCACCATCGAGTCTTCACTCTCCTGTCTTTGCTTCTCAAATCCGGCCACTTGCCACGGGGGTCGGAAGTCAACCCTCCCCTCATTTATCTGTTTCCTCCACGAAAAACTTTCGATGGATTGCCGCCTCCACGTCGCAATACGATTTAAGGAGCGGTCTGCTGCCCATTTTAGATGAACCCTCCGAGTGTGTCGCCCCCCCTTTCTCCCAAAAACCTGCCGCACACCACGTTTTTCTTTAGGTATGTTTGCCTTGTACCCCTAACATTTTCCCCATGACCCATTTCAGGACTTTGAGAAACCCTCTCTTTTTCCTCCCTTTTCCCAACCCCTTTCCATTTTTGTCCGCCCCCCCTGCCACCAACTTAGCCTATTTTTCATTTGGCGCAGAGGCGGCCATTGCCTGGATGACTTTCTCCCGGTCAATTCCTTCTCGCTTTTACCCTCTCCTACCCAGGTTTTTCTCTACTTTTCCCTACTTTTTTGTCAGATCGGTGTTTCCTCCGGATTCCGCTACTCCCTCCGCTCTGAACTATCCTTCCTTGACAACCCTCTGTCCGTCCTTGTTACCCCCTCGAGTTCTGTTTGGTTCTTCCCCCCCCCTTCTTTCCCTAATGCCTCGTGAAGTTTTTTCTAACCCCTTTTCCCCCCTTCTGGAATTGTTCCTCCGTTCCAGTAATCCCTCTTCTTCCTTATGTGCGGCGGTTTTTTCCTGGTTCCTTCGACCCCCCCATCATGATTCTCTCTTCGGATAACATGTCTGACGAACTGCTCCTTGTTTCCCCTTCGTTTTTCGTTTTGTCTTTATGACAGGTTGGATTCACAGTCTCTATGGATACCCTGTCACCTCTTACCGTTACTAATTCAGTTAAGATTTTTCCACGACCACTTCCCTTTTTTCCCCCTCTTGCTTTTTACCAAACTTAATTGAATCGTTGAACGATCCCCTGGAGTAGTTAAGATCTACTTGGTCCCGTTTTTAAGCACGCAGAAGAGTTCACACGTCGGGAGCCGGTTTTTTAAGCTCTGTAACCAACTCCTTACCCTTCCCCCTCCCGAAGTTGATTAATGAACTCCCCTTTGACACCACTTCCTTTTAAACCTTTCTGAGATCCCTTCTTCTTCCCCCTCCGCAAGTTTAATAGCGGAGGGGAGTCCTCATCTTTCTTCGATTCCTGCCTCTTCCCTTTCCTTGGGGTGAAGCTGTGCGGGATTCCATGAATTAGATGAATTGACCCATATTTGATGTTCCCATTCCCACGTACTCCTGGCGCATTTCTCCCCCCCCCAATCTCGTGAAGGATAAAGACGTTTGAGCATTAGGTATGTGAGTTTTTGGAATTTACGGTCCGGTTTTCCCATTTCTTTGTGTTTTCAGGGTGGACCCCCATATCTAATACAAGCCTTTCTTTCACAGTTCGTCTTCATCTCCCTCCCCTATGACCAGGGCCTCCTCATGTCCCATGAGTACGACCAAATTGCAACGCTAATGGGAAGCTGTGTTTCAATCACCTCGGAATCGCTCCTTTTTTCCGGACCTGCGCCGTACCACCGTCTTCTGAACCCCTCTTTTTTTTGCCCGTCCCCTCTTCTCTTCCCTCCCCGACGTTATTCCTGGTGAAAACCCTAGCCCAACGAGGTTCCCGGGTGTGCCTATTTTTTTCCCCCTCCCAACGCTTTCGTGTCTACCCTCCCCAGGCTGTAGTCCTTGTTGAGTGTTTTTTTTTTTTTGCCCGATTTGATCTCTGCGACCACACACAAACTGTTCTCCCCGTGCCCCTCGTACTTTCTCCCTCCCCTAGCCACCCCCCCTTTTTTCCCCGACTCGATAGTCTGCCCCGGATCGCCCTTCGGCCGTTCTTCCCTCTTGCCCGTCGATCAACTCTTTCCATCTTACTCTTTTTCTAGCAATCATTAGGTAGTTTCAGCTTTCCTCCACGCTTCGAGCTTCAGCCCCGGGCTGTTCCCCCCGTCTTTGACTCCCTTTTCTCCAGTTG